>JAEEGH010001667.1_pt1 | contig 62871 bp, 54 predicted proteins | sample 9134181 | NCBI WGS metagenome assembly JAEEGH01 (sample SAMN16246544, study PRJNA631951) | gut metagenome | biome: gut microbiome; feature: rumen; material: DP-attached | host: Bos | place: Iran: Karaj | collected 2018-10
TTGTCGTCCTCGTTGATGTCGTCGAGGGGCAGGCCGATGAACTTGCCGTCGATTACAGCCTCTGAGCCGACGAAAGTGTATCCGTCGGTTTCGATAGTACCGATAAAGTTGGCTCCGCTCTGCTTGATGCCGTTATAGAGTTCACCCATTCCGCCAACGAAGGTGTCGCTGTACGACGAACAGTCACCGCAGCCGAAAAGAGCGATGGTCTTGCCGCTCAGGTCGGCCTTCTGGAGTGTTTTCAGCCCGTCGTACCAGTCGTCCTGCAGTTCTCCTGCGCCCCAAGTCGAGGTACCGAGGATGAGATTTTGGTTGGCGGCCACGATGTCGGCAGTCAAGTCCTGTACGTTCAGGGCCTCGCAGCCCAGTTTAGAGGCAATCTTCTCTGCGATAGCCTCGCCAGTTCCAGTCGAGGAGCCATAGATTACAATTGTTGCGTTCTCTTGCTGGCTTCTCGTACGCTGAATAATAGCGAAGCTAAATTATTCCACAAAAGTCGGAAACGGTTGGCCGTGATAGTCAGCCGTTTCTCTTGAACAACGATAGAACCTCAGTTGCTCTGTCAGAATTACGTGCCATAACTACACAAGTGGCACACGAAAATCGCTTCGCTTATTTATCAAAATAGAATATAACGTGTGATCTCAGCGATGATGATTATGGACAACAGGGTTATTCCAACAATCCACCTAAAGGCTTTTTGGGAACACCAGAAGCCTTTTTGGTTGAGGGCATTGGAGAAGTCGTAGCGGAACTGGTCTATCTGGTCTTTCCGCTCTCTTGACAACTCGATCAATGCCTTCTTCTCTTCATCCATGAACTTCTCATGAAGGGCAGTGAGCGTGTTGACGGAATCGATGTCAAAGTCTATCTTTATCTTCTTGGCTTCCTCAACTGCCTGGTTGAGACAGGCAAGGATAGACCTCGCATTAGATGATGCCTGGAGTAATTTGACACAACAGTCAGTCAGACTATCCCTTTCTTGAAGGATCAGGCTATGTAGGCCCTTCCGTCCTCCGATGGCTTCCGTTATCTCTTTGAGAATCTTTCTTGTCTCGGTGACTTCTCCCGGATTCTCTTCATGGTTGTCTATGCCGTTCATCAAGGCATCAATGTCCTTGACAGGCGAATTCCAGTTTCTTCTTCCCATATTGTGATATTGTATTTGTTTTGATTTGTCTATCTGTGTAATCCTCTGCTTCTCTCACGCTTGGGCCTGACCGTGCTGGTGTGCATGTAACGGGCCACGTTCACGCAGCGACGGGCAAACTTCCAGTCATCCTCGTCATCTTCCTTTCCCCAGCCTGAGGATGGAGCGCAACAGCCACCTCCACCGCCGCAGTCCTCGGAAATCGATATGGCGGCATCGATGTAGTTCGCAAAGAGAAGGATAGCGGTATGCTGCACGTCTTCCAGCGTTGACCACAGCACATCGTCCGGCATGATGTCCTCGTCTGTCAGCACCCTGTTGGCAGCTTCGGGCACGTCAACGAGATAGTGCCTGCCATCCACCTCTATGTCGTGGTGGTACATGACGGGCTTCGGCTCGGCAGGTGTCTGAACTACTGGTTGCGGTGATACAAATGGCTGTTGCCGCTGCTGCGTATGTCTTTCCAGAACAGATGTGTCATTTCGCCTTGGTGTTGGCTTGTCGGTCTGCTCATGATACGAGTCCTTCGGGTGCATCTTTCTCCATGTGTCTTCTATACGTGAGCGAGTGAGGTTGCGGCTGTGTCCCAGGTCGGATGACTTGTATCTGGAGTTGCCCTTACTGATGGAGTAGCCGACAACCCTGTCATTGGAGTCACGCTTTATGGTAATACCGTAACCCTTGGCTTCCACCTTCCCGGCAAAAGTGTTCCAGTCAAAGGAATCCATGTTGAAAAGGATATGTGTGATGTCACGGGTGATGGCCTCGATGTTCTGCTTCCGCCTATCCTCTGCCTGTACCCATCCGCGCCTCTCAGTGATTTTGTTCGCAGCTGCCATGGCACGCTCGTTGATGTAGTGGGCATCGTTCACGTTGCCCTCCATGTCGATGCGGTTGGCATTAATGTGCAGGTGAAGTATCCCGCTCTTGCTGTCGCGGTGAAGCGAGACGACGTACTGGCTGTCCTTCAGGTTGGTACTCTTTGCACTCTCACGTTTCGCCCGTCTTGACAGGTCGACGGCATCGAACTCGCGGATGTATTCGTCTGCAAGTCTTACCCAGTCGGCCATCGTCCAGTCCTTTGTTTCCTCCCTGGCCGGGGACAGCTCTATCCTTATCGACGTGTTCTTCAGCGGACGGTGACGGTTCAGCTTCTCGCGGAACTGGTACTGCAGCGCCACCATCCGCGACCACATCGCTGATGGCGAGACGTCCTCCGGCAGACGATTGGTCTTGACGATCTCTGCCTGGTCCTTATCGGCTGAGTAGCGTACCGCGTTACTGCCGTGCGTAATAACTGTTGCCTTTGCTATCATAGTCGGGTGTGTATGTTTACTGTCCTTATTTATTCTCTCATCCCTGCGAGGATGGAATCCCATTGGACGATAATCTTGGTTGCTGCCTCTATCCATGCCCGCATAAAGCGGTCGTTGGCGAAGTAGCTCCTTATCTGCTCCTGGGACTTGCCGTGCAGCGCACTGCGGATATGCACGATGTCGCCACGGGCATCAGAAAGGCTGTTATAGGTCTCTATCTCTCGTTGCGTCAGGTGCAGCTTCGGCTCATGGCCCAGAGTACACTTGCGTGTGTACTCGCTCAGCGACATGCCGCAGGCATCCGCCTTCTCCTTCGCCTGGGTGTACTCCTCTGGCGTGACCCTCGCGTCAAGGTGCTTGAAGCGGGTTCCTTTCCTTGTGACGTTCTCTTCTGCCATAATGCTTATAGGATTTGTAATCAGCCCCATGCGAACTTGCGAGCGTTCAAGAGTCCATTGGAAGGGCAAGGTAGCGTAGCGGAATTGTCCGACATTGGTAATTCTTGCTAATAACGTCACAAAAACACCGGCGTATGCCGGTCAGTGCCGTGATAACGGCCTGATGTTGTGTTGCTGCGCAAGGGGCTGGGGGTATGCTTTTGCTTACACATCCGGGGTAAAGGATGTTGAGTCTGACTCGACGCCGTCAGGTGATCGCTTAATGGACCCAGGATGGTTCCTCACGCCTTCCTCCTCTGCCATCATCACCTTGGTTGTGTCATTTAGCATAGCTTCAAATTCAGCTTCGCTGGGCACGTCTTCCGGGGCGACCTCAATGGGATAGCCCTCTAGTTCCTCCTGGCTCCCATATCCTTCCTGGTGTTTTTCTGGGGAATCGCTGTCAACCTGACCTTGACTGACCGCTCCATAGAAAGAACGGAGGCCATCGGATAACGGCTGCCTGTTCAATGGTCTGGAAAGGACATCCAGCAGTTCAAGGCCATTCTTGTAATTCCACTTTCTTGTCCCCTCCTCTTGGGTGTGAACATTAGCATCCGAAGGGTTGTCCGCCTTTGCTGCCCCTTCGGTGATAGAAACAGGTGCGTCGGTCATTTCTGTGGCATCTGTTCTGGTGGCATCGTCTGCTCCCCGTTCCTTCATGGGCACATAGAATGGATTCCTGACTTGAACGCCGTCCTCTTGCCATGCGGATACACAGAGCAGGGTATGGATGCTTGTGCGATTGGTCTTGACGGTAGACAATAGCCCCATCTGGCTCATCCGTTCAAGAACCTTGGCGACGGTCTTGCGAGTGCAGTTCCACAGGTGAGAAAGTTCCACCTCGGAGATGGCCACCTGTCCTACATGGACGATGGTGGAAAACCCCTTTATCTTGAAGTCCTTCTCGGTGGTCGCCGCATCATCAATGAGTGACACCAGCGCCTTCATGCGGTCGATGCCGTACTTGCTCGTGGCAAGGAATCTCGCCTGGCTCTCAGACAGGACGAGACAGTAGAATGTTTCTTGCTTCATATAATTCTATAAGTATTGGAATAAATAAAGTGGTTGGTAAAAGCTACCCAGCCACGAGTCAGGTATTGGTTCGTTTGCTGCTCAATCGTTGCATGTGCATCCGGGCTTCCTGGTCAATCTCCTCCTGGGTCGATACACGGTTGCGGCGAATCCATGCGAGGATGTCTGCCTTCTCGAAGAAAATCATCTTTCCGTTGGGTCGGTAGAACGGGATGCTTTGTTCGCACGTCATCTTGTAGAGTGTGCTGCGTGCCATGCCCATGACCTTGGCGGCTTCTTCCACGGTTAATACTTCCTTGCCATTGTCAAGGATGTCTTCCAGAGAGTCAACGCGCTTCTGGAGTTCTGCAACCTGTTGCTGCAGTTGGGTGTCCTTGGGGACGGAATTCTGTTGTGTCATTTTCTTGAACTTTTTAGTTGATACTATGTTTACATTCTTAGTTATCGCTTTTTCGGTCGGCAAAGTAAATAATACTATCGCAAACAAAGTAAAATAAGATTAACAAACTCTTGATTTAACACGTTGATGACCAAAACGGTCGTAAAACCCTATTATCGAATACTGATATACGCTACTATTAAAAGACATCATCTCATATCATCAGAATCAGTGTTAGGGGAATACAGCCAGGCAAGCCGTTATTGTGTCACACTAAAGAATCTATAGGGACTTTCTGAAAAAAGAGGAATTCATCTCAAAAGAATATTTGATCTCGCCGTTGCGCCCTATTTGCGAATCGTCGTAGCTTGAGATAATGCCGACATGCTTGCAAGCCTCGCATGCCTGACGGACTATTTCGCGGCACATCTTCCTGCGACGATGTTCCAGTTCCTTCGGACAGAGCATCTTCATCAGCTTTGTGGCTCCGACCTCTATGTGCTGCTCTTTCTGCATTCCGAATTTCATCAGGAAACGAAGCAGAATCATGGAAGCCATCGTTGGCAGCCTGTAGCCGAAGAACTGACTCAAACGCTCCGTGTGCTCGCAGCATCTGATGTGCCGGTTCATGAGTCTGCTGAAGAAAGCTGGGTGGAGGCGTATCCATGAGAATACCTTGTGGCGTTTATCAGCTACATCAATACCGTATGTTATAAGCGGACTCTTTTCTACTCTCAATACGAGTTTCCCGTGGTAATCCCTCGTGTAGTAAGCTATGAAGAACTTTGCAGTGGCCATGTCGGCGATGGCTTTTTGTATCTGGCATAGCCTGTTACCATGAGCTGTGCCATAGATCTCACGTGAGAGTTCGCAGCTGTTAGTATACACGATGCCATAGTCGCCTGTGCCATCCCTCATCCAGTCGGCCTTCTTCCAGTCGGAGTTGTTGTCCACTTGCTGGTTATACTTCTCCTGGAGTTTCATGATGAGGAATGTCTGGGGCTGGCTCAACACAATCTGGTTACCGTATTCGTTGTAGAACATCAGCGTGTCACAGCCTTCCGAGCGTGCACAGGCATCCCAAACGTCTTTTTCCTCAGGCTTCAACTTGTCGAACTCTAAAGACGGCTCTCCCTTGGCACCGTTGACAAACGCATCGTTTATCCCGGAACCGTAGTAGCCATACACCGGCATGGTGCGAGCTTGGGGATTTCTGTTCTTTGAAGCCGTCATAACAGTGAGTCTTGCCTGACGCAGCAATTGATTTCCTCGGTTGTGGCATCGCCCCTGTCAAGGATGCGTCCCGTATTACCCTCGAAGGGGAATGTGGCCGTAAAGCCGCTGGCATAGCCACGCCGCTTCAGAACCTTGGCAAAGATGGCAGACGAGTTGTATTCTTTCGTACCCTGATACTCCGCAATCTTCTGACGGGCTTCAGGGGTTCCCGGGTCTTCCGTCTTCTGGCAGTTCCAAAGTGCGACGATGGTATTGGCGATACGCTCAATGTCACCTGCCTCGCCGATGTTCGTTGTCAGCAGATCCTTGGCCGACCGTACCTGTCTGTTGAACTGGGCACCGAAGACTATCGGCAGACCGCAGTCTTCGTCGACGGCAAGATCTTTCAAGCTGACACAGATTTCCTTCAGCTCGTCCTCGCGGGAGCGGTACTTGCTCCTGACGGGCGCGTTCAAGAGCTGCACATAATCTATGAACACAATGTCGCACATCCCATTGCGGCGCATCTCCTTTATAAATGAAATAAGTTTGTCAGCGGTGAAGTCGACATACTGGATGTTCAGACGACCATCCTCAATGAGTTTGTAGAAGGCCCTCTCTTGGGCTTCAAACTCGACCACAGCCTGCCTGTTCATCAGAAAGTGGCGGTAGTCGTCGTATTCAGCCTTGCTGACTTTCAGCAGTTTCTCAGGGTCACCGCTTGCCATGGTATGGTTGGCAATGATATTTCTGTTGTTGTCGCCAAGGATGACTTTGGCATATATGTTCAGCATATTCACATATACACTTTCCAATGCTTCCTCGTATGACAGGAACAGGACTTTCTTCTTTGGGTGGGCAGCGCACACCCTCAAGGCAAGATTGGCAAGGAATGTGGACTTGCAATGGCCTGCAGAGGCAACGACAAAGGTCAGGGCCTTGGGGGCAATGCATAACTCCTCCGAGCCGAAGTGATATCCGGTGGAAAGGCTCTCCCCTCGCTTTATCAGCAGCTCACGTATCCTGGCTTTGTCGGCTCCCTTCTCGTATGCCGAGAAAGTTCCAGAGACCATTGTGTCGACTTCTGCCTTCAAGGAATCGAAGCCTTGAATAAGGTCACAAATGTCGACAGTGGGATTGGCACATCCCAAAGACAGCCGCTGTGCTACAGCCTGAGCCTCGCGACGCAAAGCCAAGTCTCGAAGTATACTTATATGCTCAACGAAGTTCACCTCCTGCCCTGGATTCCATGAGAGTCTTTCTACAAGTTCATCGGGTGCAGGAGCATTGGCAATGTCTCCCTTCTGCAGGCGGCTGAAGATGGTGACCTCATCAGGGATGGTGCCTTGATGTACAAGGTCGGCCACAGCCTTGAATATCGCCTTGTTTGGGCGCGAATAGAATAGGCTTTCACTGAGGCGTGCGTTGAGGAAGGTATCGAAATGTCCTTCGCGACAAAGCAACACCAGGGAACCGAGCACTTTATTCTCAAGCTCCTCATCGTGAAGCAGAAACACTTTTTCTTCACCCATGATGGCATCTCCTTTCTGTACGCCGATAGGAAACGGCACAAAAATCCAAAATTTTTGGGCCAGTTTCCATTTTATTAAAGTTCATCAGACCTTTAATAAAATATTTATCGGAACAAAATACTCTCATAAACATCTGGGAACAAGATGGTTGCAAAGAGGCCTTGCGCAAGATTGTGAACCTTTCTGCGCAGGATTGTGAACCTTCTTGCGCAGGATTGTGAACCTTTTCGGGGTCTTTTGCGCAAGATTGTGAACCTTTCGTCATTTTCTTGTGCGCAGATCATTGATGTCATCAGAGCTGTAGAATACCTTACGGCCAATCTTCACTGGAACGAGATAGCCTTTCTGTTCCCAGAGCCATAGCGTCGTGGAGCTGACTCCCAGCATTTCCATCACTTGCTGCTTCGTCAGAAGGTCTTCTCCAGTCTTCGGATAGCCGGACTGCTGAGGCATCTTCTCTGCGAGCAGACGCTCAGAGAGTTCTTGAACGAGGGCTGAAACGCCTTTTGCCGTCAGTGTCAGGGAGAGGCGTTCATCACCCTTCACGATTTCAGAAACCAGATGCTTGGCGAGCAGCGCATCTTCTGTTGCCGCATCAAAGCCGCCAACCTTGTCGGCGAGACCTTGCATTGAATGATTTAGTATCATACTGTAAACGAATTTGAATTTCTTGGCGGCAAAGTTATTGTAGTTTGACTGAGCGAAAGAATTTTGAAGCCACAAAGTCTTGATTTAACACTTTTACGACTTTTTCGCCCGTAAAAATGTCAAAAAGGCCCTCCCGCTATGCGCTGAGAGAGCCTTTTTCACCTTTGTGGCTATTGCCTACTATTCGCTTTCTATGATTATTTCCCAGAAGCCTCCTTTATCTGGACCTACACGACGTAGGTATTTGCCACGCATGACTTCGATATTACTACTTATAGCTGCAACACTTATACCCACATGTTTTGACAAATCTGCCTTGGAAATATATGGGTCTTCTATCATAAGTTTCAATATCTTGATTCGATTATCTGTCAACTTATCACCCAATGTGACAGTCTTTTCTATCAACTTTTCTATCAACTTTTGCTGATTTTCTATCAACCCATCATTGTTTTCTGCCAACTTTTCTGTCAACTCTAAGCGTTTTCCTGCAATCTTTCCTGTGTTTACAGTTACTTTTTCTGCAACCTTTTCTGTTACCTTGGGTACTATGATCTTTAGAATGAAGTCGTCAGTTCGGAAGGATAAGGCAGATGTTCCATTTGCTTCAAGTTCTCTGTAGATACGGTCAACACCCTCACCATATTCCTTGACATAATGATATGCTTTAAGAAAAGCTGCAATCTTCGGGTTACGGGAGAAATGGGTATTGCGGATATTGGATGGTTTTACCATTCCTGGCAACTTGCCCGGCGACTCAAACACAAGCCGATCGTCAAACATCTTAATCTGTATCTCCGTACCCTTGATGCTATACGCTCTGTGGCAAACGCTATTCACCGTCATCTCTTGTATCACAAACTTAGGATAATCACGTCGGGTAACAAACTGGCCATGCTGTCCGAGGAAAGTGTGCTCACGCACCTGTGTCTCCAGATACTCAATCGTCTTCTTGACTTGATTCAGGATGGTTCCCTCAAAGGTGACATCCTTGATGACGTTCATCTCTGCACCCACCTTCTCGTCAATACCTTCGTATCTGATAAAACGGGTACGGCCACGAGGGAAAAACTTCTGAGGGTTCTTGCCAAAGAGCAGGATACAGGCGACACTGACATCCTCCTCACCTTTGTTGTTGGTCGTCACAAAGTTGTTGTTCTCGCGCAAGTACTCCATTGGCGACTTTCCATATCCCAGCAACTTGGCATAGTCAGCAACGGCATCCATGTCAATGTCATCAACCGTGGCACCATAGACAGCTGTGTCCTCATAAGAACGCTCGCCTTTGTCGTACATCAGCTGCAAACGCTCCTCGAATGTTAGTTTACGGCTCTTGTCGCCAACACGGATATAGGCTTCATCAGCCTGATTGGTATGCAGGAACATGCTGGCAGGGATGTCCATCAGCAGTATTCGGTTCTCATTCCCATGCTGGTCTATGCAATCCATGTAGCTGCACTTGACAGGAATGGATGGAATACAGAAATCGAAGGGGACGCGCAACAGTTCGTTCAGTTTCTCCGTATATTGATTGATGCCCTCAATCCTTCTGGTCTTGTCAGATATGCCGATTGCCAACAAGCCACCATCGGCATTGGCCATCGCAACGATGGGTATTGCCAACGCCTTAGGGTCTATCAGGATGCTCTTCAGGTCAAACGTCTGACCTTCTTTCCCTGTCCTTATCTCTTCTATCGTCATCATTTGCGTGCAAAGTTACTACTTTTTCTTCAAATTGCTATACCTTATTATATATTAACGGTTGGATAGAGTTATCCTATCATATCAATCACGTTTTTCAACGTCTCGTCTTCAATCTTGCGATAACGTTTGAACGCCTTGGAACCATCAACATGACCAGACATCTTACCTATCAGATTTGGGTCGGCTACTTTGAAATACGCATTACCAATGAATGTACGACGTGCGAGGTGGCTTGCTGCAAGTTCATTGATTGGCCTTATCTCGCTTTCTCCTGTCTTCGGATTCCTAATCTCCACATTACGCGTAACGCCAGCCAATGTGAAGATGACCTTTAACGCTTCGTTGTACTTTTGCGGAGAAATAAGAGGAAACAACCTACCCCGTCTGTCTTGGCCTTTGTATTTCTTTATCAGTTCTAATGCCTTTGAATGCAACGGAACACGAGCCTGAATCGGTTCTTCCGTTTCGTCCTTGGTCTTATGAGGTGTGTAAACTAGAACACCGTTATGAATGTGCTGTGGAGTCAGCTTTTCCAAATCACCGACTCTACAACCTATAAAACACTGAAATACGAAAATGTCGCGTAGAACCTTTAAGGTCTTAAGAGGCATCTTTGATGCTTTCTTCTTTTCTTCATCATAGTTCTTCCAGGCTTTATCAAGATCTGCATCTGCAATCTGGTTTCGCTCCTCTATAGTAATATAATAAGGTGTACCAAAAATCGCGGCACCAATCTTCAATCCATCAAAAGGTCTGTTATTAGTATCTCCTCGTTCATAATAAAAACGGAACAAAGACTTCAATCGTGACAGCATGTTTTTCACGGTATTATCGCCACGTCCTTCCAATACATGCTGCCCAGAGCCGACTGCCAAGGGATAATCTTCAAACAGTTTCTTGAATAATTCCGGGTTAGCATCCGACAGTTCCTTCTCGTTTTTAAGATAATCTGCAAAATCTTCAATGTCATTGCGGGTAACCGTATCAATATCAAAGACAAAGTTCTTGCGGGTGTCATCAGTTGCCCTAATATATCCTTCATATCTGGCAATGGCACGAGTGATGACACGGAAAGCTCGTGCATGAGATTCCGCAAGCTGTCTTTTTGTTATGTACTGCTCTACAAGTTCATAGAACTCCTTTTTCTCAACCTTCACCTGATACTTCTCAGGATGATTGTACCTGTCAACAATATCAGAAAGCCAGTCACCCTTCACAGAATCCTTATCTGCTGCCTCATATTTTTCAATGATATGCTTTTTCAGGCTACTAATCCGCTTTAACTGCTCCTTGTGATATACCACTTCTGGAGTTTCATTTCTTCTCCCATTAACGACCAACTCGCCGCTTTCACGTAAAGCCCATCCAAACTTCTCTGCTTCCTGTAGCGTTGCGGTGTTAATCCTGTCAGGAATGTCATTGTGCAGCAACTCATGCGTTTTCTTTCTGTCAACGTAATATTCAAAGAAATCAGCATTGACATAGATTTCACTTTTTGTCCTCAAGTTGAAGACACTACCATTGAAGAATCTGATAAGTATCTCTTGTCTTCCTGTTTCTTGTTGAACCTTTGAAGAAAGTCTTAATTCTATTTTTGCCATAATTCGATATATTTGTAACTGGCTGCAAAGTTACAAAATCATCATAAACAAACCAAACATTTTTGGCGCATTTTTGGCGTTTTTTACTTAAATTGGCGTGATTCAACCGAATTTTGGCGGAAAAGTCAATTTTGTAAGTTTCTTATAACTATCTGATATTTAACGTTATAGTATTTTTGGCGTTGGTTCGATTAAGAAAATTGTGTCGCAAGTGTCGACACAAAAAAAGAAGCAGCCTCGTAAGGTTGCTTCTTTCTTATTGCACCAGCAAAACGTTTATTTTACGTTGCCGACTTTGATAAGTATTGACTTACAGTCGATACCCTGCTGCACTCGGACTTGCTCATGCAAAGCATGGCAAGTCTCTCGCTTGCACCAGGTATTCTCCAATCTGAACAGCATTCAGGGCAGCACCCTTACGAATCTGGTCACCAGAGAGCCAGAAGGTCAGACCATTCTCATCAGAGAGATCCTTACGGACACGACCTACATAGACATCGTCCTTACCAGCCGTCTCCAACGGCATGGGATAAACGAGGTTAGCAGGATCGTCAACGAGTGTACAACCAGGTGCGGCAGCAATCGCCTTCTGTGCCTCCTCTACGCTGATGGGACGCTCTGTCTCAATCCATACACTCTCAGAGTGAGAACGCAACGAGCTGACGCGCACACACATGGCCGAGCACTTGGCATCGGTATGCATGATCTTCTGTGTCTCGTTATACATCTTCATCTCCTCCTTCGTATAGCCGTTAGGCTGGAACACGTCAATCTGCGGAATGACGTTATACGCCAGCTGATGGGGGAACTTCTTGATGGTCTTCACCTCACCCGTCTCCACCATCTCCTTATACTGTTGCTGCAACTCTGCCATTGCAACAGCACCTGCACCAGAGGCACTCTGATAAGAAGATACATGGATACGCTTGATATGACTCAACTGCTCCAATGGTTGCAATACCACGACCATCATGATGGTCGTACAGTTGGGGTTGGCAATGATACCACGGGGACGCTTCAGGGCATCCTCCGCATTACACTCAGGTACTACCAAGGGGACATCGTCGTCCATACGGAAGGCGCTGGAGTTGTCAATCATCACTGCACCATACTTCGTAATCGTCTCAGCAAATTCCTTCGACGTTCCTGCACCAGCAGATGTAAAGGCGATATCGATGTCCTTGAAGTCGTCATTATGCTGAAGCAACTTCACTGTCAGTTCCTTGCCACGGAAAGTGTATGTCCTACCAGCGCTACGCTCTGATCCGAACAACACCAACTCGTCCATCGGGAAATTTCTCTGGTCGAGGATTCTTAAGAACTCCTGACCTACGGCACCTGAGGCACCTACGATTGCTACTTTCATAAGTCTAATTCTTTTCCAATTATATATACTATTTTACTCCCACTCAATCGTTCCTGTGGGTTTCGGAGTCAGGTCATACAACACCCTGTTCACTCCTGGTACCTCAGTGATGATTCGCTTGGTGATATGGTGCAGCAGCGCATAAGGAATCTCCTCAATGGTCGCTGTCATGGCATCACGCGTATTCACCGCACGGATGATGACGGGCCAGTCCCAACTGCGCTTGTCATCACGAACACCAGTCGACTTATAGTCGGGAACGATGGTAAAGTACTGCCATACCTTACCCTCCAAGCCGTTCTTGGCAAACTCCTCACGAAGGATAGCATCACTCTCACGCAACGCCTCCAGACGATCACGGGTGATAGCACCTGTACAACGTACACCCAGACCAGGACCAGGGAATGGCTGACGATAAACCATGTTATCAGGCAATCCGAGTTCCTTACCTACGACGCGGACCTCATCCTTAAACAACAGCTTGATAGGCTCCACCAACTCAAACTGCATGTCCTCAGGCAGTCCACCCACATTATGGTGAGACTTCACAGGACCCGACTCCACGATATCAGGATAGATGGTACCCTGAGCCAAGAAACTGATGCCCTCTAACTTACGAGCCTCCTCTTCAAACACACGGATAAACTCAGCACCGATAATCTTACGTTTCTGCTCGGGATCAGCTACGCCAGCCAGTTTGTCCAAGAAGCGGTCGGTAGCATCTACATATACCAAGTTAGCGTTCAGCTCATCACGGAACACTTTAATCACCTGCTCAGGTTCACCCTTGCGCAACAGTCCATGATTCACATGCACCGATACCAACTGCTTACCCACTGCCTTAATCAGCAGAGCAGCCACTACTGAAGAGTCAACACCACCAGACAATGCCAGCAGCACTTTCTTGTCACCAATCTGAGCGCGAAGCTCCTTAATCTGTTCCTCAATGTATTTCTGGGCCAAAGCGGGAGTAGTAATACGCTCCATATCAGCCGGTCTCACGTTACCTGTATTCATAATAATCGCTATTTTAAAGTAAATATGGGTGCAAAGGTAGTGTAAATTGAGCGAAATACCAAATTTATTTGAATATTATAACTTCACTTGCAATTGATGACCCTCATAATCAACTGTCCGACACTGTCCGCCTGGGAGGATGATGGTGAACTGGCGTTTCTGAAGCATACCAGGATAGGAACCTTGACGGTTGCCGATGGTCAGTGTATGAGACTTGTCGTTCCACTGGAAGGCGATGGTGCTGTAGACGCCCTTTTCGTAATTATAGTTATCACCTTCATCCTCATACAATACAAATGAGCCGTTGGCACCAGGATAGACACGCAGTTCGAGGTTGTCCCAAGCCTTCTCGCCAACATACTGCATCTCTGGACCCAAGGGCAGGATGCTGCCGGCACGCACGAACATCGGCACGCGGTCGAAGGTGGTCTCAAGGGTGACATTCTTTCCACCCTGATAGCGCTGGCCCGTCCAGAAATCATACCACGTAGCACCCTTCGGCAGATACTTCACAGCAGTCTTCGTTGCCGTCCAGTCAACACTTCTTCCATCATCCTTCTTACCTCCTACATCCTGACGGTCCCATCCCGTCATGGCATCCGTGCGGATGATTTTTTCCTCCGTATATTGCGGGTCAACAATGGGGGCAGCAAGGATGCTACGACCGAACATAAATTCGTCGGTCGTGTTCCACACCTTCTTGTCGCTGGCAAAGTCAGCGAACAACGGACGCATATAGCTGTCGTTATTGCTCGTCACCTGCCAAGCGGTGCTATATAAATAAGGTAACAGGCGATAGCGCAGACGAATCATCTTCTCAATGGCATCATACACTGGCTCACCTTTCTTGCCAAACTGCCAGATTTCACGAGGTGCATCGGCACCATGACTGCGGAACACAGGACAGAAAAGCCCGTACTGCATCCAGCGCACATACAGTTCCTGAAACTGAGGATTCTTCGGCGCCGATGCAGGTCCCTGGGTGTTGTAGGAACCACAGAAGAATCCACCGATGTCGGTATTGAAATTGGGATTGCCCGTCAGCGAGAAGCTCAGTCCGGCAGGCACCTGTTTGTGCAACATATCCCACGACGAATTCACGTCGCCGCTCCACATGTTTGAGCCGTAGTGCTGCTGACCAGCAAACGACGAGCGCGTCATGATGAAGACACGTTTAGAGGTGAGAGGTGAGTGGTCAGAGGTGAGAGAATACTCTTTACGTTGTGACTGATAAATGCCACGAACAGTTTCCAACGGGAAGGCATTACGCTGTGAACGCCAGGTACCGCCATACACCTTGTGCGCATAGTCGCTCTCGCAGGGATTGAAGAAGTCGGGGTCGGTAGAGTCCATCCACCAGGCGTCGCAACCGTAGTCGTAGAGCGTCTTCAGGTATTTCCAATAGATGGCGCGGGCCTCAGGACTGAAGGCGTCATAGACCTTCACGCCCGAAGGATATTTCATGACGGGGGGCCAGATATGCGAGATACCGCTCTGGGGCCATGTCTCGAAAGGCAGCAGCAAACCCTTTTCGTTCAGTTCCCGGAACTGCTGCGTCTGAGGTCCGAAGCTGGCCCAGATGGAGATCATGAAGTGGGCGTGCTTGGCGTGCACATTCTTGATGAGCTGAGGTCCTGTGGCAAAGTCCTCCGACAGGAAGTCCATGGCGTTCCACAGATAGTTCGAGCCCCAATACTGCCAGTCCTGAATGATACCGTCCAGAGGCACCTGCAAGGCACGGTATTGGTCAACAATGCTCTCCGTCTCAGCGGCTGTCTTATAGCGCTCCTTCGACTGCCAGTAGCCGTAGGTCCACAGCGGGAACATTGGCACGTCGCCCGTCAAGTGGCGCATCTGGGCTATCACGCCGTCGGCACTTCCGCCATACATGAAATAGTAGTCAATGCCCTGACCGGCCTCAGAGGTAAACGACATCCCCTCGGCATTATCCTCAAACATTGTCGGCGAATAATTCTCCCAATAGAGTCCCCAGCCCTTGATGCTCTGCAGCACGTTCTGAAAGTCTTCCAGATTCGACTGCTCCATGCGTTTCTTCTCGCCCCTGCGGTTCATCTTGCCGTTCTGGATGGTTCCCAGACCGTAGATGGCCTCGTCCTTTTCGAGGAAGAAGCTCTGACTGACCTCGAACTCATGCTCAGTCTTACGCACCATGCTGATGCCCTTTTCCCTCAGGAGCACCTTACCTTTGTTCGTCATAAAGACCAGGGTCTGCGTCTCAGGTTCGAGCTTTACCGTCAGCTCGCTGCTCTTCCATGTGTTGCCCGTTTGCGTTACGGCAACATTTTCCGGTTTGGCAGTAATGACCAACGTCTTCGTAGGTTCATCTTTTACCACATGAACGATACTCGGCGTGAAGAACTCCACCTTCACGTCTTGTGCCATGCCTGTTGCGACTGTCATGAGTCCACAACATACGGCAAATGCCTTGATAACCCTATTCATTACCTTATTAGTTGTTTTTTCTCTGACGCTCAGTCTCTTCACGCTTCGTCTTGTAGAAACGATCTACGAAGTTAATCTGTTCACGGTTAGGGACTGGGATAAGCGAAGCACCATTGCTAAACTGCATGGTAGTAGGCTTCGTGTCGTCGAACGTGGGCCAGTAAGGCAGTCCCTTACCATTGGGATTTCCCGTCTTGGCGAAGTTGATCCAGTATTGCTGGATAATCTCTGCAACGGCAGACTCAACAGGGTATTTGTCGGGTTGTGTCAGGAACTCACCGTTGAGATAGAGGATGTCATCAGCATGTGCCACACCACGTCGGCGTGAATCGGGTGAGAAGCTGCGCGTGGAAGGCTGAGCGAGATAGGCGGCATAGACAGGGCTCTTACCCGTCTTGGCCTGCAGACTGACCCAGGCATACGAGGGCCAGGCAAAGCCCATGTCACGGAAAGCATCACCGAAACCATGCCATGCCTCATCGGCAGTACTGCCCGGATAGACCTTCATAGCCTCATCGGCAAAAGAGCCGAAGATTTCCTTGACAGTCTTCTCATAGTCCTCGGGGGTGATATTACCTGGACTAAAGAGCGCACCCTCATCGGAATTAGTCATTACGATCACCGGCACGTCGTTATACTCGCCACGCTCATACAGACGGTACTGGTCGTCACAAATCACATAGCCGTCGACACAAGGCCAGAAACCAGCAAAGCCCACGTTACCGTCACATAGCGACATGGCATCCATCTTGCGCAACTGCTTGAGATTCTTTTTCTTCAGATGCTGTTGGAAGGCAAGTCCCTGTTGTTCAGCACCTTTCTGTGAGGCATCCATGCCTAAGCTACGTGGCTGATCTCTCCACGGAGCAAAGGAGCCACCACTCTGACTGATACAGCGCTGAAAGAGTCCCTTTGTCAGCGGGGAGCCACAGAGAATACTACAACTGATAGCGCCAGCACTCTCACCGAAGATAGTGACATTCGTAGGATCACCGCCAAAATTCCTGATATTACGCTGCACCCACTGGAGCGCAAATATCTGGTCAAGAATGCCGTAATTGCCTGAATGACCGTTCTTGTTCTCCTTTGTCAGTTCAGGATGCGCCATGAAGCCAAGAACTCCCGTACGATACTCTACACTGACGATAACCACCCCACGCATGGCAAGGTATTTCCACAAGTCACCACCATACCACTCGGTCTGGAAGCCACCACCGTGAATCCATACCATCACTGGCAGGCGGTCATTAGCAGAAGTGGCAGGAGTTGCAATACCGAGATAGAGACAGTCCTCGCTCATCATATCTGCTGTTCGACCGGGGCGTGTGGGCTGTGGAGGCAACGGACCGTAATTCTCTGCCTTCAACACACCTTCCCATGATTTTGCGGGCTGCGGCTCGCGCCAGCGAAGGTCTCCAACAGGTGGAGCAGCATAAGGGATTGCTTTATACACGGCGAGGGAACCGTCAAGGATACCCTCCACATCACCAGTCTCCACATGGGTCTTCAGAAGCGGCTGACCCAAAGCGTCTGCAACCATGACAGCACAGAACACCCAAACAATTGTCAATAATCTCTTCATAGTTTATTTATAGTTTTTGCAAAGGTACGAAAAAAAATTCGTACCTTTGCACAGAATATGTTATATATTGCGCATTATTTCCCGATTACGAATCCGACGCTGATTTTCTTCGTCGTATTACTGATTATCCTGTTTGCCCCTATCATCATGGGTAAACTACGCATCCCACATATCATTGGAATGGTACTGGCTGGTATGCTCATCGGAAAATACGGACTGAACATCCTGGAACGCGATTCTTCCTTCGAGTTGTTTGGCAAAGTAGGACTGCTCTATATCATGTTCCTTGCCGGACTGGAGATGGACTTGGAGAGTGTGAAGAAAAATTCCAAGAGGTTCCTGATCTTCGGACTGCTCACTTGTCTGGTTCCACTTGTCATGACCTATTTCATGGCCATGTGGCTACTGGACTATTCCTCTCAGGCCTCTTTCCTGTTAGGATGCATCATGGCATCAAACACGTTGATTGCCTATCCTATCGTAAGACGCTACGGACTGCAACGTGACTCCAGCGTGATGCTGGGCGTGGGGTCATCCATGATATCCCTGTTCCTTGCACTATTGATGCTTGCCGCACTTGCTGCCTCATACGGAGAAAACACAGGATTTGTTTTCTGGATGCTCTTCCTTTTGAAGTTCTGCTTGTTTTGCGGATGCAGTATATGGTTAATTCCTAAGCTCTGCCGTTATTTCCTGCGACGCTACTCAGATGCCGTGATGCAGTTTATCTTTGTACTTGCCGTCATGTTCCTTAGTGCGGCAGCATCAGAGGCTGTTGGCGTTGAGGGCATCGTTGGGGCATTCCTTTCCGGATTAATCCTCAACCGTTATATCCCCCATGTGTCCCCATTGATGAACCGCATTGAGTTTATAGGAAATGCGGTATTTATCCCCTATTTCCTGATTGGTGTAGGTATGCTCATCAACATCGGCTCACTATTCACCGGGCTTCACATGCTCTGGATTGTCTTGCTGATTGCTTTCTTCGGTACCTTCGGAAAGGCGGTAGCGGCCTATCTGTCCAGCTTATTGTTTCATCTGCCCAAGTCGGCAGGCAATATGATGTTCGGACTGACCAGTGCCCATGCTGCAGGTGCCATTGCAATGGTCATGGTGGGCATGCGACTGGAAGTATCTCCTGGCATCTACTTGGTAAACGATGAGATTCTGAATGGTGTGGTTATCATGATCCTCGTCACGTGTATCATCAGTACGATGATGACTGCACGTGCCGCCCAACAGATTGTATTGGCCAACAACCAACACCCGACAACGATTAACCTGCGCGACGACGAGAAAATCATGCTTTGTGTGAAGTATCCGGAAATAGCACCTCAGCTGTTAGAGCTTGCCATCATGGTACGTAACCAGAAGCTAAATCGTGGTATTGTGGCGTTGAATGTTGTGTACGACGATAACAATGCCGCTATGAACCGTGAAAATGGACTTCGGTTGCTGGAAAAGTTGCAACAACAGGCTAGTGCCAGTGAAGTGAAAGTTCAGACACAGGTGAGACTTGCCACCAATATTGCCAATGGTATTAAGCATGCTTTCCGCGAGTTTGCCAGTTCTGAGATTATCATGGGCATGCACGTTCATACAGAAGCAAACCCGAAATTCTGGGGAGACTTCATCCAGAGTCTGTATAATGGTCTGAACCGCCAGATATTATTGACTCGTTTTGTACAGCCTCTGAACACCTTACGACGCATTCAAGTGGTCGTTCCCTCTCGTGCGGAATTCGAGCCAGGCTTCCATCGCTGGTTGGAGCGCTTAGGACGTATGGCAGAAAACCTCGACTGCCGCATCCAGTTCCACGGACGCAATGAGAGTCTGACTTTGATAAGGGAGTATATCAACAACCTCCACCCTGCCGTCCGTGCGGAATACACCTTCATGGCACATTGGAATGAGTTGCCCAAACTGGCAGAGACCATCAACGAAGATCATATGTTCGTGGTCATTACGGCACGTAAGGGCACCATCTCCTATAAGAACGCCCTGGAACGGTTGCCGAACGAACTGATGCAGCATTTCTCTGGCAAGAACCTGATGATTATCTTCCCTGACCAACATGGTGAGACCAAGGAGGAGAGTATGACATTCACAGAGGCCCAACACCAGGAGGAGAGCAGTATCTATGATACCATCTCCCGCTGGATTAATAAGAAAAGGAAAAGATAAGAAGTAAGAGGTAATATTTATGATATCAATCCAAGGAATCAAGAAAAGTTTCGGCTCTCTCGAAGTACTGAAAGGCATAGACCTTCATATCAGCAAAGGAGAAATTGTCAGTATCGTCGGTCCAAGCGGAGCCGGCAAGACAACGCTGTTACAGATTATCGGGACATTGGACAAACCGGATACCGGAACGGTGTGCATCGACGGTATCGATGTTAGCAACCTCAGCAAGAAGAAACTGTCAGATTTCCGCAACCAGCATATCGGTTTCGTTTTCCAATTTCACCAACTGTTGCCAGAGTTTACTGCTATCGAGAATATCATGATTCCGGCATATATCGCAGGACTCTCCCATCGGGAGGCGAAACAGCGGGCACAAGAACTATTGGAATTTATGGGGCTTACCGATCGCAGCAATCATAAGCCCAATGAACTGAGTGGCGGAGAGAAACAACGTGTCGCCGTGGCGCGTGCTCTCATCAACCACCCTGCCGTCATCCTGGCCGATGAGCCCAGCGGTTCCCTCGACTCAAAAAACAAAGAGGAACTGCACCAACTCTTTTTCGACCTTCGTGACAAGTTCGGACAGACCTTCGTCATTGTCACTCATGACGAGCAACTGGCCAGTATCACCGACCGCACTATCCATATGCGGGACGGCATCCTAGAAAATCTAGAAACTCTAGAAAAAACAGAAGAAGACAATGATTAAACTTGGCGATTACAATACCCTGAAGATAGTGAAGAGCGTTGACTTCGGTCTTTACCTTGACGGAGGAGACGAAGGCGAGATTCTCCTGCCCAGCAGATACGTTCCAAAGAAAGCCAAGATAGGAGATGAGATTGAAGTGTTTATCTATCTCGACCAAGACGAAAAACTGATAGCCACCACTCTCAAACCATTAGCCAAGGTGGGTGAGTTTGCTTGGTTGGAATGCGCTTGGACGAATGAATACGGAGCCTTCCTGAACTGGGGACTGATGAAAGACTTGTTCTGTCCGTTCCGTGAACAGAAACAGCGCATGGTGAAAGGACAGCGTTACTATGTCTATGTCATGGAGGACGAGAAGACACACCGTCTGATGGCAACTGCGAAAGTGGAACGCTATCAGAAGCACAACGGTTATGAGCGTGCCCTCGACTTCTCCGACGAGTTATTACGTTATCTCAGAGAGAATGGTGGCTTTTGTGAGTTAGGCGACAAGAGTCCTGCCGAAGAGATTGCCCAACGCTTCAACGTCTCGAAGAAAATTTATAAAAAAGCAGTCGGCGACCTTTACCGCCGCCGCCTGATTATGATTTCCGATGAGGGCATCACCCTCGTTTAGAATTCTGCACTCTTAGGAGTACGTGGGAAAGGTATCACGTCTCGGATATTCTGCATACCTGTAACAAACAGGATGAGACGCTCGAAACCAAGACCGAAGCCGGCATGAGGACAAGAGCCCCACTTGCGAGTGTCAAGATACCACCAGAGGTGAGTCATATCCATGTTGCGACGCTTCACCTCGCCCATCAGCCTACCGTAGTCATCCTCACGAACGGAGCCACCGATAATCTCACCAATCTGCGGGAACAGCACATCGGTGCCCTGCATGGTGGGACCAGGAGCATACGTACCCTTGTAGCCGATGCTCGAACCGAGCTGTGAGCCCGTAGGTGCTTCCTCGTTCTGCTTCATGTAGAACGACTTAATTTCCGTGGGATAGTCGGTCATGATGACGGGCTTCTTGAAGTGCTCCTCAACGAGGTAGCGTTCGTGCTCACTGGCAAGATCGTCGCCCCAATCGCAGGGGAACTCAAACTTCTTGCCATTCTTGATAGCCTCCTGCAGAATGTCGATACCCTCTGTATAAGGCAGGCGCACGAAGGTCTCCTTGAGGACACCCTCCAGACGCTCAATCAGGGTCTTGTCAATCATCTGGTTCAGGAACTGCAGGTCGTCCTTACAGTTGTCCAAAGCCCACTTCACGCAATACTTGATGAAGTCTTCTTCGAGGTCCATCAACTCCTCTTGATCCAAGAAAGCGACCTCAGGCTCTACCATCCAGAACTCAGCCAAGTGACGAGGAGTATTCGAATTCTCAGCGCGGAACGTAGGACCGAAGGTGTAGATAGCGCCTAGGGCCGTAGCACCCAGCTCGCCCTCCAACTGACCAGAAACGGTCAGTGAGGTCTGCTCGCCAAAGAAGTCGTCGTCATAGATAATCTTTCCGCTTTCGTCTTTCTTCAGGTCGTAGAGGTTCTTGGTAGTTACCTGGAACATGTTGCCTGCTCCCTCACAGTCGCTGGCAGTAATCAGCGGGGTGTGGAAGTAGAAGAAGCCGTGCTCGTGGAAATAGGTGTGGATAGCCATCGCCATATTGTGACGGATGCGCATCACGGCACCAAAGGTATTGGTACGCAGACGCATGTGAGCATTCTTACGCATGGCCTCAAACGACTGACCCTTCTTCTGCATGGGATAGTCGTTACCACAGAGTCCATAGACCTCCAACTTGGAAGCCTGGATTTCGCTGCTCTGACCAGCACCCTGGCTCTCGACCAGCGTACCCTCAGCACAGATGCAGGCACCTGTGGTGATATCCTTCAGTAACTGCTCGCCAAACTTCGTAGGATCAACAACAATCTGCACATTCTTGATGGTAGAACCATCGTTGAGGGCAATGAAGTCAACAGCTTTCGAACTGCGGTGCGTACGCACCCAGCCCTTCACACAAACTTCCTTACCATATTCTGTGCTCTTCAGCACGTCAATTATCTTTGTTCTTTTCATTGTCTATTATCAATTACTCGTAAGCACCCATTCTTAAACGATCGACCTCCTCCTCTGTCAGGTAACGCCAGTCACCTCGACGCAGGTTTTTCTTAGTCAGTCCGGCAAACTGTACACGGTCGAGTTTCGTCACCTTATAACCCAGGCTCTCGAAGATACGACGTACAATACGGTTCTTACCAGAGTGAATCTCAATACCTACCTGTTTTTTGTCAATAGGATCGGCATACTGGATATCGTCTGCCTTAATCTCTCCATCCTCCAGGGTGATACCCTCAGCAATCTGCTGCATGTCATGGGCGGTCACATTCTTATCGAGGAATACGTGGTATATCTTCTTCTTCAAGAACTTCGGATGTGTCAACTTAGAAGCCAGATCACCATCGTTAGTCAACAGCAGCACACCTGTGGTATTGCGGTCCAAACGACCTACAGGATAGATGCGCTCAGGACAAGCTCCCTTGACGAGGTCCATTACCGTCTTACGCTGCTGAGGATCATCACTGGTCGTCACATAGTCCTTGGGTTTATTGAGCAATACATATACCTTCTTCTCCGGAGTGACAGGAGTATCGTGGAAAAGTACGCTGTCTGTACGGAGCACCTTGGTACCCAATTCTGTAACGATCTGACCGTTTACAGATACTACACCAGCCTGAATGAAATCATCAGCCTCACGACGGCTGCACACACCGGCATTAGCCAGGAACTTATTCAGACGGATGGGCTCGTTGGGATCGTAGTTCTCCTCCTTATACTCTATGCGCTTCTTCATGCTATACTTGGCATTGGGATCATAATCGGCAGTACGCTGACGATAACCACCACGCTGCTGATAGCCGCCGCGCTGTTGACCATAACCACCACGCTGCTGATAGCCACCACGCTGCTGACCATAACCGCCACGCTGCTGATAGCCGCCGCGCTGTTGATAACCACCGCGCTGTTGATAACCACCCTGTTGGTAGTTTCCACGAGGCTGGTAACCACCACGGGGCTGACCATATTCACCTTGGGGCTGACGAGACTGGTATCCACCCTCCTCACCTTCCGGCTGCTGGTTATAGCGGGGGCGATAATTGCCTTGCTGATAGTTTCCACGGGATTGATAACCACCCTGCTGACGCTGTTGGTAGCCACCACCTTGCTGATAATTGTTGCGAGGACGATAGCCTCCCTCGCCATTATTGGAACTGAAACGAGGACGATAACCACTGCGTGGCTGACCGTATTCACCCTGAGAACGCTGCGGTGCACTGCTCTGCAAGCCTGCACCAAAGCCCTCAGGACGGAATCCGCCTTCGTCTTGACTCTGATTACGATTATAACTTCCCTGGTTGTAGGGGCGTGTCTGTTGATGAATACGCGGACGAGGTGAACGTCCTACTTTGTAACCTTGGTAACCGCCCGTCTGGCTCTGAGCCTCACGGCTTGATGCATTCTGCTGCTCAGCGGACTGCTCTTCTACTTTCTTTTCGTTCTCTAATTCCATGATGTTGTTTGTTGATTTTTTAGTTCGAAAGCCTCACGGCTCCCGCTTGTGTTGTTAATAAATTAAATACCTGTATAATTCATTGGCGTAATAGCCATCAATTCTTCTTTTACCTCCTCACTGACATCGAGTCCGCTGATGAACTCATGAATCAGCTCGGGAGTCATTTTCTGGTTGGTACGGGTGAGCGCCTTCAACGCCTCATAGGGATGAGGATAAGCCTCACGGCGTAGAATGGTCTGGATAGCTTCAGCCACAACAGCCCATGTATTGTCAAGATCTTCCTGCAACTTCTCTTCATTGAGAATCAGTTTACGGAGTCCTTTCAGCGTGCTCTGGATAGCTATTAAGGCATGTCCCATGGGAACACCTACATTACGAAGCACCGTCGAGTCTGTCAGGTCACGCTGCAGACGACTGACAGGCAATTTCTGTGCCAAGAACTGCAGGATGGCATTGGCAATACCCAAGTTACCCTCTGAGTTCTCATAGTCGATGGGGTTCACCTTATGGGGCATCGCACTCGATCCCACCTCACCAGCTTTGATTTTCTGCTTGAAGTACTCCATCGAGATGTACATCCAGAAGTCGCGGTCAAGGTCGATGATAATGGTATTGATACGGCGCATGGCATCGAAGATGGCTCCCAACCAGTCGTAGTTCGAAATCTGTGTGGTCCACTGCTCACGCTCCAGCCCAAGTTTCTCGCTGACAAACTTGTTGCCGAACTCACGCCAGTCATACTGCGGATAAGCCACATGGTGGGCGTTGTAATTACCTGTGGCACCACCAAACTTAGCGGTAATCGGTGTGTCTTTCAGTCCACGAAGCTGTTCCTCCAAACGATAAACATACACCATTACCTCCTTACCCAGACGGGTCGGAGAGGCAGGCTGTCCATGAGTCTTGGCAAGCATCGGCACGTTCTTCCACTGCTCGGCATAGTCGTTCAACTGCTCAATAAGCTCCTCTACCATCGGATAATACACCTCCTCCAGTGCTTCCTTCACAGAAAGGGGCACACTGGTGTTATTGATGTCCTGCGAGGTCAGTCCGAAATGAATGAACTCCTTGTATTTCTCAAAGTCGCCGATCTTGTCGAGCTCCTCCTTGATGAAATACTCCACTGCCTTCACGTCATGATTGGTCGTCTTCTCGATTTCCTTCACACGTGCAGCATTCTCCTCCGTGAAGTTGCGGTAGATGTCACGCAACGTTTCGAAAAGGCTATGGTCGAAATCTTCCAATTGCGGCAACGGCAGTTCGCAAAGAGTGATGAAGTACTCTATCTCCACACGTACCCTGTAGCGAATCAACGCATACTCAGAAAAATACTCTGCCAGTTGCTCGGTTTTGTTCCTATAACGGCCATCAATAGGCGAAATGGCTGTCAACACATCTAATTCCATTATTCTTTCTTAATACCTTAAAACTTAAAATATAGCTATATTCCCAATTGGACTGCAAAGTTACAAAATAAAAGTGAAAAGCGAAAAGTGAAAAGTGAATAATTTGCTACCGCAGGAGCGTTTTTTTGATATTTAACAAAAAAGAGTCCCAAATCTCTTTGGAACCCTTTTGGTGGGCGTTGACGGATTCGAACCGCCGACCCTCTGCTTGTAAGGCAGATGCTCTAAACCAGCTGAGCTAAACGCCCTTATTTCTTGTAAGCGGGTGCAAAGGTAAGGCATTTTTTTTAATCTGCCAAACTTTTGCCCCACTTTTTTTGTTTTTCCTTATAATTTATATAAATCACTCGCTGCCATCAACTCGACTTTCTTCTCGGTGAGAATGCGGTCGCAACTCTCCAAATCGGTAGGACGGATGACAACAGTAGCCACATCGCCATTGGCAAACGAGTACATATACTCGATAAAGACACCTGCATCAGAAAGCAGCCTGAGCACCTTAGCCAGCGAACCGCTGACATTGGGACAGACGAAACCTATCACATCCGTAATCTTCACAGCGAAATGGGCTGCCTTCAACACTTGGTAAGCCTTGTCAGGATCGCTGACAATACAACGGAGGATACCAAAATCAGAATTATCGGCAATACTCATGGCAGAGAGGTTGATGCCTGCCTCACCCAACACGTCAGTCACTTCCGTGAGACGTCCCGACTTGTTTTCCAGGAAAACAGATAATTGTTTTGCTAACATAATATGATTGTTTTAGAGTTTACAACTTTCGATTATCAATGACGCGCTTTGCCTTACCCGTAGAACGCTCAATGCCTTTTGGCTCTACCAGTTTCACCTTGAAGCCCAGCCCTATCACGCTACGCAGCTCGCCTTCCAATTTTTTCTGCAGGCCCACCATCGTTGCCATGTCGTCGGTGAAGTACTCTTCTTTCACCTCTACCTTCAACTCACTGGTATCCGTATTGTTTACGCGATCTACTGTCAACAAGAAGTGGGGCTCGTACTCAGGTAACTTCAAAATGACATCCTCTATCTGGGATGGGAACACATTGACACCACGGATAATCAGCATGTCGTCGCAACGGCCCAAGATACGATCCATACGGACAAATGTACGTCCACACTGACATTTCTCATAGTGCAACGCTGTCAGGTCATGAGTACGATAGCGCAGCAATGGCATACCCTCCTTGGTGAGGTGCGTAAAGGTTAACTCGCCCAATCCGCCCTCAGGCATCGGCTCGCCCGTCTCAGGATTGAGTATCTCTGGATAGAAATAGTCCTCGTTCAGGTGTGTGCCACACTGGTGTTCGCACTCATAGCCTACGCCAGGACCAGCAATCTCAGACAGTCCGTAGATATCGTAAGCCTTAATGCCCAAACTCTCTTCCAGTTTCTGGCGCATCTTCTCTGTCCAAGGCTCTGCTCCAAATACGCCTACCTTCAGTTTGAACTCATCACGGGGATATTCGCACTCTCTCATAGCTTCACCTAAGAACATAGCATATGAGGGCGTACAACAAAGGATGGTCGTTCCGAAATCGTGCATCAGCGTCATCTGTTTCTGTGTATTACCGCTTGAAATAGGAATCACACTGGCACCAATATTCGTAGCACCATCATGAGCACCCAGGCCACCTGTAAAAAGACCATAGCCGTAGGCCACCTGAAAGATATCGTCTTTCGTAGCACCATAAGCGGTAAAAGCACGAGAAATAGCCTCTGCCCACATAGACAAGTCCTTGCGGGTATACAGCACCACTACAGGTTTTCCTGTCGTTCCGCTCGAAGCATGAATACGCACAATCTGCGACATAGGCACGGCAGCCAGTCCGAAAGGATAGTTGTCGCGTAAGTCCAGCTTATTTGTAAACGGCAACTTGACGATATCATCGATGTCCTTGATATCGCCTGGTTCCAAACCCATTTCTTGAAACTTTTTACGATAGAATGGCGTGTTATGATATACATATTCCGCCATCTTTTTCAGTCTGATGCTTTGGATTTCTCGCAATTGTTCGCGATCCATGCATTCCACACTCTCATTCCAAATCATTGTTTCCTTATTGTTTATTGGTTTGTGTCTAAGTTTATATAGTTTTGTGTGATGCAAAGGTAAGGATAAATTATGAGAACACAAAAAAAAGACCGCAAAACTTGTGTCTTGCGGTCTTCTTTTTATTGCGAATTAAATTACTTCAACTCAACAGTTGCACGACGGTTGAAGCTGATTGGAGACAGAGTGTCAACACCACCAGCTGCAGAAGTCTCGATGTTAGCACGGTCAACACCCATGTTAACGAGAGCGTCAGCAACAGCCTCTGCACGCTTCTGAGACAGGCTCTGGTTGATGTTTGCATTACCAGTCTTGCTGTCAGCATAACCAGTTACAACAATCTTAGCGTTGTTAGCCTTAGCAGCGTCAGCGATAGCCTGTACGTTCTGCAGATCCTTCTGAGAAGCGATCTTAGCCTTACCAAGGTTGAAGAATACAGATACAGGTGCAGAAACAACTTCCTTCACGATCTTCTCACCACCAGCCTTAGTCTCTGGGCACTTGTGGTTCTTAATCAGGTTGTTCAGGCGAGCATTCTCTGCGTTAGCGTCAGCAAGCTGAGCGTTCAGAGCGTCGATCTGACCCTGAGAGAGAGCCTTGATTGCCTCTACGTCCGGAGTCTTGTTCCATGTAGCCTTACCGAGGTTGTAAGTCAAACCAACTTCAACATTGATGGTACGATCCATGTTCTTGAAAGAGTTCTTCTTAGCAAAGTGGTAGTTGAAACCATCGAAACGGGGATCAAACAGACCGTAGTTGATGTCGAGGTTGACAGCGACCTTGCGGCTCAGACGGAAAGTATTCAAGATACCAGCATTCAGATCCATTGAGTAAGTGTTGTAGCTCATGTTACGACCTACACCAGCACCAACATAAGGAATGAAGTTCCAAACACGGTTCTCGTTGTAACCGCAAATCATGTTGCTGAGGTTGAACAGAACCTGCTCATTCAACACCCAATACTTGCTAGCATTGATCTTCTTGTCTTCAGAAATCACTGAGCGGCCCCAAATACCTGTGAACTTTGTACGAAGTCCCAGACCAGGAGTGAACCACTTACCAACGGCTACAGAGAAACCGAGGTTGGTGCGATAGCCCTTGAACAACTTGTCAAACTTGACACCAGAATTCTCCTGGCTTCCCCAGAAAGAAGTTCCAACAACGTTAGCCTGAACAAACCAGTTGCTCCAGAAAGAATTAGTAGAAACACTGTACTTCTCAGTGGGTACAGCATCCTGTGCCATTGAGGCAACAGAAACACTGGCAAAAGCCAGTACCATTAATAACTTTTTCATACCTATACTAAATATTAATGTAAAATTGTTATACACTTTTATCAATTATTGTGCAAAAGTAAACATTTATTTTGAATCTACAAACTTTTTTCGCAAAAAATTGCACTTTTTTAGTAAAAAATTTGTCTTTTATCACTTTTTGACCCCCCAAAAGACATAAAAAAGGTAAATTCATCCTAATAAATGTTCTATATCTTTTTGAGGCAGGATACAAAGTATGGCTTTCCCGTCAGGAGTATAGTTCACATTCGAACAGGCAAAGAGTTCGTTGACAACATTCTCCATCTCTTCATTACTCAGTACCTGTCCCAGAGGAATGGCAGCATGGCGGGCTAGACTCAAGGCCAAGGAGGCATGAATCTCCTGAAGATTACCCATACCCTTCTCTATAGTATCATGAACCATCTCCTGTATCAGTTGTACATAATTCAGTCCATCCAGTCCGGCTGGTATGGCGTGGATACCATAACTATATTGTCCGAGGTCAGTCAGATCGAACCCCATCCTATGCAGTTCTGGAATGATCTTCTCCAAAACTACAGCATCGGAGGGAGGAAACTGTACTACCTCCGGAAAGAGAATCCGTTGACTACTTCCCGTTTGTGACTCCATTTGGGATAAATATTTCTCATATCGAATCCGTACATCAGCCCGATACTGATCAATAATCATCAGACCAGACTTGACTGCTGTCATGATATAGCGTCCCTTGTATTGATAATGTATCGGAGATTTCTCCTCCGCCTCAAACACGGCTACTTCCACAGGTTGTTGTTCTGGCAACTGCTCATAAAGTTGTTCCCATCCTTCCACCACCTTTTTGGTTTGCGCTGGACGCTGCTGTTTGAAGGGGTTGTAAGTTGGATTGTAGGTCGGAATCGGCTGTACTGCCTGCGGCTGTACAGGGTCATACACAGGGATATCAGGACGCCCCTCCGTATCGAAGTCTATCTGCGGGATCTCACTGAACTTGCCAATAGCATCCTTGACCGCCGCCATGAGAATCTGCCAGATAGCTTGTTCGTTCTCAAACTTTATCTCCGTCTTCGTAGGATGAATATTCACATCAATATCAGAAGGCGCCACTTCGAAATAGATGAAATACGGGACTTGCATACCCACTGGAACCAATCGGTCGAAAGCCTGCATCACTGCCTTATGAAAATAGGCATGTTTCATGAAACGGCCATTCACGAAAAAATAGTCATGTGTCCCCTTTTTCTTTGCAGACTCCGGCTTCCCCACAAATCCAGAGATCTTACAGATAGCTGTCTCCACCTTCACTTCCAATAGATCCTGGGTAAAACGCTTACCAAATACATCGGCTATGCGCTGGCGTAGTGATCCTCCTTTTAGGTTCAGCAATTCCTGTCCGTTGCTATGGAGAGAGAAACTGATGTCGGGATAGACCAAAACTATACGTTCAAAAGCCGTCAGGATATTATTCAGTTCCGTGGCATTCGTCTTCAAGAACTTACGACGGGCAGGAACGTTGAAAAAAAGGTTCTCGACCTTGAAATTACTACCGACAGGACATCCAACGGCTTCCTGTCCCTCCACTTTCGATCCAGAAAGACGCAAACAGGTTCCCAACTCATTGTCTGCCATTCTGGTACGCAACTCCACTTGCGACACAGCAGCAATGGAAGGCAGTGCTTCGCCACGAAAGCCCATTGTGGTTAAGGCAAATAGGTCATCTGCCTTTCGGATTTTAGAGGTAGCATGACGCTCAAAAGCCAGTCGGGCATCCGTTTCCGACATGCCTTTACCATCGTCTATCACCTGAATAGAAGTCCTACCAGCATCAACTACAAGTACACGAACGGTATGCGCACCTGCATCAACGGCATTCTCTACCAGTTCCTTAATCACAGAGGCAGGACGCTGTATTACCTCACCAGCAGCTATCTGATTAGCAACGGAATCTGGCAATAGCTGTATTACATCACTCATCAGACTGTCCTCCTTTCCTGTTCAGTTTCTGTTTTGGAGCCTCCCTTCGCTTGATTTCCTTTAGTTCCTGCCCAGCTTTCTTAGGACGCCAATTAAAGATATCTTCCTTATTCAGAGGACGGATATAGTCAAACCACGCATAACGAGGCAGGAAATACTTCACAGGAGGAATTTGGGTCATCGGATAGAGGGTACCTGTCGGCTTCTCCATCCAGATTTTTTTCATCTTTCGATTCTCCAGATACATCTTCATCAACGGAGTCTCCGTATAGTTCAGACCTATCATGGAGCTGTCTGATTCATCAATGGGATAATAGACAATCAGCACATTACCTTTTGCATCCGTCTCATAAATTTCCCCTTTTTCAAAAAAAGCAAACATCTCGTTCGACGACACCTGGTTGAAATGGATTGTATCCGGCATCTGTTCCGTAGAGAAAGCCTGTCCCACGACATGCGCCCGATCGATAGTAGAGTCCTTCATATAGACCCGAATCTCCTCACCAAACAGCTGCTGCCTACCGTTCCATACAATAGGGTCCCGGTACATCGTCATACAAGAGTCTTTCGAGTTGTAAACCAAAGAATCACACACTGCCTGAACATCCACGCGATACGCGCGAACCTTATTATAAGCATGGACCTTACGGTAGACGGAGTCGGTATTGATATTAAATGTAAAGAGTTTAAAAGTGTCAGCATGCATATACAGGGTATCCTTCTGGGAATACTCCATAGCTACCGCCCGATTCGTGGCCATAGCATAGCCTGTAGAGTCATTGTACTCACAATAGTCAGCCGTCAGTCCATTCTTATTCGTAGAGTCTGTATAGACAACATTCCAATAGGCATGACTCGTCCCATTCTTGCTGTCATGATAGACACTGTCGCCCACAATCGTCCGTCCCTGATCTTTCACCACAGAGCGGCCGAACAGTTCTGAATACTCCGTCTTCGTGTTGTAATAGCCATCCTCACTATAGATATGACTGGAACCAGAAGTAATATTCGACGGTCCGACGATATGAGCGCGGGAGGTCTGGGTATCATAATACAAAGAATCCGTAGTCAGGTAGAAATTCTTGTCACGAAGACGAACATCATAATAGAACATCGCCATCTTGGTATCCGTATGATATTCGCCCCAGTCACTCGTCAGCGTAGAACTTCCGTCCACCAGCTTACCTCCTTCAAAAAAATTACCGAAGTTATACAGTCTGTCATAATCCAGGCTGTCTGTATACAACGTAGACTGACGATGTTTCAAAATGACATTATAACGCGCCTGAGCTATTTGGGCATTGCCGTCATAATAGGCATAGTCGCTGAAGAGTTTCAAGGTGTCACCCTGCAACATCTTCACATGCCCGAATGCCTCAAAGGAGTTTGTCTGCTGAAAGAAATTAGCACTATCACAGTAAAGGTTGGCACCCATGTGGCGGAAATGCACATTACCTGTCAGTATCTGGGCATCCCCATTCCGATACTGGTCGTATCTCAACTGGTCAGAATGAACCAGATAGACACGTTTGTCTTCCGTCCGCTTGCTTGGGGTGTTGCGCTTGCGGGTAGGCTGCATCGCCCAGACGAGACTCAACCCGAAAAGGCACAGCAGCATGAATGCTACAGTCCGGAGTCTCATTTAATCCAACCCTGATATTCGAATTCGCAATCCTTGTAACGGTCGTTGACGCGGACATAGGTTGACTTAATCTTATTGACAACCCACTCATGTAACTTCTCCTGACGACGCTTATTGACAACAACTTCCTTCATCACCTGGAAGTCTTCCGTGATGGTAGCCTTATGACCTTCCGTACGACTCTTCAACTTAGCGATGACGCACATCGTCTTACCCCGTTCGTTAATCATCTGGAACGGTGCAGAGATTTCTCCCACCTTCAAGGTATCCACGGCACGTGCCACTTCCGAAGGGAGGTCTTGCAACTGGAAGCGAGAGGTGCGTTGACGACCTTCTTCAATGACATTGACCATCAAACCATTGTTATTTCGGGTATTCTTGTCGTCAGAGATCACAGATGCACCAGCCTCAAAAGTAAACTTACCATCCACGATATCCGTACGGATAGAATCCAAACGAGCCAACGACTTGTCAATAGCCTCCTGGCTGACGATTGGTTTACGGAGAATATGACGGACATTCACCTTATCACCTCGTTTGTCTATCAACTGGATGATATGGAATCCGAATTCAGACTCTACTATCTTAGAGATCTTCTTAGGGTCTGTCAGGTTAAAGGCGACATTGGCGAATGCCGGATCGAGTGTTCCACGTCCCGTATAGCCCAGTTCACCACCACGACGGGCCGTTCCCGGGTCTTCAGAATACATACGTGCCAAGGTCTGGAAAGTAGTCTCTCCCTTATTCACACGGTCAGTATAGTCGCGCAGTTCCTCCTTCACCCGGTTGATCTCCTCCTGATCCACCTTAGGAGTCTGGGAGATTATCTGTACCTCCACCTCCGTAGGAACAAAAGGAAGGCTGTCTTGGGGGAGGTCAGCGAAATAACGGCGAACATCAGAAGGTGTCGCGGTGACATCCTTCACCAGCTGGCGCTGCATTCCCTGAATCAACTGACGATCACGGAATGTCTCGCGGAGCTCACTACGAATCTGTGACATATTCTTCTTATGATACTCCTCCAGTTTCTCACGGGAACCGATGACAGAGATCATATACTCTATCTGTTGTTCAATACCTGCGGAAATCTCAGCTTCCGTCACCTCAATACTATCAATAGCAGCCTGATGCAGATAGAGTTTCTGAACGGCAATCTGCTCGGGAATAGCACAATCAGGATCGCCTTTCCAGCGAACGCCCTCTTGTTGTGCCTGTAGACGCATTGCCTCCACATCAGATTTCAGGATAGCCTCATCGCCAACTACCCAAATGACTTCATCGACAACACTCTGAACATTAGTACTGTCATTGACAGTCTTTGCCTCCATAGGCAAGACAGCCAAACACGAGATGATTGCTATAATGCTTCGTATCTTCATTCTTAAAGGTGATTATTTACTGTCCTTAATACTTTCTTATCCACATTCACCGGATAGATTTTCCGTAAGTCGGCTATCCAGTGTTTATTCATTTCCTCCTGCAAATCAGCAACAACAAGTTCCCTCACCTCCGTATAATCTTTCGGCTTGAAACCCTTGCGCCTGTATTTCTTCTTGTTCTTCTTAAAGAAATAGGCCAGTGCCTGCTCATCTTCAGCAGCCTGCTTTCCCACCGAGTGTTTGTTCTGCTCAAACAAGAGGAGGCCTTCGTAATACTCTCTCTGCAAGGCATCAGTAGGAATCCCATAGGGTTCCTCCTGTCTGTCGGAGACTGTCTCCACGACTTCTCCATGGATTGGTTTCGTATCTACTTGACGCTGTAGCTGTCGTTGTGCGATATCAGAAGAGAGAACCTTTTCCATCTCCTGATATGAATCCACTCCCTTACGGTCTTTTAGCATCAGTATATGGTACCCTATCGTAGAAAGGAAAGGACGGCAGGCCTCCCCCCTTTTCATACCAAATGCGACATTCTCTACTTCCTGCAGCATCTGCCCGCGAGTATACCATTTTGTGGTAACTTCCGAGGCAGGAATCTGCTCTTGGGAATAACGACGGGCCAACTGTTCAAAATCTGCCCCATTCTGTATTTCACGGTAGACAGCCTCTATCTGTTGCTGTGCCTGTCGCTGCTCATCAGGACGTGCTTTTTGGGGAACACGGATTAGAATCTGTGCAATACAAACCTGTCCGTCTGCCCCTACTCGTCTCTTCATCTTCTCATACGCTTCCTGAACTTGGTACGAGGATACCGAGGAAGAACTGAAAGAAGAAGGCGACGACTGCTTCGGCATTTCTGACAGACATTGTGCATACTCGCTCTTGAAGGAGCTGGTGGCATCAAGATGTGCATCAAGAGCCGCCTTCACCCTCAACTTATAGACAATATACGACTCCAAATAGTCTGCCACACTCAAACGATGTGCCCGACTGGTTGTACAATGTTTTAAATACGACTGCTCGAACTCCGAACGCGTCACCTGCATATCGCCAACGGTAAACAATGTCGGATCATCAGCTGCCTGAACCGTCAGCGGAGCAAGCAACAGGAAGACGAGCATCAGTCGGGACTTCATCTTAATCGTTAGGACGTGAATAGTTCGGAGCCTCACTGGTAATCGTGATGTCGTGAGGATGACTCTCGTTCACACCAGCATTTGTGATACGTGTAAACTTAGCGTTATGCAACTGTTCAATAGTAGCGGCACCACAATAACCCATACCAGAACGGAGTCCACCAACCATCTGATAGATGACCTCCTGAACAGTTCCTTTGTATGGAACCCGCCCTGCAATTCCCTCTGGGACAAGTTTCTTCGTATCCTTGGTATCTGCCTGGAAATAACGGTCCTTCGAACCATGCTCCATCGCCTCCAGAGAGCCCATACCACGATAGCTCTTGAACTTACGTCCGTTATAGATAATGGTATCACCAGGACTTTCTTCTGTACCAGCGACCAACGAGCCGACCATCACACAGGAGCCACCAGCGGCAAGAGCCTTAACAATGTCACCAGAATAGCGCAAGCCACCATCGGCAATCAAGGGAACACCTGTACCCTGCAATGCCTGATAGACATCATAGACGGCACTCAACTGAGGAACGCCCACACCTGCTACCACACGAGTGGTACAGATAGAACCCGGACCAATACCTACCTTCACGGCATCAGCACCGTTCTCCACCAACATCCTGGCAGCATCACCTGTTGCGATATTACCAACAACGATATCGATATTGGGGAATGAGGCTTTTGCCTCACGTAATTTCTCTATCACGCCCTTGGAATGACCATGAGCGGTATCAATGACGATAGCATCAGCACCAGCATTTACCAATGCCTGCATACGCTCCAAGGTGTCAACAGTAACACCGACGCCTGCAGCCACACGAAGACGACCCTTATCGTCCTTACATGCCATTGGTTTGTCTTTTGCCTTGGTGATATCCTTATAGGTAATCAAGCCAATCAGACGATTATCTTTGTCAACAACAGGAAGTTTCTCGATTTTATTCTCCTGCAGGATCTGGGCAGCAGCAGTCAAGTCCGTCTGCTGATGAGTCGTCACGAGATTGTCCTTCGACATGATTTCCTCGATGGGGCGATCCAGACGGCGCTCGAAACGCAGGTCACGATTCGTCACAATACCCCTCAGATGTTTCTCATTGTCAACTACGGGAATACCTCCAATATGATACTCGGCCATAATATCCAACGCCTGAGCTACCGTAGAGCCTAGAGGAATAGTCACTGGGTCATAGATCATACCGTTCTCGGCACGCTTGACGATAGCCACCTCACGAGCCTGATTCTCGATAGACATATTCTTGTGGATCACACCAATACCACCTTCACGGGCAATGGCTATTGCCATCTGGCTCTCCGTTACTGTATCCATAGCTGCTGTTACAAACGGCACATTCAACTGAATATGACGCGAGAACTTGGTTTGCAACTCTACTGTCTTTGGCAGTACTTCCGAATAAGCGGGAATCAACAGGACGTCGTCAAAAGTCAAGCCGTCCATGACAATCTTGTCTGCAATAAATGATGACATAAAAAAGCTCCTTTAAATTTTATTGCGTGCAAAATTACTCATTTTTTCCGATATGACAAGCGTTTCACCTTATTATTAATACGATTTAACGCGAATCATCAGTTCGCCATTTCCGAGATAAACTTAATACGCACCAGACGAATCTCGTCTTCCGAACATTCATTACCCAGCTCCTCAATGGCTGCTTCCAGTGAATCGGTGTCACTTTCCGAGAAATAATCGTAGATGTCGTCTATATGATCCTCGTCCATCACCTCATCGAGGAAATAGTCAATATTCAGTTTAGTACCGCTATAGACGATAGCCTCCACCTCATCCAAAAGTTCCTCGAACTCCAAGCCCTGCGCATTGGCAATATCGTCAAGAGCCACCTGGCGGTCTATACCCTGGATAATCTTCACCTTGAGCATCGATTTCTTGGCAACGGTACGTACTCGCAGGTCAGCCTGACGAGTGATGTCGTTCTCCTCGCAATAGCGTTTGATGAGATCAACAAACTCTTGGGCATAAGGCTGTTTCACCTTACCCTCTCCCACCCCCTGGATGTTCTTCAATTCCTCCAGATTGACAGGATAGTCTGTCGCCATCTGCTCCAGAGACACATCCTGGAAGATGACATAAGGAGGACGATCCAGCTTCTTCGACACTTTCTTACGCAAGTCTTTCAACATAGCATTCAGGGTTGGATCCAGGGCACTGGTACCGCCTTCCTGTTCAGGAGCTCCCTCATAGTCATCGTTAAACTCCGTATCTTCCACAATCATGAAGGATTCAGGCTTCTTGAGGAATTTCTTACCAGCAGAGGTAATCTTCAACAAACCGTAGTTTTCTACATCCTTCTTTAGGTAACCAGCAATCAATGCCTGACGGATGACAGGATTCCACAGTTTGTCGTCCTCATCTTCTCCTGCACCGAAAAGTTCATGATCCTGGTGCTTATGGGCAATGATCTCCTCTGTCTCACGACCCATGATAAAGTCAATGATATAGTCGGAACGGAAATTCTCCTTGACGGCAATCACGGTATTCAGCACGATAACCAGCTGATCCTTTGCCTCTATCTTCGTCTTGGGGTGCAGACAGTTGTCGCAGTTGTGACAATTATCCTGCTCATAAACTTCTCCAAAATAGTGCAACAGCATCTTACGGCGACAGACAGAGGTTTCTGCATAAGCAGCCGTCTCCTGCAAGAGCTGCCGACCAATATCCTGCTCGGCAACAGGTTTGCCTTCCATGAACTTGTCGAGTTTCTGCAAGTCCTTATTGGAGTAGAACGTGATACACATTCCCTCTCCACCATCACGACCTGCACGTCCCGTCTCCTGGTAATAACCTTCCAGTGACTTGGGAATGTCATAGTGAATGACGAAGCGCACATCCGGCTTGTCGATACCCATACCAAAGGCTATCGTAGCCACAATGACATCTATTTTCTCCATAAGGAAGTCATCCTGTGTCTGCGAACGAAGGGCGGACTCCAATCCCGCATGGTATGCCTGCGCCTTGATGTCGTTGGCACGCAGAATCTCTGCCAGTTCCTCCACTTTCTTGCGGGAGAGACAATAGATGATACCGCTCTTGCCTGGATGCTGCTTGATGAACTTGATGATATCCTTGTCAACATCCTTCGTCTTCGAACGCACTTCGTAATACAGATTCGGACGATTGAACGAGCTCTTGAACTCATCGGCATCCAAAATGCCCAGGTTCTTCTTGATATCCGTACGGACCTTATCTGTGGCAGTCGCTGTCAGAGCGATTATCGGAGCATCGCCTATCTCGTTGATAATCGGACGGATACGACGATATTCCGGACGGAAGTCATGTCCCCACTCCGAGATACAATGCGCCTCATCAATGGCATAGAAAGATATTTTCGCCTGTTTCAGGAATTCCACGTTATCCTCTTTGGTCAGCGACTCCGGAGCCACATACAACAGCTTTGTCTTACCCTCCATGATATCCGCTTTAACCTGGTCAATAGCCGCCTTGTTAAGCGACGAGTTCAGATAATGGGCAGTACCCTCCTCACTCATCGAACTGATGACATCCACCTGGTTTTTCATCAGGGCAATCAACGGAGAGATGACAATCGCCGTTCCGTCCATCAATAATGACGGCAACTGGTAGCAGAGCGACTTGCCACCACCGGTAGGCATCAGTACAAAAGTATTCCTGCCATCCAGTACGTTCTGCACGATAGCTTCCTGATCCCCTTTAAACTTGTCGAAACCGAAATATTTCTTCAGGGCCGCTGTTAGATTCACTTTCTTATTTGCCATAGGCTTCTTTTCACTTTTCATTGTAAGTGTGACTTATCGAGCTGCTGCTGGGCATACTCTGCTGTCACTTCAAAGGATTTAGTTCGTTTCGAGGGTACCTCGAACATCGCGTCCATCATGATTGTCTCTACAATCGAACGGAGTCCGCGGGCACCTAATTTATATTCCACTGCCTTGTCGACGATGAGTTTCAGCGCTTCCGGCGTAAACGTCAACTTGATCCTATCCATCTCAAACAGTTTCTCATATTGCTTGATGATAGAGTTCTTGGGCTCTATCAGTATTCTCTCCAAAGCCGCACGATCCAAGGGATTCAAATAAGTCAGCACAGGCAGACGACCGATGATCTCGGGAATCAGACCATACGACTTCAAATCCTGCGGCAACACATATTTCATCAAGTCGCCCTTGTCTATCTTACGCACGTTCTGTACGGAGTTATAACCCACCACATGGGTATTCAGACGCTGGGCTATCTTACGTTCGATACCATCGAAGGCACCACCGCAGATAAACAGGATATTCCTCGTATCCACATGGATATAGTCCTGATCAGGATGCTTACGACCGCCCTTGGGAGGAACATTCACGATGGTACCCTCCAACAGCTTCAGCAATCCCTGCTGAACACCCTCGCCGCTCACATCACGGGTAATGCTGGGGTTGTCGCTCTTACGGGCTATCTTGTCAATCTCGTCAATGAAGACGATACCCCGCTGGGCTGCCTCTAACTTATAGTCAGCTACCTGTAACAGACGGGAGAGGATACTCTCCACATCCTCGCCTACATAACCCGCCTCTGTGAGTACTGTTGCATCGACGATGGTAAACGGAACGTCCAGCAACTTGGCGATGGTACGGGCTAGCAGGGTCTTTCCTGTTCCTGTAGAACCCACCATGATGATGTTGCTCTTCTCTATCTCCACCCCATTCTTGTCAACGGGTTGCTGCAGTCGCTTATAGTGGTTATAGACGGCAACGGCGAGGAAACGCTTGGCCTCATCCTGTCCGATGACATACTGGTCCAGATAGTCCTTGATTTCTTTGGGCTTGGGAATCTTCTTTAGGTCTGGAGCACCCGCAGGCTTTTTCTTGCCTTCCGGGCCAAAGCCGTTTACCTTGCAGATTTCATAGGCCTGAGCAGCACATTCATTACAGATATTGCCGTTCAGACCAGTGATGAGCAGTTTCACCTCCTTGTCAGACCTTCCGCAGAAACTACATACCTTTACCATTACTTCCTCACCAAAACCTGATCAATCATACCATATTCCTTTGCCTCCTCTGCCGTCATCCAGTAGTTGCGGTCAGAGTCGTTCCACACCTTGTCATAAGGGGTGTGCGAATGCTCGGAGATAATCGTATAGAGCTCCTTCTTGAACTTCATAATCTCCTTGGCCTCAATCTCGATGTCGCTGGCCTGACCCTGCACACCGCCCAACGGCTGATGGATCATCACACGACTGTGGGGCAGTGCAGAACGCTTACCCTCCTTACCTGCCACCAGCAGGACAGCAGCCATCGAGGCAGCCATACCTGTACAGATGGTAGCTACGTCGCTGGAGATAAACTGCATGGTGTCATAAATACCCAATCCTGCCGTCACACTACCGCCAGGAGAGTTCAGGTAGATGGAGATATCCTTACCGCTGTCCACAGAGTCGAGATACAGCAACTGCGCCTGCAGCGTGTTGGCGGTATAGTCGTCAATCTGTGTTCCCAGGAAGATGATGCGATCCATCATCAAGCGTGAGAATACGTCCATCTGGGTCACATTCAACTGACGCTCCTCCAGGATATAGGGGTTCAGATACTGTGACTGTGCACTCATTACCTCGTCGAGTACGAGGCCGTTAATTCCTAAATGCTTGGTAGCATATTTTCTAAAATCGTTGTTCATCATTCTTATTCAATTTAGCAATTTAAGCATTCCCGCCAAAGGAGGGATGCAACGTAGCCCCAAGGACTACGGAAATACAAAATTACGAAAAAAAGTCGGAACACAAAGCATTCCGACTCTTTTTTTGGTTAAAGAATTATAAATCCTTTTGCCCTTTTGCTTTTTTATCTTTTTACTTCTCCTGAAGCATCTTCTGGAAGTCCTCCAGCGTGATGTCTTTCTCGTTGAGTTTGACAACACCCTTCAGGGCGGCAGTCAGCTTCACGTCAACGGCGCGGTCAACCAGTCCGTCCACGTTCTCACGCTTCTTCAGCATCTCAGCAGCATAGTTCTCCAGATACTCATCGGGAACATTCGACATACCATACTGGGCAAACTGGGCACGGGCGGCTTCCTTGGCGACGTTCTTCAGATCGTCCTCTTCCACCTTGATCTCCTGAGCTGCCACCAGCTGCTCCTTGATCAGGTGCCAGCCAAGTTCCTTGATGCTGGCCTCGAAGTTCTTCTCCACAAACTCAGCACCCTTGTCCTTGTTGTTGTTCAGCATCACACGCTTCAGGATAGCCTCTGGGAACTCCAGTTTGCCAACCTTCTTCTCCATGTGGCTGCGGACATCCTGCAGGAACTTATAGTCGCTGTCAGCCTTGAACTGCTGGCTGATGATATCACTGATCTTCTGACGGAATTCCTTCTCGTCCTTCACAGTACCCTCACCGAAGGTCTGGTCGAACAGCGCCTGGTTCACCTCAGCCTTCACGAAGCGGCTGATCTCCGTAATCTGATAGGTGAAGTCGCCCTCGTGATCCTTCACGTCCTCCTTCTGAATCTTCAGCAGCGAAGACACCTCGACGTCGCTCTCCGGATAAGCCTTACGGGGATTCCAAGTGATGATGTCACCCAGCTTGGCACCCTCGAAGAGTTTCTTCTGGTCTTCCACCTTCATATACTGAGGCATCAGTACGGCGTCAGCAACCTCAATGCTGCCGTTCACCTCACGCAGGTCGCCCTTCAGCATGTCGCGCTGCTCAGCATCAAACTGCTCCACCTTCTCATACTGTCCGGCACGGCTCTGATACATCTCCACCTGCTGATCGATGAGCTTATCATCAACAGTGATGTTATAGTAGTCGATCTTATCCTTGCCAGAGAGGGCTGCCTTGAACTCAGGAGCCACAGCAATGTCGAACTTAAACTCCAGAGGCTCCTCGCCCTCGAAGTTCAGCGGCTTCTGCTGGTCGCTGGGCAATGGCTCACCCAGCATCTGAATCTTGTTCTCACGAACATACTCGTAGAGTTTCTCACCCAGCATCTTATTCACTACGTCCACCTTCACAGCGGCACCATACTGACGCTTGATCAGTCCCATAGGAGTCTGACCAGGACGGAATCCAGGCACGTTAGCACGCTTACGATAGTCTTTCAGAGTCTTCTCGACTTCTGCCTGATAGTCTTCTTTCTCCAGTGTAATGGTCATCAAGCCATTAATCTTGTCAGGAGCTTCAAATGAAATATTCATCTCTTTTATACCTTATTTATTAAATATTGTCGTTTTGAGCGTGCAAAGATAGTGCAAACTGAACAAAAAACCAAATTTATTTGAGTTTTTTTGAAGTGCAGCCTGTCTTCGACCTTTAGGTCAAAGGTACGAATAAGTGAGCAAAAAACCAAGAGAATCTTGAGTTTTTTCGAACGGGAGTACCTTCGAAGTACACAAATTTGTGGTCCACAAACTTGTGTACCAGTGTAATTTTATCCAAATCAAGCTTTATTGACTATCGCCAGACATAATGATGTTGACTAATGTGACGATATCTGTCACATTCACTTCACCATCACTATTGATATCACCCTTCATGCCCAGAACTTCAATTTCTTCCGTTGCTACATCCGAGTTGTCGAAGCCAGCCTTCGTAGCATAGACGCTGACCCTATACTTTCCACTCAGCTGAATCTCATTTCCTGTGAACGTCTTGTTATCCAGACATTCTACATTCGTCACGTATTCAACACCCTCAGTGTCGCAAGAAAACGACAGTTTGCCGTCTTTATAGCTGATGACAGGTGTGGCACACTTCTCAGGTGTGGTACCACCACCACCTGTTCCTTCCTCAATAAATAAGAAGTCCTTCCAACCCTCCGTAGCCTTGTACTTATCGATAGTACCCTTCGGAACATATAGCGTTGCATTATTGAATGTGTTTTGAGAGAAAGTTCTAGAACCCGATGTCTTTCCTGTTATCGTAAACGGATTCTCTATCAAAGAAATGATAGTAGGAATATCGACTCCACCGAACGCCCAATTTCCAATGCTCGTCACACTATTGCCGATGGTGACGGAGGTAAGGCCACTGCAATCATTGAACGCATAACTTCCAATGCTCGTTACGCTATTGGGGATAATTAGATTTGTGATTTCTGTATCCTCGTCACTATACAAATGTTTGGCATAAGTTAAAGGATTAGAGTTAGACCTATCGAACTTGATTCCGCACCATGCTGCTATATCTTTTACGATTACTTTTTTAAGGCCTGAGCAACCATAGAACGCTTCAGTTCCAATGCTCGTCACACTATTGCCGATGGTGACGGAGGTGAGGCCAGAGCAATTACGGAACGCACTACCTCCAATGCTCGTCACACTATTGGGGATGGTGACAGAGGTAAGGCCATAGCAGCCTGTGAACGTACCCTCTCCAATGCTCGTCACACTATTGGGGATGGTGACAGAGGTAAGGCCATAGCAACTAGCGAACGCATAACCTCCAATGCTCGTCACACTGTTGCCGATGGTGACGGAGGTAAGGCCTTTGCAACTAGCGAACGCATAACTTCCAATGCTCGTCACACTGTTGGGGATGGTGACTGAGGTAAGGCGAGGGCAATCATAGAACGCTCTATCTCCAATGCTCGTCACCTTACGGGTTCTGTTCATATAGGTTACTTCTTCAGGTATAGCGACATTGCCTTGATATTCGTTTGTATAATCATTATAACTGCTACCACGGAAAGTAACCTCCAGTTCCGTACCATTATTAGTGTAGTTGTAATAAATGGTAACACCATCGGCATTCTGAACTTCAATGTCGTGGGCACTAGCTACCATCGGCAGCAATATCGTTACTAATATGAGTAATAGTTTCTTCATGATCATATAGTTTTAGTTATTTTGATTGTAAGTACAAAAAGAAAACGTGGACAATTTACTTCGTCTACGTTTCTGAGGTATCTCCCAACACCTAAGCATCTTAAACGAGTAAATGTCCACGCCGACGGCGTGAACTATCAACTTCAGTTCTTGATGGTTTCTTGAATTAGGAGATTTTCAGAAACAAGAATCTAAAAGTGGATGTTCATCCTATATGTCCGTATATGTTATCTCAGCCCATAGGCTCTTCAGTTTTTAGATTATACGTTTTGTTCTTTTCAATCGCAAAGATAAAGATTATTTCTGATAATTGCAAATCTATGACTAGTTTTTTGTTTTAAAATACTCATACCTTGCTCATAGCTTGCTCATAGGTTGCTCATAGGCATCTCATAGGCATCTCATAGGATACTCTATCCTTTCTCTATGGTTTCTCTATCGTTTCTCATACCTTTAGAGCATGAGAAAAGTATGAGGAAGATATGAGAAGAATGTGAGAAAGACGAGAGAAAAATGTGAGGAGGACGTGATATTTTTTATGTTTACGCACCGTAAACTTATGTTTAACGCCCTTGAACATATGTACACAGCCCTTGAACTTATGTTTAAGGACCGTGAACATAACTTTTCTAGTTACAACGAAACTTTTGAACCTTAAATTATCCCAAATAAACTATGGAAATTTGGCTAACTTCTCACTTCTTTGTACTTTGGCTTCGCCGAAAGTAGGCTGCATCTCGGAACCAACGGTCACTGTTCGCGAAGCGAGGTAAAGTAAATAAAAATAAATATTAATTTATTTTGTATTTCGCTCGATTTGCACTACCTTTGCACGCTGAATTTATTAAATAGGAGAAAAACATGAACGAAAAGGTTTCCCAAACTTTGAAATCAGCCGAGACAGAAGACTGGCTCGACTTGCATGTAGTGCGCCCGTTCTGCTATTGGTGGGCAGTACTCTTTGCCAAATTCGACATACATCCCAATACAGTCACCATCCTTTCGATGATTATCGGAGCAGGAAGTGCTTTCTTCTTTGCCTGCGGCTGCTTCTATTACGAGGGCACACAGGGACTCTGGATGAACATCATTGCCATCCTGCTGCTGTGTCTGGCTGACATCTTCGACTGCACGGACGGACAGCTGGCCCGCATGACAGGCAAGAAGAGCCGACTGGGACGTATCCTCGACGGTGTGGCAGGCTTCACCTGGTTCGTACCCATCTATCATGCGCTGGTTTACCGTTTCTACGTGCATCACGACCTTGAGTTCGGATGGCTGGGGATAGAGGACACTCCGGAGAACGTCATCATTGCCACCATCGTGGTCTATATTCTGGGCATTATCTCTGGTGTAGCAGGACTGGCTGGTCAGCAGCGTCTGGCCGACTACTACATCCAGGTGCACCTCTTCTTCCTGAAAGGCGAGAAGGGTGCGGAACTGGATAACTCCAAGCGCCAGCAGGAAATCTACGACCAGATGACGGAGGAGACGCCGTGGGTGGAGCGCTACTTCCAGAAATCGTATATCGACTATACGAAGAAACAGGAGAAGAAGACTCCTGAGTTCCAGCGCCTGCTCGCTGTCCTGAAAGAGAAATACGGCAGTTACGACAACATCCCGCAGGAGGTGCGCGAGGAGTTCCGCCAGCATTCGCTGCCCATCATCAAGTGGAACGGACTGCTGACCTTCAACTTCCGTTCTGCGTGGCTGTTCCTGTTCTGTCTGCTGGATGTTCCCGTGATGAACTTCGTCTGGGAAATCGTAGGCATGGGACTGATTGCCTGGTATGTCAACCGCCGTCACGAGACCTTCTGTCGTCAGATGGCAGAAAGTGAAAAGTAAAGACTGCGCCGATAGTAATCATCTATGAAGTGGACGAAACAAAGGCTCAATAACCTGTTCTTCATACTGGGAGTAGCGGCATGCATCGTGATGCTGCTGACGTTCGACGTGAGCTTCGTCGAACTGTGGGACCACCTCTGTCATGCAGGCTACTGGCTGATACCCATCATCGGCATCTGGATATTCGTCTATGCACTGAATGCGCTGGCGTGGAAGGCTACCATTGAAGGAAACATCGGAGGCAAGATGCCTGTGAGCTTCTGGCGCCTCTACCGCCTGACGATTACGGGCTATGCCCTCAACTACGCCACACCCGTCGGCGGACTGGGCGGCGAGCCATATCGCATCATGGAACTATCGAAGGATATCGACAACCAGCATGCAACGTCGAGTGTCATCCTCTATGCGATGATGCATTTCTTCGCCCACTTCTGGTTCTGGTTCATCAGCATCTTCATCTACTTGGCGCTGGTGCTGGTGAGTGATATGCCTATGACAACGGCTATCGGCATCATACTCGGCATCATCGTGGCGTTCTGCCTGTTCTTCTTCTACCTCTTCGGAAAGGGTTATCGCAACGGACTGGTGAAGTATGTGCTGGGTGTGGTGGCAAAGATTCCTGGACTGAAGAAATGGACGCTGCGCTTCTGGGCACGCCACTCGGAAGCCATAGAGAATATCGACAACCAGATAGCCTCCCTGCATCAGCAGGACAAGGGGGCGTTCTATAAGAGTTTGGTATTGGAATACTCCTCGCGTGTGGTTCAGAGCCTGGAGGTGATGTTCATGCTGCTGCTCTTCGGCATTGACTGCGGAGGCGGACTGGGCGGACTGACACTCACCTTCCTGCATAGCATCCTGATTGTGGCGTTCACCACGCTCTTTGCCAACCTCATCGGTTTCCTGCCGATGCAGCTCGGCGTCCAGGAGGGTGGCTTCGTGCTCTCCATTGCTGCATTGGGACTCTCTGCAGCATTAGGCATCTTTGTGAGCATCATCTGCCGCGTGAGGGAAATCATCTGGATTGCCATCGGAATGGCGCTGATGAAGATGAAATAGCGTAATCACGATATAACGAAAAAAATTAAAATAAAGAATTATGAATTATCTCGACAGAAACGAATTTAACTTTGAGCCCAGCCAGAAAGTGGTAGAGGCTATCAAGAATTTCGACCCCAAGACGTTATGTTTCTACACCCGTATCTACGATCAGGGCAAGAAGAGCGTCATCTCCGTACGCCTCAGCGAGATCTACGGCGTAGACGAGAGTCAGGTGCTGCTGACCTATGGTGGTGAGGATATGCTGAAGAATGCCATTCACTATTTCCTCTCCGTCAACAGCCAGACAGGAGCACCTAACACGAAGATTCTCATCCCTGAGTTCTCCTGGTGGTACTACAATCGTGTAGCCAGCGAGTGTGGCGGCACGTTTGAGATGTATCCCCTGCACGAGAAAGAGGATACCTTCGCCTACGACATCGACGAGGTCATCGAGTACACCAACCGCGTACATCCCCGTATGCTGCTGCTCGCATCGCCCAACAACCCCACAGGTAACGGACTGACGCCTGAGGAGATTGGTCGCATCATGGAGAACATTCCCAGCGACACGATGGTACTCATCGACGAGGCTTATGCCAGCTTCATCAGCACCGATACTGCTTATATCGCTCCGCTGGTCAACAAATACAGCAACCTGATTATCTCACGCACGCTGTCTAAGTTCTACGGACTGCCTGGCCTGCGTGTAGGTTTCGGCTTCATCGGCAAGGGTCACGACCAGTTCGAGAGCTATATCAACAAGTACTTAGGCTACAACCGCTTCTCTGAGGCTGTAGCGCTGGCTGCCCTCGACAGCGACGAGCACTACCGCAAGGTGGCTGACGATATGGAATGGGGACGCCAGTTGTATAAGAAGGAACTTGGCAACCTGCCTGGCTTCAAGGTTTACAAGAGTGTGGCAAACTTCATCCTTATCAAGTATCCGCTGGAAATCAAGGACGCCCTGATGGAGGCTCTGAAGGTTCAGGACTACAAGATCAAGTTCATGAGCGACAAGGGTCTGGAGTCTTGCCTGCGCATCACCCTGGGTCGTAAGGAGCAGACACAGACTGTCGTTGATACCATCCTTAACGTCCTGAAAAAGTGAAAAGTGAGAAATTAATTCTCAATTATCAATTCTCAATTTTCAATTGACCATGATTGGAGTTATCTTAGCCGCAGGAATGGCGAAACGCCTTCGCCCCCTGACAGACACGAAACCCAAATGTCTGTTGGAGGTAGGCGGGCGCACCCTGCTGGAGCGTACCGTACGTGCCATGCAACAGGCTGGCATCAGCGAGTTCGTGGTAGTCACAGGCTATCGCGCCGACCAGATTCGTAGTTTCCTAGATAATCTAGAACCTCTAGATAGTCTAGACAAGCCTACCTTCCACTTCCTCCACAACGCCGACTACGAGCATAACAACAACATCTACTCGCTATGGATGGCTGGTGAGTTTGTGCGTGGCAAGGAGTTCCTGCTAATGGACAGCGACATTCTCTGCGACCCTGCTGCTGTGGCACGCATCGCCCATGAGCCGGAGTCTGCCCTCGCCCTGAATCGTCACGAGTGTGGCGAGGAGGAAATCAAAGTCATTGTGGATGGCGACGGACATATTACGGAGATTAGCAAGGTGTGCAGCATCCAGGATGCCATCGGGGAATCCGTAGGCATTGAGAAGATGACGGCAGACTATAGCACGGCACTCTACAAGGAGCTCGACCAGATGATAGAGAAGGAAGGACTCATCGACGTGTTCTATGAGCGTTGCTTCGAGCGGCTCATCCCACAGGGACATACGTTCAAAGTGGTGGATACCACCAACTATTTCTCCTATGAGCTGGATACGCCAGAGGACTTCCAACGGGCACAGGAACTGATGCCGAAGGAATTACTATAAAAAAGAAATCAGCCAATCGGCTGATTTTCTTTTTATGATACTTTGTCTTCTTCCTCTTCCTTTCGTTTCTTCTCCTCCGCCATCCGCTGGAAGTCTTTCTTCTGCAGGACGAAGTTGGAGCCAAGGTATTTCTCTCTCACGATGGGATTGACTGCCAGTTCATCAGGACTTCCCTGAAAGAGGATTCGCCCTTCGAACAGCAAGTAGGCACGATCAGTGATATTCAGCGTTTCGTGTACGTTATGGTCAGTAATCAGGATACCGATATTACGATATTTCAACTGCCACACAATTTGCTGGATATCCTCTACGGCGATCGGGTCGACGCCAGCAAACGGTTCGTCCAACATGATGAACTTCGGCTCGATGGCCAAGCAGCGGGCTATCTCCGTACGGCGGCGCTCACCACCCGACAACTGGTCACCCTTGTTCTTACGGACCTTACCCAGACGGAACTCCTTAATCAGGCTCTCCAGCTTTTCCAACTGGTAGTCACGTGGTTTACCCGTCATCTCCAACACAGAGAGGATGTTGTCCTCCACAGACATCTTGCGGAATACGGAGTTCTCCTGTGCCAGATAGCCGATACCAGAACGGGCACGACGATATACGGGATAAGTTGTTACTTCCTCCTCGCCCAGATAGACGTGTCCGCCATTGGGCACCACCAGTCCTGTGGTCATATAGAAAGAGGTCGTCTTACCAGCACCATTTGGGCCCAGCAATCCCACAATCTCGCCTTGTCTGACGTTAAAGCTCACGTCGTTCACTACCGTGCGCTTTCCATACACCTTCACGAGTCCCTCCGTGCGGAGCACCAGTTGTTCGTCCTGTCTGTTTGTTGTCTCGTCCATAATTGGCTGCGAAGATACAAATAAATGAGCGAAAAAACAAATTTTCGCTCATTTATTCTATTACATTAACTTTAAAATCTGATTCAGATTCTCATCGTCAGTATCGTCGAAATCGAACAAGTCTCTGGAGAGTCCCGGATCAACCTGATCTCCTGCACCAGGACCACTGCCTGCCAATAACTGATATCGCGTCACTGTCATGAAGACTTCCATTGTTGGCTGTATATATGTCTTTTTCATTTTTCGTTCCTCCTTCTTTATTTAATCACAACTTTCTTACCGTTTAAGATATACACACCCTTATTAGGATAGAGAACACGACGACCGTTAAGGTCATAGTATACGTCATTCTTTCTATCATTGCTCTTCAGCATCGCGTCAATACCTGTCGTGCCATTGAAACCAATGCTGAGACTAGCAACGCTACGATCGAAGACTCCTGACTTGAAGAACGGGCGGAAAGCAGGGCTGCCACCAGAGGCTTTCAGTTCGAACATATTACCTGCGCCGTTGATGCAGTAGATGTTCTCCGTGCTTACTGCCTTTGTATTTCCAACGAAGCGATAGTTGCTACCTGTCACCACAGCAGGTGCGCTCTTTTTCACCTCGCCGCTGCCTATGAACTTGATGGCCTTGCCGCTGAGGCTATAAGATGTTCCCCAATGATTTCCTGGCAATGCGATGATATAAGGAGTATTTGCCTTCATCTCGTCAGTAAAGTCGAAGAACACCTTTTTGCCTGTCACGTCATCGCTGACGAATTTCTTCAGCCAGAACTGCTTATCGGTATCGCTGTCGCTATGGAACCAGTCGATTGCTGTACCGTTGGCTGTCACTGATGTCACGTCGAAGGGCAGAATGATGGTGTTCCATCCATTCGTACCATCCGCCCAGCGGTCGTTGTTGTAGGTAAACTCAATATTCGTGGCTGTAAAGTCAATAGGAGAATAGAAGTCGTTACCATCAGTCAATGTGATATTTGTGGCAGTGTAGGTTGAGCCACTCTTCTTGATAATGTTAGTAGCACCAGAGAGTGTAGCAGCATCCGTAATATACAGACAGTTCGGATTTGTGCTAGACGTCACTGTTGTTATACCAGTTCCTGTCAAATCAACCGCCAAAGTGTTTGCAGGTACTGCATAAGAGGCTCCACTTACTTTAGTGACTGTTTTGCTGCCATCAGCATTATAAGTCATGATAGCAGGATTTGTATTATAACGGTACCATGTTGGTGAAGCTGTGCTGCCGTTATACCTATAATTAAGAGCAAATTGATAATAGGGTTCACTCATATCAAGATTCTCAACATTTATTGGTACGTCAATATAGCTGTTCTTAGGAACGTTGATAACGACAGCTTCATAATTGAATTCTCCTATGAAAGATCCAGGGAGGAGTTTCCAAAGCAGTCTGCCTTTGTAATTATCTGTTGCACTCGTGTTCTGAACCCTTATAACAGCATTGAAATCATTTCCATAAAGCTTATATATCGTTGAACTATAAGGGTCAGCATGTTCCACGATTGGTGTGAGTGTCAGCGTGACATTGTCTGTATAACTTTCACTTCCCGCAGCAACAATAATTGTCACATATTTTGTATTATCAATACTTCCATAGCGTCCTACTCCATTAGGCTTATATGCAGTAATCTTATAGGTTCCTGCAGAAGAAGGACTAAAGTCTACGACACAGTCTTTGGATTCTCCAGCTGGGATAAGGAACATCTCGCCATCTCCCAAACCCATATCGATAAAGTAAAGGCCAATCTCTCCGTCGTATTCATCAGCACTATTGTTGGTAATATTAAAAGTAATCTTGGCTGTTTCGTCGGTAGTCATAGAGGTTTTGTCCGTCGCAACACTGTTGAGTGTAAGACTAACTGTATTGGGATGGCTCGATACAGTGCCTGTCTCACCGTCTTTCTGGATACCGATAACTGCTACTTGTCCTGTGCTATAGCCATCAGTAGAACTACTGCCGCCGATACCTTGCTCGTCAGGATTTAATGCCGCCAACTTAAAGAAACCATCACTTTTTCCGCCCCATCCCCAATTAATGTGGAAAAAGTCTTCACCTTGGTAACCGTCACATAAGAAGGCGTGACCACCGCCCTTCGATTGTCCGGCATAGAATATAACACGCTCTTGGTATAGTTCATTATATAACATGTCAATCCAGTTGCTATAGGAGTAATAACTGCGGTCTGCCAACTGCGTGGTGGTTGCATATCCGAAGTATGTTTTCAAGGCATCGTCAACGATATCACTATTGGCGGAAGAGCCGCCATTATCAGCATTGGCATAGTCCATATGGACAGAGGCACCTACTACTTTCATAAGCTTTGCCACAGCATCGGCAGCATCGCCTGTCTCACCGTCTTCATAGGTATTTTTCATCTTGCTCCATTCGATGGCGGTACCTATAGGAACTGCGTCTACATGGATATGACTGCCCCAGTTTCTTTCACAATCGTAAGCTTCAATCGTTTTCAATGTGTTAGAAGATATCGTACCAGCCTTTGTCTCTGTATAATACATCACCTGTGCCATTGCGGTTGCGACACAGCCTGTGACACTTTTGCCGTAGGTAAAGAAGTCCGGACACTGCTTGTTATAGGGATCACCCTGATTCCATTTAGTCTGCACTAATGGCGAAATAGGTATCTTGATAGCGGATGGTGTGCGGCGTGCAGCCTTAGCCGTAATTCCACGTTCCTTCGCCCACGCAATCTCGTCAGCATAGCCCTGCAACCATGCCTTCATATTCTCTGGCATGTTATTTGGATCCAAGTTTCCGCTGTCTGCATAGCCGAGAATAGGTGTCGTTCTATCATCGTTAGAGACGATAACGAAACCACCGTTGTTGGCGATGTTAAACACATAGAGGCCACTGACCTGCTTTGCCGTACTGAACTGTTGCACGACGCTTGCTCCCCTTCTGGGACGGATGCCGTTGGCCTCACGCTTTTGCATAAAGTTCCGCGCCTGTTCCAACGCCTGCTCAGGAGTCACATTCCCTGCCATCATAACTGTTGAAAGGATAACAGTCAACAAAAGTAAAAATGTTCTTTTCATATTGTATGTTTTAGGTTTTGGCTCATAACTATCAATTCAATTTGTAAAAGTAGCGCTTAATCTTCAAACTTTACTAGAACGCTCTCTAATATTAAGTTTTATTAACTGATTAAGTGTCGAAAAGAAAGGCAAAAGAGAGTACCTTTGAGAGGATTTTAGTAATTTTGCAACGAAAAATAAGAAAGATGATTAAATTACTGCATAAAGCACTGACGACATTCGGGAAATTCATCCTCCTGATGGGACGCACATTCCAACGTCCTGAACGATTGCGAATGTTCGCCAAGGAGTATATCAAGGAGATGGCGCAGCTGGGTGTCAACTCTATCGGCATCGTACTGCTGATTTCGTTCTTCATCGGTGCTGTGATTTGTATCCAGATGAAGCTGAACATCCAGAGTCCGTGGATGCCCCGTTGGGTGAGCGGTTATACGACGCGTGAGATTATGCTGTTGGAGTTCTCCAGCAGTATCATGTGTCTGATATTAGCTGGTAAAGTGGGGTCGAACATTGCCTCAGAGATTGGTACCATGCGTGTAACACAGCAGATAGATGCTCTGGACATCATGGGAGTTAACTCTGCCTGTTTCCTGATACTGCCAAAGATCACTGCCATGCTGACCATTATGCCTATCCTCGTGATTTTCTCATCAGCTATGGGTATCATCGGTGCTTATGGTACGGCGTATATCGGACATATCATCGTGCCTGACGACCTGACATTGGGACTTCAGCATTCCTTCCAACCGTGGTTCGTATGGATGAGTATCATCAAGAGTCTGTTCTTTGCCTTTATCATCTCTGCCGTACCTTCATATTTCGGCTATACGGTAGAAGGTGGCTCCGTCAATGTGGGTAAGTCATCGACTGATGCCGTAGTCACCTCGAGTGTCTTGATTCTCTGTAGTGATGTATTCTTAACACAGTTGTTGTCATGATTGAGGTAAAGAATCTTTGTAAGAGTTTCGACGGACTTGAAGTGCTGAAGGATATCAGTACGGTGTTCGAGAACGGAAAGACCAATCTGATTATTGGTCAGAGCGGTAGTGGCAAGACAGTACTGATGAAAAACCTTGTAGGACTGTTTGAGCCCACCAGTGGCGAGATTCTTTATGACGGACGTGACTTCGTCGCAATGTCGAAACAAGAAAAAATCCTGATGCGCCGTGAGATGGGTATGATATTCCAGAGTGCTGCTCTCTTTGACTCAATGACAGTATTGGAGAATGTGATGTTCCCATTGGATATGTTTGCACCAATGACCCTCCGAGATCGCACCAAGCGTGCTATGGACTGTCTGGATCGTGTCAATCTGGTAGGTGCCGAAGAGAAATATCCTGGCGAGATATCGGGTGGTATGCAGAAACGTGTGGCTATTGCCCGAGCTATAGCCCTCAATCCCAAGTATCTGTTCTGTGATGAGCCGAACAGCGGTCTCGACCCCAAGACTTCATTGGTCATCGACGACCTGTTGCACAGTATCACGCAGGAGTTTAATATCACGACGATTATCAACACACACGACATGAACTCGGTGACGACAATCGGCGAGAACATCATTTTCATCTATGAGGGTCACAAGGAATGGCAAGGGATTTCGGCTGACATCATGAAATCAACCAACAAGCGGTTGACAGACTTCATATTTGCCAGTGACCTATTGAAAGAGATGCGCGAGGTTGTCAACGCATCTTCCACAGCCCCTCACGCTGCACCATCGGGACAGTAATCTCCTCCTTGACAGAATCTTTGAAATGAAGTAGCAGGAAGGCATGCATCAGTTGTTGTGTGCTGTCGCATCGTGCATTGGAGATAGTCACCTCTGCAATGCCTCCATGCATCTGTTCCAATTCCTGCTTATACAATTCATAAGCTCTCAGCAATTGAGTACGGTAGTCAGCAGGAAGGGAGTCTGTATCGGCTTTTCCACTCAGAAAAGCCTCATAGTCGCCAGCTATCAAACAGTCATAATACTCCTTAGCCGCCTTACCAGCCAACTCCTCTGGAGTCAGCTCTGGCTGAGAACAAGAGATTGCTAACAAGCACCCCAGTGCTATTGTCAGAACTCCATAACTCCTTAACTTCATATTACTTCTGCCTTACAAACACATTAATCGGGGTTCCTGTCAGAGTCCAGTTATCACGCAGTTTGTTCTCCAGGAAGCGCTTGTAGGGTTCCTTCACATACTGAGGCAGGTTAGCATAGAAAACAAATGTGGGAATTTGGGTGTCAGGCACCTGAGCTACATACTTAATCTTGATATACTTTCCCTTAATGGAGGGGGGAGGCGTCGCCTCTATCAAAGGCAACATCACCTCGTTAAGTTTTGAGGTTCCAATCTTGATGGTACGGTTTAGATAGACCTGCTTCGCTGTCTCCAGCACCTTGAAGATTCGCTGTTTGGTGACAGCAGAGGCGAAGATGATGGGGAAATCGACAAACGGAGCCATACGGTTACGGATGGCGTCCTCGAATGTCTTGATGGCAATCTGGGATTTATCCTCCACCAAGTCCCACTTGTTAACGACAACCACCAGCGATTTGTTATTCTTCTGTATCAACTGGAAAATATTCATGTCCTGTGCCTCGATACCTCGAGTGGCATCAATCATCAAGATACAAACATCCGAGTTCTCAATGGCACGGATGGAACGCATCACACTATAGAACTCCAAATCCTCCGTCACTTTATTCTTGCGACGGATACCAGCTGTATCGACCAGATAGAAATCAAAACCGAATTTGTCGTATTTGGTATAGATGGAGTCGCGGGTAGTACCTGCGATTTCCGTCACAATATTACGGTCTTCTCCGATAAAAGCATTGATGATACTTGACTTTCCGGCATTCGGACGACCTACAACAGCAAAGCGGGGTATGCCGTCTTCCAAGTCATCAGCCACATCGGCCTTCAACTTAGAGAGTATGTCATCTAGCAAGTCACCTGTACCACTACCTGTAGCGGCACTGACACAATAGGGATCACCCAGTCCAAGCTTATAGAACTCATACTGCCCATAGAGATCCTTGCCATCATCGGCCTTGTTGGCTACCAGGATAACAGGAAGTTTCGTACGACGCAGAATCTGTGCAACATCCATATCCAAGTCTGTCACACCATTCTTGATATCCACCAGGAAAAGCACCAAATCGGCCTCCTCTGTGGCGACAACGACCTGTTTGCGAATTTCCTCCTCGAAGATGTCGTCACTATTGACTACCCAACCGCCTGTATCTACCACTGAGAACTCACGACCGTTCCACTCGCACTTCCCATATTGGCGGTCACGAGTGGTACCAGCCTCGTCGCTCACAATGGCGCGACGCGAGTTGGTGAGTCTATTAAACAAGGTGGACTTTCCCACGTTGGGGCGTCCTACAATCGCTACTAGGTTTCCCATAAGAGTTTAATCATCGTATTGCTGCATGAGCTCGAACTTGAACTTCTCGCCCTTACTGTTAGTAAATGTTCCATCGAAACCGTCGCCACGCAACTCACGCTGACCGTCGAACGTGCCAGTATGATTGCCCTTAGGCGAGAACTCCTTAAGTTCCAGATGCATGGAGCCCTTGGCATTGATAGCTGCATACTCCACGAGTTTCAGAGAGAAATGGGTCTTCGGACGGTCATTATAATAATAATAACCTACCTCGGAATCCTCATCAGCATATTCCAAATTCACAAAAAGCGTAACGGCATAAGGACCAATCTTTCCTGTAAACTTCTCATACTTTACCTCCTGTTCCGTCTGCGCCATCACAGACAAAAAACCAAGCACCAGCATCATGCAAGCCAGCACTACTGTCTTAACTCCATAACTCCTTAACTCCATAACTCCAAGATTTAACTCCTTAATTATAAAATCACTCTGGATTATATCCAAATGAATCCAATTCCTTTTGTGACGAACGCCAGTCCTTATCGACCTTGACGAAGGTCTCCAGATAGATTGACTTGCCAAAGAATTTCTCCAAAGCCTTACGTGCTTCCGTGCTCACCCTTTTCAAGGCAACACCCTGATGTCCGATAATGATACCCTTCTGAGAATCACGTTCCACATAGATAACAGCATTAATACGGATAAGATTCTCCTCTTCCTTGAAACGCTCTACACGCACCTCTACAGCATAAGGTATCTCCTTATCGTAATAAAGTAGTATCTTCTCACGGATGATCTCAGACACGAAGAAACGGGCAGGCTTGTCGGTCAACTGGTCCTTATCGAAATAAGCAGGACTTTCTGGTAACAGTTCCTGAATACGTTTCAACAACATATCGGTGCCAAACTTGTTCTTTGCCGAAATGGGCAGAATCTCCGCATTAGGCAGAAGCCCATGCCACTTCTCAACAATCGCATCCAACATTTGTTGATTCTTCAGTTCATCAATCTTATTAATGAGCAGAATCACAGGAATAGTCATCTTCTGCACCTTCTCCAGAAAGTCCATGTTCTTCTCGGGATTCTCCACCACGTCTGTCACATAGAGCAAGACATCGGCATCCTGCAACGCCGACTCAGAGAAGGCAAGCATCGATTCCTGCAACTTATAGTTGGGCTTCAGTACACCAGGGGTGTCACTGAACACAATCTGCATGTCATCGGTATTCACAATACCCATGATGCGATGTCGTGTGGTCTGTGCCTTAAACGTCGCAATCGAAATACGCTCACCAACCAACTGGTTCATGAGCGTACTTTTACCAACATTGGGATTTCCAACTATGTTTACAAATCCAGCTTTATGCATTTTCGTCTCCATCATACGCCCATCGGTAGTAACTTGCTCCATGAACGAAACCTGCGCCGAAAGCCGTGAAAATCATATTATCACCCTTCTTCAGACGATGCTCGTTCTCCCATAGCGCAAGTGGGATGGTAGCAGCAGAAGTGTTTCCAAAGTGCTCGATATTCACCATCACCTGTTCCATCGGAAGTTCTAAGCGTTTCGCCACAGCCTCGATAATACGCATATTGGCCTGATGAGGAACGACCCATTGGATATTATCCTTGTTCAGTCCATTGCGCTCAGCAATCAGGGCACAGTCGTCACTCATACTGGTTACCGCATAACGGAACACGGTACGACCTTCCTGATAAAGATAATGTAAACGATGATCCACTGTGAAATGGCTGGGAGGACATACCGAACCTCCTGCTTTGATATGGAGAAAAGGTAATCCTTTACCATCACAACGGAAATAAGAGTCTATCGCACCGAGGTTCTCCTCTTCTGTTCCTTCAACAAGGACAGCCGCAGCACCATCACCAAACAGCGGACAAGTTGCTCTATCCTTATAGTCAGTCACTGACGACATCTTATCGGCACCTATCACAATAATCTTTTTGCAGCGTCCACTCTCTATCATGGAACTGGCGACATCAAGCGTATAGAGGAATCCACAACAAGCAGCCCAGAAATCAAATGCAAAGGCATTCTTCAATCCGAGTTTTCCTAATACGATACTGGCTGTGGACGGGAATTTATAATCAGCCGTGGAAGTAGTGACAATGACAGCATCAATGGTATCGGGATCAACACCTGTCTTCTGCATCAACTGTTTGGCAGCTTTACGTGCCATATAGCTGGTGCCAAGACCCTCCTCTATGAGGATATGACGTTCCTTGATACCAACACGAGTCATAATCCACTCGTCATTGGTGTCTACCATGCGAGACAATTCCTCATTGTTGAGGACATAGTCAGGCACGTAGCCACCAACACCGGTGATTATCGCATTGATTTTACCCATTATTCAGCTGCTTCGTCCATTACAATGGCAATCTTGCCACGATAGTATCCACAAGTGGGGCATACTGTATGATATACATGATATGCGCCACAGTTGGGACATACTGCCAATGTGGGAGTTACTGCCTTGTCATGAGTACGACGCTTCAGAGTACGAGTCTTTGATTGTCTTCTTTTAGGATGTGCCATAATTCTATTCCTTTAATAATTTTACTTTTTAAACTTTTTACTTTTTCAATTTTAAAAGTGCTTCCCACCGCGGGTCTATGTCCTTTTCCTCCTCTTCGCTGCTTCGGACAGCGCCACTCAACTCTTCGAGTTTCTGTGTCATCGCACTATTGCATTTTCCAGGTGCATGAACGTGCTTAATGGGTATGGATAGTACTATAAACTCATAGATGAGCCATGACATATCGAGTATTCCTTCGTTCTCGTCAACAATCACGACATCATCGTCAGTGTTAGTTTCTGCCCCCAACTTCACCAAAAGACGGTTGTCCGTAACTATTGGCTGCTCCATGTCGTCAAGACATAGATCGCAAGGAACAATCACTGTGCCCTCAATGTGGAACTGAAACTCATAAAAACCGGTTGCCTTGCGTATAGACACCGACACATGCAATGCTCCATGTTCCAACTGTGAACCGTCCAAAGCCCCAAAGAAATCATCGCCTAAGTCAAAATCCCGACTCATCTCATCGGTCATCATCCCTTTCAAATCAATCTTCAAAGTCTCTGAACTGCACATAATTACACTTTTGGCTTGCAAAGGTACAAACTTTTTTCGATTTATGGATGTAAGTTTTAATATTTTTATGCTTTTCATTGAAAAGATGTTGGTTTTTCCATATTTTTTCGTACTTTTGCACGTCATTTTATGTAAAATAGGTATGTCTAACAACAATTCAAAGGTAGGCGCTAAGATCAAGGGCCTTAGAGAAACGAAAAATCTCAGCGTAGAGGAAATCGCTGAGCGAAGTGGTCTGACCATAGAGCAGATAAACAGCATTGAAAACGATGTGAACCTGCCCTCGTTAGGGCCGCTGATCAAGATAGCCCGTGCACTGGGTGTGCGACTGGGTACGTTTATGGACGACAACGACGCCCTGGGTCCAGTCATCACGCGTGCCAAGGACCGCGAGGCCGACAGCAGCATCAGTTTCTCGAATGGTGCTACCGATGCCCGCAAACACATGGAGTATCATCCGTTGGCCCAGCAGAAGGCTGGTCGCCACATGGAGCCGTTTATCATCGACATCAACCCTGAGGAGAGCCCTGAGTTCCAACTTTCGGCTCACGAGGGTGAGGAGTTTATCTACGTGATGCAGGGTGAGGTGGAGATTGTCTATGGCAAAGAGACCTACAGTCTGAAAGAGGGCGACAGCATCTTCTACGACTCCATTGTGAAGCACCACGTACACGGTGCCCCAGGCAAGAGTGCAAAAATCTTAGCAGTTGTCTATATCCCCTTCTAAGTATGAGCAACGTGAGATTAGATATGGCGGGCAGGCCATTGCCCGATAGGACCTATCCTGCTGAGACCGGATCGGAGGGATATAAGTTGTGGGAACGGACATTAGGAGAATGGCTCGAATACTGGGCTGAGACGACTCCAGATAAAGAATATATCGTTTATTCCGACCGCAACCTGAGATTTACCTGGAGCAAGTTCAACGAGCGTGTCGATAACCTCGCCAAGGGTCTGATATCCATCGGCGTGAAGCGCGGTTCGAATGTCGGTATCTGGGCTACAAACGTGCCCGACTGGTTGACATTCCTCTATGCAACTGCCAAGATCGGTGCCGTATTGGTTACTGTGAACACCAACTACAAGCAGAACGAGTTGGAATATCTGTGCAAGGACTCGGATATGGAAGTACTCTGCATCACCGACGGCACATGGGACTGTAACTACGTCGATATGACCTACACCATGCTGCCCGAGTTGAAGACCTGCGAGCGCGGCCACCTGAACAGCGAGCGATTCCCCTACTTGAAGAACGTCGTCTATATAGGTATGGAGAAATACCGTGGTATGTACAACACGGCCGAGTTGCTGCTCCTTGGACAGAACATCGAGGACGAGACGCTCAACGAGATGAAGAAGCAGGTGAGTTGCTACGACGTATGCAACATGCAATATACGAGCGGTACCACCGGATTCCCCAAGGGTGTCATGTTGACTCACTTTGGTATCTCGAACGACGGTTATTTTACTGGCGAGAACATGGGATTCACCCAGGACGACAAACTCTGCGTGTGCGTGCCTTTGTTCCACTGCTTTGGCGTCGTGCTGGCCACGATGAACTGTCTGACGCACGGCTGTACGGAGGTGATGGTCGAGAAATTTGATCCCCTCGTGGTGCTGGCCTCTATCCATAAGGAGCGTTGTACGGCTGTCTATGGCGTACCCACGATGTTCATCGCCGAACTCAACCACCCGATGTTCGACATGTTCGACCTGACTTGTCTGCGTACAGGTATTATGGCAGGTTCACTCTGCCCGATCGAACTGATGAAGCAGGTGAGCGAGAAGATGTATATGACCATCACGAGCGTCTATGGACTGACAGAATCGTCGCCAGGTATGACGCAGACTTGTCTGAACGATACCTTCGAACAGCGTTGTACGACCGTAGGCCGCGACTTCCCGTTTGTCGATGTGAAGGTGCTCGACCCAGAGACTGGCGAGGAGTGCCCCGTCGGTGTACAGGGTGAGATGTGCTGCAAGGGCTTCAACGTGATGAAGGGCTACTATAAGAACCCCGAGGCCACGGAAGAGGTCATCGACAAGAACGGTTATTTGCACTCAGGCGACCTGGGTGTGAAGGACGAGGAGGGCTTCTATAAGATTACCGGTCGTATCAAGGATATGATCATCCGAGGCGGAGAGAACATTTATCCACGTGAGATCGAGGAGTTCCTCTACCACATGCCCGGCATCCGCGACGTACAGGTGGCTGCCGTGCCTTCGAAGAAATACGGCGAGGCCGTGGGTGCCTTCATCATCTTGGAGGAGGGCGCACAGATGACTGCCGAAGACGTACAACTGTTCTGTCGCGGCAAGATTGCCCGCTACAAGATTCCGAAGTACGTATTCTTCATAGACCAGTTCCCATTGACGGGTTCAGGCAAGATCCAGAAGTTCAAACTCAAGGAGATGAGTCTGAAACTCTGCGAAGAACAAGGAATTGTCGTTGAATAAAGCTAACAGCTCTTGGGCATCTCAATACAGAAGGTCGTACCTTTGCCAATCTCTGACTGTTTGACAAAGATACGACCTTTATGATACTCTTCTACAATACGTTTTGCCAGTGACAGTCCTAGTCCCCACCCTCTCTTTTTAGTGGTAAAGCCTGGAGTGAAGACGTTTTTGATATCCTTCTTACGGATTCCCTTACCTGTATCTTGAACTTCTAATATTACCTGCTCCGTCTCATCAACCAACGACAGGGTAATGGTACCTGTTCCTTCCATGGCGTCAACGGCATTCTTACAAAGATTCTCGATGACCCACTCAAACAACGAGGCATTCATCTTAACAACAACGTCTTCCTCAGGCATCTTGCTAATAATCTGTACTTTCTGGGATGTCCGACGATTCATGTATTCGATGACATGAGTCAGCACCTCATTCATAGAGGCATCAACAGGCTCTGGTACTGAACCTATCTTAGAGAAACGTTCGGCAATACGCTCTAATCGTTTCACGTCCTTATCCATCTCTGGCAATAACTCGTCATCAGGATAATTTTCCTTCAACATCTCAGTCCATGCCATCAAACTCGATATCGGGGTTCCTAACTGATGGGCTGTCTCCTTCGACAATCCCACCCATACTTTATTCTGTTCGGCTCGCTTGGAAGAGAGTAAAGCGAAAATAGCTACAACGACAAAGATCAATACAATTCCTAACTGTACATACGGCCAGGCAGCCAGACGTTTCAACATAACTGAATCATCATAACAAACTAACTGACCATCCACACGAATGGTGTCACCAGCCTGTATCATGCGACTGGCATAACCCGCTATATGGGTGGTGTCATCTATATTGCGATAGTCTGTAATCTCACCTTCCCCATTCATCACTATCACAGGAATGGTATTATTTCCTTCCATCACACTCCATACCAACGCCAAATCTGTATGCTCATCCGCCTCATTAAGTGAATGTAATGCTTGTGCCCACACTTCCATCTTCCTCTTTTCCTCATGGGAAAGGTCACGAACCAGAAAATGGGATACTAACAGAGAGGCAACGGCAATCACTACCGCTACAATCACTAATAAAATCTTTACTTGACGGATTCTGTCAGTCCATTGCATACAAATAATAAACGAAGAAGCCCCGAAGATATTGTATCCTCAGGGCTTCTCTCTTTGAAAAGTGGCGGCCTCCTACTCTCCCGCATTGCATTGCAGTACCATCGGCGCAGGCGGGCTTAACTTCTCTGTTCGGAATGGGAAGAGGTGGGACCCCGCCGCAATAACCACCTGATAATTCTTCGAATGCATAATTCATAATGCTTAATGCATAATTATGAAATGCACCGTATAGGTGACAATCTCCACAAGCAAGCTGCGATCGGACCCTACTGTGTCCAACACCTGAAAATATGACTTGACGCAAGCCCAACTCATTAAGCATTAAGCATGATGAATTAAGCATTGCACTGCGAAAGCTATCGGGCAATTAGTACTTCTCGGCTTTGACGTCACCGTCTTTACACCTGAAGCCTATCAACGTCCTCGTCTAGGACGACCCTCAATGGAGTCCTCATCTTGAGGCCGGCTTCGCGCTTAGATGCTTTC
>JAEEGH010001670.1_pt1 | contig 62815 bp, 39 predicted proteins | sample 9134181 | NCBI WGS metagenome assembly JAEEGH01 (sample SAMN16246544, study PRJNA631951) | gut metagenome | biome: gut microbiome; feature: rumen; material: DP-attached | host: Bos | place: Iran: Karaj | collected 2018-10
GTGCTTTATAGATCTCATTCCTGTAATAGAATTCATAATAGTTTTCACTCTTAAGATAACCTCCGGCAAGCCTGTCGTGATCAAGAGAATAAATGCAGTATGCCGAATTGACGAACACATCGGCAGCTGCAAAGAGGCAGACGGCAACATTAAGAGCTTTCGATACTTTTTTCCTATCGGGAAAAAGCACCTTGTCAAAGCTTTCGGCAAATATCGAGATCATAAAAAATGAGATAACAAAAGAATACCTTCCGGGGAAACCGTTAGGCATCCTAAAGCAGTGCCATACGACATCAAACAGGTTGTATGACAAAGAAAGCCAGAAAACTACAGTTACAACAAGCGCAGATATTTTCTTCCGTAAAGATATCTTCTTTTGAAAGAAATAGAGAACAAAAAAGACGGTGATAAGAAGTCCGCAATACAGGGGAGGTGCATCGTTACCTGTAATACCGGAAAATGAAAAAGGCAGAAACTGACGCAGGTTCTGCAAGGGTTCTCTTATAAGTCCGTAATACTTTCTCGATCCCTCCTGGAATTTACCTTTGGAAAGATCGACAAGTACGGGAAGCCACAGCCAGGCAGAAACAAGAGCTGATAATATACCGCAGGAAAACAGCTCCAGAGTATGACGAAAGAATCTTTTCACATCGTAAGACTCACATGCAGCTCTGTAGATATAGTAGATAACACAGTAAAGAACGATCATATAAGCCGTGTAATAATTTGCTATCACGGCATAAGCAAGTGAAATGATAAATAATTCTTTCCTTTTGGAATCGAGAATATTATCGATACCAAGGATCACCAGGGGAAGCATTATCGAACCCGACAGCCACATGATGTCAAGAGAATAAGTGATATTAAATGACATCAGTGCATATGAGACCGAAGATATAAGGATCACTATGGTTTTATCACAGCCGATATGTCCCTTCTTCAGAAAAAGCGCAAAAGTAACGCTGCATAAGGAGATCTTGATCAATGTAAGATAATAGATCGCATCGGCCAATCTGAGAGGATCGAAAAGAAGAACCACAAGATTAATCGGATCGGATGAATAATAAGCCCATGTTCCGAAATATCCGCCACCGAGCGCACCCATAGTCTGGTACATAACGGTATTAAAACCCTGTCCCAGATATCGAAGATATGAATAAAACCCCACATACTGGGCTCCCATGTCCGAAATAAAAATGTTTTTTTCCGAGCCGGGGAAAATACCGTTGGCCATATAAGCAATGACCAATATCAGAAAAGTTATGATAAATGCAGCTATATAGATATATGAACTTTTTATCAGTTTACCTGTATTCATGAATTATTCTCTTCTTTTTTATTATTTACGGCTGATATAACGCAACATGCCGACAGCACGAGCAAAGAAATCAATGATATAACGGCACCCGCAGTCAGACCAGAAGGAACATATTGCAGTTCGATATGGTGTTTGCCGTACTCAAGTTTAAAGCATATCAATGCGCCTTTATAAGCATAATAATCTATCGGTTTTCCGTTGTCACGGATCTTGAAGCCTTTGTCGTAAGGAAGTGTGACAAGAACATATTTATCTTTATCCAGATTAATATCGCAACTGAAGCCCGAACTGATTTCGGTATATCCGGATGCGGCATTTCGCTGAAGAACGGATATAGCCTCCGAGGTAAGTGTTTCGTTCATTGATGCAAAGTAAATATCGGAGGGTTTCTCATCAAAAGTAAACGTTGCGTAATCTCCTGCTCCGAAACCGAGACTTACACAGTAAGGAGACAGATAATTTCCGTAAGCCTTCAGAGGAATACCGTTATAATACACATAATCAGTCTCACCGTCATCAAGACCGTGTATATCTCCTCCCTGTCCGTTATCGGAAACGGCATACATCCAAAGATCTCTTCCTTCATCAACAAACACGGTTGCGCACTCCGAATCTGTCGAATGATCGAGTTCATCAAACACTCCTTCAACTCCGGAAAGATCATAAATGAATTCATTGATGTTTCTGAAAGGGTCATCGGAAAAAGAGGATTCAAACGATGGATCGACAGATTCAATCGAAAACATTACAGGCAAGGAATCAAAATTTTTAAATACATCGAGATCACCTGCGGTAACGAGGTGCTTATAATATGCAGACAGGTCGCTGCCGTATTCCACAAAATAGGTAACACCTAAGGCGGAAGCAACAACAGGTGTGATACCTTCCGATCTCAGAATATGGTATCTGGTATTGAATCCGAGCGAACCCATAAACTCATGAAACTTGGAATTATAGCTCGAAGAGAAATAATCAATATCCGAATATCCGAACAGGATGCCGTCATTATTGGTCAGTCTCCAGTTCTTTACCACCCTATCGTATCCGCTCCTGATCTCATAAGCGGACAGTATCAGTTCCATCGAATCATAAGCTTTCACATATTCGCTGTATTCGGAATAAGGCCCCACGTCATCACGCACCTTTGCCAAAAGGGAAGTCGAATGAACAAGGCATTCCGATATCACAAATACAAATACAAATATATTTACCGCAGGTTTAAGCAACAACGGATGATCTGTTTCTTTCAGTGCATCCGCGGCAAGTATGATGATAAAGAACGAAAAAACAAAAGAATATCTTGAAGGATATCCGTTGGGTTCGGCAAAAAACATCCAGACAATATCAAGAAGTCCGATGCTGAAAGAAAGGATAAAAAAACAGATCACGATCAGTCCGGCAATCTTCTTTTTTACACCGGTCTTTTTATTTACCAGGAAAACGATCATCAGTATCAGAGGAATCAGACCGCAGAATATAAAGGGCAGGGAATATCTTCCCAGTCCGTCATAGTATGGAATAAAGATCTGAGTAATAACCGACAAAGGATTTCTGGTAAAGCCAAGTCTCGGATGCCTGTTCTCTTCCGCTTTTCCTATTATCAGATCACATAGCACGGGAAGCCACGATACTGCCGTAACGGCAACCGATAAGACGCCGCAGATAAAATACCTGAATATACAGGAAAGGAACTCCCTGAATGTATTTCCTTTCAGATACAACCTGTAAATAAAATATATGAATGAAAAAATGATGATTATGTACGCGGTAAGATAATTGAAAACGATCGATAATGAAAGAAAAAGAATAAACCTCCCGTTTTTCCTTTCATCAATGAGCAGATCAAGCCCGTACATAACAAGAGGCAGAAACACGATGCCCCAGAGCCATACGGGGACAATGGTGTAGATGACCGCGCAGCTCATAAGTGAATAGCAAACGGAAAGCAACAAAGGCTTTAATATGCCATGAAGATCAGGGTATCCCTTTTTCAGATATACATATTCCGCTAGTCCGCAGAGTCCGATTTGGAATATTATCATTCCCCATACCGCATAAGGGATATACAGGGCGGGTACAAGGGCAAAAACGAACACAAACGGTCCCGTGTACATCTGAAGCGAGTTGATGATTCCGCTGCCGAGTCCCCCGAGATCCTGATAATAGAGACTGTTCATCCCTGCTGAAGAATTCAGAAAGTTATAGAACGGAAAATGTTCCGAAGCGAGATCGAGAATAAGCGGTGTGTATTTTCCGCCGGGATAGATCCCCAGCAATAAAAAGGCAACAGAAACAATAATGGCAGGTATAATGAACGAACCTCCATAACCAAGTATTCCGTATGATCTGTCCGAAAGTTTATTTTTCATTACGCTCATACAAATTCAAAATGCCGATAAAACTGTCATACTCTCCTATCAAGCTATATGAGCATCCGTTCTTTGCTCCGAGATCATCAATGAACTGCCCGGTTGTCTTGATAAGATGAGGCTTACTGACATAAGTGGTTATATCATATTCCAAAATAGGTTCTCCGAATTCATCCTCCTGTAAAAATCCTCTGGAATTGAGCAGAACAAGACAATCGTCGGGAAGATTCGGAATATCATGTGAACCGGAATCCAGTTCACCCGTAAGCTCTATATAAACATTATTCGAATCCTTTAAGATCGAAGAGATCCAGGTCATATCCCTGGCAGTATTATCGACAACTATATATACATCACGTCCTTTTAATTCTTCGGCCAGTTCTTTATCCCCTGCTCCGTAGAATTTAAAGGAATCGGTAAATACATTTGACCTGAAATCAAGATATCCGATAAGAAGAACAAGTATCGATATGATGACTATATTCTTCGCTCCGGCAAACCTTGCGGATACAACGCCTTTTGCAACAACAGATATATAAAATATCAGGAATATGGTCATTCCCGGGAAGAAATATCTTTCAACAAATCCCATTGTAACAAGTGATGCCGATTTCGGAAGAATAAGAATATATGCTATGGAGACAGGCAGTGCTATATATGCGGAACTATCCATCGATGCAAATAATTTCGTCGACGATCCGTGCAGCTTCTTGATGAAAGACTTCACTTTTCCGACAATGGTCTTCATCCACTTTTCGTTTCTGAACAGAAAACAGATCAATCCGATAAATGCTGTAGCAAAGAAGATCACTCCCAGAGCGATCAGAAGATAGATTGTGGTGAAATTGATATAGAAACCGACAGTTCCCATAAAGAAATGCATATTTGCGGTTGCAAGCTCCCAGGTATAAGGGAATGAATAACCTGCGACGGTTGCTTCACCGGTAGAATGAGGGATAAGCATATGAACGCACTGAAAATACATAGCAAAAAACGCCATGACCGAATAAAGCATTACATAGCAGAGTCTGAGCGAATCCATCCATCTCTTTTTGATCAGGAGCATAACGGCACCGAAGAATGTAAACAGGAAGGCTACCACGAGATAATAATAGTGGGTGAGACATCCCAGCAAACATACAACAGGCAGGATAAAGAAAAGCTTATTAAACTTTTCCGTCTTATATTTCAGCAGCCTGACAATGAGATAAAACAGTGCTACCGAAAGAAACGTAAAAAGCGAATAAACACGAAGATAAAGGAACGCACCTGTTCCGCAGCCCGAGAAAATATAATAAAGCGAACAGATAAAACCGCAGATCTTTGAGTTCGTGATCTCATACGAAATAAGACACACAAAAATGATCGTGGGAATGAACAGGCAAAGATTCAATGCAAATGCATACCACCATGAAAATGTATCCGGAAACAGAGAACATACGAAATGAAGGATGAGCTCGTAAAGAAGAGGCCCTAGGTCTTCCTCTTTATTATATATGACCGAGTCGACCGAAAAGCGCTGGTCCGGGGAAACGGTGATGTAATCATCAAAAACTTCTCCACTGATCCAAAGACCAAGATTCTTGATACCCTCAGGTCCGTATGTTATTCCTACTTTGTTATCCGTATAGACATAGGGGTCATAATAACTGTTGGCAAATCCGTAGCTCCATGTTTCGTCAACGTGATGTCCGTCACGTCCGTTAAAAATGACGATAAGTCTGATAACGGCAACAACTATTATCAGACCGAGCCATATTCCCCAATGAACTTTTTTTATTTTCTCACCAAAACTATTACGGTCCATTTCAGCTCCTTGTTTTATCCGAACACGTAAGCGAGATCATCATGATCGAACATACGCTTACGGCAAGTGTTCTGTATGTAAACCAATAATGTATCCAGGAATGATTGGGCAGCAGAAAATACCAGACAAAGGGTAAACATCCCGTGATCAGACATATGATCAGAAAACTTCTGCCACTCTTACCCATACGGCAGTTTCTGCGGACGATCCCGTACAAAAGAATAACTGCGGCAACAAGTAAAATAAGCAGACCATAAACTGCCTGAACCGAAAGGTTCCTGCGCAGAACTTCAAAATATGAAACATAATCACCGCTGAATGTTTCGGATGCATCAAAGCCGGATCTGACGGATATACTGCTCTTTATGTCGTTAAATGCGTCTTTTCCAAGCAGTGCTGCGGAAATCATCCACTTTCCCATCCACATACCGCCATAGCCTGCCACCCATGAAACGAGTAAAGTCACATATCTTATATGATCCTTCTTATCATTTTCCAAATAAAGCAAAAAGAAATATAAGGCAGGAATTCCGAATGTGAGAACCGGGTATGTCATAAGATCGAAATACGATGTGACCATTCCGATAATGAAGAAGAATGCGGCAGGAAATTCGCCGATGATATTCTTCTTTGAATGATCCGCAAAAAGTATCACAAGACTCAGAACAGTTATCGCAAAAACTGTATTATACTGAAATGACAGTCCGAGTGTTATCGGATTCATAAACAGGTATGCGGCAAGCATAGGAACCGAATACCTGAAAGAGTAACCGGATCTCATCACATAATAAACAAATGAAAACAGCAATATGAACTGAAATAATACGGTCAGATATTTGACCGTACCGAGACTGAAGAAATAAAGAAGGGGTTTCAGGATTATCAGATAGCCATGCCAGTATCTGAAATAATCATATTCATAAAAGGTAAAGCCGTTGTTTTCGTTATAATTTATATATGTCTCATACACGAAATTTGATTCCGGCTGCAACGCTCTCGGGGATTTGATCGACGCGATGAATGCGGTATCTTCCGTTGCATATTCGGCTTCAAGGAGCATGAGGGAATCCGTATAATAATCAGGGACGGTATCGTCATGTCCCGGGATCCACTCTCCGACCGATACAACCGAATACAGGTCTTTCCTTATATGCTCCCGTATCACATCCACAGGAAAGCAATAGGATATCACAAGAAAGAGATATCCCAGTATGTAAAAGGATAGCAACAATAAAGGAAAAACAATTATCTTATGCTTTTTTATATGGTCAGTCATCCGATCCATCTTTTTTATTCAATACCGTAACAAAACATATTATAAAGATCAGCGAAATAATGCTTATTACAACTCCGATTGCAAATCCCGGAGTTTTATATCTTATGACGATATCATGAGTTCCGGCTGAAGCCTTAACAAGTATCAGAGATCCTCTGTATGAAGTGTAATCGGTCTTCTTTCCGTCCAGATATATCTCATAACCGGTCTCATAAGGCAGTGTGATCATAATGTAAGAATCACTTGCAAGTGTTCCCGATGCCCTGATACCTTTTTTATTGATCTCATCGATCACAAAAGCACCCGCATTCAGTCTCTGGGCAGCCTGTTCAAAGGCATCTTTGTCAAATCTGTAGAGATATGTGGTTCCTATACTCGATAACGAAGTATCAAGTGCAAGATCATGAACCGAACCGTCACCGATATATCCGATATCGGAACAATAGCTGAACTCATCATTTCTGTACATACCGAGATTCAGACCGTCCAGATAATAATTTGCATATGCAAATACTTCGCTGAACTTGCCTTCCTTCCATGCATCTTCATAGCGTGATTCATCCGGATATACATACTCGGAATAGAACCAGTAGTTACCGGGTTCCGCAGCACTGAAACGATAATCTGCAAATCCTGCCGTATCAGCCTCATAATATTCCTCGGGAGAAAATGCTATCTCCTCATACTCAACAGGTATGAAGACGGATACATTCTCATTACAAATATCCGAATATAGAGTATTGATGTTTTCAAAGGGAACATCTTCAAATTCCGGCAAATTCTCGGGATCGGTAATATCAATACCGAAGATCAGAGAAAGCCTGTTGGGATTGGTATAGAGCCTGAAGCCTCTGTACTGACCCGCAAAATCATAATATGCAGAATAATCCTTATATCGTGAAATAAAATATCCCATATCAAGGAAAGATGAAACAGGCGGAGTTACACCGAATTCACTGATGGTGTGCTTTGATGTGCCGACTCCAAGGTCGGAAAGGAATTCGGAAACCGCAAGATTATAGCTTGAGCTGAATCTTTCAAGTCCGTCAAATCCGAACATTGCACCGTCATATCTTGAATATCTGAAATCCTGGAAGGTTCTGGCATAATCAAATGAATTGTCGCTTTCCTCAATATCCAGAATTCCTTCAACACTGTCTATATATCTGTCATATTCCTCACGGTTGGCATAGCGCTCTTCCACCGCAAGTCTTGAAATGATATATGATCCGTTGATATTAAGTTCAAAAAATGTATATGCGACCAGCAAAAATCCGATCAGGCTTAACAGACTCTTTGAGATCTTCAGATCGGTTCCGGATATTGTCTTGTATCCCCTTACGGCAAAGCAGATCATAAAGAACACAAAGGTAAATGCATATCTTGCGGGGAAACCTATCGGGTCCCTGAAACCGTGCCAGATACGGTCCACAGGTCCGAAGATAAACGAAGCAAAATATACAATAACTATACAAAGACCTGCAATGCGGGCTTTGATATTCTTTTTTCCGACAAGTAAAAATATAAGAGCAAGTATCCAGACGATAGAGCCGCTGAAGATGTTGGGAGGTGCGGAATAATCAAGTGTCGAATAGCTGGAAGGCGCTAAATTACCGATGATTTCGATAAGCGAATTCTTGATAAAAACAAGATTAGAAGATTCGATATCTTCGGATAATTTTCCTCTTGAGAAGTCCAGTACCACGGGAAGAATTATAAATGCCGCCAGACCTGCGGAAAGCAAACCGTGAACGGCATAATTCCCGATACGCTTTAGGGCATCCTTGAACGAAAGGTCTGATTCGGCAAGCCTGAAGACAAAATACATAGAAAGAGCTATTACAGTCATATAAGCGATGTAATAATCGCTTATTATGGAAAAAGCCAGAAGGAGAATAAAAGGCAGACTCTTCTTCCCTTCGGAAACCTTCTCCGAAAACATGGCCAAAAGAGGAAGAAACATTACAAGGTCAAGCCACATAGGCGACATCGCATACATAAAGTTATACGACATCAGCGCATAACAGCATGACAATGCCAGAGTTATAGCGGTTACGGATTTTTCATCACCCGCTTTTAAAGTTTTACGAATAAAAAGAAAACAGAAAAATCCGGAAAAACCGATCTTAGCGAGAGTCATGCAATAGATCGCATCCGGAAGATATCTTGTCGGAACGAAAGCATAAAGAAGATCGAAAGGTGAAATATAAAGTGCTGCGGTACCGTAAAATCCACCGCCGAGCCCTCCCGACATACTGTAAAAGAACGAATTAAATCCCGCTCCCCCGTTTGTTATGTATCCGTAGAGAGCAAGCAGCTGCGCTCTGAGATCATATATGAGCAGGGTATTTACTCCGCCGATCGAAATACTGTTATTGTTGTATGAAAGCGCAGCAATAATAACCGGAATGACAAATGTCAAAACACTTACCAGAATATCTTTTTTATCCGTCTTCTTCATGATATTTCCCTAACATACATATTTATCTCATCGGTCACAAGTACAAGAACATATTCATGCGCATTCAGAAAATCTTCCATTCTGTCCATGTCGCAGATATTAGCCTGTGAATTTGAAACTGCTATCAGCTTCGGAGGATTCAGATCAAGTTCGGCAAAAAACTCATCAGGCCATCCAAGCTGATCTGCGGCATCAAATATCGGAGTCTGATACGAAAACCTGGACGCAGCAAGACGGTCTGTCAAAAGATAGTATCTGTCGATGTTTCCGAAATAGATCACCCTGTCATCATTACCTGTATAGTAATCAGAAAAACCGGCAATGTACTCATAAGTTTCGGGATAATACTCTTCTCCCGCATGGCTCAGATCGTACATGGCACGCTTATATACATTAAACGCCTTCGGAGTAAATGCAGTCAGTACGGAAAATACCGCCAAAGCAACCGTAAGCAGCGTAAACAGGGACATTTTCTCCGCTTTCAGTTTCGAAAGCAAAACAGCGTAAGGACACATTATAACCGGAATAATAACTATACCATAATGTGAAAAAAGAGTTGATGGCAGGGATATGAGCAAAAGGTCGAACAGAATAAGAGCAATATATCCTGCAGCTTTAATGCTTTTATTCTTAAGAACATAAAATGCACATATGATCACGGACAAAAGTACGGGAATATCGGATAAAAACAATTTAATGCCTCCAAGCTTTGTCGATAATCCCGACTCAGAATAAAGCATATTAAATCCGATATAACAGTCTATAAAATCAGAAAAGATCCCCTTATATAAAAGCCATATAAAAACCGGAAGAAGCATAAGGCACATGCCAAGGATAAACATGCAGATAAATCTCACAACGGGTTTAAGATCCTTTTTGATGAAACAAAATATAAGTACAAAAAGGCACATTGCAGGCCACAGACCTGCATTGTTGGGTCTGAGCAGCAAAACCGCTCCGAATGAAAATCCGCAGACAATAAGACGAAGGTTATCGATCTTGTCATTCTTGAAATAATCCAGAAAAATGTAAAGTGATACGGCAATAAAAGGAAGCGAATACTCCTCCGTAAAATTGCCACCGTACATATAGTCACCGAAGGAAGAAAAAGAAATAAGAAGTGTAAGAAGTGAAAGCAGTCTTCCGCTCCAGAGCCTGAATGACTTGTACATAAAGATAAAAGTGACCGACAAAAAGATAAGCTCGACCAGCCAGATACCCCACTTCGAATTCACAGAAAGCCCTGCAACATTGATAAGATACAGAAGCGGACCTTTATGGTCAAAGGTATCTTTATAGGGAAGAAAACCGAGTTTCATCATTTTCGCAACATATTGAAATACTGATGAATCAACACCCTGTTCGCGGTAAACAAATATGTTGGAATTGCTCTGAAGCGAAACGACAAAAGCTGTCAAAAGAACTCCGAGATATGATAAACAATCAATTTTCGAGTTCTTTTTAGTTTCCATTTCTTATAACTTTCCTATAGTGTCTGAAATCGGTAAGACTCTTTACGCCGACACGGAATATCTTCTTAATATTCATAGATTGCTTTCCGCACTTTCTCGCTTCAAACGAGATCGGCATAAAGGTTATCTTATTCTTATTATATTTGTAAAATGCGGTAAGAATGATATTGGGAAGGGCATAATCGGGTTCGATCATCTCCAGATATCCCTTAAGGGATTCTGCCTTATACAATCTGAACGGAGCGTTTGCATCGGGTACACTGACTCCGAAAAACAGCTTCAGAAGAATACAGACAACCTTTTCGACTACCGCTCTTCCGAATCCGTCTCCCCTGCTGCGGCGAAAACCGAAGATCGCATCATAATCTTCTCTTTTATCCCAGAAATCCTTGAATTCGGCAGGATCAGTCTGGAGATCCGAGTCAGTATGAAACACGTAATCGGCGCCGTTATCAACTGCATACTTATAACCGCAGTAAACGGCAGGTCCATGACCGCCGTTTTTCTTATCTATCACACCGAGTCGCGGATACTTCTCTTTAAGTGACTCAAGAATCTTTAATGTATCATCGGTACTTCCGTCATTGATCACAACGAGACGGGAGCCTTCCTCTTTATCTTCAACGATAGGATGCCACTGTCTTACCAGTTCTTCGATGTTTTCTTTTTCGTTATAAGCAGGAACTATGATGATTAATTTATCCATTAACAGCCTCAAGTATAATCTTAGCCATATAAGAGATCTTTTCTTCGGTCATACCGGGATATACTCCTACCCAGAAACTGTCCTTCATCGCACGGTCCGTATTGTGAAGATCTCCGATAACCCTGAAGCCTTCGCCGTTGTTTCTCATTTCATCGAAGCAGGGATGCTTGATGAGATTTCCGGCAAAAAGCATTCTGGTCTGTATTCCGTGTGATTCTATATAATCCACAACCCTGGAGCGCTCGACGCGGTCCTTACAAGTCATGATATATCCGAACCAGCTCGGATCCGAATCTTCATAGCATGTGGGAAGAATCAGCTTGGATCTTGCACCCCCGCTTATAAGAAGATCACCGAGAAGCTTATGGTTCTGTTTTCTCTTCTCAATAAAATCCGGAAGTTTGGAAAGCTGTGCACAGCCTACAGCAGCCTGCATATCGGTAGCTTTCAGATTATATCCGAAATGCGAATAAACATATTTATGATCATAGCCTGCGGGAAGTTCTCCGAACTGACCGTCAAATCTGTGACCGCAGAGATTATCCCAGCCGGAAGGACATATACAGTCTCTTCCCCAATCCCTCATGGAACGGATGATCTTATTTAACAGCGCATTATTGGTATATACCGCGCCTCCTTCACCCATTGTCATATGATGGGGAGGATAAAAGCTCGAAGTGCCGATATCTCCGATAGTCCCGGTGTATCTCCATTTGCCGTCAATAAAATATCTGCTTCCGAGTGCATCACAGTTATCTTCGATAAGCCAGAGATCATGCTTATAACAGAATCTCTTGACCACGCTCAGGTCAAAAGGATTTCCGAGAGTGTGGGCGATCATCACCGCTTTTGTCTTCTCGGAATATGCTTTTTCAAGCATGCTGACATCAATGTTATATCCGGGAATGGATATATCTACGAATACGGGAACAGCACCATACTGAAGCATAGGAGTTACGGTTGTTGGGAATCCGGCCGCAACGGTGATGATCTCATCTCCGCGTTCAACCCTTCTGTTACCTAGAAGAGGCGAAGTAAGTGCCATAAAAGCAAGGAGGTTTGCGGATGACCCGGAATTAACAAGGCTGCAGAACTTTACGCCGAGATACTCTGAAAACCTCTTTTCAAATTCATCAGTGTATCTTCCCGAAGTAAGCCAGAATTCGAGAGCCGAATCGACAAGATTTACCATCTCGTTTTCATCATAAATCCTTGAAGCGTAGGGCAAACGGTCTCCCTCGCGGAATTCATCGCTACTCATATGATAGTTGCGATAATACTCAGCAACCAGATCGAGTATTTCTTTTTTGGCATCATCCCTGCTTTTCATCTTAAGTATCCGAACCGTCCTCATCGAAATTGATACGTCTTTCCTCAACAACAACAGGCCTGTTTATAACACGGGTGTTGATGTTCAGGATATATTCACCCATAAATCCCATAAATGCCAATTGGACCGCACCAAGGAAGAACATCCCGATGATCATGGGAGCATAGCCCGCATTGAAATTATACCAATTGATAAGCTTTAAGATCAGATAGACCGTTGCGACGATAAGGTCGAGAAAACCGATGATGAAACCGAGCCATGTCATAAGTCTCAAACCAACCTTGGTATATGAAGTGATGCTGAGCATTGCGGCATCATATAGCGTATAGAAATTGTTATGTGTTTTGCCCGCTCTTCTCTTGGGCTGTTCGTATTCGACGGTTGTCAGGTTGAATCCGTCCCCGTATTCGGCAACTATACCCCTCATAAAGGGAAGCGGATCGTTAAGCTCCCTGAGAAGCTTTATAAATGACTGGTCATAGAGTCCGAATCCTGTGAAATGCTCTATCATCTTAACGGAGGACATATTCTTAATGAGCTTGTAATATAAAGTCCTCAGAAGATATACAAATCCGTTCTCTTTGCTGGATGATTTAACTCCGCTTACGATCTTATGTCCCTTCTCCCATTCATGCACAAATACAGGGATCATCTCAACGGGATCCTGGAAATCGGCACATATGGGAATAACGCAGTCTCCGTAAAGAGAACAGATACCATGAAAAGGTGAATTGAACTGACCGAAATTCGTGACATTGAAGATGGCTTTGAATTTCTTATTGGAGGAACACTGCTGCTCTATAAGCTCCCTGGTCCTGTCAGTTGAAGCGTTGTCCACATAACAGATCTCATAATCATATTCGGGAAGCTTATCAAGTATCTCTTTTTCTATCGCATTACCTATATCAACTACATTGTCTTCTTCGTTGAAACAGGGGATCATTACGCTAATTTTTTTCATTTGCAAAACGTAAAACTCCTTCGCTAAATCCTATTTCAGGCTTCCAGGAGGCATGCTCCGTCAGTTTTGAAATATCGGGCTTAAGTGATATGAAAGGATCGGCTTTTTCTCCGTATGTGATCTTTCCTTTATAGTCAAAAAGGCCCTTTGCTTCTTCAACATATTCCTTAAGCGGCCTGTAAGAACCGTTCGCAATATTGTATATCTCGCCGGAATGACCTTTTTCTCCGAGCAGTACGATAGCTTTTGCGGCATCCCTGACATGAAGATAATCCCAATACTGTTCACAACTGCTTAATTTTATGTCTTTATCCGAGATCAGTGAATCGATAAGATCGGGCAGCATCCTGCCTGACGGCTCATAATCGCCATAGAGACTAAAGATCCTCCCCCAGACCCATTCGATATCAAGCTGCTCCGCACGACTCTTCGTAAGGTTCATTGCAGCTGTTTTGGCGGCACCGTATGCATTTATGGGATCCGGTGTCAGATCCTCGCTAATGATTATATCACATATACCGTATTCGGCCTGAGAACCTATGCCGATAAATCTCCTGCAATGAAGCTTTCCGGCACTTTCGAGGGCTTTAAGGCTGTTTTCGATATTGGAATTCTGAGCTTCAAGATCATTCCTTCCGCCCGACCAGGCCAAATGAAAGAAAAGATCACAAGGACTGCCTATATCATCCGCTATCCTGTCAAAATCAGTCTGATCAAGTTCAAGCGTGTGAAGATCTCCGGTCAATCCGTTCAATCTCTCATTATGCTCGGAACCGGGACGCAGAACGGCATAAACCTCATATCCGCGGTCAAGTAATTCCTTTGTCACGCTGAATCCGGCGAATCCTGCTGCACCGGTAATAACCGCTTTACTCATTGAGATAATCCCTGATCTGTCTTTCCATGCAAGCTCTTACATCTTCGCCGTTTTTATATTCTTTGGTCCAGTCAACAACCTTTTGGACAGCTGTTTTGATATCCCACTTGGGAGACCACCCGAAAGTTGTTTTAAGTTTGGTGCAGTCCAGTTTTAGGAATCCTGCTTCGTGAGGCCCTCCGTCGGGAATATCGACGCGTTTAAGGCCTTCTCCCCAGCTGTCAATGAACAGATTGACAAGCTCACCGCTCTTTACACAATCCTTATCGTCGGGACCTACATTGTAATATCCCGCAAAAGAAGGATTCTCATACTGCTTTGCCGCGATCATAAGATAAGCCGTAACAGGCTCGAGTACATGCTGAAAAGGTCTGACGGAATAAGGGTTTCTTACAACAACATCCTTACCCGAAAGAGCCGCCCTGACACAGTCAGGTATAAGCCTGTCGGCCGCAAAATCACCGCCTCCGATCACGTTTCCCGCACGAGCGGTTGAAATCGCCGTTTTCCCATCGGCAAAGAAACTCTTCTTATAACTGTGAGTCACAAGCTCCGAACAGGATTTGGAATTGGAATAAGGGTCGTAACCGTCAAGAGGTTCATCCTCCGTATAACCCTTTTCCCTCTCTTTATTGTCGTAAACCTTGTCGGTGGTCACGTTCAGGAATGATTTTACGCATGGGTTAAGTCTTACGCATTCAAGAACATTGACAGTTCCCATAACGTTGGTATCAAAAGTAAGAACAGGCTCTTCATAGCTGAGTCTGACAAGAGGCTGGGCCGCCATATGGATCACTATCTCGGGCATATATTCTTCAAATACCGCCTTAAGGCTTTCAAGGTCCCTTACATCACCCTTTATATGTTTGATTTCATCCTTTATTCCGCAGAGATCAAACAGCCTGTCTTCAGGTTTGGAACAGGTTGAATAACCTATAACCTGCGCACCCATATTTACAAGAACAACGGACATCCAGGATCCTTTAAATCCCGTATGTCCGGTTATGAGTACTCTTTTGCCGCTGTAAAACCCCGGATCAAAAATCATATAATCTTCAATCCTCCCACTTTTTCCAGGGTGCTTTTCCACCCTCAAGCAGTTTTTCGAGAAGTTCTTTCTCCCTTATATTGTCCATGCACTGCCAGAATCCCCTGTGCATATAGGACATGAGCTGACCGTCATCGGCAAGCTTTTCAAGTGGATCCTTTTCAAAAACGGTATCGTCACCGTCAATATAATCAAATATCTCGGGATTTAACACCATAAATCCCGCATTGATGGGTGAACTGTCACTCAGCTTCTTTTCACGGAATGATTTGACCGCATTGTCTCCGCCGATATCAAGCACTCCTTTGGACTGATCCTGAAGCACCGCGGTAAGTGTCGCGATCTTGCCGTGTCCGTTATGGAACTTTACAAGTTCATTGATATCGACATCACAGACACCGTCACCGTAAGTCATGAAAAACGGCTCATCTCCGACGTATTTACGGATTCGTTTGATCCTGCCGCCCGTCATGGTATTAAGACCGGTATCGACTACGGTCACTTTCCAGGGTTCGGCATGTGATTCATGGATAAGCTTGCATTCTTCGCCGCTTGTATAATCAAAGGTAAGATCACTGCAGTTGATGAAATAATCGGCAAACCACTGCTTTATCGTCTGCTGCTTATATCCCGCACAGATAATGAATTCATTGTATCCGTAATAGGCATAGCATTTCATGATATGCCAAAGTATCGGCTTTCCGCCTATTTCGATCAAAGGTTTGGGAACATATGCGGTTTCTTCGGAAATCCTTGTGCCAAGTCCGCCCGCCAAAAGAACTACCTTCATGATAATCCCCCGTCATTTTCATTCTTTCTAAAGAATTTCATTCCAAGACCATAAACAACCATAATTATAATAAAAATCACAGAAACTGACAAACCTAAACCGATTCCGGGGATCGTATATTTAAGTTCGACAAGATGAGTACCCGCAGTCATTAAAGCAACAGGGAAAACACCCATATAAAGATCCGGATCAGTCTCACGTCCGTCAATGAAAAGCTTCATTCCCGAAGAATAAGGATATGTGAACAACACGGGACCGTCCGCATCGGCTCCAATGCTTGCACGCACGCCCGAAGGAAGAATCTCAACATCCTTTGCCATATTGCCTGACATTTCTTCCGCAAAAGCATTCAGATCATCCGCGTTCAGAAAAGCAAAAACCGGCTCTCCCAGATTGCCGTCATCCGATATTCTTACCGTTACGGGTTCATCTTCTTCGTATTCGCCCAAGCATATACAGTATTGCATATTGTTGACATTGAACCTGTACGATAATTCATCGTTGACAAGCGCATCATACTGGTAAGGAACATCGTATTTATCAGAATCAAAGGGAACAAACATCCAGAGCATACCCTTTTGATGTGAGGTACAGATCCGTAAAGCATTGTCGGATCCATCCGGATTATCGGAATCGAATTCCGTAATGTCAAACAGTCTTATATCTGACCCGCATATATCCGAAACGATCGTATTCTGTAATGTAAAGGGATCTGCGGATGCGTTAAGAATGTCTTTGTTGTCATGCCCAAGACATCTTCCGGATACGGTATAGATAGGTGAGAATGTATCCGGATCGGTGTACATTTTCGCATATCCGTTGTTCTCGGCAAGATCATACCCCCATACACTGTCATTAACAATAATGTTCCTGACCGCAAGGATCCTTGCCATGACCGGAGTCATTCCTGCATCTCTGAGAATACAGTCATATGACCTGCTGACTCCCATTCCGATCTTTTTGTAAAATCTCGACAGATTTCCGGGATAAACAGATGAATAGCCGGACACCATACGGTAGTCAAAAAGCATTCCGTCATTAAGACTGAATATCTGATTATCATATGTTCTGAAGGAATCGTCATAAGAGCCGCAATCCAGCATATAACCGGTCGTATCGGCTACCCTGATATATTCGTCCTTTATTCCGAAAACCTGCTCTTCAAGTGTCTTGCCGAGCAAAAATGAGCCGTTCAGATACAGTTCAAAAAATGTATAAAAGCAAGCTACAAAGGTCAGAAGCTTTACAATTGAAGCATATTTATCCCTGAGCTTGAGAACAGCCCCGGAGCATTCCAATGCTTCGGCTCCGAGTTCCGCTGACATAATAAGGAAGAACGTGAAGGTATAAGAAAACCTCGACGGTATCATTGCGGGTCTGGCAAATCCATGCCATGCCGAATTAAGGGGATAAAGAGTAAATGACAGAATATAAAAAAGAAAAACTCCCAAAAATACAAATCTGGGTCTGAGACCTCCGCGTACAAATACCATATAGCATACGCATAAGATCAGGATGACAGAGCCCGCAAAAACAAACGGGGCCGAATCCAGATAGGTACCGCCATAAGACTGAGGCAAAAATGATTTAAACACAGATAACAGATCCGCAGTTCTGTATTTCAGATTTACATAGTTTTCATTATTTCCTTTTCCTTCCGACAGAGCATACATGACCGGGATAAGAAAGAATGCGCTTGTTCCTCCGGAGCAGATCCCACAGAACATAAATCCAAGGATATGACGAAAGAATTCCTTCGGTTTTGATCCGGATAATATAAGTCTGATAAGAAAATATACGGAAATAAATACAACGTTAAACCAAGCAATATAGAAATTAAAAAGAATACTTAGAAAAGTAGTGATTATGAAAAGACCGCCTTTTTTACGGTTCAGAAGCCTCTCGGCACCAAGAGCCATGAGAGGAAGAATGTATATACCGTCAAGCCAGATGATATTCTGGAAACAGATCATTGTCCAGCTCATAAGTGCATAGGAACAGGATAAAAGAACATATCTTAATCCGTTTCCCTTGAATGGCCCAAAGCAGAGATATGCCGCAAAACAGCCTCCGCACATTCCGATCTTCAGAATGATCATGACAGATAAAGCTTCAGGCATCATATCAATGGGAAAAAGAAGACAGATAAGATTGAACGGGCTCATCAGATAATATGAAAAAATACCGTAATAATCCCATCCGAGAAAAAGATCAGGCTGAAAAGTCGTGATTTTTCCGTCAGAAAGAGCCGTCTTGTAGAATTGAAAAAAAGGAAGATACTGGTTTTTGACATCACCGACCAGAACGGTATTATTACCGAACGGAACGATACCCTTAACGGCAAGTATAAACAGGATCAGCAATGAAGATACCAGAAATGACGAAATGATCACCGTTCCGTTCTTAAAGACATCATTATTCTTTTTGGAAACAGAAACCTTTTCAGTCATCTTCGAATTCACCGGGCCTTCCAGTTCATGCAGCTTTCGAGTTCATCCCTGTCCAGCAAAGGAAACATATCCTGAAGAGGCCTGCTCTCCATCTGTCCCTTTTCATTCATGAAATTACTCTGCTTGGGAAGAACCTTCTGCGTAATATCCGTCTTTACAACGCATACCACAGGGCCGTCGTATTCAAACACTGCCCTTACAATGTCTACAAGATCATCCTCAAAAGTGATCTCCATGCCTCTGATGCCGAAACTTTCCGCAACCTTCTTAAGGTCGGGAAGTGTAAGTCCCGATTCGATCGTACAGCCTGTAAGATGTCCTTTAAAATTGCCGTTCTGAGAATGCCAGATCATGCTGTAACCCGAATTATCGGCTATGAAGATCTTAACGGGAAGGTTCAATCTCTTAATGATCTCAAGCTCCTGAATATTCATTGCGGCACTTCCGTCTCCGGTAACGCATATTACTCTTCTGCCTCCGGATCCGATGCAGCTTCCGATGCTTGCAGGAATATCGTATCCCATAGCCGCCATACTCTTGTTCAAAAAGGCTCTCTGTCCTTTCTTGAATCTGAGCACCTTCATTCCGATATCGACACTTGTACCCGAGCTTGTAAACTGATAAATATCATCGCCCGTCATCTCATCGGAAATCACATCAAAAAGTTTATAAAGACTTACATATCCTTCTCCCGGCATCTGCTCGGGAATCTGTACGGGATACCTCGACTTCATTTCCCTGCAATGATCAAGCCAAAGGCCGCGTTCATCACCTGACAGCATATCCTTCTTTTTCAGCAATGAATCAATAAATGCTCCCGCATCCGATACGATCTTCATCTGAGGATGAAGACTTTTCTTGTTCATCTCATTCTCATCGATATCGACCATTACATGGAATGCGTTCTTAAGATATCCGTCAAAATTGTAGCCTGTATTCAGAAGGCTGAGTCTGGTGCCGACAGAAAGAACAAAATCAGCATTCTGAAGGATAAGATTTGCGGAACGATGTCCGACTATATTGGGTCTTCCAAAATAGTACGGATCATCTTCAGAAAGCAGATCGACTCCGTTCCAGGAAACAAATGAAGGGGCTTTAAGAAGCCGCACAAGCTCCCCGGCTTTATCAGCAGCATGTGAAAGTCTTACACCATGTCCCAGAATGACCGCAGGTCTTTCAGAGGCATTGAATTTTGAAATAACCTCATCGATCACATCATCCGGAACGGAAATTGTTTCATCTGAGGGAACAAAGCTCTCGAGAGAATCGATATCCACATCGGCAGCCTGAATATCCAGGGGAATATCAATCCATACCGCACCCGGTCTTCCCGAGACGGCAATATGAGCGGCCTTTTCAAGCTCGAAGCGAACCTTCAGAGGGTCCATAAGTCTTACCGCATATTTCGAATAGGGCTGTACGACCGGAATGATATCAACTTCCTGAATTCCGAACTGGCGGATGTTCTGATCTCCGACCAGGTCTGCACGCTTTGCCTGACCGGAAATAAATATAACGGGAATGGAATCCATATACGCCCCGCATAATCCGGTTATTGCATTTGTAGCTCCGGGACCGCTTGTCACAAGGCAGACACCGTAGCCTTCCCTTATCCTGGCATAACTTTCCGCAGCAATGGATGCTCCCTGTTCGTGGAGCATAAACACACCCTCTACATCATTGCTGCATCCGAGTGAGTTGTTAAGATGCATTGCACCTCCGCCGGTCACGCAAAACACCTTATCAACACCCAGCTCCGATATGAACTTGATCACGTAATCAGATATTTTCATATTTTGACTCTCACAAAAAAGCATCAATTAAAAATTTGCAAACAGTTATTCTTCAACTAATCTAAACAAAAACCCGCGATCAATATTTTCTTTAACAGTGAATCTTTTTATTGTCGGAATAGCTCCAACGGGATATATCCATTCAAGTACCTTCTCATATCCGTTAGATTCGAATTTCCGAATAAATTTACCTCTGTTAAATATATGAGATGGATAAACAGCCTTATAATGCTCGGCCGGAACATATTGAAGTACAATATGTTCCTCCTCTTCTTCGGAAACATTAAATACCGTCTCATCAACCAAGATATATTCAGGTTTTTTTTCAAATACATCCGTCAGGATGCCATCCGGATTATCAAGATACGGAAGTACAGAAAGAAACAAAACAACATCAATTTTGCCGGAATCATGAATCTGTTCCTGCACAGAATAATGAAATTTTATCTCGGGAATATATCTTTTACCGTAATCAACAAACGCTTTCTGTTCGATTATATTCCAATTGATCCTGTCTTTTGGAAAAAATTTGCGATATCTGAAGTATGTGCTTCCGAGTGCTCCTCCGAAATCACAAATATTAATTTTTTCTTTTCGAGAAAAAACATAGAATAACGCAGCAAGAAATTCATAAACATGCGCATCCTCGTAATAAAGCACGCCATCCTGTTCATATACGGCATCGCCATTTCGAACAGCTTCCGTTGCCTCAATAACCTTTTCTATTATATTTTCTGATTCATATGCTTCGCCAAACTTTAAAGATGCCTTATAAGCATCATCCCAATTATCAAACGAATCAAAATAATACAATCCTTTTTTTATATTAATTCGCGTGTAGAGTTTTTTTATATTTCTAACCAACCCGATCATAAAGGACATATCAAAACCTCACTAAACAATAGCATTTATTTGATATTAAATATTTTCTAAAGCCTCAACAATTTATTCAATATCTGCTTTATATATTTGCGGTATTTTGGAAGCATGAAATACAATAATAAATATATTAGATTTGGAATAAAAATACATATGACCAGTTTAACAATCAGACCTTTTATGCCTTCATGAATCACAAATTCGCATAGGCAGTATGTCAAAATGGCTATAAGCAATGTAAATACCAGATAAAGTAAATTGTTCAGGAAATACTCTTTTACGCTTATTTTAAAATACTCCCTAAAAGCTATCCTGCTTATGGAAATAAAACTGAAAACAAATGTCGTGAATATTGTAGCAAACAAAATTCCGTTCATTCCAAACAGAATTCCCAGTGCAAAATTAAGTCCTAGATTCGAGAGCATTTCGATTATCGTAACAAAGCGAAACTTCCACCAAAGTCCGGCAGCCTCAGAATATAAGTCTCTTACCTCGCCCATTCTTATTGTATAAAAATATATACAGAACATGGACATGGACCAAAATGATGTCATAAGTCCGGTCCCAACCCAAATTTTCATAAAGTGTTGATATAAGCAAAGCAAGCATATACTACACCAGCCGACAATCCACATAAAGTAAAAATCAAATCGATTGTGATCTTCATAATTTTTCTCTACAGATTCGGTGACAAGACTGTTTCCGACACCTGCCGACATGGAAGTAAGAATAACTGCAAGAAACTCTCCGACTGATGCAAATATAAAATAATAATTTGAATAAATTGTGGTTATTGTGAGTCCAAAAAGAGCAGACAGGATAATACTGTCAAAAGAATTCCTTGCAACCAATGAGAGTCTGAATATCGCAAGTCCTTTAATCTGGTCAGATATGCTGTATAATTTTTCTTTATTGAGAAAAAATCCTTTGACCTTAAACTGTGGGTAAAACCTGTTAGTGATATGATTGATGACAAGATTTGTACAAAGCGTAAAAACAGGAATGAAAACTATATATGCATAGTAATTTCTCGTCACCAGAAGTACTATGATCTGAACCACGCTCCTAATAATCCCGATGAACAACTCAATGTTGCTTATCATATCACGTCTTTGATTTACGATAAGCACTACACTTTTATATGAATATACAAAATAACTGATAACAGAATTAGATAAATATACCAAATATAGAATATAAAGATTTACATCAGCCGGAACATCACCTTCTATCAATTTCGGAAGAAACGGAAGGACCGCCAGTCCGAGTATAAGGATCACAACTCCGACAGCATAATATATGCATTTAAACAATTGAAGCCATTCAATAATTTCCTTGCGGTCATCATCTGCAACCGGTTTATACAAGCAAAAAACTATTGCAGATGAAAAACCCAGTTCAGCAACGCTGAGAACCTGCAGAATCGATGTGAATAAAGTCCCTAGTCCGATGTAATCATAACCTAATCTATAAATGATAATGGTTCTGATGGCGAACGGGAGTAACAGAGAAAAAATTTTATTCAAGAAACCAAACGTCATATTTCGAATGGCATTTTGGGTTCTGATACCAAAATTCATCACATACATCCTATTAATGAAATAAATATTTTATTTTTTTTATAACTTTTCTGATTCTTTTGGTTGCGATATTGATCAAGATCTCCCGTTCAGAATAGTATACCTTAAGAGAACGCTTATACCCGGTCAGATCATATGAACAATACTTTTTTAACACTATATACTCCAGATATAAGTCAGAAAGAAAATCCCTAAGATAATTTTTGAACGTAATAAAGTCATCCATCTCCAAATCGGAACTTCTGACAAGATCAAAAACAATACCCGGATATTCTACAGCAAAAGCATAGAAAAGATCATACTTTCCTTTGGGCTTCTTTCCGGTTTCTTGTTCATTCCATAGATTGCTTCCGTCAATAATATATTTGAAAGCTTTTCTTCGATAAAAAAGTATATCGGTATGCGGAAATAGATAATTATATTCATTGATGGCCATCTCATCCAGATCAGTTTTCCATATCCCCATTCCGCTTGACCATGAAGAAAAGTATTCCAAACCAACAACAAATTTACTAAAAGTCGAAAACTGACACACGCGATTATTCGTTTCAGTAAAACCGTTTGTAAAATATATGACCGGTTTTTCATTACGGTTATTATTTACAAAATCAATCAAATACTGAATTGATCCCTCACACATGATATTTCTGTGATTTATAAACTTTATAAATTCACCGGTAGCTTTTTTATACGATTCAGGTTCTGAAAGAAAAAGCGGTTTATCTGTATGAAAATATCTCAAATTTTCATGTTCTTTACCGTAATCAATTACCTTTTGTGAAAAATCGGAATTGTTACCGTTATCCATAATAATGACTTCAAACAGGCTTTCATCCACGCCTTGTTCATATATACTTTTCAGCGAAGGAAAAACCCATTCCGATATTCCATTAGTAGGCATACATAATGATAGTAACATAATCTTCTCGTTTCAAATCATACATTCATGAATCGCTGCTGCAATCAAATATACTTTTTGTAATAAACACTATTGACATGCTTTCTTTCAGGCTTTCATACAGATCGCGATACATAGATTTAATCTCATCATTCAATTCATCCCATTTGTTTTCCGGATTCAAAGTAGGCAGAGAATCATCAGCATAACTTTCATTATATTTTGTCTTAAATCCATCAAATCCGGAAATAAATACTTCTTTTGAATCTAATTTATTAAGCAATCTCAAGCAAAGAATAACAGCATTGTCAAAGTGTTCCCAACCACGTTTAACAACAAGATTATAGTTGATTATATATTCATCTTCCGAAGGATCGGTTGTTATATTTGACAACAAAATTTTTTTTAGCAATTTAAATGTATTTGGATATGTGTATTGAGCATATTCATATCTTGCCCGGTTAGCAAAAAAAACAAAATCAGCATTATATAGTTTATTTACCGAATTAACTTCGATGATCACAGGATTATGCTTTTTGATAAAAGAATCGATGGATTCTTTTTCTGTTATAGTTGATTTTCCCGGAGCAACAAGAAGAACCTTTCTACCCGAAATCTTTTCTTTCAGATAATTTATCGTGCCTTCATCATCTATTATTCTGTTTTGATTCTCAATATACTTTCTTTCAAGCAACTCATAATCATATTTTCTCCTCTCTTCAACCGAAAGGGATTCGATAATATTTCTCAAATCGCGAGCATTTGTCCTATGATTAGTCATAAGATAAGAAACATTATTTACATGGCACTGATAAAGACCGGAAATAAAGTATGGAGTAGAATATCCCCAAGAAAATCTTTCACTGAATCTGAGAATATATAGATCAATCGCATCCATAATCGCATTAAGATCATAATTCCCGTTATGAAACCGATCAATAAATCCTGCAACCAGTTCTGTAGTTGCATTACCCGCGCCTCTGCCCATTCCGCTCAAAGTGGAATCCACAATTATGTTTCTTCTGTTTTTTAACAGATCAATAAAATGAATACAAAGAGCAAAAGCCAGTTGCTGATTATTATGAGCATGAAACCCCAAAGAAATCTCATCAATAAGATGAGAATCAAGAATGTTGACTATCCTATCCAGATCTTCAAAATACATCGAACCAAAAGTATCAACAATGGACAGGGAATAAGGTTTAAAGTCGTTCATTTTATCGCAGAGATCAATCAGATCAGCATCCGAATATGCAAGCGTATTAGCTGCCTGAAAAAGAACCTTGTAACCCTTTTGCCGGACAGATTCGCCAATTAATACGGCTTCTGAACATTTGGTATAAGGAAAAACAATCCTGACGGAATCTACCGTCTCTGTCGAATGAAACGGCAGGTTATCAACATTGTATCTATCCCAATCCATCATCAAACAATATTGAACAGATTCTCTTTTATCAACAATGTATTTTTCAACTTCTGCAGGAACATGAAAATATGTAGAACCTTCAATATGATCGGAGTCTTTCAGCCAACCGCATTCGATAATATCAACATGTGACTCCTGTAACTTTTTTGTAATCCCGCGCATAGCAGGTTTTCCAAATTCAGCATTATTGATATATGCCCCGTCTCTTAATGTACAATCCAAAAGCTTAATGCTCATATAGGCACTCCAATTGCAGCACTTTATCAATTAATTCTTTTTGCAGGGACCCCTGCCACAACCGCACAACTTTCTACATCTTTTGTCACAACAGCATTTGCCCCGATTATTGCACTATCACCAACTGTAACCCCGGGCAAAATACAAACATTTCTTCCAACCCAAACATTATTACCAATAGTCACGCTTCCTTTTGAAAATAACTCTCTCTCAATGGGAGGTATTGACTTTTGCTTTTCACTGCCGTCTCCGTGAAAATTATCGGTAATGTAAACATTATCCCCAAACAAGCATCCATTACCTATATAAATCTTATTCATACAGGATACATAACAATTGGTCATAAATGAAACATTCTTACCAATATGTAGATCGGGCATATACCCGGTCTGCTTTCCTCTATACTCAGGCCACGTATGCATTCGTGTCCACCTGTCAGCATAAAATCCATCGTCAATATGGATATGTTGAGGATTGATCACAGATACACCAAGACCTACATTTATCCCCTTGCCAAGATGTTTGAACTTTTTAGTACAAAAAATAAAAGTTGAAAAAATACCCATTTTTAATATTCCGTCTTATATGATTTATTTAATACAATTTAAAAATCTATATTATCTGTCTCGAATCCTTCAATCCCTTTAAAAACTGTCCCAAACATTTCATTCTAAAACCCAAAACTATACATATAAGATCATATATAACAGATTTCAGGAATATGCTTCTGAATTCAGGGTAATAATGCATCATGTAAACTGCATTTCTAGTTTTGTAATACACTCTTGCCGGAGAAAAACCGTAATCGGTATAATTTATCCATAAAAACCTTTTGGAAAGAGCATTCCCGAATTCATGATGCATTTTCAAGGAGGGAATAAAGTAATTTGAATAACCAAAATTATGTAGTTTTAATGAAATGTCATAATCAACATAATCAATAAATAATGCGTTGTTAAAGCCTCCGACATGCAGACAAGCATTTACGTTTATCAAGCTTCCGGAAGTAATACATGCATATACTCTGTAATGATCGGATTTTTCATCAGAAGAAACCGGCACTGTCAGCGGGCTCATTTTTTCGACCTCAAGATCGGTTTGATTATTATCTACAAACGCACAACACAGCTGTCCGACATCATTAAGATCAATATACTTTCTGTAACAGCCTATCAGGTTTGAAGGAACAACTGAATCCTGATCAAGAGTCAAAAGCCATTCACAATTGTCGCGAAAACATAAATCAATTATACGATTTAATGCTTCAGCTATACCAATATTCTTACTATTTCTGATAATATCGGTTTTTTTCTTCTGATCCTCAGTAAGATGTTTCAATAATTCATTCTCGGAAAAACCATTAACGGAACAATTATCAAATATTATTAGTTTATCCACCTGATCAACTACTGCTGAGATGGATTTCATCAACAGTTCATATTCCGGATTATATGTAATTATTGATGCATATATAGTCATTTAAACAGATTTACAATCATTAAGATATAGCCTTAATGCTCCAATCCAAAAATACAGGAATAATAACGCAAAATACATAATACCGGTCTTCTTAAGGAAAGCACCTTTCCAGCCCGAATTCCCCAGATCTTTCAAAAACCTCAAAGGGTGAAGAACATAGCAACATTCATCATCATAGCTGACTATACTCGAATCATTATAATCTTCGTAATGAAGTTTGCCGATAAGTTCAATATGTGATTTTTTCGGACAGTAAAATAATTTTTCAAAAGATTCTTTAAGAAAACCATAATGGATCGATTCCTCTTTTTTTATTCCATTCCAATCCTCTATGAATCTTTGAGCCCCGGATTTGATCCTATTTGTTTGATCTCTACTTTCATCTCTGTCAAAAACCGGAAGTCCATTCTTATAAGCAATCACCTGTTTCTCATTGCACCCTATCAAAGTTTCCATAAAGGGTGGAAACAGCTGACACTTAAACTGTTCGAACAAAGAAGAATACAGAAATATCCTACTTTTCTTCGATCTTACGAGCTTTCTGAATGCAAGTTTGGATCCGAGATATAATCCTCCTATATCCGAGGAAGTATCGATCATCTTGGAATACTTATCCAGTTCCACCTGTGCGTTTCCTATCCAACCTGTATCAACTATGGAAACATTCCCATAGAAATCTTCCTTTTTCAGGAACTCGCACATCTCTTCAGGATGTTCTTGGGCAAATCTCAACGATCTCCTTGATACGCAAAGATATCTTGCATCATCTTCGGGATACAGATTTCGGTACATTTCATATGCAAATCTCATATCCCTTGCAAGAAAATACAGGCGGTCAAAACCGAATTCTTTATTCATCGCATTTACCCATTGGCAAAACGAAAGGATTATCGGTCCTACGATCTCATATCCCAGCCTTTCGACAGGATCGGATAATTCATTCAATCCGTGATTGATAAAAGAAGACAATTCGGGATCTTTACGTGAATACCGGGTATATGAAAGAATATCGGAATGCTTTTCAATTATAAGAGAATCTATGCCTGCTTTCCCAGCACCTTCACCGTCGGAATTTATACTGTCACCGATATGAAGAACCGAACCGGCTGACAATGAAAATCTGTTCAAAAATATCTTAAAGAGCGATCCGTCTTTTTTGGAAGCATTCTCTTCACACGACACAATGACCGGAATATCAATACCGTATTCTTTAAGAAGGTTTCCGATGAATTCCGAAGAAAGATACATATCTGAAATCGCATACATCTTTTTTCCCGACTCTTTAAGGCTCCTGTACACTTCAAGCATCACGGGGTTGGCCCTGCAATACTTTTTTTCCAGATCAAGCTCCTTGAGGCAGGAAAAAACACATGACTTATCTATATCCTCAAGAGTAACTTCTCCGCTCTCGCTCTTTTTTCTTGCTTTCATCTCGGCAAGTATCCGGACGTATCTGCCTAACAAACCGTAAGACAATGTGAAAATATCTGCGGGAACCATAACATCACGAATAAGCAATGTATCAAATACATCAAAGGTAATAACATCAAAATATTTTGCCTTTTCCAGTATGAGTTCCTTATCGGTCATATCATATATTCTTCATTCATCCGCTTTCATACACATTTAAATCATTATAGCACAAAAATGCCTAAATTCTTAGGTTTCTGTGCACATTTGGTTCATTTACAATATATTGAATTTAATGTATAAATGTTATTGAAAAATTCATGCGGAGAATAAATTATGTCAACCGTCAATCCGACTTCAAAAACATATAAAACAGTAAGATCAGATGTGATCATTTCTGTTGTCATATATGTTCTTTCCTTTATATTGCCCGTAATGATACTTGCGTTGGCATTATATATGTGCAACATTTCTCCAAACGGGGCAAACACCATACTCACCTATGATCTCGAATACGAGCTTCTGCCCTATTACAGTTATCTCTCAAGACTGGGATGCGGATTCAACAACCTGTTTTATTCAACAACACAGGGTCTGGGCGGTAATTTCCTCGGTATTTTTGCTTTCGAGCTTTCACCGCTTGACATGATCTATAGTTTTATTCCTGTCCGTTTACTACCTCAGGCCATTTATTTTATGATCATCTTCAAGATCGGTCTTTCCGGTCTTTTCTGCAGCATTTTCCTTACAAAAGGCAGAATAAAGGTTTCAGCTCTGTGGGCCGTTACCTTTTCATGCTGTTATGCACTTATGTCCTACAGCATCATATATACTTCATGGCCCACATTTCAGGATGCCGTGATCATTCTTCCCATACTTGCCCTTTGTCTTGACAGGATCATATCCGGTAAAAAAAGTACACTTTTTGTCATATCTGTTACCTACGCCATGATAAGTTGTTACTACACGGCATACATGCTTGTCATTGCGCTTATTCTCTATTTCCTTTTCAGGATAATCGAAGAGAAATACGATCTTAAAACCGCAGCGAACAGACTGTTTGGCTTTATGATCCACGGAATTCTTTCGGTCGGAATTTCAATGTTCCTTATTCTGCCCGTTGTATCGGACCTCGGAAGGGGTAAGCTATCCGACAAAGAAGCGATCATCCATTCATCTTTTGTCAAATTCAGTCCTCTGAGCGTTCTGGGGCACTTCATCCCCGGATCTTATTCAAATCTTGGAAACAACCAGCTTCCGAACATTTTCTGTTCGAGTCTTATCCTTGTCTTTGCTGTCATTTACCTTCTTAAAAAGGACGGAATACGTTTAATAATTGCCAGGTGGTCCATAATACTGATATATTTCTGTTCATTCATCCTCTCGCCTCTCGACAGAATATGGCACGGCTTCAAAAATCCTGCCGGTTATTCCTGCAGGTATGCATTTACTTTTGTTTTCTTTTTACTCTGTTTTGCGATAAGAGGAATGGAGCATCTGAAAAACAGAGAGATCAAGCTTTCCGAGATAGCAAAGCATTTTGCGATAATGTTTGCTTTTATCTATACGTTTTTTGAACTGATAGGGAACACCCGGACCATAATAGCAAGGATCGACGATGAATATTTATATTGCAGCAGGGCACAGTACGATATGTATGTTGATACCGTAAACGGCTGTCTGGATATCATCGACTCAGAGCAAAATACACCGTACTACAGAATGTCCAAAAACTTCAGTTTCACAACGGCGGACGATATGTTCTTTGGATATAACGATGTTGAATATCTCGGTTCGAGTTATAACGGAAATCTTGTAAGGTTCTGCAGGGAAACGGGACTTTATTCCATCTATGCGGTAATCAATTCAACAGGTCTTACACCGCCCATGGCCGATCTGATCGGATCTGAGTATTTCCTTTCATACGGGCCGGATATGAATGATTATTTCACCCGCATCGGCGAATACGGATCCGTAATTATATACCGGAACGAAAATGCCCTGCCACTTGCTTTTGTAATGGAAAAGGCAACAGATGAAGGCATTATGGATATGTCACAGGATAAGTTTGAGAATATCAACTCTGTTTATTCCGATATCTGCGGAGACGGAATTGATCCCGTATTTGAAAAGACCGATTTCGAAGTTCTCTCCTTCGAAACATCGGAGCAGACCGGAACCAATATCCTGACTGTTAAATTCACCACGGGGAAAGAAGGTCATTACTGGCTGTACATCGATTCACAGTACGATAACAGTTACGATTCCGGTTATTCAGGCATTCTCTATTACAGCCTGGACGATGAATACGGTGGAATGATCGGTGAAGCCGACAGAAGATTCTGTTCGGATATCGGAAACCTGGGACCGGACGAAGATCACGTTCTGTCCATAAATGTAGGAACCTCGATCGGTGCAAATATCTACCTGTATTATCTGAATACGGAAAACCTTAATTCGATCTGCTCCTCGGTGAACGGATTTGATGTGGTTGAAAACAGTTCCGACGGCATGCGCTTAACCGGCAATGCCAAAACCGGTGATAAGCTGTTCATATCACTGCCTTATGAAAAGGGATACCTCATTACGCTGAACGGTCAGAAAGCCGCTTATGATTCTTATAGGGATACTTTCCTGATGCTGAACCTTCAGGAAGGAAAGAATGATATTGAAATAAAATTCAGACCTTACGGATTAACCGCAGGTCTGATAATATCAGTCATCAGTATTATTACATCTCTTTTGTATCTGACCGGTTTCGGAAGAAAAAGAAATGAAGCCGGCACGAAAACTCAGGCAACGGAATAAACAACAATCCCAACAATGATGAGCGCAAGTGCCGCGATCTTCTTGGAATCAAGCTTTTCCCTGAATATTCTAACACCGAAGAATGTGATATACAGATACCCCGTCGCCTCAAGTATCGGTCCCATTGAAAGCGGGATCCCGCGGTATGCAAGTATCGAAAGAAAAGTTGACGCGATAAAGATCGAATATGCGCCGATAACCAGCGGATTAAGATATTCTTTAAGAGGATTGTCATAGTGCTTATCGGCAGCTTTTTTGAGTAGGACCTGTGATACCGATGCGATAAAGGTACCGAACAAAAGCAGGAACGCGTAAAAGAAAACAGAATTACTCATTTTTTTCACCTCCCTGTTTTTCCGCCTCACTGCCGTCACTTACCGCATAGAGAACAATTCCGCAGATCACAAATACGGCACCGAGAACCTTTCCGGGAGTTAATTTTTCACCAAATATCAAAAGTCCCCATATGATACCCCACACTACGGTTATTGCCTTGTTTGCATATGCAACCGTAAGCGGCAGATGCTTTATGATCTGCTGCCAGCAAAGGGCATACAGGGCGAGAAGAAACAATACAAGCCCGTAAAAAACACAGAATTTAAGGCTGAGGAAAGGCTCGACGGATGCGAGCTTACTGAAAACGGCGCTCAGAGAGTAAAGCACGAGCAATATATGCAGATATATAAAATATTTCTTCTTATTCATCATTTATTCTTTCCTTTACCCGGTAAAAAAGTATACAGCATAAAACAGATTACAGAAAGCAGGGATAACAATATTCCGGGATACAGCCCCGGAGGAAAATAACCGATCACTATCTCATGCTCACCGGGCTCAGCTTCAATGACCATCAGAGCATCACGATATGATTTATACCCCGTCCTTACTCCGTCAACATAAACCCTGTATCCTTCTTCGAAAGGAAGAGTAATAAGGATATCGGATCTCCCGGAAATGCTTCCATTAAGGGATATACCTTTTTTATCGATGCTTTCGATATCAAAACCTTCGGTACGTGATATAACATCACCGTATGCATTTTCATCAAAATAATACACCTTGAATTCTCCTATATCATCATTTGAAGACATAAGAGTAAGGTCATGCACGGTACCTTTTTCAAGACAGCCCAGATCAATGCAGAAGCTGCTCTGTCCGTTTCCGTACTGCCCCGTTTCTCCATCAAGAATGTAATCCCTGATTATCAAAAGCGGCTTGTAATTACCCTTTTCATCCCTGAGTTCATCCGGAAAAACAACTTCAGTCCTGAATTCCACGCCAAGGAAATAATGTCCGCAGTCACCGGCGGTAAAGGTATATCTTTCGGAGGAATCAACACCCTCACGGCCGGTATCTTCCGTTCCTTCTAATATGCAAGGAACCTCTTTGAATATTTCTGTTCCTGTTTCGGACCCGGTTCCGAAAAGCTCGCTGTAAACGGCATTCAGATTTCCGTACGGATCGGCACCAAACTCATCGGGTGCATTTACACTGTTTACAGCATATGCAAAAGGAAGACTCCTATCATATCGTAAAAGCTTATATCCTTCATATTCGTATACGGGTTCATAAAATCCCGAATCTTCCTCGGATAATGAAATAAGATACCCCGTATCAAAAAGCCCCAGTGAAGCGGGGGTCATACCTTTATCTCCCGACGAGTGATACAGGGATGCAAACCCGAGATTTCTCATCAGTTCACTGACTTTGTAATTATAGCTTGATGAAAATCTTGAAAAGCCGGAATACCCGAACAAAGCTCCGTCAAAGCCTGTATACTGCGTCGTATTCGCAATTCTCCCGTATGTACCATCGCTTAGGATGTTATCCGTGTTCAGCAGATGATCGTATATATCGACGATTCCTTCGTAATCTTCATAAGTTGTCAAACCTGTTTCATCAGTCAGATCCGTAAGTATGGACTTTGCATTTATAAACAGCTCTGCCACGCTGAGAATGCAGACTGCCGAAAATAAAAGTCTGCGCTCCAATGAAGGAATACGATGCAACAGATGCACAATGCTCTCATATCCCCTCGCGGCAAATATGATCATGAAAAAGGAAAACGTAAAAGCATATCTTACGGAAAAGCAGACGGGATCCCTGAATCCGTGCCACATCCTGTCCAGAGGGCCGACGATGAAGCAGACAAAATAAAATGCGGTTACAGTCAGGCCCGCAATCCTTGACCTGAGATTCTTTTTTCCGGGTAAAAACCAGATGACTGCAGATAACGTGATAATTGAACCGCAAAAAATATTGGGAGATGCATTATAATTCATTCCCGCATACGATCCGGGCAAAAGGCTTGCGAGCACATCAGCTACAGAATTTTTTACCGCAAGTCCGACGGTCATAAACTCGTTTTCCGCAATTTTACCTCTTTGCAGATCATATATCGCAGGAAGAAGAACAAACATCGAAATACCGGAAGAGATAAGCCCGTGGATCATAAAAGACACCGACCTTCGGATGAATTCCTTAAGTCCGGGGCCCTCTTCCGCAGAACGGAAAACAAAATATATTATGAGTGAAATAACAACCATGTATGCGATGTAGTAATCATCGATCAGACACAGTGACATAAGAATTATAAACGCAGGGCTCTTCTTTCCCGCTATGACTTTTTCAAGTGCAAGCGCAACAAGCGGAAGCAGTATAACGCAGTCGTACCACATCGGAACCATATAATACATGATATTGTAAGACATCATCGCATAACAGCATGAAAAAAGAACAGCCACAGGGGCCGGAAGATCTGTTTTTCCGTTATGTGTAAGATAAATACATGCAGAAACTCCGCAGAGCCCGATCTTGAAAAGGATCACAAAATACAGAACCGTGGGAAGCAGTTTTAGTGGAACTATGGAAAAGATGATGTCCGTCGGAGAGATGCACAGGATCACTGTACCGTAGATGTTTCCTCCGAGGCCTCCGGACATCGAGTGAAAAAGATTATTAAAACCCGGACCCGGATAGGATAAATATCCGTAAAGAGACAGATAAAGCCCTTTCAGATCGGATATGAGTTCCGTGTATCTGCAACCCGGTCCGATATCGAGGGCATAAAAAGATATGGCCATTATGACCGCCGGAATAAAAAATGCCGGCAGATAAATAAGGTTTTTATCAGGTTTGTTTTCCTTTGTCTTATCCAATACTCTTCTCAGATTATAAAAATCCCGGCGACAATGATTGCCGCCGGGGCATAAATGCAAAACAGAAAATTATGAGTCGAAGCTTATTCTCATCATCTCGGAGTAAGAGGTGATTCCGTCAAGAACGTACTCTGTACCGGACATGTGAAGAGTGTGCATTCCTTCGCGGAGAGCCTCTTCCTTGATCTGACCGACACTCGCTCTTCTGGAGATGGTCTCTCTCATGTGCTCGGTGATGACCATGATCTCGTAAACACCGATACGTCCTTTATATCCGAGGTTGTCACAGAGCTGACAGCCGTTGGGCTCATAGATCGTGATGTCCTCATTCATTCTCTCGGGAGGAATGTTCATTACTTCTTTCTCGGTGATGGTTGCAAGCCTGGGCTTCTTACACTGGCAGAGCCTTCTTACGAGACGCTGAGCGATAACGCCGATAACGGAGTCTGCAATAAGGTAAGGCTCAAGTCCCATGTCCTCAAGTCTGGTAATGGTCGCAGCCGAGGAGTTGGTATGGAGGGTCGAAACGACAAGGTGACCGGTGATCGATGCCTGAACGGCTATTCTCGCGGTTTCCTCGTCACGGATCTCTCCGATCATTATTATGTCAGGGTCCTGACGCAGGATGGATCTCAGAGCCGATGCGAATGTCAGATCGGCTTTGTTATTGGTCTGTACCTGGTTGATACCGTCGACATTGGTCTCGACAGGGTCCTCAACCGTTATTATGTTAACAGCTTCGGAGTTAAGCTCCGAAAGAGCCGTATAAAGCGTTGTTGATTTACCGGATCCGGTAGGTCCCGTAACAAGGATTATTCCGTTGGGGTGAGCAAGGAGTGTATCAAACTGCTTCTCCTCATAATCCTTGAGACCGAGCTTACTCTTTTCTCTCTTCATACCGGATTTGGAGTTAAGTCTCATAACGACCTTCTCACCGAATACGGTAGGCAGAACGGATACACGGATATCATACTCGACATGGTCTACAACCTGTGTGATACGACCGTCCTGAGGCTTTCTCTTCTCGGCTATATCCATACCGCCGATGACCTTGATACGTGCTACAAGAGCATTAAGGAAAACGAGTTCGTATCTTGCTCTCTCATAGAGCACACCGTCGATACGGAATCTGACACGTACCTGACGCTCAAGTGCTTCGATATGAATATCGGAGGTTCTCTGACGTACCGCTTTTTCGATCATCTCCTTTACGATCTTAACGATGGGCGAATTGGCAACGTCTTCATCATGCTGGGATGTATCTTCGTCGGAAACAAGACCTTTTTCCTTAGCGAACTTCTCAAGGTCTTCGGTATTGGATTTCTGTCCGAAGTACTTATCGAGAGTCTCAACGATTCCGGAGTTCGTAGCCACATAAGGCTGGACTTCCAGGTTCGTGAGCATTGATATATCTTCCTGGGCATCGAAATCAAGAGGATCTGCTACTGCGAGCATCAGAATATTGGGATTGTTCTCGTCGAATCCGAACGGTATCTCTTTCTTTTTGATCAGAATGTCATATCCGACAAGCTTAAGGATATTGTCAGGAATGTTAACATTCTTGATGTCTACATAGGGAAGATCCATCTGTCTGGAAAGAACCTTAGCGATCTCTTCCTCTGAAACAAGGCCGCTTTCCATAAGGTATTCACCAAGCTTCTGTCCCTTGCTTTTAGAGGTTGTAAGCGCTTCTTCCAATTGCTCTTCGGTAAGAAAACCGTCCTGTACGAGAGCTTCTCCAAGTCTTACTCTTTTAAAATTTCTTGCCATAAAAATGTTTCCTTTCCAATAAGTTAGGATACAACATGAGGATTATACCACCGATTTGCAAAAAAACATACTGTTTAGGCAAAAATATACAATAAAATGTGTGCATTTATCAGAAAAATGTGATATTATAACGAAGTATGAGTGAGGGGGAGAAAAAAATTCTGAAATTTTCTCCACTTTGTCATTTTTTTGCATTCTATTATTTCATTCGGAGGTCATTTACAAATGGCAAGAAAAACGTACACTTCCACTTACGGAACTTCAATGAGAAGACTGATGGGCAACCAGAAAGTCAAGGATTTGAAGCTTGAGATCGATGACAGCGATTCCGAGAGAATCCTGATCAACGGAAAGGCATTTGTAATGCAGCAGGGTTCCAGCTCAGAGAGCTGTGAAACTTTTGAATTTGCGTCCACCGATGTCAGGGACGTAAGACGTGAGGAGTATCAGGGATCGGAAGCTCTGGTCATTGAAGCTACCGTCGAGACAATGTATGGAAAGAAAACTTCAAGGATCATTCTTCCCAATGTCAAGAATTCCAACGAAGCATATGATACCCTGATGACCTTCAAGCAGAAGAACGATCTTGCCAAGGCAAACAGAACCGGCAGGGGAACTTCAAACGGTGCAAGACCCATTTCCAACGGATCACGCCCCGTTCCTCCTTCGGCTGCAACGCTTGCAAATTCCAACGGCGTTCGTCCCGCACCCGAGCCCACAGCTCCCACTCCCGTTGCGGTACCTGTTCCTTCACCCGCGCCTTCACCCGTACCCGTAGCTCCTTCGAATGAAAATGTATATAATCCCGGTTCCAGATCAGTACAGCCTTCACCTGCTGTTGCCATGAACGAAGCACTCAGAGGCGATGCAGTATACGAATCAGATCCCGCCATTGTCAGAAAACCTCTTCACGGTTCCGCTGAAGAAGCAGCCATGAACCAGACGGAAGCTTCACCTGTCATCGCTCCCGGAAGTGCCAAGATTCCTACTGTTAATCAGACTGCTCCCGCTGCAGGTAACGGCTCGGCTATCCTGCCCCATGTCAATCCTTCAAATGCGCCTCAGTCAGCTCCCGCAGGCTCTGCCATTCTTTCGCATAACGCTCCCGCCGCAGCTCCTGCTCCCGCACCTGCTCCTGCGGCTGCTCCCGTTGCACCCGAAAAGCCCGCGATCGACACCGCATCCTTCGAGGACAAGCTCAAGAAGATCGAAGTTATGCATGAGATGGGCGTAATGAGCGATGATGATTACAAGAGCAAGAAGCTTGAGCTCATCTGTAAGGAAAAGGGTCTCGACAAGTTCTACGAGAAGATCCAGAAGGTCATCATCTCCAAGGGAAGCGGCCTTCTCACAGACGAAGATTACAACAAGCAGGTCCGCAATATTGTAGATCCCTGCTTTGATGCCGGCATTGCCGATCTTGATGATTTCAGAGAGAATCTCAAGATGATCCCCGTTATCAAGATGAGCGGTCTCATATCCGAGTCCGAATGCGATAAGCTCACCGATGCTCTTATCGACGGAACCGGATACGATGATTCCGACAATAATGACAAGTTCATCCTTAACCTCAAGAAGCAGGCTATGCTCAAGGATGCCGAGATCATTTCCGAGACCGATTATAATAACGAGATCAACAGACTTAAGCTTGCTCTCAATCCCAAGTCCACCGACGACCGTGATGCTCTTAAGGCTAAGCTCGGCAGATGGCCCGCTATGGTTGAGGCAGGAGTCATCACTTCCGATGATTTCGAAGCAAAGCGCACCAGACTCATTTCCGATCTCGACGCTATCGATGCAGGAAATGCCGATACTCTTAAGTCCAAGATCAAAAAGCTCATGCTCCTCAAGGAGTGCGAGTGGCTTTCGGAAAGCGAACTAACCGGCAAGAAGGCCGAGATTGTCGCTTCTATTTCTGCCAATACCGACGAGGTCAACAGAATGGCTCTTCACAGGGTTGCTGTTGACGGCGGTCTTGAAACTCAGGATGAATATGATGCAGCCAAGGCTCAGATAGTTGCAGACATCACCACTCCCGTTAACGGAGATATGGATCTGTTCAAGAAAAAGATCGAGCTCCTTACCAAGATCCACGATGCAGCCATCATTTCCGACGGCGAATTTGCTGACTTCAAGTCCAAGCTCCTTGACCTGTAATATCTTAATCTCAGTTTGTTTTATTTTACATGTGATAAGACATGAACAAATACGATATAGGCAAACTCTGCTTAAGGTGCATGAAGATCAGCGATGAACCCGATATATGCCCTTTCTGCGGTCACGAGAAGATCGGAGAAAAGACATGGTCAAAGGCGCTGACACCCGGCACCATATTGAACAATAAAATACTTATCGGTAATATCCTGGGCAAGGGCGGATACGGTATCACATACATCGGATTCGATCTCCTGCTTGAGTACCGTGTCGCCATCAAGGAATTCTTCCCCGAAGATCTTGTCGACAGAGCTGAGGACGGACATACTCTCGTCGTTCTCGATGAAGTCAATTCCGACAGCTACGACGAAGAAACCCAGGCCTACCTGCGTGAAGCAAGAATCCTTGCCGAATATTCCAAAAATCCCGGTGTAGTTTCCATCAAAGACCTGTTTTATGAGAATAATACAGGTTATATTGTGATGGAATATCTCGAGAACGGTAACCTCTTTAAGTTCGTTGACGGACACGGCGGATGGCTCTCATCCGACAAGGCTCTCAACCTTATCGAGCCCGTCATCGACATTCTCGGAGATCTGCATCAGTCGGGTCTGATCCACCGCGATGTCTCACCCGATAATATAATGATCGATAAGGACGGTTCCGTTAAGCTTATCGACTTCGGCGGTTCCAGAAAAGCCGGTGCAAAGGCTAAACAGGAATTCCTCGGAAAATGGGGCTTTGCTCCCCCTGAGCAGATGTTCTCCCGCGTTTCCGAACAGGGCCCCTGGACAGATATCTACGGAATCTGTTCAACGCTCTACTATCTCGTGACCGGTGATATTCCGCAGTCCGCGATCGAGCGTGAAGAAAACGATCTGATCACTCCGATCAACAGTTATAACATCGACCTCGATCCCGGTATCGGCGAAGCAATCATGAAGGGTCTTTCAATGAGACCCGAGGATCGTCAGCAGTCGATTGACGAGCTCTATTTCGATATCTACGGTTTCAAGCGCGCAGCCAAGCAGACTCATGCACAGGAAGCTGTTGCAGAGCGCAGGGTAATCGTTATGGACCATGACGGAAGGGTCTGGTTCGGTTCATATCCTATGAACGAGCTTCCTCCCGAGAAGATCACCAGTGATATCGAGTGTGCCGAATATGACGAGAATAATACCGCTATCGTCAATGAGGAAAAGTATTACCGACTTCCCATGTACAGGGATTCAAAGAGCCGTGATTCTTCCGGTTTCCTCAGCAAGTTCAATCTCAAGCATTCGAGAGTCAAGGACGGATATAAGTATTTCAAGTACAATGCTATCCCCTGGAGAGTCGTCAACGATTCAAAGGGCCGCACCACTCTCATAAGCGAATACATACTTGATTATCTTCCTTTCAATGGAACATCTTATCTGCGTATGTCCGACAAGGATATAGTCAAGATCAAAACCGAAGTATACTGGGGTTCTTCCAAGCTCAGGGCATGGCTGAATTCCGTATTCATCAATATGGCATTCTCGGCTCAGGAGAAGATCAAGCTCCACTATACCAAGATCTCCACTCCCACCTCTGCCCTTGATGACAGATATACCAACGATAAGGTCTACATTCCTTCACTGAATGAGCTTTATTACGGCTTTGACAGATCCAAGGATCAGATCGACCGTTCTAAAAAGAATCCCGATAATGTTTACTGCAAGGCTCCCGTCTCGCAGTTCACAGCCTCTCTTCCCAGGGATCCGGACTTTGTTCCATGCTTCGGTCTCCGTTCAAGAGGCGAGTTCTCGGGTGATAAGTCCTATATCGCAAGTGAAGATGCATACGGACAGCTTATCGGACGTGACGGTCCCCAGAACTGGATGCTCAACAAGCGCTGCGGAATAAGACCGGTGATATGCGTCAGCAGCGATTCCATAAAACGTATTTCTTAATGAGGTTGTTTTAATTACATGTCCACTTACGCAATAAGTGATCTTCACGGTCATTTCAGCACGTACAAAAAGCTCCTCGAGAAGCTTAAATTCTCAGAGGATGATTTTATGTACGTTGTAGGTGATGTTATCGACAGAGGCCGTGACGGTATCAAGATCGTTCAGGATATCATGAGCAGGAAGAATATGGAACTTTTCCTGGGCAATCATGAACTGATGATGATCGATGCCATCGATTTCATGAGAAAAAACGAAAAATACGGCATCCTGAAAAAGTCCGATCTCGGTGAAGCATTCACCCCCGTTGACCTCTGGTTCCATCCCGCCAACGGCGGCAAGACCACTTATAACCAGTTTGCCAAGCTCGAGCGCAAGGAACAGGACAAGATCATCTCCTACCTTAAGAGTCTGAAGCTTATCAAAAGAGTTCATATCGGAGATACCGATTACCACATCTCCCACTCCTATTCCGTAGGATATAAGTTCGGAAACGAACTTCTCTACAAAGACGCTCTTATCGATGCGGAATCGGTTGTCTGGGATTCGCTTCTGGACGACAGACCTCCCATAGATATGCTGGAGTACGACTGGTTTGCATATCCCGAGGACACCTACATTGTGGGTCACGTATTTACACAGCGTCTCGGATGCATGGATGAAAAGGGACGCGGACAGATCTGCAAGATAAAAAGACGAGGCGGCATCAAGGTAATTGATATTGACTGCGGTATGGCCCTCAATACAAAATCAAGCCGAATCGGCTGCTACCAGCTTGATACAGGCAAGGAAATATACGTGACATATAAGTAAAACAAAACCTCCGACCGTAAGGCCGGAGGTTTTTTAATGCATATTCTTAAGGATTATACTCGAGCCTTATCTCATGCTCTCCCGCATCGATATCATCTATCGTAAGCAGTGCACCGGCATACTCCGATGTCATGACCCTCACACCATCCACATATGCTTTGAATCCGTCAGAGTACGGTATTGTAAATACAAGGTTATTTCTCGATTCATCGGTCACTGTGATATGACCGGTGACAACACCGCTTTCCACGGAATCGGTAACAAATCTTCCTTCTGCGATCTCTTCGAAGACTTTCCCTAATTTTTCCATGTCAAGCGAATACAGATAGGCTTTTCTGTCCTCTCCGTAATCATAGATATCCAGGACAAACTTCCCGTTATCATAGTAATTCCCCAGATAGATATTGGACGCTCTCTGGTAACCGTTAAACTGTGAAATCCCGTATTCGTTAAGAACAACGCTGATATTATCCGTACGGTTCTTGTCATCATAATCAAGCTCCGATTCACTCAGAAGCTCGAAATTAAGATATAGATTCCTGCCAATCGGCGGATCAAACTGAATGACCTTAAGCGGCATCGGAGTGATCACGTAATCTCCTGCGGAATCGTTTACCTGTACCCCGTCGATGACTCTTTCGTTCTCCGTATGATCGATCGCCTCATAAACGCTAACCTGTCTTCCGAGTACCGAGCTGATAAAGCTGTCCTGGTTTGCGAAAGGATCCGGACCGAATACAGTGGTATCATCGCAGGCAAGATAGCCCAGTCCCGGAGAGTACGGATTATGATAAAGGCTTGAAAAGCCGTTGGAATAAACAAAATCATAACCGTATTCGGGCTTGGTGAAATACAGCTCATAATCGATTCCGAGCAGCATGTCGGTAACTATGTTCGATCCCCTGTCACATGCTTTGTAATGATACTGGAGTATTCCGAGGTTCTTATAAAGCCCGAGCATATCGGAATTATATGAGGATGAGAAATAATCCATACCGTTAAAGGAAAGAAGCATCGGATCGTTGGAAGTTATCTCGATATCTTTGTTTATCCTGCACAGAGATATACCTTCGCCTCCGGAAGCAGCTGCATGATCCTTCGCATATCCGATCATATCCTCGGTCATATCTATGAGTTCAACATATGAAGATCTTGTCGAATTTGGATATTCCGAATAGACGGCGGAAGTGATCTTATAGCCGTTGAAGACAAGCAGGCAGACAATGACAAGAAAAGATGCAAGCCCTGCGGGAATATACGCTTTTTCCGGAACCCGGCTAAGTATTTTTTCAAATACCAAACCGGCGCTTTCACTCGAAGCATTTTCCATCGATTCACTACGGCCCTGAAACAGTCTTGCCGCAAGAACGATCATAAAGAAAACGAAAAGAAATGCGAATCTGTGGGGATAAGCCACAGGATCCCTAAACATATGCCATACGCGGTACAGAGGCCTGAAAAGGAAACTGAGTACAAATACGGCCATGATAACACAGCCGCAAATAGTGTTCAGCCTGTTCTTTCTTCCTTTCACGAGAGTAAGTATTCCGAGAGCAAGGACTATGACCGTAAAGTATATAGCGGGTGCTCCCTCACTGTAGAGTGAGCCGAAATGTCCGCAAATGAACTGCTTGAACAGGCCGGTGACCGAGGTGACGATAAACGAGCCATTCGAATATACACCCGCATCCGCGCTCTTACCCTGCGAAAGTTCCTTCAGTACGGGAATGAGCAAAGGTGATGCCAGAAGTGCTCCGAATATCGAATAGAAGAAGAAATTAAGGAATCTGACCCCCATATCCTTGTAATCGGGCTTATCCGAAGCATTTTCGCTCAGGATAAAGAGCGAATACAGTACCAGGAAAATACAGACCATATATGCGGAATAATAATGGAAATAAATACAGAGAGCCAGCGCTACGGAATAAGCCAAACCTCTCTTGGCAACTGTATTCATCTCAAAATTGGACTCGATGATGCTCCTGGCTTCTTCGTTCGTCCTCATGCCGAACCTTAGCGAAGGATTGATGGGCGCCCTGCTCTTTTCGGGAGTAGTCTTAAGGAGCTTTTCAAGGAATATGCATATGATGGGAAGCATATACATGGTATCGAGATACATGGGAAGCAGGAAGAAAGTCACTGCAGCGGAACTGAGAGCATAGCAAAGGCTTAGGGTAACCGTGGCAAGTCCGCTCTTTACCTGTCTGTATGTCATATAGAGCGAAAAGGAAGCCGCGATCATCCCGCATTTATGAATGTCCATGAGCCATATGGCATCGGGAAGCCTGCGGACATCAAAAAGCAGCGTAAGAAGTGAAAAAGGTGATGCAAGGTAATAAGCGAACATCCCGATATAGGGAGTTCCGAGTGAACCCATGAATGAATATATAAACGATCCGCCGTCCGATAATACGGATTTAAGCGAAGAATAAAACGAAACGAACTGCTCCAGCATATCGAATACAAGGAGCGTCCTTTCCGATCCCGGAAAAATACCTGACAACGCAAAAATCACGGCTGCAAAAAGTGTAGCCGTGATAAATGAGATAACTGAATTCAGAACATATTTCTTCATCTGTGCTTTTTCCTTACTGCTATCATAAATACTCCCGTAACAACGAGAAGTCCGAATACGATCCATCGGATCAGGCCTCTGGTCACAAGCCAGTGCCTGAATGAATTATCGGCTTTAACGGCAGCGGGTCCTCCCGAAGCGGCCCTTAACGTAACCTCGGATGTGACGATATCGGAATCGGAAAGTGCCGCACCGGTCGAATAAAGTGCAAAGGGGCTGAGGTGGTAGGTTGTAAATCTCGCGAATTCCTTACCGTTCGTGCTTACTACGGTTACGGGGATATCCTCAAGCTGTCCGTTCCTGTCAACCGTAAGAACAACCAGCTTATCTCCGGAAAGCTCATCCGGAATCGGAATTGCTATCTCGAGTCCCTGGTTTCCGAGCTTATCTATCGATATTCCGGAAGCATCCTTTAAAGTGATATCATATATCACCCTCTCCCCGAGGGAATAATTCGAAAGGAATCCGGAAGCACGATCCAAAGCCCTGTCCATGACAGCGGACTCGGCCACTTCACGAACAGTCATCTCGTAGGGTCTGTCCGCACCGTCCAGATAAGCAAGTACTCCGTCACATCCGGAAACAGTCACACCGGCATTATCCTTATCCTCCGCAGAAGATCTGTAAGAGATATTGGATAATCTCCCGGTGCTCTCTTCACAGGTGATATTAAGTCCCGAAGCACTGTCTATATCGTCAAATGCATTAACTCCGACATTTTTGATCCTGTCAGGAATATCATTTACAGAAATTCCGGTTCCCATAAATGCCCTGTCCAGTATCTCTTCTTCATTTCCGCCAAAGGAAACCTCTGCAAGAGATGAGCATCCCATAAACGCGCCTTCGCCGACGCTTATAAGGGTATCGGGGAAAGCCAGTGTCTTTATAGTGGTATTTCCTTTAAATACCTCGGCAGCGATTATCCTGACGCCGCTCGGTATGGTGATATTTTCTCCCGTTCCTCTGTATGCAATAAGAGCTCCGCCGCTTACAAGGAAATCTCCGCTGCTGCTGTTCAGTCTTTCGTCAAGGCGGTTATTTATTCCTCCTTTGCCGGAAAGGAAATCCTCAACCCAGGGAGTCTCGGAAAATGCAAAAGGCTCTATCTTTTCAACGGAGGTGGGAAGCTGAACCTCAAGCAGTCTGTCACAGTGATAAAACGCACCGTAATCGATCGTCCGGACGCCTTCCGGTAAAGTTACGGAGATGACATCGGTTCTGGAGAATGCAAACTGTCCGATCTCGTGAACTCCCGAAGGAAGGCTCATATTGGTCAGATCATCCGACATATAATATGCCTTGTCCGCAACTATCTCGGAATCAACGATCGTGTACTTGGGGATTGTCGAAGAATATGTGATCTCGGGGCCTTCGTGATCTGAATGAACCGCTTCATTCTCGGCAGCCTGAATATCACTTCCGTTTATCACATGCATGGATGAATTATCCATGAAAACAACGGCAGAATTGCCGACAACATGTGTCTCACCGTATATATCCGTATTCTGGTTCACCGCAACCGCAGTATATGTTCCGTCCGGCCTCTGGGTGATCTCAAATTCAGTTGTATAAGCACCGGGCTCACCGTAAGGATCGGACTCGTCGATAACCTCGGTCTCTCCGTTTCCGGATACATCTTCGGTATCGGGATCTTCATTAACGACCGTCTCATCGATCACGTCGATCATTCCGGTGTCTTCATATATCGTGAACTTGGACTGTCTTACATAGAAGCCCTGGGCATATTTCCATGCATAAGAGCCTTCGGGAGCAAAGATGACAAGCTTATAGCATCCGTCGAAAGCACTTTCATGTATGTCTCTTGTATATTGGGTGATGGTAACTGATTCGAGATTTACATCGTCTTCAAATGCATAGATGCCGATAAACTTGATGTTTGCCGGAATATCGACCTTAACCAGGCCCATGCAGTTTGCGAAGACAAAGTCATCTATCTCCGTAAGACCTGAACCGATATAAACAGTCTGAAGCTTGTCACAGTCCCAGAATGCATATTCATGAATTTTCTTGACACTGTTTGGAATGGTGACCGATCGAATATGGTCGTTGTCCCTGAATGCATCGGTTGCGATCTCGATAACGGAGGAAGGAATTACCACATCTGTCGCACTGCCGTTGTACGAAACAAGCGTACCCGATGCCGTAACAGAAAACTCGGGGACGGATGCAGCATCCGCCCCCAGAGGAGGAAGCTGCATCACGAGTAAAGCGGATATTATCAGGATCACTCCTAACAGCTTTCTGATTCTTTTCATCTAAAGGTTCCTTTTACAGTAACAATCGACTGTCTGAATCTTTCTTTAAAGAGCATTTAATGTGCTTTTACTGTCTTCTTCTCTGCGCACCGCTCCTGTTATCTGCCTTGACGGGCTTTGCAATCTTTCTGTCCTTCATAAGGAAGAGGACGATGGAGATTGCAAACAGTGCGATGGAGATGAACCACTTCGGGTGAATGGGATCCGCGGTCTTGGGAGTATTGTCAAGTCCGGTTCCGATTCCGCTTCCGTCACTTCCTGCGGTCATCTCTACGGTATTAACGTAGATGACGTAAGGTGAGAAGTGGGTACAGGTGAAGGTCACACAGGAAACACCGTTAATGGTCGTAAATCTTGCATTGAGAGGATCTATCTCATTATTGGTGATAACGGCAACCTTGTTGTTAGCGGCATATCCTACCATCGAATCGGGAAGAGGAATCGTGATCGTAATGGTAAGACCCGAAGTATCGGTTATCTGTGTGGTTCCCGCTGCATCGTAAAGGCTGATATCGAACGGGAAGTAGATAATGTTATCAAGTGTTCCGTACTTCTTGAGCAGTGCATCGAGAACGAGCTTATTGGCGGTCTGGCTCTCGGTAATCTTGATCGTGAAGTTATCGGTGGAACCGTTAACGGTAGCCGATACGACGCCGGTATTGGAAAGTCCGTTCTTGTCGATGACAACTGTGGTTCCGCTGCTTCTGGGAACATTTCCGGTAGAAGGCCAGTAATTGGTATTTCCTCCGCCGTTATTTCCGCCGGAACCGTTTCCGCCCGATCCGTTATTGCCGTTTCCTGAGGTTGCGGCTACGAAGTTAGCGGTTACGGTAACATTTTCGGAAGGCATTGTTACTACGGTAGCAGACATTGCCTTGGATGCGATGGGTGCGGTCGAAGGTGAAATTGACCAGTTTCCGAATGCCTTGCCGTTTCCGGGCTCGTTAGCCATGATGACTACGCTTGCACCGGCGATGTAACTTCCGGATCCCGAACCGTTTACAACGGTAAGGGTGTAATAAGTAGCGGCCGCATTAGATCCGTTTCCGTTATTGCTTCCGTTATTGTTGCCGCTTCCCTCGGAAGGATTGCCCTGAGAACCGTCATTGGCCCTGTACTGGGCAACCGTCACGGTATCCTTGGTGATGCTTGTAAGATCACCGCTCCATCCGATGAAGGTATAGCCGTCAACAGCGGGAGCCTGATATGAAGGTGCAGCCTGTCCGTTCTTGACTGTGGTCGTAAAGAGCAATGTCGATCCGTCAAAGGAATAATAATTTACCTTCCAGGAGCCTGCGGGAACATCGCTTATATCGGCATAGAATCTGGTATCTGCGGTGATGTTGGTGATATCGCCGCCGATCCATCCTCTGAAGTACTCGTCTTCTCCTATCCTTGACATTACATCATTAAGAGGAGCTTCAGATGCCGCACTCTGACCGTCTGAAACATAACAGGTCTTAAGAAGTGTGGTATAACCGCTGTCGTAATAGAATGTAACGGTGTGCTTGTTGTAATCATCGGGTTCGGTCTCATATACTGCGTAGCAGCTTGTGTTGTCACCGATGGCCTGATAAGAAGGGCTCCACTCCTTGAAGATATAGCCTGTACGTCCGTGAGGAGTCGGAGGAACCGCATCGGATCCGGAAAGAACCGACTGGGTCACTCCTACCTGGGTGTATGCATTGGGTGAAGAATCCGTATAATCGAAGAACTTAACATCGAAATACTCAACCTTCGGTGCACTGGTCACGGTGTAACCGTTTCTGGTTCCATACTTGGAAAAATAACTGTCCTCGGGTGCGCAGATCGTAACGCTCGAATTGGTTGCATGGTCTCCGCTCTGAGTGGAAGGATCCCATCCGGTGGAGGTCATATGATCGAGTGCATTAACATCGATAATGGTAAGGTACTGTGTACCCTCGATATACTCAACGGAGCTTCCGTCGAAAGCGTAATCACTCAGAGTATCGCAGGTGTAAGGAAGCTTAACGTTTCTGAGATCGGTCGTGTCTTCGAAGCAGTTGGTAGGAATCTCATCGATAAGCGACTTGGTAAGATCGACTTCCCTGATACCCTGACACTCTGCAAATGCTTCGGTGCTTATGGCGGTGATCCCGGAGGTCTCGGTGGAATTGATGTAGGGACCGCCGTTCTTGGGCTCTCTTCTGCCTTCGAGACACTCGATAAGAACGGTCTTATTGCCGTTTGAATCTGTCGAATAAATTATCGAACTGTCACATGCATAACGGGGATTTCCGTTAAACTCGACATTTGCAAGTGACTCGCAGCCTCTGAAGGGAGCTACGCCCATATTGTTGAGGTTATCGGCTACATTAACATCCTTAAGCGCCGTGCAGTCTTCAAATGCATGCTTTTCTATGGACTGAACACCGCCGTTAAGGGCAACGGTCTCCAGAGCGGGAGAACATGTGCAACAATGATCGGCAATGGTTCCGACAGTGCTGAGAGTGGTAAATGTATTAAGAGCTGCATTATCTCCGAACGCATTCTGTCCGATGCGACTGATCGGGCAATATGCCTCGAATCCGGTCAATCCGTCACAATTGTAGAATGCACCGTCCTGGATATTCTTCTGGTGATCACCCATCAGTGTGATCGAAAGAAGGTTGGGTGAACCGGCAAAATCTGACTTATCGGGATCGATCGTAACTACGGGAGGACATACATCTCCGTTATCATCGGATGCCGTAGCGGGATCGGTTGTCGAATACTCCGCTTCGATCTCATCAATGCCGTAAAGTGTTACATCCATTGCATCGGAAGCAAGAGTGGTCTTGGAATGGAACAAGCCGTCCGCTATCGCATCAACTCCGAGAGGGATAACAAGATTCTTGGTGGCGTTAAGGAATGCGATCTGGTCCTCGGTTGCCTGTCCGGCATTATAATCAGCCTCTGCGTTCTGTATAGCTGCCTTCTGTTCAAGAGTAAGATACGAAGTCTTGGGATTTGCCGGATTATAAAGGTCTGCTGTATCGGACTTAATCGGGAAATCGACAAGTGTTGCTTTTCCGCTGGTTCCCGTTGCGGAATCAAGAACAAACTCGATCTCCTGGCAGGTAGGATATCCGGAAAGGAATCTTGCGAATGAAGGCGACTGGGAAGCATTATTGAATCTTCCGCTGTAACTCATAGCATACTGATAAGGAGTAGCGGCCGAATCAATTGTACCGACGAAATAAAGCTGAACCTTAGGCTTGTTAGCTTCGGTCATATGCGCCGAATCAAACAACACAAATGTTCTTCCGGCTATAGTATGGTTATACTCACCGCTTGTATTAAAAGGTATACCGGATTCACTTCCGTGAGTTGTGGTATCCTGGGTCAAAAATGCCCTTTCTCCGATACGTACGGTATCGGATTCAAAGTAAACATACTGAAGATTATGGCAGCCCTTGAAAGCTTCCTCTCCGATCTCCTCAAGAGTCGAGGGAATGGATACCATTACAAGACTGCAGATGTCGGTAAATGCTCGGGCACCGATTGCCTTGATGTAATTGGGACCGATATACTCGGGAAGTGTAAGTGTATAGACGACACCGTCTATGTTACAGTTTTCAAGTTCATTATTGCCGTTAACAAGATAGGTTGCGGTACCGCCGCCTTCTTCTTCTATCGTCTTCTCATAATACTCGGTAGGAAGATAGTTATAAGCAATGTGATTAGTCTTACAGGTCTGGTGAACAAGTCCCCACTTTGCTTCGGGAGACAGCTGAACCGCAGAGCCTGTCTCAACACCGGCCATATAGAAATTGGGAGAAAGGTCACTGAGGAACTGCTCAAATGTCAGTGCAACGTTGTCTTCTCCGCCGCTGTATGTTGCAGTCTCTTCATTGTCATCAATGAAGTCCATCTCGGTATTGTGTGTGATGATCCTCTCAAGAGCATAGCAATTCTTGAAATTTGAGATATTGACATCTCTTTCGGTGTAATACTCGGGGAATTCGAGTTCGGTAAGATCGCTGCATCCGTAGAACACACCGTTTCCGAGATACCTGAGTGCCGATGAAGCAACGTCGGTTCCGTAAAGAACACAGTTTTTCATATGTCCGCAGTTCTGGAATGCGCCGTCACAGATAAGTACAACGGATGTGGGAACCGTGAACGAAGTAAGAGTCGTACAATTCTTGAACGCGTAAGCACCGATGACCTGAAGATTTGTGTTGGGAGGTAAAATGATCTCCTTTAAGCTGGAGCAATACTCAAATGCATGGTTTCCGATCGCACTGAGACCGTTAGAGAATGAAAAGCTCTGAAGACCGGTACAGTTATAGAAAGCATAGTCACCGATACCGTTCAGATTATCTCCGGTATTGAGATGAACGATATTACCGTTACCGGAAAAGATACCCTGTGAAGAATCGGTGATCTTCTTAATATGGTTATTACCCGATGAGTCAACTTCAATGTACTGATTTGCAATAAATCTGACAGGCGCATTGGAAATTCTCTGATGAGCCTGGTCGGTTCCTACCTGGGTAAGATGCGAAGGCTGGGTTGCGGAAAACTCATTTGTATAGTCGGTACCGGGTCTCATATCGGAAGTATCGAACCAGAAAAGGTTCTCGTCGGCGATATTGGCCCAGTCCGAATGTGCAGACGCATAGCACGGGCGATATGCATACTCGGTGTGGGATCCGCTTACATTACCGGATGTATCATAATCGGTAACGGTCTTCGTCTCTTCATAGAAAAGGTAATTGCCGGATTTTCCTACCGCAACATTGGCTGCAGTGGACGATCCGTCATTGGTATTGTATGCGAGATACGCATCTACGGTGTTGGGAATCGCAAGCTGTCCGTTAGGAAGCGAACCGGGAGTATTGTACTTAAGAATGAAGGCGAATTTTTCGTTTCCGTCCTCATTCTGACGGCCTTCCATCGATACATAAGCAAACTGATAAAGACTGTCCTCACTCGTATAAACGGTAACATCGGTAATATCATCCGGGTTTCCAGAAGAAGCTACCGGCTTGATAAAAGGAACCGATGTACTGGAAGACGTAAGAAGTGTATCAACGGTTGATTTTCTGGCATCACCCGAAGCCAGCCCCGAAGTCTTTCCGAGCTCATATCTGAGATCATAATCAGGTGCGTCCGTAAATGTAGCCGCTTCGGTAGCACCGCCGCGGTAACTGGTGGTGGGGATGGCTGCCACTATAACACTTGATGCAAGGAAAAGCGCACCGACTGTCTTACGGACAGATCTCTTGATTCTTCTCTTCGGTTTATTCATGAGTCGTGATCCTCCATAGCCCGTATGCGGGCGTATCAGAATGTTACTCTATTCTTTTGGCCACTACAGCGAACCGGCCGTTCTTTTCTTCATAATCACAGGTCGAAAGTGTGAGCAGATGATCTCCCCACACTGCGGTGACACCTGTATCATACAGTGACATCTGAGCCATCTCGTTCATGTAGGAGTTGAACTCCTCGGCTCCGTTTGCATCGATGAATTGATAGTATTTAAAGGAAATATCGTCCTCGGTCTTAAGTGAGGTCCTGAACGCAAACATGACCTCATATTCACCGTGTTCATAGATCGTATCGAACTTAATGATGCGGTGGGTCAGGTAGAAGTTATAATCCTCGTACTTGACCAGATTTCCGAACATCCTTCCGCTCTGCATATGATGTCCGTAAAGGATCAGGTTATCCGAAGGCTTTATGGCATCACATTCGCAATCCATGAAAATGCAGCCGTTCTTATCATTCTCCTGATTGAAACCGTGGGTCAGATAATATTCATTATCCGTGGTCTGCATTACAGGGTATGCTAAAAAGGGCTCTCCATTTATATCGGCTATTTCAAGCCATCCGATTAGTCTTTTGTTCTGATTAAATAAATTAACGTATTCCGGAAGGATATCGGGGATCTCTTCTTCATCCGCATAATGGATGATCGGAGCGCCGGAGCTTTCATCCTGTCCCGTCTGAGTCTGGGCCTGGGCTTCATTTGCCGCCTGTTCCCTGAGGTTGCTCAGAAGGTCCGTAGTCCTTGCCGATCTGTTCTTCGCAATGTTGTAGATCGCGATATAGAGAATGCAGGCTGCGGCAACAAAAAGCGAAGCAAAAAGTATTATCCTGCGGGTCTTCTCCTGCTGTTCGAGGATCTTTCTGGCCTGCTTTTCGATATCGTCATCGGGTACGGTCTTTTTTACCTTGTTAGGCGCCTTCTTTTTGCTGACCCTGATCTCACTCTTTTCATCGGAAGAGCCTTCGCTTCTTTCCATTCTTTCTATGGTCCTGTCGATCTCTTCCATGAAATCCTGACCGAGCAGCGTTCCGAAGTTTATCCTTCCGCTATGAAGTTTTTTGGAAAGGAGCTTCATATCCGAAAGCGACATATGGTCCATCGACGCCTTTATCTTGTCAATGGCAGCCTTGTCGGCATTTGCTGCGGCAATTTCCTTGTCGCCTTCGAATTTACGCCCTTCGATGATTACGATCTTACCCATAAGGAATTACTTAACAACGAAGTTAACAAGCTTTCCGGGAACATAGATCTCTTTTACGATCTCCTTGCCCTCGAGGTGCTTGGATACGGTCTCCTTGGCTCTTTCGATCATGGTCTCCTTGGATGCGTTTCTGTCCTCTTCAAAGGTTCCGCGGAGCTTTCCGAGTACCTGTACGGCTATGGTGATGCGGTCCTCCACACACTTAGCTTCGTCATACTCGGGCCATGCGGTCTGATATACTCTTCCCTCAAATCCCTCGATATTCCAGATCTCCTCGGTTATGTGGGGAGCAACGGGATTAAGGAGTGTGATGAAGGTCTTAAGGTCGGCCTTGGTAATGCTTCCTGCCTTGTAGAAATCGTTGATGAGTGCCATAAGAGCTGCAATACCGGTGTTGTACTTAAGAGTCTCGAAATCACCGGAAACCTTCTTGATGGTCTGGTTGATCTTGACCTCAAGATCCTTGCTGTAGGCTTCTCCGTCAGTGACGATATCCTGAAGCTTCCATACCCTGTCAAGGAATCTGCGGCATCCCTGTACGCCTTCCTGGCTCCAGTTTGCGGCCTGATCGAATGCACCGATGAACATCTCATATGTTCTGAGAGTATCCGCACCGAATTCTTCGATGATGTCATCGGGATTGACGACATTACCGCGGGACTTGGACATCTTTTCACCGTTTGATCCGAGGATCATGCCGTGTGAAGTACGCTTAGCGTAAGGCTCCTTGGTAGGAACGACACCCTGGTCGTAAAGGAATCTGTGCCAGAATCTCGAATAGAGAAGGTGGAGGGTCGTATGCTCCATTCCTCCGTTATACCAGTCAACGGGAAGCCAGTACTTAAGAGCTTCCTGTGATGCAAGTTCCTTGTCGTTGTGAGGATCGATGTATCTGAGGAAATACCATGAAGATCCGGCCCACTGAGGCATGGTATCGGTTTCTCTCTTTGCGGGTCCACCGCAATGAGGACAGGTAACATTTACCCAGGAATCCATTGCAGCAAGAGGCGACTCACCGTTATCTCCGGGAAGATAGCTTTCAACCTCGGGAAGTTCAAGGGGAAGATCCTCTTCCTTAAGAGGCACATATCCGCACTTGTCGCAGTGGATGATGGGAATGGGCTCGCCCCAGTAACGCTGTCTGGAGAATACCCAGTCACGGAGCTTGAAATTGGTCTTGGCATGTCCGATTCCCTTTTCCTCAAGGAATTCGGTAATCTTCTTCTTGGCCTCGGCAACGGAAAGTCCGTCAAGGAATCCGGAATTAACAAGCTTACCCTCTGCAACATCGGTATAAACCTGCTCGGTAACGGGTTTGTCAGAACCAGCGACAACCTCGATGATGGGAAGGTCGAACTTCTTGGCAAATTCCCAGTCTCTTTCATCATGTGCGGGAACGGCCATGATGGCACCTGTTCCGTAGCTCATGAGTACATAGTCGGAGATCCAGATGGGTATCTCTTTGTCATTGACGGGATCGATGGCGGTAAGTCCGTTCAGGCAGACACCGGTCTTATCCTTTGCAAGCTCGGTTCTTTCAAAATCAGACTTTCTTGAAGCTTCTTCACGATACTTAACGACCTCATCGTAATTGGTGATGCGGTCCTTGTACTTCTCGATATAGGGATGCTCGGGGCTCATTACCATGTAGGTAGCACCGAACAGTGTATCGGGACGGGTGGTATAAACGGTGAGCTTATCTTCTGTTCCGGTAAGTTTGAAGTCTACCTCGGCACCGGTGGAACGTCCGATCCAGTTTCTCTGCTGGGTCTTAACACGCTCGATATAGTCAACGCTGTCGAGACCCTCAAGAAGCTTGTCAGCGTACTCGGTGATCTTCAGCATCCACTGGGACTGCATCTTACGGACTACGGGAGCTCCGCATCTTTCACAGACGCCGTTAACTACCTCTTCGTTGGCAAGGCCGACCTTACATGATGTACACCAGTTGATGGGCATCTGGGTCTTGTAAGCAAGTCCCGCATTAAAGAGCTTGAGGAATATCCACTGGGTCCAGTGGTAATAATTCGGATCTGTGGTATTTACTTCCCTGTCCCAGTCAAAGGAATAACCGATCGAATGAAGCTGCTGCTTGAAACGTGCAACATTGTTCTTGGTTACGATCTTGGGATGGATCTTATTCTTGATGGCATAGTTCTCGGTAGGAAGTCCGAATGCATCCCAGCCCATGGGGAACAGAACGTTATAGCCCTGCATGCGGCGCTTTCTTGCGACGATATCAAGAGCGGTATAAGGACGGGGATGTCCTACATGCAGACCCTGGCCCGAAGGATAGGGGAACTCAACAAGTGCATAATACTTGGGCTTGGAAAAATCATTGGGTGCAGCGAAGGCTTTCTCATCGTCCCATACCTTCTGCCACCTGGACTCAACCTCGTGATGATCATAAACTGATGCCATTTTATTTATCTCCTCGTAAAAAAGGGCATAAAAACCCATAATTTCTTTAATTATATGTCATAAGACCCCCAAACGCAAGGAAAACAGTGCGAAAACCACTATATGTAGTAGTTGGTTTTTTCTATTGATACAAAAAATCCTCCGCGAGGTCAGTGTGATGCTTCTCCTGTTTTCGAAAATTGATCACACAAAAAAGGCATGACCACGCGGGTCATGCCTTTTAGTGTTAATGATTGGAAACAGGGAACGGTTCCGCTGTCTTTTATTCGGTGATGTTACCTTCAGCAACCTTCTGTGCACGTGCTGCAACTTCAGCTTCCTGAACATCCGAAGGAGCCTGCTCGTATCTAGCAAACTCGAATGAGTATTCACCCATACCGGCTGTCATGGATCTGATGATGGTACCGTATCCGACAAGCGAGCTCTCGGGGATCTCAGCCTCGATGCAGGTCATTCCGTTGCCTGCAGGGTTCATGCCGAGGACTCTTCCTCTTCTCTTGTTAAGATCGCCCATTACGTCACCGGTATTGTCATCGGGAGCGGTAACCTTGAGGGTCATGATGGGCTCGAGGAGAACGGGCTTAGCCTTCATGAAGCCGTCCCTGAACGCCATGGAAGCAGCGGTCTTGAATGCCATTTCGGAGGAGTCAACGGGATGATAGGATCCATCGTAAAGGACAGCCTTGACCCCGATAACGGGATATGCGGCAAGAGGTCCTCTCTGAACGGATTCTGCAATACCCTTCTCAACTGCGGGGAAGAAGTTCTTGGGAACAGCACCGCCGACGACTTCCTGATCGAATACATACTGCTGCTCGGGATCGTCAATGGGGCTGAACTTCATCTTAACATGTCCGTACTGACCGTGTCCGCCGGTCTGCTTCTTATACTTGGCCTCGACATCGGAGGTGCCTCTGATGGTCTCTCTGTATGCTACCTTGGGCTCCATAAGGTCGATGACTACCTTGTACTCATTCTCAAGTCTGGACTTGATGATCTCAAGATGCATATCGCCCATACCGTAAAGGAGGGTCTGATGATTCTCGGCATCATTTACGTTCTTCATCGTAAGATCCTCGTGACCGATCTTCTGAAGAGCCTGGGAGATCTTGTCGATGTCGCCCTTATCCTTCGGCTTATATCTCATGAAGGTGTAAGGCTTGGAGATATCGAACATGCCGAACTTGATGGGCATAGCCTTGGTTGAAAGGCTGTTACCTGTACGTGCCTGTGAAAGCTTTGCAAGTGCTCCGAGGTCACCGGCATGAAGCTCGGGAACTTCGATGGGCTTATTTCCCTGAAGTACATAAAGCCTTCCGATCTTCTCCTCAACATCCTTGTCAATATTGTAGATGAGGTCGTCGGTCTTAAGAACGCCGGAGTTAACCTTGATAAGGCTGTACTTTCCGATGAAGGGATCGACGATGGTCTTCCAGATGTAAGCCGACTTAGCCTTTGAGAAATCGTAATCGCAGTTATAGATCTCACCGGTCTTGGTAGCGATACCTGCAACGGTACGTACATCGGGGCCGGGGAAGTACTTGATGACGTCATCAAGGAGAGCATAAGCACCCTTACAGGTAATGGATGAACCCATGGTAACGGGAACGATGCTTCCGTCACAGATGGTAGCTCTGAGAGCCGCTCTGATCTCGGCATCGGAGAAAACTTCACCGGAGAAGTATCTGTCCATCATCTCCTCGGAGGTCTCTGCAACCGCTTCCATAAGGGTTTCTCTGTACTGCTCAAGATAAGGCTTGTTGTAATCGGGAACCTCTGTGGGGACTACTTCCTTTCCCTGCCAGAGCTGTCCCTGCTCGGATACGACATTTACATATCCTACAAGCTCTTCATCCTTTCTGATGGGAAGGTGGAAAGGAGCGATCTTCTTGCCGTAAAGAGCGGTCAGATCCTCAATGACCTGACGATAGGATGCGGTATCGATATCCATGTTGGATACATATATGATCCTGGGAAGCTTATACTTTTCGCAAAGATCCCAAGCCTTCCTGGTTCCGACTTCAACGCCGCTTCTACCGTTTACAACGATGATAGCGGCACCTGCTGCGGATACAGCCTCTTCAACTTCGCCTACGAAGTCGAAATATCCGGGAGTGTCGATAAAGTTTATCTTGGTGCCTTCCCACTCTACGGGAATGACACTTGCGGAAATTGAAAATCCGCGCTTCTGCTCCTCTTTGCCGTAATCACTTAAGGTATTTCCGTCTGCTACGGTCCCCATACGTGATGTAAGACCTGTGATATAGCCGAAGCTCTCTGCAAGAGTGGTCTTGCCGCTTCCTCCGTGACCTAGAAGCACAACGTTGCGGATCTTGTCTGTGGTATAAACTTTCATGAGGACCTCCTGAAAATGTTATTTGTGCAAATTTTACAAATATTCTGAAAATTTATAAAATCACACAGACATATTTTACAGTAAATCGGTTTCTGTCGCAATACAAAATAGTGCATAAATATTATGACAAATAATTTAATCAACCGCTTCCGTTATTCTAAGGTCTCTTCTTTTTCCAGATAATACCAATGATATGTTCTGCAATTTAGCAGATGCAAAGCATCGTATTCCTGAATATAGAAGCCTATATATAAAACTGAAACAGTTTCGTCATACACTTTCTCATTTCCCTCTTCATCAACGGCGCCCTCAAGCTCAAAAACTATTGCGATATAATCTTCTTCTTCAACTCTCTCGCCCTGAAAATGATTGCCTATTTCGGAATATTGGGAAAGATGATAAGGCATAACTTCCTCAATTTCTTCTTTTGTAAGTCCGTATTCCTTCATTTCGGAAACATGCTCTTTGGCATCCTCACCCATATAAAACTCATAAGTTCCGTATGAATAAAGTATATCTCTGTTATCATAGTCCAGATATGTAACGAACTTTTCGGAATCGGTAAAGTCTATTAACACCTCCCAGTCTTCGTCATAGAATGAGAATCCTGCAACCAAATTGACAACGCTCGGTCCAAGATCGAAAGTTGCCGTATCGACAACCTCACGGATATCAAGCGGTACGGTTTCACCGGGTTCATAGACCACATTAAACAGGGCAAAAAAATTTTTGTCCGGAATAATGACAAGATCGGCATCATGAATGAGTTCGAGACCGTTACCGGACTGGGTGAGACGCAATCTGCTTATAAATGCATCGCGTCCGTCTGCCGTAATATAAGGCACCATGCTTTCGGTTACCAGAACACTATCAACGCTCTCGGTATCACGGATATAATCGACCGCGTAAGTAATGTAATTCTCTTCGTTCACGTGATCGCCAAATGTAGCGTAAACCGATACAAAATACAAAATATCGGTACCGGGATAAAAGTACATGCATGATTCAGATCCCGTATGTTCCCAGGATTCACCGACTTTGAAAGTAATATCATGCCATACAACATCGACAACCAGATCATTATCAACGATCGGTTCATGAAATTCCTGAACAATATCGGTCTTTCCGCAGCCTGTCATTGCGATCAGCTGGATAAAGATCATTAATGCACAAAAGAAAAATACTCTCATTTTTCCGGCAATACTTTTATTCATAAACTGCCCTCACTTAAAGATTGGTATAAAAAAACAGGGAGCCTGCCAAAGCAAGCCCCCCTTGCAGATATTATTATGCCGTATATATATGCAAATATCAAGGATTATTCCGATCGTTCAGATTCCGTGCAGGATATAACCTTTGCCTTTAAGGATATCCGCTGCTTTTTCCTTGCTCTCGGCATCCCAGAAACCTACGGTCATATCACCGCCGATATATTCGCGGTTGTGCTGAATCCCGATGTTCTTGATGTTGATGCCGTTGACGGCCAGGATCGTCGCAACGGATGCGATTGCACCGGGTTCATCGGAAATGTCTATCGAGAATTTATGTGAATCCTTGATAGGACCTGCACTCAGGGTGTTGAATGAATTCCTGTATGTTCCGGCATCGTCGAAGAGGTCCGCAATATAATCTCCGTTCTTCTCATCGACCATGTCACGAATCTCGGAGAGCTTTCCGATGAGATCCTCCAGAAATTCCGAGATGTTCACCTCATTGGATTCGCATATCTCCTTCCACATTGCGGGCGAAGAAGAAGCGACTCTCGTGATATCCTTGAAACCGCCTGCGGCAACGGTCTTCATGAGTCCGTCTTCGTAATCGTTGTTCTTGACCAGTTCGACAAGTGCGGCAGCCGCAAGATGTGGAATGTGGCTTACTCCCGCAACGATCCTGTCATGCTTTGCGGCATCCATGATGATGGGAATTGCACCGATCTTAACTGCGATATCCTTGAGCACCTCTGCCTTCTTATCACCGTCTTCAAAAGGAGTGATTATATAATATGCATTCCTGTACAGATCCTTGGATGAAGCGATGTATCCGGTTCTCTCGGAGCCTGCCATCGGATGTCCTCCTACGAAGTTGCTCTTAAGGCCCGCAGCCTCGGCAGCCTTCATGATGGATCCCTTGACGGAGCTTACATCTGTCACGATCGTGTTTTCTTTTACGAAGGGGGCAAGCTTTGAAAGTGCCTCCGCATTGGTTATAACGGGAAGGCATAAGAAAATGACATCGCAGTCGGAAAAGCATTCTCCTATCTCGTGAAGAGGAATATCGACAACTCCGTCCTTAACAGCTTCTTCCAAAGGAGCCTCGCTTCTGTTATATGCAGCTATCACATTTGAAGGATCGTCATTCTTAAGCGCTCTCGCAAGTGAGCCCCCAATAAGTCCGAGTCCTATAAATCCGTATTTACTCATCGGTTCTTCTTCCTGTCAAAAATCAAATATATAAAGATCAAAAATACTATGCATCCGAAAGTATCAAGCAGCACATCCCAGACGGATGCATATCTTCCGGGAACAAAAAACTGATGCAGTTCATCAAGTGCGGCAAGCAGAAATACGATCAGCACATCTTTCCTGTAAAGCTTACCGCCCTTTTCCGAATCCCTTCTGATGATCCTCATCACCGGAAGAAAAGAGCCGGACAAAAGCGCACCGAGAATTCCGTATTCAAGGAAGTGTGCGAGCTTTCTGATAGGATGCTCAAAATATCCCGCAAGAGTGATCACATCCGCAAGAGACTGATCCGATCTGAACAAGGATAAGAATCTCGCAAGCTTCTCCGCTATCTCAAAACTGAGCGCCGATGAATCATCGGCCGTCTGTGCGGAAAATGATACTATCACAAAAAAGTAAAAGCACGCAGCGAGTATCATAAACAAAAAGCATAATACTCTTTGCCGGACGCGTGCTTTTCTTAAGGCATCAATGAAAACTTTCACTACTTATTCATATCCTGTATTGTCTGGTAGACACCGATCCTCTGAGCATCCATCTCGGGAAGACCTACGAAAGACGATCCGTAAAAATACACATCACCTTTCTTCTCGATCCTGATGATCTCAAGAAATGCATGAAGAACTTCCTTGGTCCAGATTTCAAGAAAACTCTCATAGACCGCACCGATCTCAAGTGCCTGTGAGCAGGTGAAACCCACGCCGCCCTTGGAAACATCCGTGATATCGATGGTGACCTGCATTCCGGCATCAGCGGAATCAAGGCGCTTGATCACGAGAGTTGATGTAAGCTCCGATCTTTGAGAATGTCTTTTTTCTTCCATGTGTACCTCCTGTTAACCCAATGCAGCATTAATGGAAAAAGCATGCATCACCGAAACTGAAAAATCTGTATCTTTCGCGTACCGCTTCTTCATATGCGGCAAGAACATTTTCTCTTCCGGCAAATGCGGATACCAGCATGATCAGTGTGCTTTCCGGAAGATGGAAATTGGTGATAAGTCCGTCCATGACCCTGAACTTATATCCCGGATAGATGAATATGCTCGTCTCCCCGGATCCGGGATTTACCTTTCCGTCTTCACCCGCACAGCTTTCGACGGTCCTGCAGCTGGTGGTCCCAACGCAGATGACTCTTCCGCCTTCCGCTTTCGTGCGGTTTATCAGGTCAGCTGTTTCCTTCGTTACCTGATAGCTTTCCGTATGCATCTTGTGATCGGTGATCACATCCTCCTTCACCGGACGGAATGTTCCGAGTCCGACATGAAGTGTTACATACGCAAGGTTTACACCTTTATCCTCGATCTTCTTTAAAAGCTCCGGAGTAAAATGAAGTCCCGCCGTCGGAGCGGCAGCAGATCCGTCAAACTTTGCATAGACGGTATTATATCTTGAAGGATCTGCGAGCTTATGTGTTATATAAGGCGGAAGCGGCATCTCTCCGAGCTTATCGAGGATCTCCTCAAATATCCCGTCAAAATAAAATCTGACTATCCTGTTTCCGTCTTCCACAACCTCAAGTACTTCGGCCTTTAATACTCCTTCGCCGAAATCGAGTCTCTGTCCGGGCCTGCAGCTTTTACCCGGCTTAACCAGCGTCTCCCAGTCGGTTGCATTTATCCTCTTCAAAAGAAGAACCTCGACATGACCGCCGGTTCCTTCTCTCTTTCCGAGAAGTCTTGCAGGTATTACTTTTGTATTGTTGAGCACAAGGCAGTCACCCGGAACCAGATAGTCGTATATATCCGAAAAATGCTTATGCTCTGTATTTCCGGTATTTCTGTCTACCGCCATGAGTCTTGATGAAGACCTGTCCGAAAGCGGATCCTGAGCGATGAGTTCAGGAGGCAGTTCATAGAAATAATCCGATCTTCTGAGTTCAGCCATTAAAGATCCATTCCTTTGCAGAATGCGATATATCCCTTGTACGTCTCATATACATCCGCCTTGGATGTTGCTTCCCAGGGTGAGTGCATATTGAGAACGGCAACACCGGAGTCGATGACATTCATTCCGTAAAGAGCAAGGATGTAAGCGATCGTTCCGCCGCCGCCCTGATCCACCTTGCCGAGTTCCGCGAACTGATAAGAGATACCGGCATCCTCAAATACTCTTCTGATAGCTGCGATATATTCAGCGTTTGCATCGTTGGAACCGCTCTTTCCTCTGCTTCCCGTGAATTTATTGAACACTATTCCTCCGCCGAGGAATGCAGCGTTCTTCTTTTCAAATACGGATTCGTAATTGGGATCCACACCCGCGGATACATCACTCGAGAGCATGCAGCTTCTTGAAAGGGCACGCTTAAGATCGATCTCGGAAGTATATTCGCCGCAAAGGTTCATAACCTCCGCAACGGCATTTTCAAAGAACTTCGATCTCATTCCGGTAGCACCCACGGAACCGATCTCTTCCTTGTCTACGAGAATGGTGCAGACCGTCCTGTCGCACTGGGGAAGGTCGAGCATTGCCTTAAGTGAAGTGAATGCACATACCCTGTCGTCCTGTCCGTATGAAAGGATCATCGATCTGTCAAAGCCGGCTTCCCTTGCACGTCCTGCGGGAACAACTTCAAGCTCTGCGGAATAGAAATCCTTCTCTTCGAAATCGTACTGCTCTTTGAGGATATTCAGAATAGCATTCTTGACGCTGTCCTTCTTTTCTTCCTTAACCTTGGCATTCTTCCTGACATCGGCGCCGAGTGCGATGGGCTTGTTTCCCACGATGACATCGAGGTCTTCACCCTCAACGACCTTGCTGCCCTTCTTTTCCATCTGATCCTGTGCAAGATGGATGAGAAGGTCGGATACAAAGAATACGGGATCGTCGGGATCTTCACCTACATTTATCTCGATCGTACTTCCGTCCTTCTTCACAACAACTCCGTGGATCGCGAGAGGAAGCGCAGTGTACTGGTATTTCTTGATACCGCCGTAATAATGCGTATCGAGAAGTGCGAAGTCATCCTTTTCGTAAAGAGGATTGCTCTTGACATCCATTCTGGGAGAATCGATATGTGCACCGAGAATGTTCATGCCGGCGCTGA
>JAEEGH010001671.1_pt1 | contig 62791 bp, 51 predicted proteins | sample 9134181 | NCBI WGS metagenome assembly JAEEGH01 (sample SAMN16246544, study PRJNA631951) | gut metagenome | biome: gut microbiome; feature: rumen; material: DP-attached | host: Bos | place: Iran: Karaj | collected 2018-10
AAAAGGTTTTGAAACTAATCCTTTTCATTTCTTCCTCCCTTATTCTATAATCTGCTGTACGACCTCTGTACCGTGATCGGTCGTCATAAGGTTACAAAAAGCCAGCGACAAGAGCTTATAATAAAGTAAAAAAGGCTCGAAAAAAGTTGACCGCAGTTTTTTTCGAACCTAACCCCGAATTGTAACCTTATTGTGTCATCAGCTTGGTTTCACTATAATAGCATTATCGAATTGCTTTGTCAATGCGTTACTGCGATAAACTGTTTTCGTGTAACCGGGTTTCCGAAAGCGCTTCCATGCCCTATATTACTGATATCAGGCGGAATCCGGGTAAATTTAAAATTTTGATAAACTGCGCAACTTGTGCTTGACCTGTTGCGCAAGTGAGCATACAATGCTAAAAGGGCGGGCAATTCCCGCCCTTTACTTTTACGAAATGAAAGGCAAGCAGACTCCGGCGAAGCCGGAACTGCGAGTGCCTGATGCGAAACGAAAGGAGGGCATATAGCGGATGAATTTTTATATAAGGAAGATAGTATCGTTCCTGCTGACCATATTCTGTGTGGCCATGCTGTCCTTTCTGATGTTCCAGGTGCTGCCGGGTGACGCCGCGATAGCGAAGCTAGGAACCGAGGCCACTCCCGAGGCTATAGAGGCCCTTCGCGCGGAGTACGGCTATGACCGGCCGGTGGGAGAGCGGTTCGTTATATGGCTCAAAGGCGCCGTGCGCGGCGATTTCGGTATGTCGATGCGGTATGAGGGCATCAGCGTGACGGAACTGATCGGATCGCGTCTGCCCGTGACTCTGTCTCTCGCGGGAATGTCGATCGTACTGATAGCTCTGGTTTCACTGCCTGTCGGGCTGCTGACGGCGGCCAGGCCGGGAGGAACGGCCGACAGGATTTCTGAGGCTGCCGCGATCACATTTATGGCTATTCCGTCGTTTGTTACCGGTCTGCTGGTGACGCTGATATTCGGCATATGGCTGAAAGCGTTCACTCCGGGAGGATATGTTCCCCTGTCGGAAAACGCGGGCAGGTTTTTCAGTTTTATGATATTCCCCGCGATCAGCGTGGCTATCCCCAAGATCGCGATGACGGTACAGTATATGAAGGCGAGCGTCAAGGAACAGCTCGCGTGCGACTACATCAGGACGGCGCGCGCCAAGGGCAACAATCTGCACGGTGTTATGTGGAAGCACGTGCTCGGCAATTCCATGATGCCGGTCATCACCTTTATCGGACTGATAGTGGCAGAGGTACTCGCGGGCAGCATCATGATCGAGCAGGTATTCAACCTCCCCGGTATGGGCAGGCTCCTGGTCAACTCGATAGCCAACCGCGACTTCAATGTGGTGCAGGCTATAGTGCTCTACATTGCCGCTTCGGTACTCTTAGTCAATCTGATCGTGGACATCATATATAAGGTAATAGACCCTCGCGTGTAACTTATGATGCATGGGGTGTACGACCGGAAAAACAGTATTTTTCATAAACATAGAATTAAGAAAGGAGGTCGAAAATGAAAAAACTAAATCGCGATTTAGTGATCGGGATAATAATGGTACTTCTAGTTTCTATCCCTGTAGTATTATCGATTTTCTGGCTTCCTTACAACGTAAATGAGATGGATTACGGAGCTATATTTCATGCTCCTTCACTGAGGCATATATTCGGTACCGACAACTTCGGACGTGACATATTCTGCAGAGTCATAGAGGGCGCGAGATCGACCTTTTTGATAGCGGTATTCACGGTGGCCGTAGGCGCGGTCATCGGCGGACTCGTCGGCGCGCTGACCGGATACTACGGCGGAGTGGTCGATGAGGTGCTGATGAGACTGAACGACGGTCTGGCATCGTTCCCGAGCATACTGCTGGCGCTGGTTGTGGTCAGTATTCTTGACAAGGGTACGATGAACATCTGCATTTCGCTCGGTATCGTATTTATCCCGAGCTTCGCGAGGATCATGCGCTCGGAGTTCCTCGAGGAGAGCAACCGCGACTATGTGGCGAACGCAAAGCTCATGGGAGCGTCCGATCTTCGTATTATATTTGTACATATCCTGCCGAACACGATGCCTGTTTTCTGGTCATCGGTACTGGTGGGACTTAACAACGCAGTTCTGGCAGAGGCGGGACTGAGCTACCTGGGACTCGGCGTACAGCCGCCCGATCCGAGCCTCGGACGCATGCTCGCGGAGGCTCAGGTCTACATCTACGGGGCGCCCTGGTACATGTTCTTTACGAGCCTTACGATGGTGACCGCGATCCTCGGCATCTCGCTGATCAGCGGCAATGTCGGAGTATCGGCGATCAATTTCAGACAGATAAAGAAAAAGGCGCAGGCACGAAGAAGAGAAGAGCTGGCAGCGCGCGACAACACGGGAGACTGGCCCGAAGATACCAGGCTTTCGCTCAGGAACGTGCATGTCGGTTTTATCGATGAAGACGGCGTGAACGAAGTGATAAAGGGCATCAGCTTTGACCTGAAAAAGGGCGAGATACTCGGTATCGTCGGCGAATCGGGCTCGGGTAAGAGCCTGACCGCGCTTTCGGTACTCGGCATAGCTTCGGACACCTCGCTGATCACGGGCGGCGATATCCTGCTCGACGGCAGGAGCCTCGCGGATATGAGCGAGCAGGACATGACTAAGATCAGGGGCGGCAAGATCGCGATGATCTTCCAGGAGCCCATGACTTCACTGAACCCGGTAAAGACGATCGGCTGGCAGATAGACGAGATACTGGAGCTGCACGCATCGCATCTGAGCGAAAAGGAGCAAAAAGCCAGAGTCCTTGACGCGATGGCGGATACCGGACTTGAGGATCCCGACAGGCTCTACGGCATGTATCCTCACGAGCTCTCGGGCGGCATGAGGCAGCGTGTCATGATCGCGATGGCGCTCGTGGCGAGAGCTGAGACGATATTCGCGGATGAGCCCACAACGGCTCTCGATGCGGATATCGTGGATGTGATCCTCGGCATTTTCAAAAAGATCAACAGGAAATACGGCACCTCTATCATCCTGATCTCGCACGATCTGGAGGTTATCGCTTCGATCTGCGGCAGGGCGCTCGTGCTCAAGGACGGCAGGATAGTTGAGGAACTCGAGATCAATAAGAGCGACGATGAGAATGTCAGCGCGCAGGCGTTCGTGCATCCGCAGAGCGAATACGGCCGGAATCTCCTGGCCGCGGCATTTGCGGACAGATCGTACCTGGAGGATAAACCTGAGGGCGAGCCTATCGTCGAGCTAAAGGATTTCTCGGTAATGTACCGCAACAGGGGCAAGTTCCTGTTCTCGAAAAAGTCGTTCAACACCGTTATCAAAGACGTGGATCTGACGATCTGCCGCGGCGACTGCGTGGGCATCGTAGGTCCTTCGGGCTGCGGAAAGACCACTCTGGTAAAGGCCATAGCGGGGCTGCAGCAGTACACAAAGGGACAGATGAAGCTTAACTGCGCCCGTCCGGGCATGGTATTCCAGGATCCCATGAGCAGCCTTAACCCTTCGATGACCGTGGGCAGGATACTTGAGGAGCCGCTGCGCCTGTCGGGCAATACGGATCCGGCTGCGGCAAAGGAGCTCGTTGCCAGGACACTGAGGGACGTCGAACTCGATGACGACCTCGTGACCAGAAAGGTTTCACAGCTCTCGGGAGGCCAGAGACAGCGTGTTTCCATAGCTTTGAATATAATATTAAATCACGAATTAATTATTCTGGATGAGCCCGTATCTGCCCTTGATGTAACGATCAGGGAGCAGGTGCTCGAGCTGCTGATGAGACTTAAGAAAGAGAGAAATCTGACATTCGTCATCATCTCGCATGACAGGAGACTTGTCTCGAGAATATGCAACAAGGTATATAACATCAACAACGGAAGAATCGAGGTCTGAACATGCTGTTCGGTTACGTTAGGAAATACTGGTTTAAATATCTGATGGGAATACTTGTCCTGTTCGGTGTCGATCTGCTGAGCGTTTTCATACCCCAGCTGACCGGCGAAGTGACGGACACACTGGGCACGGGCGGATCGACTTCGGCCGATATCGCGAGGATCATTCTGATGATATTCCTCTGCGGACTCGGTATGGCGCTGGGACGCTTCGGCTGGAGATGGTTCCTGTTCGTTACCGCGCGAAAGATCGAACGTGAGATGAGAGACGATCTCTTCGAGCACCTGACCGGGCTTTCGCAGCATTATTACAATGAGCACAAAACCGGCGACCTGATGGCGCATTTTACCAATGACATCTCGGCCATCAGAATGGCGATCGGTCCCGCGGTCATTTCCGTGTTCGACGCCATCGTTATGACTGTGATGGTACTGTTTAAGATGGTGAGATACGTCGACGGGCGCCTGACTCTGGCGGCCTGCATTCCCATGCTCGTGATCCTGGGCGGCGCGCTCTATTACTGTCTGGTCGTAGATAAATACTATGTTGAGAAAAACGAGGCTTTCTCCGAATTGAGCGACCGTGTGCAGGAGAGCTTCTCCGGCGTGCGCGTTATCAAGGCTTTCGTGCAGGAAAAGCGCGAACAGGAAGAGTTCATGAAGGTCAACATGAACAACCGGAAGAAAAACCTCAAGCTGATAAGGACCAACATGATATTCATGCCGGCCATAGAGCTGGTCATCGGTATCTGCCGTTCGATCGCTCTGCTCTACGGAGGATGGCTGGTATATCACGGTCAGATATCCGTAGGTCATTTTGTCGCGTTCAACCAGTACATCGGCATGCTCGTATGGCCGATGATCGCGGTGGGCGACAGCGTTGCTTCGTTTACACAGGGACACGCGGCGATGAAGCGTCTCAGAAAGATATTCGATGCCAAGCCCGAGATCACCGATACGGGCAGGGACAGCGGCATCGGGCATCTGAAGGGCGGCATCGAGCTTAAGGACCTCTCGTTCAGATATCTGCCGGAGCTTCCCGAAGCGCTGCACGATATCAATGTCAAAGTACCCGCGGGCTCGACGCTTGCCATCATAGGCAAGACGGGCTGCGGAAAGACTACGATCGCAAATCTGCTCGTGAGGCTCTATGAGCCTACCGAAGGACAGATCCTTTTTGACGGGCATCCGATCTCTGAGATCCCGCTCTCTGTGCTCAGGAACGACATAGCATATGTGCCGCAGGACAATTTCCTGTTCTCAGACACCATTCAGGCCAATATCGCGTTCGGCGTGAGAAAAAAGATAGATATGCCCGAAGAGAAGTTCTCGCTTTCCACTCTCAGGAAATCCACGGTGCAGCTTAACGCTTATCTCGAGGAGGATCAGGCGGACCGCTACGAGAAGGTCAACGCCGCTTACAACGATCTGCCCGCTGTCGAGGAGGCGGCAAAACAGGCCTGCGTACATGACAATATCGTTGAATTCCCCGCGAAGTATGCCACTGTTATAGGCGAGAGGGGCGTTACGATGTCGGGAGGCCAGAAACAGAGGACTTCGATCGCGAGAGCTCTGATGAAAGACGCTCCGATCCTGATACTTGACGATTCGCTCTCGGCTGTCGACACGGATACCGAGGAACAGATCCTTTCAAACCTTAAGGAAGTAAGGGCCGGAAAAACGACCGTTATCATCGCGCACCGCATATCCACGATACAGAACGCCGACCACATCATGGTCCTGAACGAGGGCAGAGTGGCGGAATACGGAACGCACGAGGAGCTGATGAAGCTCGGCGGCATCTACGAGAGACTTTACGAGAAACAGCAGTTGGAAAAGATGCTGGATGACATAGCCGAATAAACGGACGGGGAGAACCGTATGAGTGAGATTATAGAAGGAACAGAGAAAAAGCATATTTTCGGGCGATTGCTCCGATATGCGAAGCCTTATGTCGGGCAGATGGCGATAGCGTCGCTGATGATGCTCGCGACGACCGGCCTGGAACTGTATTGCCCGACCGTGCTGGGAAACGCGATAGACCACTTTGTCGAAGGCGCTGATTATACGCTGATCCGCAATGACGGAATCGCTTATCTGGTATCGATGGTGGCGATGTTTTTCCTGTATGTGGGCCAGATGGGCATACTTGCGACTACAGGACAGAATATCATATTTAACATGCGCGCAGAGATATTCGCGCATATACACAGGCTGGGGCTGAGCTTCTTTGACGTGCAGCCCGTAGGACGTCTCGTGACCAGGGTGACCAACGATGTGGAATCGCTCAACGAGCTGTTTTCGGGCATTCTGGTGCGCCTTATTAAAAACGCGGTAAAGATCATCGGACTGGCCGGCGTTATGCTCATACTCAACGCCAGGCTCGCGCTCAGGGCCTTTGTGCTGATACCGTTCATCATCGGACTGACATTCATTTTCAAAAAGGTTTCGAGGACCTGTTTCCGCATCACGAGGAGCAAGATCACGGCCCTCAACACCTATCTTTCCGAGCATATCTCAGGAATGAAGATCATACAGATATTCAACAGGGAGAATGAGAAGAATTCGGAGTTCAGGAGCAGGAGTGAGGATCTGTTCAGGGCCAATTTCCGCGAGGTTATGGTATATGCGATATTCAGACCCTGCATCTACATGCTCTCGATCCTGGCACTGATCAATATCATCTGGGGCGGCAGCGGACTCGTATTTGCCGAGAACGCGATCCCCGGGACAGGCATCACCGTCGGAACGCTCTACATTTTCATCCAGTATGTACAGTCATTCTTTGAGCCCATACAGGATATGGCGGAGCAGATCGGAACTCTCCAGCAGGCATTCGCTTCGGCAGAGAAGATATTCTCGATACTTGACGTGGAGCCTTCGATCGTAAGCCCCGCCGAACCCAAGCATCCGACCGACGCACAGGACCGACCCGTTCCGATCGTCGGAACCATAGAGTTCGACCATGTCTGGTTCGCCTACAATAAAGAGGACTGGATACTCAAGGATGTAAGCTTTAAGATCGAGCCCGGTAAAAAGGTGGCTTTTGTCGGCGCGACAGGCGCGGGCAAGACCACGATACTGAGCCTGATAGGCAGATACTACGATATCAGCAAGGGCAGGATCCTCGTCGACGGAGTCGATATCCGCGATATGGATACCGACGAACTGAGGCATGCGATAGGCCAGGTACAGCAGGATGTATTCATATTTACGGGTGATATCGCGAGCAATATCAGATTATTAAATCAGGATATAACAGATGAACAGATCCGCACAGCTGCGCGGATCGCGAATGCGGATACATTTGTAGAACGACTCGAGCACGGCTACGCCGAGGCAGTCAGCGAGAGAGGCAGTACGCTCTCCGCGGGACAGCGTCAGCTGCTGAGTTTTGCGCGTACGCTGGCCTATGATCCGAAGATCCTGGTAATGGATGAGGCTACCGCCAATATCGATACCGAGACAGAGCAGCTGATCACTGAGGCACTCGAGAGGCTGATGAGCGGCAGGACCACGATCATGGTCGCGCACAGGCTTTCGACGATACAGCACTGCGACTGCATCATGGTAATGCACAAGGGCCGCTTAAGAGAGCAGGGAACACATCAGGAGCTGCTCGCGCAGAACGGCATCTATAAAAAGCTGTACGAACTGCAGAAGGCCAATATGTGATCCGGACGGGGCTTTGAACGGAGGATGCTATGGAGAACAGAAAGCTGACTATAGATGACATCGCCAGAGATCTGGGTATATCAAAGACCACGGTCTCACGCGCCATTTCGGGCAAGGGCCGCATCGGCAGGGAGACCACGGCAAAGGTGCTGGCTTATATTGAAGAAAAGAAATACAAGCCGAGCGCGCTCGCAAAGGGTCTGGCACAGTCGAGGAATTTTAACGTGGCTTATGCGATGCCCGGGGAGTCGAAATTCGTAGACCTGCCTTTCTTCCAGAAATGCATGTGGGGCATAACCTCGGCGGCGGCAAAAAAGGATTATGACGTGATGCTGTGCGTCGTGGGCGAGAACGATATCACTGGCTTAAAACGTCTGGCGGAAAACCATAAAGTGGACGGCGTGATCCTCGGCAGGACATATGAAAATGCGATGGCCGAGAAGTATCTGACTGAGGAAGGAGTGCCTTTCCTGACCATCGGAACATCGGCGCTCCCGGGGGCTGTTCAGATAGACAATGATCACGTAGAAGCCTGCAGAAAGCTGACTGCGAGACTTATTAAATCAGGATATAACAAAATAGCGGTCATAGGCGGACGCACCGAACACATAGTAAACAGGTGCCGTCTCGAAGGTTTCAGGAAGGCTCATGAGGACTGCGGGATCACCCCCGACGAGAGTCTGATCCTGACCGGGAGCAGTGAGCCCGCAAAGGTCTCCGCGGCTCTTGACAGGCTGCTCAAAAAACACCCTGACTGCATCGTATGCACCGACGATTCTGTCTGCACGACGGTCCTGAACAGACTGGCCGCGCTGGGGGTATCAATCCCTGAGGATATCGGAGTTGCTTCGTTCTACAACAGTACAACGCTGGACAATCACCGCCCGTCCGTGACTTCGCTCGAGTTTGACGCGTCCGAGGCCGGCATGCTCGCTTTTGATGTTCTGCTCGGACGGATCGACGGCAGCCCCGTAAAAGAGCTGACCCTTCTCGGCTATAATATCATGGAAAGGGAATCTACGCGCAGAACCGCAAAATGATAAAAAAGTGTTGACAATCCTTAAACAGGATGGTAATATATCTGAGGTTGCGGGTTAACCGCATTTGCAGCAAGCAGAGTATCCACTCTCACCCCGAGCGCCCACAGGGCTGTGACAGGGTTTTATAATTTGAGATACGTTTACGTCAGTACGCGTTTTGATGAATTAAGTGGATAGTTTGCTATTCACTTTTTTTATTTCCGAATTGGAGGTGTAGAACTATTAGCGACTATTTTATCAATGAGCAGATCAGAGATAAGGAAATTCGTCTGATCGGTGCAAACGGCGAACAGCTTGGCATCATGTCCTCACGTGAGGCACTTGCCCTGGCTAAGGAGGCAGAGCTTGACCTGATCAAGATCGCTCCCACTGCTAAGCCCCCTGTATGCAAGATTGCGGATTTCGGAAAGTTCCGTTACGAGCAGCTCCGCAGGGAGAAAGAAGCACGCAAAAAGCAGAAGACCATGGAGGTCAAAGAGATTCGTCTTTCACCCAACATTGATGATAACGACCTTGCGACTAAGGCCAATCAGGCGCGAAAGTTCCTCGAACACGGAGACAAAGTGAAAGCAACATTGAAGTTCAGAGGCCGCGAGATGGCACATGTTCAGTCGGGCAGGCAGATACTTGACGCATTTGCCGAAAAGCTCTCGGACATCGCAGTTGTCGACAAGGCCGCTAAGCTTGAGGGTAGGAACATGATCATGTTCTTCACCCAGAAAAAATAATCTCATTATTTTCAGGAGGAAGAAACAATGCCGAAGTTAAAGACAAACAGAGCAGCCATGAAGCGTTTCACAAAGACCGGCACAGGTAAGATCAAGAGATATAAGTGCGGAAAGGCACACATCCTTACCAAGAAGACTGCAAAGATGAAGAGAAGATTAAGAAAGCCCAGCACCGTTGGTTCGGCTCTTCTGAGACAGACCAGGAAGATGCTTCCTTATCTGTAATCCGGCGACGTTTAATAGGAGGAAATGAATTATGGCAAGAATTAAAGGTGGCGTTAACGCCAAGAAGAAGCACAACAGAGTATTAAAGCTCGCTAAGGGATTCAGAGGAGCAAGATCCAATCAGTACAGAACAGCTAAGCAGGCGGTTATGAGAGCCCTTACTTCCGCATTTGCAGGACGTAAGCAGAACAAGAGAGACTTCCGCAGACTCTGGATCGCTCGTATCAACGCAGCATGCAGAATGAACGATTTCACATACAGCAAGCTTATGCACGGTCTTAAGGTTGCAAACATCGACATCAACCGCAAGATGCTCTCCGAGATCGCTATCGCTGATCCCGAGGGATTCGCAAGCCTTGTTGATACCGCTAAGAAGGCTATTGCCTAAGCGGGAGCGCAGCAAACGACTTCAAATGATATGCTCGATTACACACAATGTGTATATCGGGCATATTTTTTATGCCTTGTGTACACGAATACGCAAAATTAAAAAATATTGTGAAAAAGATGAAAAAATGTGTTGACAAAGATTAATTTCTGTGTAATAATATCAATACAACATAAAACAACCCATTGCTTATTCCAGAGTTTGCTGACAGCCCTCCCCTCGAATCTGTCAGCAACATAACTCTTTCTCCCTTACATTAGAGCGTAGATTATCCCCAAGATCTACGCTCTCTTCCTTTGTATACGCATATATGTCACGACCCGCAGCCATACGGCTGCGGTTGCAAAAAGAGGCCGCTCACGAAAGCTTGCTTTTGGTGAGCGGCCTCTTGCTGCAATGACGCACGCGAAGCGTGCTGTCGTGACATATCGTATATGCGTATGCAAAGGAAGAGCGCGTAGCGACACTTCCCCTTGAAAACCCCTGTTCGTAATGCTATACTTAACTTTGTATACAGTCACTGTGGGGTGCTCATGAAAGAGAAGATCGATCTTTTTGCTAAAGGCGTTTTTTCTTACGAAAGGCCCGAGCTCACCTCGTCTGTCGGAAACATTTATATTTCCGTAGAGATGGGGAAGGTGTTCGCGGGCTCTTTTGTTGTGTCTTCATCCGCGAACAGGCCTTTCAAGGGCCTTGTCTATTCCAGCGACTGTCTCTTGACCCTTGACCGTGACTCCTTCTCGGGCACGGAAAACACGATAAACTATAAATTCGACGCCACACATCTTGACATAAATGACAGCATAAAGGGCCATATCTCCGTTGTTTCCGAGTACGGAGAGCTCGATATACCCTTTATGGCAAAGGTAAAGGTGCCTTCCTGCGATACGTCGATCGGCCCTGCATCGGATCTCTATCATTTTGCGAGTCTGGCGCAGACCGACTGGGCAGAGGCCAAAAACCTCTTCAGATCCGAGGATTTCAGGCGTACGCTCTCATTCTACGATCCCAAATTTGACAATCTCTACAGGACGCTGCTGCGCTCGGGCAATATCTCTCTGGCCCTTGAGGAGCTGCTTGTTGCTGCGCGCAAAAAGAAGCCTGTCGGCGTAACCGCCAACGTTTCAGAGCTTTCGTGGGATATGGCGAAGGGACCGTTTAACGGCAGCATTATCCTGAAAAAGGATACCTGGGGCTATTCGCAGCTGACCGTTATGACCGAAGGCGATTTTCTTTCTGCGGAGAGGCAGATAATCTGGACCGATGACTTCAGCGGCAATGAATTTGAACTGAAGCTCGCCGTAGACCCGGATAAGCTCCACGGCGGCACCAATCTCGGCAGGATCGAGATCGTTTCGGTAAGGGAGCATCTGATCATCCCTGTGATCATCAAGAATTCTGCGACCGACATGAAGAGCAGGCTTCTAAAGCGCAGGATGCGCTATATGGAGATGAAACTGCTCACGAATTATCTCGATTACAGGATGAATAAGCTCGCTCCGGCGAAGTTCATGACCGAGACCGACAAATGCCTCGCCGATATCAAGAGCTTCAGGCCTGAGACCATCAGGGACCGTCTGCTCAAGATCTGGCTCAAGATCAAAAACGGCCATATGACGCAGGCCATTACGGCGCTCAGCGTTATATTCGAGGATGAGGACTGGGGCGACGACCTGCTGGCGTATTCGGCTGCGATGTATCTGAGAGCGCTGACAGAGCATGACACAGAGGCACAGGATATCCTCCGCAGGCTGCGCGACCTCCATGAGAATTATCTCGATGCGCGTATATTTCTGGCGTGCATCCATCTCGATAAAAGGAACAGACTAAGTAATTCGACCCGTTTTGACGCACTCAGAAGGTCCGTCGGCGGCGGACAGAATTCCCCTCTGGTCCTCTATGAAGCATGCATGATCGTCGAGGATGAGCCGACCGTTCTGAGGAGTTTTTCCGGCTTCGATCTGCTGGTCATCAGGTACGGTATCCGGAATCATATCCTCGGCCGCAACGCCGTGATCCACATCGCGGATCTGGCCATGAGAGAAAAAGGAACGTCTCCGCTGATACTCTCGACACTGATCAAAGCATGCGAGACTTTCCATGTGAACGAGGTTCTGGAGGCTCTCTGTACACATCTGATCAGAGGCAAAGTTCACGATGAAACAGCGTTCAAGTGGCTATCGATCGGCGTGATCGAGCAGATAAACGTTAAGAATCTATATGAAAACTGCCTCCTTTCGGCAGGTACACGCCCCGGAAAGGCATTGCCGAAGGGCATGCAGTCCTATTTTGAGAACGGTATAAGCCTTCCTGACGAGGTCAAGGCGATGTTTTATGCCAACGTACTGATGTACAGGACCCAGTCGGACAGCATTCAACCGATACTTATGCAGCAGATGAAGGAGTTTGCCCTGAAGAAACTCTCGGAGGGTGAGCTCTCGGACAACCTTACGATTCTGTACAATAACGTGCTGGGCGCGGCCGATCTGGACGAGTCGCTCACCGCACTTTTACCCGACATCGTATTCAAGCACAGGGTCGAGGTAGAGTGGCCGGATGCCACCGCCGTACTCGTCGCCCACAAGGAGCTCGAGGACGAGAGAGTGTTCCCGGTAAAGGACGGTATAGCGTTCATAGACATATTTACCGAGGACCCCGAAGTGCTCGTCGAGGACGGACACGGGAGCCGTCTGGTGCCCGGCACCCTTCACATGACAAAGCTCATCACGAACAGCGAACTCATACGTCTCTGCGCCGCCAGATGCACCCAGGATGAGAGGGTTATCCTCAACAGTCTCGAGAACGCGCGCTACCGCGGTGACTCCGAAGAGATCTACAGGCTCATCAGGATATGCATTGACGAGAGCCGCCTCGAGAAAAAGTTTGAGATCGAATGCAGACGTGAGCTGATCGAATATTATTATGAGAACCTCGAAGGCGATCTGATGGAGAGCCTGCTGGTCAAGACCGACCTGGCCAATCTGTCGCGCCGTGAGCGCGCGAGGATGATCGACCTCATGATCATGAGAGAGCTCTACAGCCTCGCCGTTAAGAATATGGAGATCTACGGATATACCGGAGTGGATGTGCGCCGTATAGCAAAGCTCACTTCGAGCCTTATCATGAGTGGTGATCCCCATATAGGAAACAGGCTTTTTACCGAGCTGTGCTACAACGTATTCCTAAAGCGCAGGCACGATGACGCGGTACTGTCGTATCTCGTGAAGTATTACAACGGCGACAACGACAGCATGCACTGGCTCTGGAGCACCGCGATAGAGGCGGGGATCCAGGCCGACGATCTCGAGGAGAGGCTGCTGGCGCAGATACTCTTCACCGAGACGGATATGAGCTATTCGCTCGAGGTCCTGATGCACTACTACGACCACGGTACCAACAGAGTACTGATCCGGGCGTATATGTCGTATTACGCCTACAAATATCTGGTAAAGGAGCATGTGCCCGACAGCGAGATGCTCGAACTCATGCGCCGCGAGACCGTATATGAGGAGAATGACCTGTGCATCCTTGCCATTCTCAAATACCTCTCGATCATGGGCAAATACAGCGACACCGACAGGAACTTTATCGAGCATAAGATGGCACTGCTCGAAAGCCGCGGCGTGATCATGCCTTTCTTTAAGAATTTCGGGGACGGCATACACATCCCGGAGGGCATGCAGGATAAGCAGTACATCGAATATCACACCGATCCGAGAAAGCACGTGCGCATACACTACTGCCTGATAACGGGCGATGAGGACGACAGCTATGTGGACGAGGACATGAAGGATCTCGGATACGGCATATTCGTGAGCGAGTTCGTCCTGTTCTACGGAGAGCTGCTCCAGTATTACATCACCGAGGAGGACAGCGATTCGTACATCGTGACGGAGAGCAGCGAGGTGCGTCTCGAGCCCGAGCTGATCGGCAATGAGGATACGGGCTACAGGCAGCTGAACCTGATCATCACCGCCAGGGAGATGAACGATTCGAAGACGATGCAGAAGCTCCTCGAGAACTATATTAAGAACGAGCAGCTGGCAAAGCAGCTTTTTGAGCCTCTGTTCTGATGTTCCGTGAGGATACCGGAAGTAAGGCTGTAATAAGCAAAACTTAAGATAGCTATAAGTACGGATAATACATATATCAGTGAAAGGACCCCGATGGACAACGAAAAGGCAGTACTCGTAGGCATAGACCTTACGGACGAATTTACACAGCTCAGCTATGTGAACGAACATGGTGAGCTCTATTCGGCATGCCTTTCGAAGGATCCCGGCAAGTACAGGATCCCCACCATGCTCTGCGCCTTCCCCGACAGCAGCGACTGGCTATTCGGAGATGATGCCGCGGCCCTGACACCCGGGCCCGCGAGCATGAAAGTTACCGGCCTCGTGACCCTGGCTTCCGAAAACGGCAGCATGGACATATTCGGACAGAATTATGCCGCGGACATGCTGCTCGAGCGTTTCTTCAGACGACTGCTCGCGGCTCTTAAAGCCAGGATCGGAGCCACTAAGATCAGAGGGGTTGCGATCACCGCACCACAGTTCAATGAAAAGTTAAAACGTAATTTAATATCAGCTCTCGAGCTGCTTGGTATCAGATCCGACAGCCTTAGAATGGTCACCCATTTAGAGAGTTTTATGTACTATGCGGTATCCCAGAACAAGGATATCTGGATCAATGACGTGGGTCTGTTCGATTTCGAAAAAGACGGATTCATGTTCTACAGATTAAGCTTCGGACGCCGCAGCGAACCGATCACGATCGTCGCTGAAAAGACCGATCTGACCTCCAAGATCAATTACGCGATGCTGGCACCCGAAGAGGCGGACAGGCTGATGTACGCATTCGAGAACACAGCCTCGATGATGCTGCATAAGCAGATAATCTCAGCCCTGTATTTCACGGGTGCGGGTTTTGAGAGCGCATGGGCGGACGGTATACTCAAAAACCTCTGCAACGGCAGGCGCGTATTCCGCGGACAAAATCTCTATGTCAAGGGCGCCGGATACGCGGCGCAGCTGATGTTCGACGGCGGAGCCGACGGTTATCTGCTGGTCGGTGACTCTGTATTAAAGAGCAGCATCGCGATCAGGGCATTTTCGGACGGTGCCTACCGCGAGATGGAGCTCGCCTCGATCGGACAGCCCTGCAGCGAGGCGGGACGTGAGATCGAGGTCATCATGGACAAGACGAACGAGCTCGACTTTATCATACACAATGTCCTCAAAAAGGATTTCGTCTGCGCGATCGTAACGCTCGAGACGCTGAACCTTCGCAGCGACAGGACCAACAGGATGAACATCAGGCTCAGATTCCCGAACCGCGATACCTGCGTGATCACGGTCAGGGACATGGGCTTCGGAGACATATATCCGACAAATCATAAAATATGGGAGCAGGTGCTTAAGATCTGATGAGTAAGGTTATCCTATGCGCGGGCAAAAAAGCCGTCAGGCCATACACACTCAAAACCTCGGGCGTGAACGTTTACACGATCGAGGAGCTTTGCTATTGCCTGCGCGCGCAGCTCGACATGCTCGACGAGAGCATGATCGACAGGGAGATGGCGCTTTTCATCAGGGATGAGCTCGGATTTACCGAGAGAGGAGACCTGCTCGAGCAGCTCGTGCTCACCAAAGCGGACTTAAAGAGCCGTCTTGTTGTTATACTCTGCACCGGTGATTTCTACGATGAGAGCGAGATCAGGAGGATCTGCGACGAGCTCGACGAGCTGGCCGGCATGTCGGCCGCGGGCCGCAGAAAGCGCAGGGCGGACAGATACATGCAGGGCGGTTACTATAAGGATGCCCTGAAGGAATACAAAGGCATCATCTCTTCAGTGGAGGGCAGTACCCTCTCGGCGCAGGAATACGGCAACATCATGCACAATATCGGCGTGATCAACGTCAGGAGCGCGCGTTACGACGTGGCCGCGGAGATGTTCCTTGAGGCTTACGAGCGGAATGAGTCGCGTGAGTCGCTCAAATGCTATTTCTATGCGCTCAGGCTCGGTCACAGGGACAGCGAGTATATTAAAGAGGCGACGAGACTGCTCGACAACGGAGAGCTGCTCAAAAAGATCGAAGAAGATATAGAAAATGCGACCGCGCGGATAGAAAACGCCGGAGAGTTCGGCCAGCTCGACAGGCTCAAGGTGCTGTACCAGCAGGGCAGGACATCTGAGTTCGACAGGCTTTCCGATGAGATGATCACGGTGCTTAAGTCCGGCTACAGGTCGGCGGTTACGGAGTAAAGGTATGGGACTTTTCGGTAGAAAGAAGAAGCCGCATGACGAGCTCATGACGGATTATTCCCGGATGACGGTGGATGAGGCCATCGCTGCGAGCAGAGGCGGGAAAATAGCCAAAGAGGATCTTTCGCGCCTTACCTCGGAGCTGTGCGATCAGGTCACTTATCTGCGCGCGCAGCAGGAAGAGACGAAAAACGAGTATGCGCAGGTCACGCAGTATCTCGCGGATATCCAGCGCTACGAGCAGATGGATGAGGAGTCGCGCGGCGAGATCGCCGATGCGGCGCGCATGATGCTGAGTCTCGAGAACGAGCGTGTCAGATTCCAGACCGGTGAGAAAAGGATACGCGACGACCTCTACCATACCATGGAGATGTACGAGCATGAGTTCCCGAAAAAGCTCGGTGAGCTCGAAAAACACGAGAATTTCCTCGTGCTGGTAAAAGATGACATGCGCAATCTCGAAGGCGAAAAAGGCAGCATAAGCTATGAGAAGGAGCATGCCGAGTCAAAGAGGAATTTCCTCAATAAGATGTCTTATGCGATCGTTCTGGTCGTTCTGCTGATATTTATCACGCTGATAGTCCTTTCGGGGCAGACGGGCAAGGATTTTACCGTGCCTTTCTTCATCACGGGTGTTGCCGCGATCGGATATATCATCTACTACATCATGGCCGTCGGGGAGTGCAAAAAGGACGTCAAAAAGACCGAATACATGATGAACCGCGCCAACATGCTCCTCAACAAGGTCAAGATCAAATATGTGAATACCACCTCGGTCCTCGATTATTCCTACGACAAATACGGTGTCAATTCGCTTCAGGAGCTCCGCTATGTCTGGGAGAACTATGTCAAGCAGAAAGAAGCCGAGAAACGTTACATGAAAAATACCCAGCTCCTCAACAGCTATACCGAGCGCATGGCGCGCGCATTGTCGGCCGCAGGCATGGAAAAGACCGACGCATGGGTCAGCCAGCCCGAGGTGCTGCTCGACCGTACGGAGCTCGTGGATTTCAAGGATGCGGTCTCACGCAGGCGCAACAAGCTGCGCGCGCGTCTTGATTACAATATCCGCCAGCAGGACAGCGCGCTGAACGATATCGAGGCGCTCAAAGCCAAATACATCGGTCAGGAAAAGCTGATCACGGCCATCCTTCACAAAAATGGTATAGACTGAACAAAATGATTTTGCCTGAATTCGCTTGTATTTTTCGGACAAGTATAATATCATCTTGAATGTTTAGGGCAGTCAGTGTCCTTTACGGAAAAAGGAGAGAATGAGGAAGGAAAGGGAAGATTATGTACAACTATGATGAGATCAAAGCGGTTGACCCCGAGGTCGCTGCGAGTATCACACGCGAGATGCAGCGTCAGAACGACCACATCGAGCTGATCGCTTCTGAGAATTTCGTAAGCAAAGCGGTTATGTCCGCCATGGGCAGCCCCCTCACGAACAAATACGCCGAAGGTTATCCCGGACATCGCTACTACGGCGGATGTGAGTATGTTGACGAGGTCGAGACCTTAGCCATCGAACGCGCAAAGAAGCTGTTCGGATGCACCTATGCCAATGTTCAGCCTCATTCCGGCAGCCAGGCCAATCAGGCTGTTGAGACGGCTCTTCTTCAGCCCGGCGACACCTACATGGGCATGAGCCTTGCGGACGGCGGTCATCTGACACACGGATCACCCGCTAACCTTTCGGGTATGTATTTCAACTGCGTTCCTTACGGCGTTAACTCCGAGGGATATATCGATTACGACGAAGTAGAGCGCATAGCCATGGAGTGCAAGCCCAAGCTCATCATCTGCGGCGCCAGCGCATATGCGCGTGCCATCGATTTCAAGCGTTTCCGTGAGATCGCGGACAAGTGCGGGGCGTACCTGATGGCAGATATCGCTCATATCGCGGGACTTGTCGCTACAGGACTGCACATGAGCCCCATTCCTTACGCTCACGTTACCACGGCTACCATTCATAAGACTCTTCGCGGACCCCGCGGCGGCATCATCCTCTCCAGTGAGGAGTTCGCAAAGGAGCATAAGTTCAATAAGGCAGTATTCCCGGGCATCCAGGGCGGACCTCTGATGCACGTTATCGCGGCCAAGGCGGTATGCCTCGGCGAGGCTCTGCGTCCCGAGTTCAAGGAGTACGCCGAGCAGATCATCAAGAACGCAAAGGCTCTCGCAGACGGTCTCTTAAAGAGAGGCTTCAACCTGGTTTCGGGCGGCACCGACAACCACCTGATGCTCGTTGACCTCCAGAACATCGGCATGACCGGTAAGGAGGCAGAGGCTCTGCTTCAGCAGGTCAATATAACCGTTAATAAAAACGCTGTTCCCAACGATCCCCAGTCGACCTTCGTTACCAGCGGCATCAGACTCGGCTCGCCCGCAGTCACCAGCCGCGGCTTCAAGGAAAAGGACATGGAGCTCGTTGCTGAGGCGATCGGCATCGTATTAAAGGATCCCGCAGGCGATCATTCGAAGGCGCTGTCCATCACCAAGATGCTCACCGACGCATATCCTTTAAAGCAGTGATAGATAATGGCTGTCGCACAAAGCAGTGCGGCAGCTTTTTCTTTAAATATTATGGCAATCTTAAGGGGGTTACGGCATGGTAAAACTGAAAAAGATCCAAAAAGAAGACATCGCGCTCTATCGCATACCGGGCGGATTAAAGTACAGCCCGACCGGCGAATATCTGGCCTTTCAGGTAAAACGCGCGGATCTGGAGAAAAACGAGTACCACAGTGACGTATGGCTGGCCCGCGGCGGCGAGGCAAAGCAGGCGACCTGGAGCATCGACGCTTCCGTGGTGGACTGGAAGGATGAGCATACGCTGATCCTGCGCAGGAATACAAAGGATACCAAACCCGGGACCACAGACCTGTATCTGCTCGATGTGCGCGGCGGGGAAGCGGCACCGTGGGTGACCGTTCCGTTCGGCCTGGGGCAGTTTAAGCAGATCGACGCGACTCATTATATGGCCACCGGAACCATCCGCAGGGATGACCCCGATGCATACAAGGATGATGAGGAGACGCGCAAAAAGAAAGCTGAGGCCAAAAAGGCCGAGGAAGACTACCATGTTGCGGATGAGCTTCCTTACTGGTTCAACGGCGCAGGCTATGTCTCGGGGACACGCGAAGCCGTTTTCGCTTTGACAATAGATGAAAAAGGCAAAATTGACGCGAAGCGCCTTACCGCGCCCGAATTTGATGCGGGAGAACTGCGCGTAGAAGGCAGGAGAGTTTATTTCACAGGCTCGGCGTTCAAGGGGCAGCGCAGCCTTTACAATAAAGTATTCGTTTACGATGCTGACACAAATAAGATAAAGACCGTATACGGAAGGGCTGATCACGGCATCGGCGGACTCTTTGAGATGGGCGGGAAGCTGTACGGTTTCGCCTCGGATATGAAGACTTACGGGATCAATCAGACCTCTGATATGGTCCGTATAGACGAAAGCGGCCTGAGTATGGTATACCGTCCTGAAGTATCACTGTATTCCAGCGTGATCGGCGATACCGCAGAGGGTGGTGACGGGCATTACTCGGACGGCAGGGAATACCTGACGTTTGCCACGATACGCGATCATAACGCGATCTTCCGCCTTCGCCCGAACAGAGGGAAAGTAGTGAAGGATACGATCTGGGAACAGGACGGCATGCTCTGCTCGATGGATGTGACCTCCGATTCGATCGCGGTTGTTTATCAGGGCTGGGACCATGTGGCGGAGGTATTCGTCATGGACCGCGAGGGTAAGAATATGCAGCGTCTCACGCATTTGAACGACGAGGCGCTCGAAGGCCGCTATATAGCGAAGCCGAACCGCATCGACTACACCTCCTGCGGCATGGATATGCGAGGCTGGGTATTGCTGCCCGAGAATTATTCTCCTAAGAAAAAATATCCCGCGATCCTCGATGTGCACGGAGGCCCGCGCTGCGCTTACGGAGAGACATTCTTCCACGAGATGCAGTACTGGGCTGCCGAGGGTTTCATAGTGTTCTTTACGAACATCAAGGGTTCAGACGGACGAGGCGATGATTTTGCCGATATCCGCGGCGAATACGGCGTCACAGATTTCCAAAATCTCATGGATTTTACGGATGCGGTGCTCGCGGCATATCCGAACATCGATAAGAAAAAGCTCTGCGAGACCGGCGGAAGCTACGGCGGTTTCATGACCAACTGGATCATCGGCCATACCGACAGGTTCTGTGCCTGCGCTTCGCAGCGCTCGATCAGCAACTGGGTGTCCTTCTCATTTATTTCGGATATAGGAAAAATGTTCGGACCCGACCAGTGCGGCGCAAAGGGTATGTTCGGTGAAGCGAACTATGAGAAGCTCTGGGACCGTTCGCCGCTTAAATATGCGGACCGCGTAAAGACGCCGACCCTTTTCCTGCACAGCGACGAGGACTACCGCTGCCCGCTGCCCGAAGGCATGCAGATGATGCAGGCTCTGGCCGCGCGCGGTATCGAGACACGTCTTATCGTGTTCAAGGGAGAGAATCACGAGCTGTCGCGTTCAGGCAAGCCCAAGCACAGAGTACGCAGACTGGACGAGATCACGGAGTGGTTTAAGAGGCATACGCGTTAGGACTGCGGGTGCCGATACGCAAAAAAGAGGACCCGCATATGCGGGCCCTCGGTTTTTATCAGTAATAATAATTCTGTTTCTGAGGCAGCAGTCTTTCGACCCTGCGGTTTTTCTTGGAGACAAAATAGATGATCAGGACGGTTATGACGCCTATCAGCATGGTGCCGACGATGATCAGCGCGCACTGCATGAAGAATTCTTCGGGCAGTATGTTGATGACCGGGTCGGTCACGGGATCGAAGAGCCAGTCGTCGTTGCTGAACGTGATCTTGTGGAAGAGCAGGAACAGCGTGTTAAAATCGATCAGCGCGAATATCCCGACGACAGCGGGAAGGATCACGGTGATGATCGCGCAGTTCCGGAGGTATTTAAGCTCACCGAGCTTGGCTTTGATGATAAATGATATAACGACGAACAGGAGGCTTATCGCACCGGCCAGATAGATAATGTTGAATATCTGTTTAACCTCCGCAAAATGCGACAGGCCGCTCTGGGAAGCCCTGATCGTAAACTCCAGGGGACCGGTAAAGAACGGGCAGCAATAATCTATGAGTATATTGTAATTTTCTTTGATGACAACGGCGTTAAAGCCGCTTTTTTCAACGAGATTCAGGCGGCTGATGTCCAGATAGTACAGCGGTCTGAAATTGATCGCGATGGCCAGTCCCATGGCCAGCAGCGCCACCATGAAGCATATCCCTGTAGGAATGTCCGTCCAGTGAAAACGCTCGGGCGGCTGCGATATGTAAGAATTATCCCGACGGCTCAACTCCCTCTCCTTTCGCTTCGCTTCAGGCACTCGCAGTCTGCTGCGCAGGGCTGCTTGCCTTTCGCTTAAAAAAATCAGTGTTTTCTATGTTCTACGCATGTAAGATGATAACATACGATTTCAGCAAATACAAGAGTTTGTGAGAAAAACGGCATAATATTCACGCACGGATATCAAAACTGAGTCTTTCGGGACGCTCCGCAGTGCCTGCTTCTTCGACGGAGCCAAGGCTTTCACGGATCGAATCGGCGGCAGTCTCCTTAGGGTTAAAGCGCGTGCGTACCGTGTAACCGAGTCTTTCGAGGTCACCTCTGAGTGCCGAGATATCGCCCGAGAGGAGCCGGCCCGCGTCCTCTTCACAGTAGTAATTCATGCCGAGACTGGTGTCCGCCAGATCGAGATGGATATCTATCAGACCGAGATTGGGCATGTTCAGATGCAGCAGGGCGGTAACATGTCCGTCGGTGCGGGCGTGTCCGCTGCGGTTCGTGTATACGTAGAGTCCGCCTTCGGCATTCTCGTTCTGCAGCTTAAGAGGCAGTTCGATATGCGGATACATGCGGTTGAGCGCGTTGAGCATCGAGGTGTCGCGCTGTGCCTGGGAGGCCTTTGAGGCCAGGGCGGAGTGTGAACCGTCCTGCTCGGCGGCTTCTTTTACTTTTTCGAAGAACTCGGTCGAGCGTTTGTAGAGCGCACGGATATTTTCCTTAGAGAGCTTCTCGGGAGAGGTCGACAGCGAGTTTTTGAGCAGCTGCTTTACATCCTTTGCGGAAAGCTGCCTGAATGCCTCGGGCATGCGCGGGATCTCTGCCTTTGCGGTCTCCGCGGAGCTTTCCGCGGCTTCGTCGGCCTGTGAGGCCAGAGCGTTCGCGAGCTCGTCAAAGTCCCTGAAATTATAATCATTCCTGCCGCTGATATCCTCGTGCAGACGGAAGGACATGATCTCGGAATTGGCCATATCTACCGCATCAGGAGGGAGATTTTCGCCGGATGCGATCGTCTCCGCACCCGGACGTGCGGCGCCTGCCAGAGCCTGCCCGTCGCTGCCGAGGGCTTCACCCTGACCGTTTTCCATGCCGGAGAGCGCGCCCGAGAGCGAACTGCCCGCTCCGTCGGATCCGGGACCTGCGGTGGCGTCCTTTGTGATATTGTCGGCGCTGGTTGCCACGGTGCGGTAGGGCATCGCTTCGGGCTGTATCGCGGGTGCGGCGCCTGCCATGCCTGCCATCTGTGCGCCCGATGCCGCAACAGCGCCGGGAGTGGCGGCTGCGGTTCCTGCCGTGTTTGCTGCCGCGCTGTTGGCTGCGGCCTGAGCGTTTGCAGCCTGTGCTGCGTTTGCCTCGGCGCCCTGTGCCTGCTGTGCCCCGGACGGAGTTTCAGCGGCGGCCTGCGCTGCGGTGTCTGCGGCGGCGGTATTTGTCTCATTTACGGAATCGTACACGGCCTCAAAAACAGCCTGCCTGATCGAATCGGCGAGCTCGGGAGAGGTCGTGGGATCTGAGAGCACGGTCTCGATCATGTCCGCGAGCGCGTTGACGTCGGAAGTCATGACCATGCCGTTGTTCATGAATTCATTGACGGTAGCTACGGATTCGGCATTTACCGGAATATCGGCGCGCGCCATCGCCATCAGGGCGTCGAGCCCCGATTCGGGATACGCTTTTGCCTGCGCGGCAAAATACCTGAGGCTTTCGCGGCTGATGGAGAGATTATTCTCGATCAGGGCGTTCGCCAGCGCGATATTCGCGTTGCTTTCAGCGAGTCCGGCGGCTTTGAGCGCCTGCAGAACGGTTGCGGTGGCAGACTGTGTATGCGCTGCGTTCCTGTCGTCCATGAGCTGCTCCATCAGCTCGTCGGCAGCGGCTGCGCCGGCACTTGCGGCAGTCTCCGCGGCGCCCGAAGACGTAGCTGCAGACGCTCCCGCATTAGCGGCAGCGTTCGTCTGCGCCTGGGTCGGCGAGAATATATTGTTGAACATGTTGATGTTGGTCATATTACTGCATCTCCCCTGATATTAGTGACAAAACCGGTGAACGGCATCTTTTCTTTCGTATCGCAGGATAAGGACGAAAACTTTTCCTGACTCAGCACAGGGTGCGGCCGAAAACAGCCGGAACTCCTGCTGCGGAATATATCGGATAAAATGGGAATAATCTTAACCTATATACACAAAAACGAAATAAGTTGAGCTGCTGCGGTCATAATGCTATGATAAATATGAAACGGAAGGCGGGAAAACATGATCAGATCGACACTGTGCTATATTGAGCGTGACGGCTGTTACCTCATGCTCTATCGGAATAAGAAAAAGAACGATCCCAACGCAGGCAAATGGGTCGGCATCGGCGGCAAATTCGAGCCCGGCGAGACGGCCGACGAGTGCCTGGTGCGCGAGGTCAGGGAGGAGACGGGCTATACGCTGACATCCTATACATTCCTCGGAGTCGTGGAATTCCGGAACGACGCATGGGAGGATGAGGACATGTATCTGTATCTCGCGGACGGGTACCGCAAAGAGGATGGCCGAGATATTCCCGATTGTAATGAGGGCGATCTCAGGTGGATCCCGAAAGATGAGATCCTGAGCCTCAATCTCTGGGCCGGCGACCGTTATTTCCTCGAGCCGATGCTAAGAGGCGAGACAGATCTCAACATGCGGCTGACGTATTCGGGAGATACACTTATCTCGGCCGAGCGGCTGCACTGATGCTTTTGAACCTCAAAGAGGCAGGAAAAAAGCATCAAAAAACAGGAAAACAGATCAAAGAATAAAAAAACAACCGGAGGGAGAAGCTTATGAAAGAATTCAAAGGTATGCTGCTCAGATCGATATGCGCGGGAGCCGCGATAGCGCTCGGAGGGACCGTTTTTCTGGCCTGTGAGAACAGGGTGGTCGGAGCGTTCCTGTTTTCGGTCGGACTGCTCACGGTGCTCGTGTTCGGATTTGATCTGTTCACCGGAAAGGCCTGTAACGAAGCATTCATCAAAAAGCCGCAGAAACTGGCGCTCATCTGGCTCGGAAACCTGATCGGGGCCGTGCTGTTCGGGCTGGCGGTATCGACGCACGCCAATCTGTTCGCTGCGGCGCAGACCGTGGTGACGGCTAAGCTTGCCAAACCTTTTTATATAGTGATCATCGATGCGGTCATCTGTGAGTTCTGCATAGCGATAGGAGTGAGAGGGTATGCTAAGGCCGAGGGCTTCGGCAAGTACCTGGCCGTGGTGCTCGGAGTCATGGTATTCATCCTGTGCGGAGCTGAGCATGTGGTGGCGGATATGTTCTATCTGGCGGCGGCGAGAGCCTCGGATATCGCGGATATCGCGCTGTTCCTGCTGTGGGCGACTATCGGAAATACTCTGGGCGGCATCGTATGGTGGCTGGCCGAGAGTCGTACGGCACCCGGAGCTTAATATATTGATTTTTCACAAAACGGAATATATACAGGTTAAGCACTTACATTTTTGTGAAACAAGGCGTGCCGCGGCAGGCATGCCTTGTTTTGTTTAAAGTGCAACATTTTTTTGAAGCCCCGACAGTTATTTTTGTTGACAAGTTCAATATTATGACGTATTATTGTAACAAGAAAGAAACGAGAGGTTTTTTTTTTGACATTTAGATGAAAGCGCTTACATTCAAACAGTACAGAACAGCCAATATCATTCTCCTGACTCTGATCTTTGTTATCCTCGAGTCGGCCGTGACTCTCGGCGCGAACCTCTGGTTCAGGGAACTGCCTTATGTGCTCTCTCTGGCGGTGTTGTTCGTTTCACTCGAGATGATGAGGTGGCATGCTTTCGCGGCCGTTGCGGCCATCGCGTCGGCACTTGCCTTCTGCGCGGCTTCGGGGGCACAGCCCCGGCAGTATCTGATCTACCTGGTCGGGAATCTTTTCATGCTGTTCGCGCTGATATTTCTCAAGAGGATCGGACGTGAGAGAGTCAGGCAGAGCGCGCTGCTCTCGATCGGATATGTCCTGACGGTATATCTGCTGGCACAGCTGGGACGGTGGATCGTATCGCTGTTCTTCGGAGCGGACTTAAGGATGCTCGTGCAGTTTATCACCACCGATTCGCTGAGCGCGCTGTTTGCCGTTATCGCTGTTTTGATCGTAAGAAATATCGACGGGGTCTTCGAGAACCAGAAAACCTATCTCCTGCGGCTTGCGGCTGAGAACCGCGGCGAGGAGGGCAGCAGGGAAGAGGATTACCGTCACTGATACATTTCCGGATATCTTTTATCATTATTTGTGCTCTTGCACGGAACGGAGTCATATGAAATCTAACGCAGCTGATTATCTGATCTATGACGAGACTACCGGGCTCTATCATGAGGATCCCGAGCAGGCGGTCAGGGACGATGTCGAAAAGCATTATTGGCTGGGCGTTTTAAGAGCGGTCATCAAGGACTGGCGCCTGTACCTGATGCTCGTACCCATGATCCTGGTATTCCTTTTCTGGCGTTATTTTCCCATGTACGAGCTGCTGGGCTGCTTTAAGATCTACGATGTCGTGAAGCCTGTCTCGGAGCAGTTCTATTCGGGATTCTCCGCATTTAAGACTCTTATCGTGGGTTCCGAGTCGGTACGTTTCTGGAGGGCTCTGCGCAATACATTCCTGCTGAGCTTCTACGGACTGTGCTTCGGCTTCCCGATGCCTATCATCATCGCCCTGTTCTTCAATGAGATCAGGTCAAACATCGCCCGAAGCGTATATCAGGTACTCACTTATCTTCCCAAATTCATGTCGACGGTTGTCATGACATCCCTCGTTACACTGCTCGTTAAGCAGGGCTCACTGACTTCGGGCATGGGCGTTGTTTCACAGTTCCTCGTATCTCTGGGCTGGATCTCCGAGGAGGTTGGCCAGGCAGGTCTGCTGAACAATCCCTCATTCTTCCGCGGCATCTACCAGATCAGCGGTATCTGGGAAGGCGCGGGTTATGACAGCATCGTTTATTTCGCGGCGATCATAGCGATATCGCCGACGAGCTACGAGGCCGCGCAGATAGACGGCGCGGGCAAGATGGCACAGATGCGGTACGTGGTGCTCCCGAGCATCCTCTCCACGATAGTCATCATGCTGATCACGCGTATCGGTTCGCTGCTCAGCATAGGCTACGAGAAGGTACTGCTTCTCTATAATCCGAACACCTACACCACGGCAGACGTTGTTTCGACTCTTTCCTACAGACTCGGTATCGAGGGCGGATGGAAAGGCGTTGCTTCCGCCGCCGAAATGATGAACAACGTAGTCGGCATGCTTCTCGTGATCGGAGCCAACACGATCGCGCGGAAGGCATCGAACGTATCACTGTACTGATCACGGAATGGAGTAGATCACTGTTATGAAAAGACGATTGGAAGTATCCGAGCTTATATTCAAAGTCATAAGCTACCTCCTTTTGACGATATTCGCGCTGAGCTGCCTGTATCCCTTTGTTTATGCAATATCGGCGGCCGTCAGCGGCAGGTATTTCGTTGAATACAACAAGGTCGTGCTCTTTGCGAAGGAGGTTCAGTTCGACGCTTTCAAGCAGATGTTTTCGAGCAATCTGTTCTGGAACGCATACTCGAATACACTGTTCCTGACATTCTACGGAACGCTCTGGTCGCTCGGGATCTCGATCCTCGGCGCCTACGCTCTCTCGAAAAAGCGCCTGCTCTTCCGTAAGACCTTTAACTTTTTTCTGGTATTCACGATGTGGTTCTCGGCGGGACTCGTACCGCAGTACCTGAATTACATCAATACCAAGAAGGTCTTCAATTCGGTCGGGATCATGGATGACAAATGGCTCGTAGTCATTGCGATGGGTATGGCGGCCATGAACATCATCCTGCTGCGCAACGCCTTCGAGGGCGTGCCTTCCGAGATCGAGGAGGCTGCTATTGTTGACGGAGCGACGGAGTTCCAGGTGCTCAACAGGGTATACATCCCGATGAGCAAATCCACCATCGCGACGGTTGCACTGTTCTTCGGCATCTCGCGCTGGAACGGATACTTCTGGGCGAGACAGATGATCTCAGATTCAAACGAGCATCCGCTGCAGGTATTCGTACGACTCAAACTTGAGGAGTACACCGATGCCGAGCTCATGGCGGGCTGGAACAAGAGCTACGCTTCGGATTCGGTCATCTACGCGCTGATCGTCTGCTCGATCATCCCTATCTTAGTTATTTATCCCTTCATCCAGAAATACTTTGCGAAGGGCGTAAATATGGGCGGCGTCAAAGAATAAGGCGCTGCGACAAACATCTATCTACAGGAGGAATTTTTATGAAAAAGTTGGAAAAGCTCATAGCTCTGCTTCTTGTTGTGGCTATGACCTTCTCGCTTGCCGCTTGCGGTAAGAAGAGCGGGGGAGAGACTCCCACCAATGCACCCACACAGGCTCCGGCAACCACTACGGCTCCCACAAAGCCGGCGGATTCGGGCTCTGAGAACTTTGACGGCAGCGGTACAGACATCACCGAGACCATCGAGGCCGATCAGCTCACCTTCAAGGAGGGCACCGTGCTTCGCATGGCTACCGGTTACAACAACGCAAAGACCGGTATCTCGCTTGATTCCGAGACAGCCGGCGAGGGCATCGTTCTCGCTGACGGCGTTACCTATCATGCAGGCGATCTTAAGCCTACCTGGGTTGAGCTTCAGAAGCGCCTCGGCATGGTATTCGAGGACAAGTGGACAGGCGCAGGTTCCGCATCGAAGGAATTCGATTACTGGAAAGAGCAGCTCGATCAGGTTGACATGGTTGCGGGCGCAGCAGGAAACCTTTCCGAGTACGGCCAGTCCGGTTACCTTGTAAACATCGCGGAGTATCTCGATATGATGCCCAACTTCAAGGCATATCTCGATGCTAACTCCATCGTTCGTCTTTCTATCACCGGTTCCACCACAGGCGACAACGCAGGCGCTATCTACTTCTCACCTTACTTCGACGGTGTTGACGATATCGAGCGTATGCCCCTTATGAGAACCGACTGGGTTGTTAAGCTCCTTGACGGCGACGGCGCATTCACCGCTTCAGCGAGCGGCAAGACCGCAGCTCCCGTTTATGAGCCTTACATGCCTACATCGGGCAAGGTTACCGTTGACGTAGTTAAGGCCGACGGATCGGGCGTTGAGAGCGTTACAAAGGATTACGACGCAGCAGGCAACATCGTTGCCAACATGAACACTGCAGGCAGCATGAGCGGCGTTGACGCTGTCAACATGCTCCGCAACTACATCGATACCGCTTATAACGGATACTACGGCACCACACGTTCAAACCTCTTCATCGGTCAGAACGCTGCTTGGGACGCTGATGAGCTTGTAGCTCTTCTCCGCTGCGTAGTAGCCAACGCACAGACACTTAACGGAACAGACACGATTCAGGGCCTCTTCTCACGTGAGGACGCAAACACCCAGCGTCGTGTTGATATGTTCAGATTCGCAGGCATCCTCTTCGGTGTTCGCGGACTTGAGTCCAGACAGGATTGCCTCTACCTCGGAACCGACGGCATGCTCCATGACGCGCGCGGCGAGGAAGATTCCTACATCGCGATGGAGAGAATGAACGCTATGGCTAAGGAAGGCCTCATCTCCAAGTCATTCCTCGATCAGTCCGATGAAAAGTCATCCACAATGCTTGAGAACGATCTCGGCTTCATGAGCTACGACTACAACCAGACTCAGACCCTCATGAACGAGACCAAGCTTCAGGACGGCGAGAAGTACATGGCAGTTATGGTTCCCGTTGCACGCTGGTTCGACGGAACAGACGCTAACGGCGTTTACATGAGATTTACAGAGTCCTGGCGTTCGGTTAAGACCGACGGATGGGCTATCTCGAAGGCCGGTGTGGGCGATGACCAGGATAAGCTCTATGCTGCTCTTAAGCTCATCGACTACGCATACAGCAGAGACGGTATGATCCTTATGTCCTACGGTCCCGACGCATTCATCAAGACCAACTCGGACGGCAGCTACGTAACCTTCAACTTCAACGGAACAGAGATGCCCGTTATCGCAGACGCTACTTATGCTGAGCTCTGGGAGAAGGCAGGCGGAAACTACACCAACTACGCACGTTTCTATCTCGGATCGACCCTGAGCTTCGTAAAGAGCCAGGCATTCGAGTATCAGTGCACACATGCGGTAGGCAAAGAGGGCGCAGGCAATATCTCGACCGCTATCGGTCTGGGACTTATCAAGCATCCCATCCTTGCAGTTACCGAGAACCCCTGGTACACATCCATTCCTACCGTTCTTCCCACCACTACGGTTGAGAACGAAGAGCTCAAGAGCCTTACCGATCTGACAGAAGGCTTCGGTACCGCTAAGGATAAGGTTAACTACTTCTGCAACATCATCTGCGCAGGCTACTCGGGAGAGGGCACCTCTTCGAGAGCGGAAATGATCAACACCGTTACAAAGACCTGGAACAACGGCCTCTACCTTGACAACAAGCAGGCTGCATGGGACAGACTCCTTGCTTACTACAACGCTACAAAATAAACCCGCGCAGGTTATTTAACACGCAAAACCTACATCAAATAAGTGCGTATGCACGGGAGAACTTTTGATTCTCCCGTGCGTTATGCACGATAACCCATTTCAGAATCGAGGCTATCCATGTATAAGAAACAGATGAAATTCCAGAAGATTATCTGCTATGTTGTGCTGATCGCGAGTGCGCTGGCGTTTTTCTATTCGCTCGGGCTGCTCACGGACCTGTATGACAGTCTTTACAGCATGATGCCCGATCCTTCGGAACCTTCGCTCGATCGTGTGGCCGGAGCGAGGATATTCTATGACATGCAGGATTTCAACATGCTGTTCACAAAGGTCACCATCGTACTCATTCTTCTCGGCGTATTCAATCTCGTTATGAATACCCACACACGCAGGCGCTATTACATCGGCAATTATGTTTCGATCGCGCTCTGCACCGTCGGCAGTATCGCAGCGTCGATATGGGCCCGCGGCAGGATCATGGATTACAAAGAACAGTACCTCACCGGCGTTGACTTCGAAAAGCTCAAGACCGTAGCCGAAAGACGAGGTACGTACTACACCGAATCAACATTCTGGTTTGACGTGTCCGGCTTTGTACTGGGCTTCGTCATTCTCGCAGCGGTTCTTCTCGCCGCAAACTTAATCTGGAAGATAATCGTGACAAAAAAGGAAAAGGCACTTATCAAAGCGGGAAAGGAAGCAGCTTAATGGACGATAAACAGATCCGCAAGGACATACTCCGTTATTCCAAGAACAAGACCTCATCGGGACTGGCTCTGCTCGCAATTTTGCTCAATGTTTTCTACTTTGTCAGTATTTATAGATCCGATGTCGGAAATTACTATTACACCTGGCTTACGGGTGTTTCGATCATTTTCAATCTGGTATTCATGCTTACGGTGTTCCTGTGCTCGGAGGGCGTCAAGAACTACCACATAGGCTATTCGGTCACACTGATCGTGGTGGGGATCATACAGTTTGTCCGCACGCAGATCATCCCGAAGAAGGCTTTTGCGGCGGTTACGATGCTCGGTGAGCAGGAGATCCCGGTCATGACGGCCGGACAGTACACCAGGCTTATCGTTTTCCTGATAGCTTCGGGATCGCTCCTGATCCTGGCGGGGATATTCGGCATCATGAAGACCGTGACGCTCCGGAACTATCTGAAGGAGATCGAAGCAGCACCCAAACAGCAGACTTAAGGAGTAATTATGGCAAGCTTAAAACTGCAGCATCTTGAAAAGATCTACGACAATAAGGTACAGGCAGTATATGATTTCAATCTGGACGTCAGCGACGGAGAGCTGATCGTGCTCGTAGGCCCCTCGGGCTGCGGCAAATCGACGACTCTGCGCATGGTGGCGGGACTTGAGGACATCACGAAGGGTAAACTCCTTATCGATGACAGGGATATCACTACGATGCCTCCGAAGGACCGCGACATCGCGATGGTTTTCCAGAACTACGCGCTGTACGCTCATATGACGGTTTACGAGAACATGGCATTCTCGCTGGTGCTCCGCAAGGAGAACAAGAACGTCATCCATCAGAAGGTACTTGCGGCAGCGGAGATATTGGGACTGACCGATCAGCTCAACAAAAAGCCGGCACAGCTCTCGGGCGGACAGCGCCAGCGTGTGGCCATGGGCCGCGCGATCGTGCGCACCCCGAAGGTTTTCCTGTTTGACGAGCCCCTCTCGAACCTCGACGCAAAGCTGCGCGGAGCCACGAGACGCGAGATACTTCTTCTCCACAAGAGACTCAAGGCCACGATGCTCTATGTAACGCATGACCAGACCGAGGCCCTCACTCTTGCCGACAGGATCGTCTGCATGTCGATGGGACATGTGCAGCAGATCGGTACTCCTTTAGAGCTCTACGATACTCCGGCGAACCTGTTCGTCGCGAGCTTTATCGGACTTCCCCCGATGAACTTCTTTGAGGGCAGGATAGAGAACGGATGCTTTGTTTCCGCGGATTTCAGGTATCCGCTGAACGCTGATCAAAAGGAACTCTTAAGAGCCTACGAGAATAAGGAGATGACTCTCGGCGTCCGTCCCGAAAATGTGGTAAGAGCGGACGGCGGCATCCGCATTCGCGTAACCCTTAACGAAAACCTCGGACAGACGACGCTCGTGCACGGAACCGTCGGCGGCTCAAAGATCACCTGCAAGTTCCGCGAGTGGTGCGATTACAAAGAGGGCGATGAGGTAACAGTCGGTTTCGACAGAGTGCACTTCTTTGACAAGGAGACCTCAAACGCCGTCAGATAAGCTTTTTGATAACAGGAGATTGCAATGAAGGAGTTTTTTCGTAAAACGATGGTTTCCCTTAAGAGAAACCCGCAGAATATCGCACTGGTCGGACTGGCGTTCGCGTTCATTTATTATTCGTTCAATCTGACCAAGATATCCGATACCACCGCAAAGATACAGGGCCCCAACATGGGTCTGTGCGGATTTGTCACGATGCTGTTCTCGATACTCTCGTTTGTCTGCTTCCTGAACGCTTTCCCGAAGCGACAGAAGCCCAAAGTATCGATGCTCGTGATCATGTATCTGATGTTTGCTGCCATAATCTTCTGCGATATCGTATATCGCGGCAGGATCGCGGCTGCCATGGCGAGAGAGGATTTCGCGGGCGTGCTGGAGACGGCCGACTACATTCCGAAGGCCATGCATGTCGTTACCGTACACGCCGTGCTCGTCTGCGCGGTTGCGCTGCTCGTTGCGCTCCTTCCCGTATACGGCAGGGCATTAAAGAAGATCAAGACTTCGATCGACCTTGAATACAGCGGCAACCTCGAGAACATCGAGATCGACGACTGAGGGATCACGGGTCGCATATTTTAGAAATGGCAGACAAAGAAAAGAATTATTACGATCTGAAAACCGACGCGGTGGACAGGCTCGTGAACGCAAACGAGCAGAACTCGCCGGAGGTTTCGGACAAAGAGATCGAGAAGATCAGCGGCAGGAAGCGTTTTTCGATACCCAATATAATCAAGGTCCTGCTGATCAAATGGTGGTTCTCCGGCGCGATATGCTTCTTCTTTTACTTCGGGCTCGGGACTTATCTTAAGGACACCCTGGACCAGATGTTCGTGTTAGGCGCGGCGATGGGTATACTCACGGACCTTCTCACGAACCACATGCTGACCTTCATCGAAAAGACCGAACGGCAGAACGACCGCTATAAGATGGTCACCGTGCGCAAGTTCTGGTCGCTGTTTTTGAACATACCGTACGCGTTCGTGATACTCGCGTGCGTTGTATATCTGTATAACCTGATCAATGTCCTGGTGATCAATATCAAAGGCATCGAGGACACGGTCGCGCTTCCCGTCGAGCCGGTGCTGTTCGGACTCTTCTGGCTGGGCTTTGACCTGCTCTTTATCGGCATGAAGCGCCTGCTTACGAGTATATTCAGGGATGCGGCCAAGACCGCCAGAGGTTCTAGAAAATAAAGGAGCAAGGAGCATATGGCTTACCTCACATTATCCGGCATAAATAAGATCTATCCCAACGGTTTCCACGCCGTGCACGATTTCAATCTCGAGGTTGAAAAGGGCGAGTTCATCGTGTTCGTCGGACCTTCGGGCTGCGGCAAATCGACGACTCTGCGCATGATCGCGGGTCTCGAGAGCATCAGCAAGGGAGACTTTCTGATCAACGGTGAGCGCGTAAACGAAAAGAGCCCCCGCGACCGCGAGGTGGCGATGGTATTCCAGAGCTATGCGCTCTACCCCCATATGTCCGTTTATGAGAACATGAGCTTCGGCCTTACGCTGCAGGGCGTGGACGAGGATGTCATCGAGAAAAAGGTTCTGGCTACGGCTAAAGTGCTGGGCCTGACCGAATATCTCGACCGCAAGCCCAGGGAGCTCTCGGGCGGACAGCGCCAGCGTGTGGCCGTAGGCCGCGCGATCATCAGAAAAGTAGGCATATTCCTGATGGATGAGCCTTTATCGAACCTCGACGCAAAACAGCGCGTCACGATGCGTTCGGAGATCACTCAGATCCATAAGCAGACGGGCGCGACCACGATCTACGTTACTCACGATCAGACCGAGGCCATGACGATGGCCGACAGGATCGTAGTCATGAAAGACGGCTACATACAACAGATCGGTACTCCCTACGAGCTGTATTTCAACCCTGTGAATATGTTCGTTGCGGGCTTCATCGGTGAGCCTCCCATGAACTTTATCAGATCCGTTGTTGCCGGCGGATGCATAAATCTCGGCAGCACCAAAGTTAAGCTTTCCGATTTCACATCGGGTACTGTCGCGGCAGGGCTCGAAGGAAAAGAGATCGCGTTCGGCTTCAGGCCCGAGCATGTGATCCTCTATAACGGAGAGAAACCGGCCGACAGTGTCGGCATCTCCTGCACGGTAGAGCTTACAGAGCTTCTCGGTGACAATACCAACGTTTATATCGATATAGACGGCGTTGCCTCCATACTCAAGATCGATCCTCATGAAACGCCCGAGACCGATTCGCGCATCAGCTTCGCGATACCTTACGGGCACATCTATCTGTTCGACGCCGAAACCGAGAAAGTGATCCGAAAAGAATAAAAACTCGTTGAAAGGCCCCGAACAGTATGTCCGGGGCCTTTCAGCTGCTAAAAGGATATATGGTTTCTATGAAGAGGTAATCAGCGAATGTCAGGTGGTACCGCGTTTTACGAGGATACCGGAATATATGGTCTTACGGGGGATCTCGCTGCCTGCCAGGATCTCCGTAAGGTTATTGACCAGCTGGCGGCAGAGCAGCTCGAGCCTGTTGTCTATCGAAGTAAGCTCCGGCTCGCTCGATACCGCGAGCATGGAATTGTTGTAGCCGATGACTGCCAGATCCTTGGGGATACTTAAGCCCGCCCTGTGCGCGAACTTGATCGCGCCGAGCGCCAGTCCGTCCTCTGCGGAGAGCACCGCGTCGAGGCCGCCCTTGGTCTCTTTGTTGAGCTTTTTAAGATGCTCCGCTGTTTCGAGTATCTCGTCGGAGGCCTCATAGCGCCTGTTGATGAACTCGGTGATGGGGGTGAGCCCGTGCGCGTTCATCGCGTCGATATAGCCGTTCAGCTTTTTCGAGCCTGAGTACGAGGTGGAGTTGTATATGTACGCTATGCGGCGTCTGCCGCCCGAGATCAGCTCTTCGGCGGCATTGTACATGGCGTGGTAATCATCGCACAGACAGCTGTAAACATTGGGAGCTATATAGTCCGCGTTGAGGATCATGACCGGATGGGTGCTCGCGATCTCGCGGATGTACGCGTTGTCATCGTCGTTTTCCTCGACGAAGTTCGATCCTACGAATATGATGCTGTCGACCTTTTTGGAGAGCAGGAGATTGACCGATTTAACGCGGTTTTCGAGATCGTAGCCGCAGCAGCAGAGGATCGCGTCGTAACCCTTGGCGCGCAGCATCTGCTCGAGATAGTACACGGCCTTGGCCAGATACAGGTCCGACGAATCGGCGCAGAGTATCCCGACGGTGTGCGAGGTGGAAAGACCCAGCCCGCGGGCGAATGCGTTAGGTGTATAAGCGTATTTCTCCATGACGTCGAGGACCTTTTTCCTGGTCTTCGGGCTGACCTTGTCGCTGCCGTTTAAAACACGCGACACGGTGGCGATGGATACGCCTGCTTTTTGAGAAATATCGTATATGGTCATGGTGTCTCCGGTAGAGCATGTAAGCAATTACAAAAAATGCTCTGAATTTACATTTTGTTCCTGATTTGAATTATAAATGAATGTACCGTTATTTGCAAGAGGAAATAGTGAAAAAGTATTGAAAATAAAGAGAAAAACCGACTTGACTATCGAGGCGGCGGAGGCTATTATATGTGTATGTAAGTGCTTACATCAAATGTAGGCCCGACAATAACAACGAATCAGAAAAGGAGCGGCTGACATGAACATAATCAATTCTGCCATGTTTTCAAAAAAAGAGAGAGAAATCAAGGTGCTTCAGTTCGGCGAGGGAGGCTTTCTCCGCGCCTTTGTCGACTACATGATCGACATCATGAACGAGAAGGGGACCTTTGACGGAAACATCGTTCTCGTAAAGCCCATCGCTTTCGGAAGCCTCGATAATTTCAGAAAGCAGGACTGCAATTACACCGTACTGCTGCGCGGCCTGAAAGACGGAGCGGAGTATGTCGAGAAGCGCGTGATCACATCCGTGGCCGATGTTGTGGATCCTTACGCGGAGTACGGCAGATACGACGACTATGCCAAGCTGCCGGGCCTCAGATATATAGTATCGAACACTACGGAGGCGGGCATCGTCTATGATGAGACCGATACCTTCGAAGCCTGCCCTCCGGCCACGTATCCCGGAAAACTGACCAAGTTCCTCTATACCCGCTATAAAGCCTTTGACGGCGCTGCGGATAAGGGCCTTGTGATCCTGCCCGTCGAGCTGATCGACGACAACGGCATCGAGCTCAAAAAATGCGTCATGAAGCAGATCGCGAACTGGGATCTCGATGACGGCTTTAAGAACTGGGTCGAGGATGCCTGCATATTTACCTCTACTCTGGTCGACCGCATAGTTACCGGATATCCCAGGACCGAGTACGCACAGCTCTGGGAGGAGCTCGGTTATGAGGACAACCTGCTCGACACCTGCGAGCCCTTCGCCCTGTGGGTCATCGAATCCGCGAAGGATATCAGCGACGAGCTGCCTCTGGCAAAGACAGGCCTGCCCGTTATCTTCACCGACAACCAGAAGCCTTACAAGCAGCGCAAGGTCAGGATCTTAAACGGAGCCCATACCTCGTTCGTGCTCGCATCCTACTGCGCGGGCAACGATACCGTGGGAGAGTCGATGAAAGATGCCGATTTCGCGGGCTTTATGCATGACGTGATCTATGACGAGGTTATCCCGACGCTCGATCTGCCGAAGGAGGACCTGCTTTCGTTCGCGGGCGCGGTAAAGAGCCGTTTCGAGAATCCGTTCATCAGACATGAGCTGCTCTCGATCGCACTCAACTCCGTATCCAAGTGGAGAGCGAGATGCCTGCCGAGCGTTATCGAGTATTACAAACGCTTCGGAAAGGTTCCGAAGAACCTCGCGTTCTCGCTCGCTGCGCTGATCAATTTCTACAGCTCCGACGAGAGGGGAGAAGGATGCCTTATCGGACACCGCGGTGAGGGCACCTACCAGATAAAGGACGATGCGGCTGTGCTCGATTTCTTTGCGGCAAACAGCAAAAAGTCCGCGCAGGAGCTTACCGATGCGTATTTTGAGTTTGAAAAGGACGCGTTCGGCAAAATGGACGCAAAGGGCTGCGCTGAGCTGAAGGCAGCCGTGGCGAAGGACCTTGAGGACATCCGCAGGCTCGGCGTCAGGGCAGCCATGAAGCAGTAACTTATTCTGTTGTTTACGGCCAACCGTTTGATGAAAGGCATATTGATGAAAAAGAACATTAAGATCAACGAAAAAGACAATGTCATGGTCATGCTCGAGGCGACCGATACGGTCCCCGCGGGGCACAAGGCGGCGCTCACCGATATACCCGAGGGCGCTCCGGTCATCAAGTACGGCAATGTCATCGGCTACGCAAAATGCGATATCCGCAAGGGTGACTGGGTTCATGTGCACAATGTGAGGACCGGTCTTTCCGGCAAGCTCGAATACAGCTACACGCCCGCCGACACTGGACTTTCGGAGGCGGCAGGAGCCCGCACAGACGCGTATTTCATGGGATACCGCAGAAAGAACGGTGTCGGTGTCCGCAATGAGATATGGATCATCCCGACGGTAGGCTGCGTTAATCATATCGCGGAATCGCTCGCGCGCCGTTTTGAGGGCAGCCGCCCCGATCCGATAGACGCGGTAGTTGCGATGACGCATCCTTACGGCTGCTCGCAGATGGGCGACGATCAGGAGCATACCGCGATGATACTCGGGCGCATGGCCTCGCACCCCAACTGCGGCGGAGTGCTGCTCCTGTCACTGGGCTGCGAGAACAACAATTTCGATCATATGAAGCCGTATCTGACCGGTATCGATGAGGAGCGCACGAGATTTCTCGTATGCCAGGAGTCCGAAAACGAGCTCGAAGACGCGGCAAAGCTTATCGAAGAACTGATCGCCATCGCTTCGAAGGATAAGAGAGAGCGGATCCCCGCATCGGAGCTCATCGTAGGGCTTAAGTGCGGCGGCAGCGACGGTTTTTCGGGCATTACGGCAAATCCGCTGGTCGGGCTTTTCTCCGATATGCTCGTATCTGCCGGAGGCTCCACGATACTTACCGAGGTACCCGAGATGTTCGGCGCGGAGCAGCTGCTGATGAACAGGGCCGCAAACAGAGAGGTATTCGATAAGACGGTCAGTCTGATCAATGATTTCAAGGATTATTACGAGAGAAACAACCAGGTAATATACGAGAACCCCTCGCCCGGCAATAAGGCCGGCGGTATCACGACACTCGAGGACAAGTCTCTCGGCTGCGTGCAAAAATCAGGAAGCGCGGCGGTCTCAGATGTGTTAAAATACGGAGAGAAGGTATGCACCAAAGGCCTCAACCTGCTCGAGGGCCCCGGCAACGATATGGTGGCCGTTACGGCTCTGGCTGCGGCCGGAGCACATATCATCCTGTTCACGACGGGCAGGGGCACACCGCTTTCCGCACCCGTACCCACGGTAAAAGTTTCGAGCAATTCGGCGCTCGCGGGACACAAGAGCAACTGGATAGATTTTGACGCGGGAAGGCTCGTGAGCACCGGCGTCGAGAGCGCGGAGCTGGCGGATGAGTTCTTTGACTATGTGCTCGGGGTGGCTTCGGGACGTCTCGTTAAGTCCGAAGAAGCGGGCTATCACAGCATGACTATTTTCAAACAGGGAGTTACATTATGATCGGTGTTATCAACACTACGCCCGCGTCGGTGACCTTTGATATCGGCGACGGCGGCGGATATGAGACGCTCAGACCCTATACACTGCATATCGACGGCAGGACGATCTGTGACACGCGCAGTATCGTGACGGTTCACGGACTCGGGGCGGGACGCACCTACACCGCGTCTGTGGAGTTCGAGGGCGGCAATGGGCAGCAGGATTACAGCTGCACGTTCACGACGCCCACGGTCACTGCTACGCTCAATGTCAGGGATTTCGGCGCGTACGGCGACGGAGAGCATGAGGACACGTCCTTCATCCAGTCGGCGATCATGTGCTGCCCCGAGGGCGGACGCGTGCTGATCCCCGCGGGCACGTATTTTCACCGCGGCATCTATTTAAAGAGCGATATCTTCATTGAAATACAAAAAGGCGCAAAGCTCGTGCTCGACTCAAACCGCAACGACATACCGCGCTTCCCCGGCAGGCTCGAGGGCAGCAGCGGATCGGACGGATATTTCCTCGGCACCTGGGAGGGCGAGCCTTTTGCGATGTTCAACGGCTCCGTGACCGGCGTGCATGTGAAAAATGTCTGCGTCTACGGTGAAGGCACGATCGACGGCGGCGCTGACAAGGAGAACTGGTGGAAGGATCCGAAGGTGATCAACATCGCGGCCAGACCCAGACTCATCTTCCTGAAAGGCTGCGAGAATATCACGTTTACGGGACTTACGCTGTCAAACAGTCCCGCATGGACCGTGCATCCGTTTTTCTCCAAAAAACTCGGTTTTTACAGCCTGACGATAAACAATCCCTGGGATTCGCCGAATACCGACGGCATCGATCCCGAATCCTGCGACGGAGTGGAGATCGCGGGAGTTCATTTCTCACTCGGTGATGACTGCATAGCGGTGAAATCCGGCAAGATCGAGATGGGCCGCCTGTACAAGACGCCTTCAAAGAACCTGCATATCTACGGGTGCCTTATGGAGGACGGACACGGAGCGGTGACCGTCGGCAGTGAGGCTGCCGCGGGCGTATGCGAGCTCGTTGTCGAGAGATGCAGATTCCTGCGCACCGACCGCGGACTGCGCATCAAGACGAGGCGCGGCAGAGGCAAGGACAGTGTGATGGACAACATCATCTTCCGCGATATCGAGATGGACGGAGTGGTCACGCCTTTTGTGGTGAATTCGTTCTATTACTGCGATAAGGACGGCAAATCTGATTACGTGCAGGACCGTTCCCCGCTGCCCGTTGATGAACGCACGCCCCTGATAAAGAGGCTCGTGTTCGAGCGCATAAAAGCGGTCAACTCGCACTACGCGGCAGGCTGGATCGAAGGACTGCCCGAGCAGCCGATCGGCGAGATCGTACTTAAGGACATCGAAGTAAGCTTCGATAAGGACGCGAAAAAGGGTATCCCCGCGATGGCCCTCAATGTGCCCGAATGCTGCAGGGAGGGCTTCATCGTTAAGAACTGTACGAATTTCATTCAGGATAACGTGGTGATAAACAGATGATGCCGCGAAAGGAGAAAGGATACAATGTCAAATTACTCAGTCGGAATAAGACTTCATGACGTAAGACCCGGAAGCATTGAGGAGCGCGTAGCCGAGGCGCATGCGCAGGGCTTTAAGTGCGCGCATATCGCTCTGGCGAAGCTCATCGACGATTATTCGACCGCAGACGCGGCGCTGACGCCGGGCTTTGCGATGTACCTTAAAATGCTGTTCGCGGCGAGCGACCTCGATATCGCGGTGCTCGGCTGCTATCTGAACCTTGCGACTCCCGACAAAGAGGCATACCGCAAAACGGTCGAGAGATATGTGGCGCATCTAAGATTTGCGGCGCTGCTCGGCTGCGGCGTGGTTGGAACCGAGACGGGCGCTCCGAATGTCGATTATCATTACGAGGAGGCCTGCAAGAGCGAGGACGCGTTAAAGATATTCATCGAGGGTGTCAGACCTGTCGTTGAGGCGGCGGAGAAATCGGGAGTCATCCTGGCTATCGAGCCCGTCGCGCGGCACATCGTTTATACTCCCGAGAGAGCGCGCAGGGTGCTCGACGAGATCGCTTCACCGAACCTGCAGATCATATTCGATCCGGTCAACCTGCTCGATGAGCAGAACTGCCGTGACCACAAGGCCGTCATCAAAAACGCGATCGACGTGCTCGGCCCCGACATCGCCATCGTTCATGTAAAGGATTTTGATCTTAAGGACGGCAAGCTCGTTTCGATGGCTGCCGGACTCGGAGTTATGGATTATTCGGACATCGTTGATTTCATTGTCAGGGAAAAGCCCTACATCCAGTGCACGCTCGAGGACACAAAGCCCGATAACGCGGTGGCTGCGAGACTTTTCTTCGAAGGCGGAGCGGTAAGATAAGCTTTCTCATGCATACGGATTGGAGAACGGATTTGGACAAGATCGCTGAATATATTGATTATCTGCTGGAAGGCAGCACACCCGACGCCCCTCTCTGGAACATAGAGAAGATCAAACAGGGCAAGAAAGTGACATGGAACTATGTCGACGGCTGCATGATCGGAGCCGTGCTCGAGATGTATGATATCACGGGCAAAGAAAAGTATCTGCGGTTCGCCGATGCGTTTACGGATCACAGGGTCATGGAAGACGGGACCATAGACGGCTATTCGGTGGATGAGCTCAATATCGACAATATCAACGCCGGAAAGACGCTCTTTAAGCTCTGGGACAAGACCGGAAAGGAAAAGTACCGCAAGGCCATCGACCTGATCTATTCGCAGATCGGACATATGCCCAGGACCGCCGAAGGCTCGTTCTGGCATAAAAAGATATACCCCGATCAGGTGTGGCTCGACGGTCTGTACATGTGCCAGCCCTTCTATACGGAGTATGAAACACGGTTCAACGGATGTAAGAATTATGACGATATCTACAGGCAGTTCGAGTTGGTCAGGCAGAATATGCTCGACACGCGCAGCGGCCTGTACTACCATGCCTACGACTGTTCGCGCAGGGCGTTCTGGTGCGATAAGGTGACGGGGCTTTCGAACAATTTCTGGCTGCGCGCGATCGGATGGTTCTCCATGGCCATGCTCGATACGCTGAACGCTGCCGATCCTGCGTATGGCGGCGGTGCGCGGTATGACGCGCTGAAGGACCAGTATATTGCGCTGATGAAGGCCATGCATGAGTATCAGGATGCTTCGGGCATGTGGTATCAGGTGGTCAATGTCGGCGGGATGAAGGGAAATTATCTCGAGACGAGCGGCAGCGCGATAATGGCGTATTCGTACCTGCGCGGCGCGAGACTGGGATTTTTGCCTGCGGAATACGCAGAATACGGCAAAGAAGCGTTTAACGGCATATGCAGCAAATATATGACCTCGGACGGTAACGGGATACATCTGGGAGGAATATGCCTCGTCGCGGGACTCGGCGGTGAGCGGATGAGGTCGGGAACCTACGAATACTATATGTCAGAGCCTGTGGTAAAGGATGACGCAAAGGGTGTAGGTCCTTTCCTGCTCGCGTATTCCGAGATGTTAAGACTCGGGATGTGACCGGTCATCGGGGCGCATGAGAGCCTTTAAGACGGGCTCGAACTCCTCGAGAGCGGCATAGCCCGCATCACTTACGGCGTAACGGCCGCTGCCTTTCTTTTCGAACCATCTGTAATAGTTGGCGCGAAGGATCGCAGCGGTCTTTTCTATGCCCGAAGCCACCCTTACCGAATGAGTATCCGCCTCGCCGCCCAGCGAGCACAGCGCGTCGAGCACGACGAGCGTATCCTCGCGGTATCCGGTGATCAGTTTGGTGCCCGTGACTCCGCCGGTGTTCAGCTTGGTCTTTCGTTTGTTGAACTCCTTCGAGACCTCCGCACTCTTGCGGGCGTTGCGCGCACGGAAGGTGCTGAGCTCGCAGACTACGGGCTCGTTCGCTACCGATACGGTCTTTGTGCGCTTGGTGACAGTGATCAGGCCGATGCCGAGTCTTTTGAGGAGATATAGCTTATCGGTAAACGAGTGCGAGCGCATGTCCTTCGGGCAGAAAATGCCTATATAGACCGAATCCGCGACCTTTTGCCTCAGAGCCGCCTGCTGCACCGCTTTGAAGTCCAGGGTCAGCTTCAGCTCCACGGCCACGCTCATTCCGTCCTTTTCCATATACAGGTCTATGTCCTTGACCTCGCCGTCACACACGTATCCAAGCTTTTCAAAATAGGTCTTTACAGGCCCGAACAGGTCTTTTTCCATGGTTTTTCTTCGCTTTTCTTTTATTTTTCACAAAAAAATGTATATTTTTTCACACATACCCGTTTATAATAGGTGTAGTTATATAGTACCATGTGAGTTGCACAAATGAAAGCGGGTTGATATATATAGACAGAAGGAGTATATTGATAAGGCTCGCTGCGGTCACTGCGGCGGTTCTGCTGCTTTTGTGCGGATGCAAAAAGGATCCGTCGGGGCAGACGGCCGACGCCGGGCCCGTGACGGGGCTGAATGTTTTTTTCTTTGAGACGAGAGATGATTCGGACGCGATACTCATCAGCTCTCCGGAAGCAAATATCATGATAGATACGGGGCTGTATCTCGAAGCTCCGAAGCTCATGGATTCGCTGGCAGAGAAGCATGTTGAGCATCTGGACATACTGGTGCTCACGCACCCGGACAAGGATCACATCGGGGGCGCGCAGAGCGTGCTGAACGGACTTCAGGTCGACAGGCTGATAATGTCGAGGGCCACAAAGAATTCGGAGGAGCAGGCGCTCTTATCCAGCGCGATGGACCGCGAGGGGCTTACGGTCGATATCCCGACAGAGACAGAGACCTTTGAGTTCGGAGACCTGAAGATCACGGTATATCCTGCATGGCAGGAGGATTACGATAAAACGAACGATTACTCGGTCGCGGTGCTGGCGGAGTATGCGGGACGCAGATTCTTTTTCCCGGGAGATGCGGAAAAAGAGCGCGTGACCGAGCTGCTCGGCGAGTACGACATCGGGGACGTGGATGTCTATAAGCTGCCGCATCACGGACGTGACGGCAAAAAGGCGGATAAGCTGCTGGAGAGACTTAAACCGGAGTACTGCGTCGTAACCGCCGCGGCACCCGGGGAAAAGACATCGGCAAAGCTCAAGGAGCTCGGATGCGCGGTGTATTCCACCTTTGACGGCGAGATAAGGTTCATGGTGGATCCCGAAACGGGAGATATAAAGATCGAAAATAAATCAGAAACGGACGGGGGAATAAAATGAAAAAGAGATTACTGATACTGACGGTCATTGCGGTACTGACGGTGAGCGCGCTGGGCGCCTGCGCGAAAAACGGCGATGCGGGCAGCGACGCCGCAGCCACATCGGCGCCCGTAAATACGGGGACCGGCGCAAAGGCGACCGACACGCCTGCCGTTACGGGTGATGCGGGTACATCGGACATTACTGCCGATCCCGCACAGGACGGTGCCGGTACTTCGGACGGTTCCGCAGCAGCGCCCGCCGAGGGACTTACCGTGACCACCGAGGTCGCGGACGGCTGGAGCGAGAAGAACGGCGTATACACTATCACCAAGGCCGGCGAGTACAAATTCTCGGGTACCTTATCGGAGGGCAGGATCGTGGTCAACGCCAAGGGACAGGAGGTTTCCGTAATACTGTCGGGCGTTACGCTTTCCTCTGTGGAGGACTCGGTCATCTACATCGAGAATGCCGAAGAGGCGACCGTAGTGGCTCAGAACGGCACGGTAAACACCTTAAACGACAACCGCGCGCGCAAGGTCGGGAATCAGGAGCTCGCGGGCAATGCCTGCATCTATTCCAAGGACGATCTGTCCGTACAGGGTCAGGGAACCCTGCTGATCAACGCTTCGTACAACAAGGGAATACACACAAAGAACGATCTGAAGATAAAGAACCTCACGCTTGAGGTCAATGCGGTGGGTACCGCGATCCAGGGAAATGATTCCGTTACGATCAAATCGGGCAATATAACGCTCGTATCGACGGAGAATGACGGCATCACGACAAAGGACACCGATGTGAGCTCAAAGGGCAAGCAGCGCGGAGTGGTAACCATAGAGAGCGGCACCGTATCGATCACCGCGAAGGATGAGTGCATCAATGCGGCATACGATGTTCAGATAGATCCTTCGGCGCAGGTAACGCAGCAGAAGTATTAAGAAAAGCCCCTCACGGGGCTGTAAAGCTTACGGAGCGGGAACGGTCTCTATCCCGTCTCCGGGAGCGATCCTTCCTTCTTCGATCACTATGGCAAATATACCGTCGGTCGGCATAACGCACTTTCCGGCGGTCTTTTTTATCTCACAGTCGTTGTGGCAGGTCTTGCCGATCTGAGTGACTTCGAGCAGGGCGGGACCTACGCGCAGCAGTGTGCCTACGGGCAGGTGCTTTAAGTCTATGCCTTCGGTCAGGATGTTTTCGGCAAAGGCACCGGGGAAGAGGTTAAGGCCCGCCGCACGCATGGTATCGACGCTCTCTTTGGCCAGCAGGCTGATCTGCCTGTGCCAGTTGCCCGCGTGCGCGTCGCCGATGATGCCGTGCTCGCGCTTAACGTCGATATACGGTACTTCGTGCTTCTGGGTTCCTTTTTTCTCACTGATGCATATTGCGATAACTGTGGCCATGGTCGTATCCTTTCGCGCGCCGGCGGCATTGCCGTTCTTGCGCTGTTGTTAAGTATAGTGTACCATAAAAATTGAGAAAGACAAAATTATTTTAAGGAGGACGGCGTATGGAGGAGCTGACGATGAGCGTATCGGGCATTTGCAGGAAAGACGGCAAAAAGCTGGCATACGTGACCTTCTCGGATGACAGGCGGAAAGCGGAGGGCGTGATACCCGACTGCAGGATCGTGAGCAGCAGCGGTTTTACCGAAGAGGAGACCGCGCAGCTCGAGCTGTACATGAAGATGAACCTGCAGGAGCTCAAGCGGCAGTCGGCCGCGATCAGCCCCTTAAGGGCCATGATGAAAGAGAAACAATGAAGGAGAAACAATGAAAAAGATACTTATCACGAACGATGACGGAATATATGCCGACGGGATCGTAAGACTCGCGCGTGCGGCGGTGAAATTCGGAGAGGTGTGGGTCATCGCTCCGGACGGGCAGAGGAGCGCGATGTCGCACTATATCACGCTGCACACGCATATCGACGCGCATGAGGTGCACGATTTCCCGGTCGGGGGCGTGCATGCATATAAATCCACCGGTACGCCCGCGGACTGCGTGCGTTTCGGCCTGCTGAACTTCGTCCGGGCGGACGCGGTGCTCACAGGCATCAATTTCGGATATAACTGCGGGACCGACCTGCAGTATTCGGGCACGGCCGGAGCGGCATTTGAGGCGGCGGTCGAGGGCGTTCACGCGATCGCCTTTTCAGAGGGAGCGCACGGAGTACATGAGGTCAGCGACAGATACTTAGAGCAGCTGCTCGGCGAATATCTGGAAAAGCCTCTCGAGAGGAACACTATCTGGAATATCAATTTTCCCGAGTGCGGGCTTAAGGATTTCAAGGGCATCCTTACGGACAGGACCGTCGCGCACGGCGGATATTACAGGGATTCATACCCTTACGAGACGCTTCCGGACGGCGGTATCCGCATGACCATACACGGCGAAAAGGAAGTACGGGCGCAGGAAGGGTCCGATTACCGGGCATGCGTTGAAAACTATATTTCCGTAGGCGTTGTACGGAATCTGGGATAATGCATAAAAATGCATGATAATTAATATTATTTCTACTACACAATCGGCGACTTTTATGGTACAATTTTCTTTCCCGAGGATTACTATTTTTTTGGACGATTTTTACGGAAGGTTATGAGGAAAGATGAGGAAGTACAGACTAAGAGTCGGTCTTGATGTGGATGATGTCCTCTACGAGTGTAATTCCTATGCGCTGCAGATACTCAGCGAGAGGTACCCCGATGAGGAACCCATGAGCATAAATGAGATAAAGGGATGGGGAGAGTTCGGACGCCACCCGAAGGAGAGGATAGCGCTCTTCTCGGATCCCGAGTTCGTGCGTACGCAGCCGATAGTACAGGGCGCGCAGCGCTTTGTGAGCGAGCTCTCGAAGATCGCGGACGTGTTTTTTGTTACGGCAGTGCCCGTTGTGTGCATGAGCGCGAGAGGCGAGCGCCTGCTGCAGGATTTCCCCGAGATTCCCGCGCAGAACATCATCATAGGCACGAGAAAGGACGTTATGTCCCTCGATATCCTGCTCGACGACGGAGCGCACAACATATCGAGCTCAAAGGCCACGTATCCGGTGCTGATGCGTAAGCCCTGGAACATGGATATGACAGGCATTCTGGCGGTCAACAGCTACAGCGATTTCCTGCAGCTGTGCAAGATGATCAGGAATTCCTTCAACGAAAAGATAAACGATGTGAGCAGCGGCGGCGTGATCTGTCTGGTCGGACCTTCGGGTTCGCTGAAGAACGAGATCGCGAACGAGCTCTCGAAGAATTACAAAAAGTACGAGAAGCCCGTTACATCCACCACCCGCCCGAGGCGCGGCAACGAGTCCGACAATGCGTACAGGTTCATTTCCGAGGACCAGTTCGTCGAGGAAAAGGACGCCGGCAAATACATCGAGAGCACGGTTTATTCCCGTTATCATTTCGGCACATCGATCGAGGAGATCGAGCCTATCACCGCGAGAGGGAATTACGCGATAATACCCATCGACGTGTGCGGCGCGCTCACGATCAAGAACCAGTTCAGGAAAAACTCACTGCTGGTATTTGTCAACAGGGACAAAAAAGCGGTAGTCAAGGATATCGTCGAACGCGACATAGACGCGGACGATAAGGTCCGGCGCATAATGTCACTCGATTTCGAGTACAGGAACGCCGAGGTATGCGATATAGAGCTTAAAGTGGGCGACGACGCGAAGGAAGCCGCGAAGACGCTCGCGCAGATGATAGAGACAAAATACACCCACACCAGATAATTACGGCATATGTTTGAAAAACTTCTTGAAGACATCAGAAAATACGACAGGATCGTGATCCACCGCCATAAAAACCCGGACGGGGACGCTCTGGGCAGCCAGATCGGCCTGAAGAACCTGATCCTTGACAATTTCCCCGGGAAAACGGTCAAAACGGTCGGAGATGAGGCCGGGCGCTACGCGTTTATGGAGCAGTCCGTTATGGATACCGTTCCGGACGAGTTTTACGACGGCGCGCTGGCTATCGTGCTCGATACATCGGGAGCGGAGCTCATCAGCGACGACAGATACAAAACGGCGGCAAAGTCCTTCAGGGTGGATCACCATCTGTTCCTTGAGAAAATCTGTGATGACGAGATCCAGGATTCTTCGTTCGAGAGCTGCTGCGGCATGATAGCGCTCTTCGCGAAGGAGTCGGGGCTCTCTCTCTCAAAGCTTTCCGCGACTTCGCTCTATACCGGCATGGTCACGGATTCGGGCCGTTTCAGATATGATTCGACAAATTCCCGTACGTTTGAGACCGCGGCTTTCCTGCTTGCGGCCGGCATCGATACGAATAAGCTTTTCGGCGATCTGTACGCCGAGGACTTCGAGGCCGTGAAGCGCAGGGCGCTGTTCGTAATGAAGATCCGCTTCACCGGACACAACTGTGCATATATATACAATACCGCGGAGGAGGTTGCCGAACTCGGCATGAGCACCTTCAGTGTATCGCGCGGCATGGTCGGCGTGATGGGAGACATAAAAGGCGTCGACATCTGGGTCAATTTCACCGAGGCGCCCGAGGGCGTGCTCTGTGAGATCCGTTCCTCAAAGTACAATATCAACCCGATCGCGGTAAAATACGGCGGCGGCGGTCATGAAAAGGCCAGCGGAGCCACTGTGGCGGACAAAGAGACCGCGATGCTGATGCTGCAGGACCTGGACGCGATGCTCGCCTGAGACATGAGCGGGACCGATCCTGCCGATACGGAAGGAATTATTTAAGAACTGTATGAATGAAGAGACAAAACAGCTGATTTTTGATAAAATAAAAGCATATGACAGGGTGATCGTTTCGAGACACATCCGTCCGGACGGCGACGCTGTCGGTTCGACCATGGGTTTCGCACACATGATCAGGGATTCTTTCCCCGGGAAAGAGGTTCTCGTAGCATGCGAGGATTACACGGATTACGTTTCGTTCCTCGGCAAAGAGGACGGAGCGGTCCCCGCGGACAAATATAAGGACGCGCTGCTCGTGGTGCTCGATACCGCGGTGCTCGACCGCATCTCGAACAATAACGCGTCACTCGCGAAGGAGATCATTAAGATCGACCATCATGTGGACATCGCCCCTTACGGCGATATCTCGTGGGTGGAGGATTTCAGGTCATCCGTATGCGAGATGGTCGTTGATTTCTACATGACATTTAAGGATGAGCTGACGCTCTCGAAGGACGCGGCGCTCTGCCTGTTCACCGGTATGGTGACCGACTCCGGACGTTTCCGCTATGTAGAGACTACGGGAGAAACCTTAAGGCTCGCGGCGGTGCTGCTCGATGTCGGTATCGATACCGAGACGCTGTACGCCAGACTCTATCTCGAGGAGTTCGATGAGATCAGGTTCAGGTCGTATGTCTACGACAACATGAAGACCACCGAGAACGGTGTTGCCTACATCTATGTTGACGAGGCGATGCAGCAGAGATTCTCCCTGACGAGAGAGCAGGCGAGCAATACCGTGGGACTGCTCGGCGAGATCAAGGGCAGCATCATCTGGCTCGCGTTCATCGATTACGAGGGCACGATCAGGGTCAGACTGCGCAGCAGATTCGTCGAGATCAACAAGCTCGCGGAAAAATATCACGGCGGCGGACACGTCTGCGCGAGCGGCGCTACGGTTTACAGCCGTGAGGAGATGGAGGCGCTCTTAAAGGACGCCGACGACCTGATCAAGGATTACAAAGCAAATAATTTTTACCTGTAGAGGACCCTATGTTTTTTGATACGCAAAAGGCGGGCATGGCCAAGCGCATTTCCGCATGGCTGCTCGATATCATACTGCTCGCGGTCGCGGCGACCGGTTTCGCCGTAGTCGTTTCGATGGCTGTCGGCTACGACAAAACCTCAGATAAGCTTGATGCCTATTACGACTATTATGAGAGCGAATACGGGATCAATCTCGGCATTACGGAGGAGGAGAGCGCGGCTCTCACGCCCGAGGAGGAGGCAAAGTATTACAAGGCCTTCGAGGCGATGGACGCGGACGAGGACCTGATAAGGACTTACAGGCTGACGGTCAATCTGTCGCTCGTGATCCTCTCACTGGCCATTCTGCTGGCATATTTGCTTACGGAGTTTGCAGTGCCGCTGTTTTTCGGAAACGGCCAGACGATCGGCAAAAAGATATTCGGCCTGTGCCTGATGCAAAAGGACCAGACAAAGCTCAAACCGCTGGCGCTCGCTGTCAGGACCCTGCTCGGCAAATATGCGGTCGAGACCATGATACCGGCGCTGATGATGGTCATGCTGCTCGGCGGCATGATAGGGAGCACGGCGACGATGGCCATAGGACTGCTCCTGGCGATACAGATACTGGTCATGTACAGATCGCCCGTGAACGCGGCCATACATGATGTGTTTGCGGCCACTGTGGTCGTGGATATGAAGAGCCAGAAGATATTTGATGATCTGAAAGCAAAAGAGGAATACAAAATAAGAATGGAGAAGGGCTTATGAAAGTAGTACTCGAACATGTCACAAAACGTTTCCCGAACAGGGACAAGAAGATCAAGACCGAAGTGACCGCCGTAAACGATATCTCGTTTGAGATACCGGACGGAAAACTGATCGGTCTGCTCGGACCTTCCGGCTGCGGAAAGAGCACGACGCTCTATATGATCTGCGGCCTGCAGAAGCTCACCGAGGGCAGGATCTATTTCGGAGAAGAGGACGTATCCGATCTCTCTCCCGAAAACAGAGGCGTAGGCCTGGTATTCCAGAACTACGCGCTTTATCCGCATATGACGGTAAAGCAGAACATCATGTTCCCTCTCGAGAACCTTAAAGGGGATGACAAACTCACAAAGGACGAGATGCTCGAGCGCACCTATAAGGTAGCGAAGCTCGTGCAGATAGACGAGCTCCTTGAGAGAAAACCCAGCGAGCTTTCGGGCGGACAGCAGCAGCGTGTGGCTATCGCGCGCGCTCTGGTCAAGATGCCGAGAGTCCTCCTGCTCGACGAGCCTTTATCGAACCTCGATGCGAGACTCCGCCTGCAGACACGTGAGGAGATCCGCCGCATCCAGCGCGAGACCAACATCACGACCGTATTCGTAACGCACGACCAGGAAGAGGCGATGAGCATCTCCGACCAGATCGTCGTTATGAAGCTCGGCGTTGTGCAGCAGATGGGCGTTCCGCAGGAGGTATACAATAACCCCGCGAACCTCTTTGTCGCCAAGTTCCTCGGCACACCTCCCGTTAACGTATTCAGGGGCGAGGTTAAAGGCGGCGCGCTCTATATCGCGGACGAGAGGATCTGCGATACCCCCGGTATTTCCGACAGGGCCGTTTACGTGGGCATCCGTCCCGAGGGCTTTATCTACAGCCCGAACGGCGTGCTTACCTGCGACTTCCAGAACGTTGAAGTCATGGGAGGCGCGATCAGCATCGTTTCCTCGCATAAGGAATCGGAAAATGCGATCATCCGCGCGACCGTGATGGATGATGTTAAGATACCCGAAGGTGCCGCTACGGTTAAGTTCGATATAAAGCCCAACAAACTTTACGTATTTGACCGTGAAACGGAAGAGAGACTTTATTTCTGAGGATAAAAGACTATGGTAGATAGCAAACAACAATGGAAAGCGTGGATCTATCTTGCTCCCGCCATCGTACTGCTGCTGGTATTCACGGTCTGGCCCATCATCAACACCGTCAGGATGGCATTCCTCGAGAATTACAGCGGTCTCGAAACGGTAGGCGGAGCTACGTTCCAGTTCAACGCGCAGAATTTCGTTAAAGTAGTTAAATACAAGTATTTCATAAACTGTCTTAAGAATACGGTACTGCTGTGTGTACTCACGGTGCCGATCTCGACCATGCTCGCACTGCTCATCGCGGTCGGGCTGAATTCGATCAAGCCCCTGCAGAAGACTCTGCAGACCATATTTTTCCTGCCCTATGTTACCAACTCTATCGCGATCGGTATGGTATTCGCGGCTATGTTCAACATGGTAGGCATCAACATCGGCGCACCCGGACAGAATATCGTTTCGGCGGGTATAATAAACAACCTGCTCGGCGTGTTCGGAGCGAAGCCGGTAAACTGGATCAACGCAGGTTCCGGTTATTTCCAGAACATCGTGGTAATGACCGTCTACATCGTATGGAACGCGCTTCCTTTTAAGATCCTGATACTCCTCGGCGGTCTGCAGAGCATCAACAAGCAGTACTATGACGCGGCTCATGTCGACGGCGCTTCGAGGTCGAGGATCTTCTGGAGGATCACGGTTCCGCTCTTAAGCCCCATGCTCGCTTATGTTATCATCACCGGTTTCATCGGCGGATTCAAGGAATACACGAGCATCGTAGGTATTTTCGGTGAAAAGATGGGTCCTGCGGATGACGCGGGCCGTCTCAACACCATGGTCGGATTCATTTACGACGCGCTTTCCACAAACAAGCAGGGCCGCGCGAGTGCGGCAGCGCTTATCCTGTTCGGCATCATACTCGTTGTAACGCTGATCAATCTCCGTGTCAGCAAAAAACGGGTACATTATTAAGGGGGTGTGCGTATGTCTGAAGAGATCAAAAAAGAATTACAGACCGCAGCACCCGCAAAGTCTGCGGTCATGACCGAGCGCGATCTGAAAAAGACCGCGACGAACCAGACGGTCGTTAAGATACTGGTTAAGGTCATGGTATACGCGTTCCTGTTGATCATGGCGCTGATCGTCGTATTCCCGTTCTACTGGATGATCAACTCGTCACTGAAGACTCTCGATGAGTACAGGGCGCAGGTGCCCACCTTCTGGCCCAGGGCCGTTATGTTCTCGAACTATCTTGAAGCATACAGCGCGGCCGGACTCGGCAGGCTTTTCGCGAATACGATGTACGTAGGCATCGTATCCACGATCCTTTCGCTCGTGATCACCGTGCTCTCGGCGTTCGCTTTCGCGAGACTTGAGTTCAAGGGCAAGAATATCCTGTTCGCGGGACTCCTCGCCACCATGATGATCCCCGGTGAGCTCTTTACGATCACCAACTACGGTACGGTCACTTCCCTCGGCTGGAAGAACACATACACTGTTTTGATAGTTCCGTTCCTTGTCAGCGTATTCTACATCTACCTGCTGCGGCAGAATTTCCTGCAGATACCGAATGAGCTGTATCTGGCGGCCAAGGTGGACGGAACCAGCGACCTGAAATACCTCTGGAGGGTTATGATCCCCCTGTCGCTGCCCACGCTGATCTCGATCACCATCCTTAAGATGATGGGCGCATGGAACTCATATATCTGGCCCAGACTCGTCGCCAACGACGAGGCGCACAGGCTTATTACCAACGGTCTGCGAAACGCGTTCACCGAGACCACGGGAGATGTCAATTATCCCGTGCAGATGGCTGCGGTCGCGATCGTATCGTTCCCGCTCTTCCTTGTATTCGTGTTCCTGCGCAAATACATCATGAAGGGCGTGAGCAGGAGCGGTATCAAGGGCTGATACCGTTTATTCCGCGATAACTCTCCGGCAGAGCCGGTCGGTTATATAAAAGACGACTGCTGTTGATGACACAAAGCAGACGTAGGACATTTAGGAGGAGAAACAATGAAAATGAAAAAGTTGGTCGCTCTCGTTCTGGCGGCGGTTATGGTATTTTCGGTAACCGCATGCTCGAAGAAGACCGAGAGCAAGTCGTCACTTGCGATCCCGTCGGGAGGCTATGACGGAAGTGATGTTACGATCAGGTTCTATCACACGATGGGTGCTAACCTCAGCACCGTTCTCAATGCCTACATTGAGGATTTCAACAAGATCTATCCCAACATCCATATCGAAGCCAGCCAGGTTGGCTCATATGATGATGTAAGAAACCAGATCAGTACCGAGATCACCGTAGGCGATCAGCCCAACATCGCTTACTGCTATCCCGACCATGTAGCGCTGTACAACCTTGCGGGCGCCGTTCAGACTCTTGACGATCTGATCGCGAGCAAGGAAGAGGTTAAGCGCGCTGACGGAACCACCGAGACTCTCGGACTTTCCGACGCTCAGATCGCCGATTTCATCGAGGGCTACTACAAAGAGGGCCAGCAGTTCGGTGACGGCAAGATGTACACGGTTCCTTTCTCAAAGTCTACCGAGGTTCTTTACTACAACAAGACCTTCTTTGACGCAAACGGACTCACCGTTCCCAAGACATGGGACGACATGGAGGCTCTCTGCAAGAAGATCAAGGAGATCGATCCCGAATCGATCCCGCTCGGATATGACTCCGAAGCAAACTGGTTCATCACCATGTGCGAGCAGTCCGGTTCACCTTACACCAACGCGACCGGCGACCATTTCGTATTCAACAACGACACAAACAAGAATTTCGTTAAGAAGTTCCGTGACTGGTATCAGGCAGGCCTGCTGACCACTCAGACTCTGTACGGCGCTTATACTTCCGGTCTTTTCACCGCTGAGTCGGGCACCAGGAGCTACATGTCGATCGGTTCTTCCGCAGGCGCTACACATCAGCGTCCCGCAGCAGATGCTGACGGCAAGTATCCTTTCGAGGTAGGCATCGCTACCATCCCTCAGGTTAACGCTTCTTCACCGAAGGTTATCTCTCAGGGCCCGAGCGTATGCATCTTCAAGAAGGACAATGTTCAGGAAGTTATCGCATCCTGGCTCTTTGTTAAGTTCCTTACCACCAATGTTGCGTTCCAGGCTGAGTTCTCTATGACCTCCGGTTATGTTCCTGTACTCAAGTCCGTAGGACAGAACGCTACATACGCAGACTTCATCTCGAAGGCTGACGGCGGAAACTACATCTCGGCTCTTTCGGCAAAGATCTGTCTCGAGCAGGAGAGCGCTTACTACACATCACCCGCTTTCAACGGTTCTTCCAAGGCCCGCGATCAGGTAGGCAAGCTGCTTTCGAAGTGCCTTGCGGCTACCACCGATGATGTTGACAAGATGATCAATGACGCATTCAAGGATGCGGTCGATGAATGTGAATATGCTCAATAAAATCATTAAGAAAATGAGCCTCGTACTGGCAGTGCTGCTTATCTGCCTGCCGGTACTTACAGCCTGCAAAGGGGGAGACGAAAAGGATTCCCCCGATGCGGAGCCTGTCGATTACGCGGCATCGGTCAAGCTCGATATGAACTCCGATACGCTGAAGCAGACGGTTTCGGTAAAGACTTTTGTCGACGGCGACACGACGCATTTCAACGTGCCCGAATCGGTCATGCCGGGCGGTGTGTTCAAGGCCAGGTATCTGGCGATCAATACTCCCGAATCCACCGGCAAGATAGAGGAGTGGGGCAAGAAGGCGTCGAACTTTACCAGAGAGAAGCTTTCGGGCGCGTCCTCGATAATTATCGAGTCTGATGACGGCGACTGGGATGCCGATTCCACGGGCGGACGATATCTCGTATGGGTATGGTACCGCACGAGCGAGACCGAGGAATACAGGAACCTCAACATCGAGATCCTGCAGAACGGTCTGGCGATAGCTTCCAATTCCGCGAACAACCGCTACGGTTCAACTGCGGTTGCGGCGATCGACAGCGCAAAGAAACAAAAGCTGAATATTTACTCCGGCGAAAAGGACCCCGATTTCTTCTACGGCGAGGCGGTCGAGCTCACATTAAAGGAGCTCCGTACCGGCATCGAGCAGTATAAGGATATCCAGGTCGCATTCGAGGGAGTTGTCACAAAGAACTACAACAATGCCGTATATGTCGAGTCCTTCGACGAAGAGACGGGACTGTACTACGGCATTATGGTCTACTACGGTTTCAACCTGAGCGGCGAGGGTCTCGAGATCCTGACCGTGGGCAATCTGGCGCGCATAGTCGGCAAGGTACAGTACTATGAGGCCGGCGGCTCTTATCAGGTTTCCGGTCTGACCTACCGTGCCATGAAGCCCGACGATCCGGGCAATATCCAGAAGCTCGGCGACGGTTATTCGCCTTCCTTCAAGGAGACGGACGCGAGTCAGCTCATGAACGGCAAGGTCGACGTTTCGGTCGGAGATGAGACTAAGAGCTTTGATTACGGTTATCTGGCTCTGGCGACCACCGTGGAGATCAAAAATTTAGATGTTATAAGTGTCTATACCACGCAGAACGAGGAGAGCTCTTCGAACGGAGCGCTCACGCTTACCTGCAAAGCCGCGGACGGGACAGAGATAGCTGTAAGGACCGTGCCGCTGCGCGATGAGGCCGGCAATACGGTCACTGCGGATGCCTACGAGGGGAAATATATTTCCGTAAAGGGCATTGTGGACATTTATGACGGGAAGTATCAGGTGAAGGTTTTATCCGCACAGGATATCACCATAAATTAGCGAACAGCTTACAAAGAAAAGAGGAGAAAAATGAAGAAATTATTAGCTTTACTTCTGGCTGTTGTTCTCGTGGTTGCCGGCCTTACGGGCTGCAACAAGAGCAATACCGGAGACGCAGGCTCTGACGCTTCAGGCGATGTTGAGCAGGCTAAGGCATATCTCATGAGCATGTATGAGAAGAGCCCCGAAGTTACCGCATCCGATTACGATGTTGTTTCGATCGTTATGGTAGACGGCGTTAAGTACAACGTTACCTGGACAGCTGACGCAGCTGACGTTAAGATCGTTCCCGGCGATAAGATGACCAAGATCGATGTTAACGAAGAGTCCGCAAACGATGTTTCTTACGTTCTTACCGCTACTATCGCGGACCCTGACGGCAAGACCGCTACGGCTACCTTCAATCATAAGGTTCCCGCTTACAAGGTTACGAGCTGGACAGAGTACGCAGCTGCGGCAGCAGGCGACAACCTCGTTTGTAAGGGTATCGTAACCGGCATCATGTCCAAGAAGAACGGCAATTCCAGCAACTGCCTCTACTTCCAGGATGAGGTGGGCGGATACTACGCATACAACCTCGGCACCGATCCCCTCGAGCAGGGCATCAAGGTCGGCATGACCGTTCAGGTTACCGGTACAAAGGACATCTACAGCGGCACACACGAGATCAAGGACGGTGTTGTTGCCATCCTCGATGAGGGCACTTCCGTTCCCGCTCCCGTTGATTACACCGACGCTTTCATCAACGCGGCAGACCTTAAGGACGCTTCGATCACCGAGAAGCAGGCTCTGCTCGTAACTCTTAAGAACGTTGAGATCACCGGACAGGATGTTGCCGGCGGTTACTTCAAGTTCAAGCTCGGCGACAAGGAGTCATACATCCGTATTTCTTCTTCCGTTTGCCCTATCGTTACAGAGAAGGACGCTTTCATCGCAGGCCACACCGAGCACACAGGCTGGCTGGCTGACGCTACCGGCGTTATCTGCGTATATGACGGCGCATTCTATCTTACACCCGTTACCGTTGACGGCTTTGTTTACAACAACCTTCCTCAGAAGTCCGATAAGGAAAAGGTTGAGTTCGAGGCAGCAAACGTTTCGATCCCCGGCCGCTTCACAGAGGCAGGCGAGGCTGAGCTTCCCGCAAAGGGAACCACATTTGACGATGTAGCTATCGCATGGGCTACCGACAACGAGGCTGTTGCGGCTGTTGCTGACGGCAAGCTCGCCATCACACTTCCCAACGCAGATACCACCGTTACCGTAACCGGTACATTCACATGCGGCTCCGAGACCTTCGAGCAGGCATATGAGATCAAGGTTGAGGCTCCCGCAGACGATCTGTCCGTAGCAGAGACTCTGGCTAAGGCATTTGCTCTGGGCGAGGGCGAGGCTATGACAGGCGTTCAGGTTCTCCGCGGCGAGATCGTTGAGATCCCTACAGCTTACAACCCCGAGTACGGCAATGTAACAGTTAATATCCAGGTCGGCGAGCAGGTGATCCAGTGCTTCCGTCTGATCGGCGGCGAGGAGCTCGTTGTAGGCGATGTTATCACCGTAACCGGTAACCTCAAGAACTACAAGGGCACCGTTGAGTTTGACGCAAAGTGCACATACTCGAAGGATCTTTCGATCGAAGAGGCTAAGCAGGAGGTTGTTCTTGCTAAGGCATTCGAGCTCGGCGAGGGCGAGGCTATGACCGGAACCCAGATCCTGCGCGGTGAGATCGTTGAGATCCCTACAGCTTACAATCCTGAGTACGGCAATGTTACCGTTAACATCAAGGTCGGCGAACAGATCGTTCAGTGCTTCCGTCTGATCGGCGGCGAGGAGCTCGTTGTCGGCGATGTTATCACCGTAACCGGTAACATCAAGAACTACAAGGGCACCGTTGAGTTCGACGCAAAGTGCACCTACGTTAAGGATCAGTCCCTCGAGGACGCAAAGGCTGCTCTCGTTCTGAAGAAGGCCTTTGAGCTGGCTGAGGGCGAGGCTATGAACGGCCTCCAGACCGTGACCGGTACCATCACCGAGATCCCTACAGCATACAATGCTGAGTACGGCAATGTTACCGTTAACATTCAGGTTGGCGAGTACGTAGTTCAGTGCTTCCGTCTGATCGGCGGTGAGGAGCTCGCAGTCGGTGATGTTATCACCGTAACCGGTTACCTCAAGAACTACAAGGGCACTGTAGAGTTCGACGCTAAGTGCACCTACGAGAAGTAATAAATATTGTTTAGGCAAAAGGCCTTCGGAGTGATCCGGAGGCCTTTTTTTGATGTTCACAAAAAGAGGTAACTTTTAGACACTTTTTTTTTATATCGCTCCTATGATAATCTATAAACGCGGTATCGATAAGGCTGTTTTGGGGCATCCGGATACAATGATATCCGCATCGTAAAATTCATAAATTGTTATAAGAGGAGGGTAAAATGTTTCAATTCGATCAATGTAACAGGAGAAAGAGTAATGAACGCAGACTGATGAAGACTGTCCTGTCGCTCATTACGGTACTTGCACTGGTGATCACCATGCTGCCCATGGGAAGTGTGAAGGTTCATGCAGCTGTTGGTGATGAAGTGTCAAGCGGCACATGTGGTGCACATTTAACATGGAAGCTCACGGTAAACGGAGAGAATATCGAGGGCATTACCCCGATGACACTCACAATATCCGGTACGGGGAATATGGATACGTATACTAATATGCAAGGGGGGATTTTTGCTCCCTGGAGCAGTTATCGTGATTCGATCACCGAAATCTCGTTACCGGATGGCATCACCTCTATCGGCCAGAGCGCATTCTGGAAGTGCAGCAGGCTTACCCGGGTATCTATACCGGACAGCGTGACCGAGATAGGAATCGGGGCATTTCAGGAATGCGGGAGTTTGTCATCTGTTACCTTCGGGAGCGGTTTAAAAAGAATTTCCGGCGTTGCTTTTGTGTTATGCGGTCTTAGATCTGTCACTATCCCCGATAGTGTGAACTTTATAGGTTCAGGCGCATTTGCAGGCAACGGAAATCTTACCGGTGTAAACATCGGAAAGAACACGTCAGCTCTTACATGGGGAAATGCTTTCTATGGTGATGGATATTGGTGCAGAAGTCTGACCGCGATAGAAGTCGATCCGGATAACACAGCCTATTCCACGGAAGGTGGCGTGCTTTTTAACAAAAATAAAACAAAGCTGGTATACTATCCCTCGGGAAAACAGGATTATACCTATACCATACCTGATACGGTTACGGAAATAAGGCCTTACGCATTTGCAAGTGCAATAAGTCTTACGTCACTGGTTGTCCCCGGAAATGTAAAGAAAATCGGAGCATGTGCATTTTTGAATGTACCTGCTTATCCGATACTCCGTGAGGGTGTCGAGGAAATAGAAGGAAGTACGTATTATCCTACTATCCCGCTTTTCCTTGATTCACCAGCTGTTTATACTTTGCCTTCTTCGCTCAAAAAAATCGGATCCAATGCATTTGGGGTGTTTGGTAACGGCACTATATTGATCTCGGGAGAAGAAGTAGAATTCGGGCAAAATCCGATTAGAGACTTATCTGACAGTGTTAGTTTTACCGGAACTATCTACGCACCGGCGACCGTTGAATGTAATAATCTGAATAATGTTAAATCTAAAATCGTTTATATCTGCAAAGCTCCGGTTGTGAGTCAGAATAACTATACTTACAGCGGGAATCCGGTAACACATCTGGATTTATCTGCCAACGGCGGATATGTGATGGATCCTTCAAGCGTAAACACAGCTGTGGATAAGGGAGACTATACGGTAAAATTATCCCTGAAAGCTGATTACCAGGTCAACGGACATTCCGTTTCCTATGTCTGGGGCGATGTAAGTGATCCGTCAACCTGGACAACCGCAAGCGATAAGGCGGATAAGGTTTATAACTGGAGCATAGGAGAACCTCTGCCCACCTCCGGTACTGTCGGTGGCTGTACATGGTCTTTGAGTGATGATAATAAGACTCTTACAATTTCAAAGTCAGCAGACGGTGACGGAAAACTGCCTGACTATCAGTCGCCCTGGAACTATAAAAATACGATCACAAAGGTGATTATCAATGAAGGCGTAAAGAGTATCGGAAGCAGATCTTTTGCGGAGCATACTGCGCTGGAATCGGTAACACTGCCCTATGGCCTTGAAAAAATAGGACAAATGGCGTTCAATGAATGCACGGCGCTGAAGCAGGCAGAAATTCCGGGAACTGTATCTACAATAGCGTGGTTGGCTTTCGGGGGATGCTCTTCACTTGAATCGGTAACCATTAATGAAGGTGTGGAAAAAATCGATGCTACTGCATTTGGGTCCTGCACATCCCTTAGCTATATAGCTATCCCGGGAACTGTAAAAGAGATAGGCATGGCAGCATTTGACGGCTGCAGCTCACTTGGATCGGTTTATATAGGAAAGGGCGTGGAAAAAATACATGGCGGCGCATTTGATGACTGCAGCCTTCGAACGGTCGTTATCAATGTAAAAGATCAGGTGGATTTTGATAGTTCGGTTTTCTATACTCCGGGCAAAACTACTGCGGGGTTTGGTGAGATCAACTTCAGCACGTCTACAACAGGACTGAAGAAGCTCACTTCGACAGCCGGAAAGCTGACAGCAACAGCACAGCGCGGCGATTATACAATGCCTGTAACAGCGGCTGCATTTACCGTAAAGCTTGTGGATACATCTGCCACTGCTGTTCTTGAAAAGACCAGCTATGAGCGTACGGGAAGCCAGATCAGGCCTGCGGTAAGGGTTGAAGATGCAGGGAAGGAACTTATCGAGGGAACTGATTATTGCGTTGAATATGATACCAATACCGAAGTCGGAACAGGCTGGGTTACTGTCTTCGGTTTGGGCGAGTATACCGGAAGTATCGATCTGATGTTTACTATTACAAACGGTTCGGGCGGAGGATCGACAGGTGGCTCGGGCGGAGACTCGACAGGTGGTTCAAGCGGAGACTCTACCGGTGGTTCTACGGGTGGTTCAACAGGAACTGCGACAGGAACAACCGATACTGCAACCGATACAACCACAGAGAACAAGAAGGATGAGACCACTGCACAGGTAACCGAGAATGAGGACGGCTCAACCACTGCAACAACCGTTGAAAATAATCCCGACGGTTCCGTAACCACAAAGGAAGAGACGAAGACCGCTGACGGTTCGACCACCACTAAGGAAGAGACAACCGACGCGAACGGCAACACCAAGCTTTCCGAGAAGACCGTTGATGCCGACGGAACCGTAACTACCAGGCAGGAGACCAGGAAGGCAGACGGAACCGGCAGCGCATCCAGCACCACCAAAGACGAGGACGGAAATGTCCTCTCCACCACAAAAGAGAAGACCACGATCAACAGCAACGGAACAGTCAAGACCAAGGCCACTACCGAAAACGCAGATGGATCGAAGGTTGAGAACACAGTAAAGACTTACAAGTCGGGCAGGGTCGTTGAAGAGACGACTGAGACCGATGCTGAAGGCAACACCAACACCACGAAGGAAACGACCAGGACCGATGCTGAAGGCAATATAACCAAGACTGCCAAGACCGTTGCAAAGGACGCTGACGGCAACGTAACATCTACCGTTACCGAAAAGGAAACCATTTCAACAGATGAGAATGGCAATAAAAACACAGTATGCGAGACGGTTGAAAAGGATGCCGAGGGTAAGGTGGTAAGTACTACGACCGAAACGATCGTTACCGACGCAAAGGGCAAGTCGGCAGTTACGACCGAGACCGTAAATGCAGACGGCTCAAAGGTTGAGGAGAAGTTCGCAGTCAGCACCAATGGCAGTGTGAAGATGTCCTCACTTAAAACCGCACAGAAGGAAGTAACGATCCCTGATACCATCGAGGTTAACGGCAAAGCGCGTCCCGTAACTACTATCGGCAGCAATGCGCTGAAGGGCAACAAGAAGATCACGAGCGTATCGATCGGTGATAATATCTCCACGATCGGAGCGAACGCTTTCAAGGGTGATAAGAAACTTGCGAACATCGAACTGTCCGATTCAGTCATTAAGATAAGCAAGAATGCCTTCAAGGGCATTTCCAAGAAAGCAGTCTTTAAGATCAATGCCGTAAACGAAAGAGAATTCAACAGGATCGTAGAGCTTATTAAAGCGTCCGGTGTAAGCGACACGGTAACTTTTGAGAGAGTAACAGAATAAGTTCATGGTGCCTGTCACCGTAAAAAGGCCTTCGGAGTGATCCGGAGGCCTTTTTTATGGTATAATGGAGCTGTGGATACAAATTTTTTAAAAAATCCCTATTGACCTTACAGTTAACTGTAATG
>JAEEGH010001672.1_pt1 | contig 62789 bp, 54 predicted proteins | sample 9134181 | NCBI WGS metagenome assembly JAEEGH01 (sample SAMN16246544, study PRJNA631951) | gut metagenome | biome: gut microbiome; feature: rumen; material: DP-attached | host: Bos | place: Iran: Karaj | collected 2018-10
CTGAGGTGAGTCTTTACCATACAGGTGCACATGCTCTTGGTGTCAGGATCTTCCTCAAGCTTCTTGATCTTGTCATTGGCCAGAGGTGCATATTCAACACCATCAGCTCCGTAAACTTCCCTGGCGATCTTTTCGATTCTTTCCTTGATAGGCATATCAAGATCATACAGGTGGTGGAAATCATTCTTTTCTTTACAGGCATCCATTACTGCATCAGCAAGTTCAAGTGCACCTTCGCCGCCTTTTGCCCAGTGATTGGACAGGGCGACTTTTGCACCTGCTTTTTCTGCAATGTCACGGATGATCTTTATTTCCTCTGGAGTATCAAATTTGAACTGGTTGATACATACGACAGGGGTGATTCCAGATTTTTTAACTGTTTCAATGTGAGCGATAAGGTTTTCACAGCCTTTTTCAACCAGAGCGGGATTTGATTTTGTGTAAGCTTCATCAAGAGGCTTGCCGGGTACAACCTTGGGACCGCCGCCATGCATCTTAAGAGCACGGATCGTGGCAACGATAACAGCACAGTCCGGAGTGAGTCCGCTGAGTCTGGTCTTGATATTCCAGAATTTCTCAAATCCGATATCAGCACCGAATCCGCTCTCTGTAACATGATAATCGGAAAGTTTGAGACCAAGTCTGTCAGCTACGATTGATGACTGACCGACTGCGATATTGGCAAAAGGTCCGGCATGTACAAGCACGGGCTGTCCTTCGATCGTCTGAAGCAGGTTGGGGTTGGTTGCTTTGACCATCCATGCAGTCATAGCTCCGTCGACTTCAAGATCGTGAGTTGTTACCGGATTACCCTGTTTGTCGTATGCAACAACGATCTTTCCCATTCGTTCTCTGAGATCTTTGAGATCTTTGAACACGGCAAGTATTGCCATGATCTCGGATGAAACTGAGATGGCAAAACCTGATTCCATCATGAAACCGTCCATCTTTCCGCCGATACCGATGATGATATCCCGGAGGGACTGGGCACAATAGTCGATTATCCATTTCATCTGGACGTTTCGTGGATCGATATTCAGTCTTCTCAGATTTCGTTTGGCTAAAAACTCATCTGTATTGATTGCTTCATGCTGCATTCTGCTGGTAAGAGCTACCATGGCAAGGTTGTGTGCATTGTTGATATTATCGATATCACCGGTAAGACCGAGTGAGAATGGAGTTAAAGGAATACACTGGGATAAACCACCGCCGGCAGCACTGCCTTTGATATTGAATGTAGGACCGCCTGAAGGCTGTCGGATGGCACCTGAGACGTTCTGGCCTCGTTTGCCCAAACCTTCGACAAGACCCATTGTGGTAGTACTTTTACCTTCTCCGAGGGGAGTAGGGGTGATTGCGGTTACGTCGATGAATTTTCCGTTGGGTTTATCCTTCAGTCTGTTGAGAACGGCCTGATAATCGACTTTTCCGATATCATGACCGTAGGGAAGGAGTTCTTTCTTTTCGATACCCCATGAAGAGGCAAGTTCCTCGACGGATTTCATGTTTTCTTCTGCAGCTGCTGCTATCTGCCAGTCAGCCATTGTTGTGGGATCTAAAACAGTCATAGTGACCTCCCAAGTGTGAATAAAGTAACAAATAGTATATCAATAACATACGGTTTATTTCCAATATAAAAATAAGTGTCTTTACAAATCTAATTAATTGAGTTAAATTAAATTTATAACAATCAAATAGGAGTAAAAATTTATGAATATATATGATTTTGAAGTAGAGACCATCAAAGGTGAAAAGAAATCCATTGCCGATTACAAAGGCAAGGTTTTGCTTATCGTTAATTCTGCAACCAAATGCGGATTTACCAAGCAGTATGACGAATTAAGAGACATGTATAACGACTATGTAGACAAGGGTTTTGAGATACTTGATTTTCCATGCAATCAGTTTATGAATCAGGCACCCGAAAACAGTGAAGAAATTCATTCTTTCTGCACTATGCGATATGACATCAAATTCCCGCAGTTCGCCAAACTGGATGTTATAGGGGACAATATTCATCCTTTGTTTAAATATCTCTCAGAAAACACTACATTCAAGGGATTTGGAAACGGTCTGAAGATGGCCGCCCTCAAAATGGCAGTTAAGAAGGTCGACAATGATTACGAAAATAACAGTAATATCAAATGGAATTTCACCAAATTCCTTATCGATCGTGAAGGCAAGATCGTCGAACGTTATGAACCTACTGAAGGTGTTGATGTAATAAGAACAAAGATTGAGGAATTATTATAATGTTCGATCTCGAGGAATATCTTTCCACGTCAGTAGGCCATATCGTTCGTGATATGGTTAAGACATCAAAATTCAATATAAACCAGAATCTATTCATTACTAAATTTGCTGTTTCAAGCCGTAATGCTACAAATATCCGTTTGGCCCATGCCAAGGAAGGTAATCATATTCCTGCTTTTTTGATTTCCAGCATTACTTCAACCTGCAATCTCCATTGTGCAGGATGTTACTCAAGATCTAACGGGGCATGCCACGATGGTGCAGCTCACGATCAGTTGTCTGATCTTGAATGGCATAGGATATTTAAAGAAGCCAGGTCTCTGGGAATCAATTTTATCTTTTTGGCTGGCGGAGAACCGCTTATTCGCAGAGATGTAATCAATAAGGCCGCTAAATCAAAAGATATCATTTTTCCGATCTTCACCAATGGAACAATGATAGATGATGAATATATTCAGTTATTCGATAAAAATCGAAATCTGATTCCTGTGTTAAGCATCGAGGGTGAACAGGAAACAACTGATAATAGACGCGGTGCAGGTGTTTATTCCAAGCTGATCAATGTAATGGATAGGATGAAAGAAAATCAGATCATGTATGGCGCTTCCATCACATTGAATCATGAAAATATTGATGAAGTGACATCCGATTCTTTCGTTAAAAAACTGAACGAACGCGGTTGCAAAGCAGTATTTTATGTGGAGTATGTCAATGCTGATAATGCTGAAGAAGATATTGCTCCCAACGATGATGACAGAGAATACCTTAATGACAGGCTGACTGCTCTTCGTCAGGAATATGACAATATGATGTTCATTACATTCCCCGGAGACGAAATCAAATCCGGTGGCTGTCTGGCTGCAGGCCGTGGATTCTTCCACATCAATTCAACCGGCGGTGCCGAGCCGTGTCCGTTTTCCCCGTATTCAGATATGAATGTAAGAGATGCCTCTCTTCTTGACGTCATCAATTCCAAGCTGTTTACTGAGTTGAGATCAAGTGATATTCTGACCTCGCAGCATGATGGTGCATGCGTATTGTTTACTAATCGTAAAAAAGTTGAAGAGATTGTTAATTCAAAATGAATACCGTTGTTGATAAAAAATATGATTGTCTGAAACTGGATAACCAGTTATGCTTTCCTCTCTATGCCTGTGCCAGAGAAATAATTAAGAAATACAGACCTTTTCTTGATGAGATAGATCTGACCTATACCCAGTATGTGGCGATGATGGTTATGTGGGAGTATGGGACAGTGACCTCCAAAGAACTTGGGGAAAAACTCTATCTTGATTCAGGAACTTTGACTCCGCTCCTGAAAAAGATGGAAGAGAAAAACCTCATCAAAAGACAGAGACTGAAGTCGGATGAGAGAAATCTCAAGGTTACAATTACCAAAAAAGGGGAAGCACTTAAGGAGAAAGCAGTCCGGATACCATATAAACTTAGTGACTGCATTGATTTGGATCAAGAGGATGCCAAAACTCTTTTTACTCTACTTCGAAAGTTTCTGTCCACCATTTAATATCATTGTTCCATATCTATACATTCAGTATGTCTCGTCGTGTTGATTGAAAAGACATACTGAATGTATAATTTATGCTTAATGCATATTAAAGAGGTGTTAAATGCTGAGAACTCATAATGCCCAATCTCTCAATTTGAATAATAAAGGGCAGAAGGTTACAGTTGCCGGATGGGTAGACCGACGACGTGATCATGGCGGATTGATTTTTATTGATCTTCGTGATCGTTCGGGACTTCTGCAGATTGTGTTTAATCCTGAAACTAATAAGGAAGCACATGAACTGGCCGGAACGCTGAGAAGCGAATTCTGTATTCAGGTGACAGGTGTTATTTCTCCAAGACCTGAAGGCACAATCAATGAGAAACTTCCAACCGGAGAGATTGAACTGCTTGCTGAATCACTCAAGATACTGAATACGTCTGAAACACCTCCGTTTTATATCAATGAAGAAGTTGATGTTGATGAGAACCTGCGTCTTAAATACCGATATCTTGATATGCGCAGACCGACATTAAAGAACAATCTTATCTTCAGACACAAGGTTGTCCATCTTATGAGAACCTTCCTTGACAGCGAAGATTTCCTTGAAGTTGAAACTCCTATTCTTACCAAAAGCACGCCTGAAGGCGCACGTGACTATCTGGTTCCCAGCCGATTGCATGAAGGTACCTTCTATGCTTTACCTCAGTCTCCGCAGCAGATGAAACAGCTGCTTATGTGCGGTGGACTTGAAAGATATTATCAGGTTGCTAAGTGTTTCAGAGATGAAGATACAAGAGCTGACAGACAGCCTGAATTCACTCAGCTCGATATTGAAATGAGTTTTGTTGAACCTGAAGATGTAATGGGCATGATCGAAAGAATGCTTCTTAAGATCATGGATACGTTGAGACCTGATGCAAAATATCCTCGTCACTTCCCTAGGATCCAGTATTCCGAGGCAATGAGCAAGTACGGAAGTGATAAACCTGATCTCAGATTCAAGATGTACATCACCGATATCTCAGATATCGTGAAGGACAGCGAATTCGGTGTCTTCAAGAATACCGTTGCAAATGGCGGAACGGTCAAGGGCGTTGTACTTCCCGGATGTGCCGGTTATTCAAGAGCAGAACAGCAGGAACTTGTTGAACTTACCAAGACATATGGCTCCAAGGGTATGGTACCTTTGGCTTACACCAGTGAAATGGCATCAATAGAAGAGCTTACTCCCGAAACTGTCAAATCAGTTGCAACCAAGTATCTTTCAGTTGATCAGTTGAAGGAAATAGCTGTCCGTATGGGTGCAAATCCCGGTGATCTGGTCTGTCTTATTGCTGACAGAGAAGATAAGGCGCTTGAATACTGCGGCAGATTCAGACAGGATATGGGTCTTAAACTCGGTCTGGCCGATCCCAACGAATTTGCATTTGCTTTTGTAGTTGATTTCCCTCTGTTCAAGTGGGATGAGGAAGGAAACCGATGGGATGCTGTTCATCACCTGTTCACAGCACCGTTTGAAGAAGATATTCCTCTTATCACTATGGAAAATGCCGGCAAGGCAAGATCTCAGACTTATGATATTGTGTTGAATGGTTTTGAAATCGGCGGCGGCGGTATCCGTATCCATAACGCAGAACTCCAGGAAAAGGTTCTTGAAGTGATGGGTTATCCCAAGGATATTGCTGAAGACCGATTCGGACATTTGATAGAAGCTTTCAAATACGGAGCACCTCCTCATGGTGGCATTGCCATGGGTATTGACCGTGTTGTAATGCTATTGTGTGGCGCTGATTCAATTCGTGAAGTCATCGCATTCCCGAAGAATCAAAGTGCACAGGACCTGCTGTTTAACGCACCTTCAACAGTGGAAAAACAGCAGATTAAAGATTTACACATCAAATTAATCGATGACTAACAAGGAGAACTAGAAAAATGAAAATTGTTGAAACAAAGACTGAAAACCGTACAACAACTATCAAAGTCGAACTTGATGCCGCAGAAATCGAAGCTGCAAGCGATGAAACATACAAGCGATTGAACAAACAAATTGTAGTGCCCGGTTTCAGAAAGAACAAAGCTCCCAAACAGTTGCTGATCAACCACGTCGGCAAGGATGCTTTCAATACTGAAGTCTATGAAGACTATATCCCCGGTGTCACCAATAAGATCATTGAAGATGAAAAGATGGATATCTATGCTCGACCATATGTCCATGTCATCGGAGAAGATCCTGTAACATTTGAGGCAGTTATTCCTCTTACTCCTATTGTTGAACTTTGTGATTACAAGGCTGTCAGGATAGATCCTAAAAAGATCGAAGTAAGAGAAGAAGAAGTAAATGCTGTTATAGACAGATTCCGAAAACAGAATGCCAAGTGGCAGGAATCTGACGGTGAAGTTGAAGAAAACGATATCGTTACTATGGATATCGACAGCCACAGCGGAGATGAACCTTTCATTCAGCAGAAAGGTATGCCTTTCCAGATTACCAAGGATTCTGACTATCCTGCTCCCGGTTTCTCTGAAGCTTTAATTGGTCTTAAGAAGGATGAGGAAAAGACTTTCTCACTGACTTTCAAGGAACCTGACTACAATTTACCTGGCGAAGAGAACAAAGATGAAGAGAAAAAGGAAGAAAAGCCCGATCGAATCATAGAATTTACCGTTAAGATCACTGAAATCCGAAAAGAACAGCTTGCAGAGCTTACTGATGACTTTGCAAAGATGATCATGCCTACCTGCAAAGATGTTGAATCACTCAAGAACGTAGTTCGTGATGAACTTATGCATCGTGAAGAAGACAATGCCAGAGACGCATACAATACCGAAGTTATGGAAAAGATAGCTGAAGGAAGTAAGATAGAATACCCTGATTTCCTGGTTGAAAACGAAATAGACACAATGATTCAGGAATTCTACGAAAGAGTCTCTAAATCAGTTAATTCACAGGAAGAATATGATTCCATTGTTAACGGAACAAAGGAAGAAGATCTTAGAAAGACTTATCGACCCAGTGCAGAAGTCAGAGTCAAGAACAATCTGATTATCACCAAGGTTATGGAACTTGAAAAGATTGAGACCACAGATGCTGAAGTCGATGAACAGCTGGATAGATTTGTAAGTGATGCTCCTGATCCTGAAAAACGAAGAGCTGCACTTAACACTGAAGAAAACAGAAACAATATCAAGCTTTGGAATTCATCATCCAAGACTTTAAAGGCACTTCTCGGATTTGCTTCAACTGACTGGACTGATGAGGAAAAGAAGACTCTTGAACATCATCATCACCATCATGACGATGATGCAGCAGAAGAAGCAGCAGAAGAATAATAGATTGTTAACTTACATTAAAAAAGCTACATTCTAATGTAAGGAGATAAAACATGTATAACTTAGGTAGTAGGGATGAACTTATCCCATATGTTATTGAAAAGAGCGGTCAGGGCGAAAGATCATATGATATCTATTCGCTTCTTCTGAAGGAAAGAATCATCTTTGTCGGAGAAGAGATCGAAGATCATATGGCTGATACTATTATTGCTCAGCTTCTTTATCTCGAAAGAGAAGATCCGGACAAGGATATCATGATGTATATCAATTCACCCGGCGGTTCCGTAACAGCAGGTCTGGCAATCTATGACACAATGCAGTTTATCAAACCTGATGTGTCTACCATCGCTATCGGTATGGCTGCCAGCATGGCTTCCATATTGCTTTGTGCAGGTGCGAAAGGCAAGAGACTTGCTCTTCCTCATTCAACCGTTATGATCCATCAGGCAAGCGGCGGTGCACGAGGTAAGACATCAGATGTCAGAGTTCAGGTTGCCGAGTTACAGAGAGTAGAAAACATTATCAAAGATATATTATCCGAAAAAACTGGTCAGCCTTTGAAAAAAATCGAACAGGACATTCAATTGGATAATTATATGACTCCTGAGCAGGCACTGGAGTATGGTCTGATCGACAGTATTATCGGATCAAAAAAAGCAGCTGAAAAGCCGTCATCTAAAAGTAAAAAATAAAATTGATTACAAAGGGACCGCATAGACAAACGGTCCCTTTGTTGTTTAATATAATACCGATGGATTTATCAAATATAATCACTCTTTTTACTGGAGTTGCGTTATTCCTTTTTGGTATGTCGCTGATGGGCGATAGTCTAAAAAGACTTGCAGGCGGCAAACTTGAAGTTGTACTTTCCAAAATGACCAATTCTACACCCAGAAGTGTAGCTCTTGGTGCAGGTGTCACCGCTGTTATCCAGTCTTCATCTGCTACTTCAATCATGGCAGTCGGCTTTGTTAATTCCGGTATCATCAAATTTAAACAGGCGATCGGTGTTGTTCTGGGTGCAATTCTTGGTACCAGCATCACAGGCTGGATCGTCAGTCTTTCAACACTTAACGGCGGATCGGGATTAGTCCAGCTTATTTCTTCTACCACAATTGCTTGTGTCGCTGCTCTGGTCGGCATTTATCTGAGAATGTTCACAAAGAGACGTACTAATCATGCTATCGGTGATATCTTGCTTGGTTTTGCAGTATTGATGGTAGGTATGTCTTTGATGAGCAATGCAGTTGCTCCGTTGAAAGAAAGCCCAACTTTTGTTCATTTATTGTCTCTCATTTCCAATCCGTTTTTAGGAATCCTGGTCGGTGTCGCTATTTCAAGTGTTCTTCAGAGTGCCTCAGCCGCAGTTGGTCTCGTACAGGCTCTTACAGCTACTGATGCTGTCGACTTTGCCGTAGCTTTGCCGCTTATCATCGGTATTGCAATAGGTGCTGCACTTCCTGTTTTGATTGCAACTATCGGTGCAACACGTGATGGCAAAAAGACAGCAAGCATCTATCTTATAGCAAATGTTCTAGGTGCAATAATCATAGGTGCCGCTTATTACATATTAAATTCATTCCTGCAATTCTCAATCAATAGTGTCATATTGAATACAGTGGATGTGGCTTTGCTTAACACTGTATACAGATTGCTTGTTGTGCTTGCATTGATTCCGTTGGTTGGTTTTATGGACAAGATAACGGAAAAAATCGTACCGTATGATAAACCGAGCAAAAACCTGCAGGCATATCCGGAAGTTCATATGGAAGAAAGCTTCCTTCTCTATACTTCACTTGCGATCGCTCACTGCAAGGACGTTACCAATAATATGGCCAATCTGTCCAGAACGAGTGTGAACAGCGCCATTGATATGCTGTTCAACTATAATGAAAAAGCTTTTCAGGAAATTTCCACTATGGAAGCGCGCTCTGACCAGTATGAGGACGCTATTGGTTCCTATCTTCTTAAAGTGACTAAGAGGGAACTTAATACTGCTCAGAACAAAGAAATATCAGAGTTGCTTCATACATTGCCTGATCTGGAACGAATTACTGATTATGCTATGAGCATGGGCTTCATTGCCAAGACTATGTATGAGAAGAATATCAATTATTCCGAACAGGCAAAACATGAACTTCAGGTATTAAGGTTTGCTCTGAGCGAACTGCTTGATCTGACTGTTGATTCCTTTGTCAACAGCGATCTCCAGATGGCAGCAAAAGTTGAACCGTTGAAGGATGTTGTAGGAAAGCTCTGCGATGTCCTGAAGAGTCATCATGTTGAGAGATTAAAGATCGGAACATGTACTGTGGAGCAGGGTTTCACATTCAACGATATACTGACAAGTTATGAAAGAATTGCAGGGCACTGTTCAAATGTTGCTCTTGCTATGCTTGAAATCGATTCGAATGCATATGATACTCACGGACACGTCAGAAAGATCGATCCTGAACACAGAAAACAGTTCGAAATGTACGTCGAACAGTACACCAGAAAATATGCACTCGATGATGAGGAAACTATCAATTAGTCACTTTGCAATGTAAATGGCTTGATTTTGCATTGTGTGACTTCTGATTCTATTAAAAGACATGCTCGGTGGAAAAATGATAAGACCTGCTGTTTCTGATGATATAGAAAAGATCGCTCAGACTTACGACGAACTTCTGCAGTGGGAGCAGGAAAACGGAAGTACGACTAACTGGGTGTCAGGCCTGTATCCGACACGTAAAGTCCCTGAGGATAAAATACCCGTCGGTGAAATGTTTGTTCTTGAGGAAAACGGGGATATCTGTGCAAGCATGGTACTAAACCATGATCAGTTACCTGAATATGCTGATATCGAATGGCTATATCCTGCAGAAAATAACGAATGTCTGGTTATCCATACACTGTGTATTCCTCCATCAAAAGCTCACCGAGGCTACGGAAAGAAAATGGTTCAGTTCGCTTTTGATTATGCAAAAACACATGGCTGTAAGGTTATCAGGATTGATACTTATGAAAATAACGAACCTGCAAAAAGCCTTTATCAGAAGTTGGGCTTCAGAATAGCCGGGTACGGAGAATGTCTCTTTCAGGGTCTCATACCTGAGAAATTAGCTTATCTGGAATATCTGCTGTAAACCGCTCATCGTATTCAGTGATGAACAGTTGTGGTTTTGGCTGCTCTCTTATCTTCAAACAAATACATTTTAAGCTCTTCGATAGGCAGAGCTTTACTGTACAGCCAGCCCTGATAAACCTTTACGCCAAGTGACTCGAGAATATTACGCTGTTCCTGTGTCTCAACAAATTCGGCTACTAGATGCAAATGCATACTGTTTGCGAGGGTCACCATTGAGACAATAATGTTCTGTGTAGTAGGGTTAGTAACATCGTGTACGAGAACACCATCAAGTTTGGCTTCATCAAAATATCCGGTTTGAAGGATCTTAAGGGAAGTGCTTCCGGCAGTGAAATCATCCACGGATAGTCTGAATCCGAGTTCTTTGGCTCTTTTGAGGATATCTTTGGTTTCGTCGTTGATATTGAACTTCATTTCCTCAGTGATCTCTATAACCACTCTATTATGAGGAATATTGTATTCATCAGCCAGTTTTGCAATTTTGTCTACTGAATGCTTACTTATGAAGAATGAAACAGTTGAATTGACTGATAGAGTAAAAGAATCAGGAAGATTCGGCAGTATTTCAGCAAAACTCTTTAATGCAAGCTGCCATGTTTCTTCTTCAAAAGCAGATTCAAATCCGCCTTCCTGGGAAAGTTTGACGACAAGAGGAGGGTACACCATTCCGTAGTAAGGATGGTTATAACGCAGCAGTGCTTCGACGCCTTCGGTCGTTCCATCTGCTTTTGTTTGCGGCTGGAAAAACATCTTGAATTGATGAGTACGGATTGCATCTTCTATTTCGAGAACGAAGTCACTTGAGAAGTTTCCGACTTCACCGTCAACTTTCGTCAAATTAATTCTGTAGCCATCGAGTTCGCTCTTTTTAAGCTCTGCTAGAGATGCTTTGTAAAGTGAAATATCTTCCTTTGTTTTCATATCTTCGTTGACTTTGACAAAGGGCAGATAGACCAGTGCATCAAGTACCAGAAGCAGGAACGGGAATATTGTTCCGAATAAACTTCCATTGGTGGAAATATATGCGATAAGGCCGACTGGTGTTGACCAGATTGCTTTAGTATAAATGACAGGAATCAGTCCCATTGATGTGAATGCATAAGCAAGCAGGAAGTTCATCAGAGGGCAGATAAGGAACGGAATCACAAGAGCAGGGTTGAAAATGATAGGAAGACCGAATACAAGAGGTTCATTAATATTCAACAGTGAAGGTGCAATTGAAAGGTATGCAATTCTTCTTGTGTCTTTTCTCTTCGCATAGATGAGAAGACCTATAAGAAGAGCAAGTGTTGCACCGCATCCGCCAAGAAGTACATAGGAATTGATGAACGGCATGGTCAGAATGTTTGACGCAGTGCCGCCAGCTTCAACTGCCGCAATGTTTGCATCAAGGTTTGGAACATAAAAAGTGTTTTCAACTACCTGGAGTACGTTGGAACCGTGAATACCGAAACACCATAGTAATGAACATAGGAAGATATATACAGATCCTGAAAGCAGTCCGTTTCCAAGATTTGTGAATATACTTGCTGCAATATTCTGTACATAAGCGTTCACACCGGGAAAATCACTGTAATTGGCAATGAGAACTGCCGGAAGTGCAGATATCATTGCAATTAAAGCAGTGGGAATAATTGATTTAATGGAAAGATTAATAGAATTTGATCCGGCGCTGCTGAAAAGATTGTCGAACGTTTTGGATAAAGCACTGTATAGTCTGACTCCCAGGAACGAAGATATCAAAGCAAAGAATGTTCCGGCTGTTCCGAAAGCAGATGTATCAAACTGGCCTGCATTGATAATAGTCATAGCCAGGAAAAGAAGCAGTGAAGAAATAGTAGACATAATGTTATCACCGGTGCCTTTGTCTCTGTATATGGCAGAATAGTGATAAGAAAGAATTGTGACAAGGTAAATACTGAGAAAACCGAGCGTGGCAGTGGATATTACATTCAGAAAACTGCTTTGGAAAATTCCATAGCTGTTAGTTTGTGTCCAGTCGACGTATGCCTGTATAGGAAACCAGTTTATTGCTACAGCAAATGCTCCTATCAATACTATCGGAAGAAGATTCATAAAAGAACGTCTCAATGCTTTTGCAAACGGCATTGAGGCGATTACCGATACCTTTTCAGTGTACTTGCTGAAAGGAGCAATAAAACTATCCATCATTAATGTTTCCCCTCAGTATAATCACTGCCAAAACACAAACCCTTCATATCGTATCTCAGAAGTAAATTTTACTGTTTGAAACTAAACTACACTATTATAATTAATTATTACTAACTCTTAAACTACTTCGTTGATATAGAATACATACTTTTTTCATCACACTTTTCATCTGATGGTTACAAAAAAACAGGTATGTTACAGAACATACCTGTTTTTAATAATCAAACTATCGTTTTAATCGATCTTGAACAGTTCGACTGATTCAACGTTTTCGCAGTAAACAGTCAGATATGCAATACCTTTGGGAGTCCAGAAAGACATATGGATATCATAGCCTGAACCCTGATTGTACAGTTCATGATACATAAACTGTATATCTGTCCTGTATATATCTCCGTCAAGATACGCAATGCTTCTGAGCCCCTTATCTTTTTCTGTGACTCTGGCTTTTTTGAATACAACTTTTCGATAGGGAGCTTCATCACTGGCAAAATATCCTTCGAGAGCTACAGTCATTTCAAAATTCTTTCCGTTTTTGCGGAGTGAAAGGAGACTGGCGTCATGAAGGCACACTGCATTCATGACATCGCCGGGAATCCTCTGTTTGGAAAGAGTTCTGTCTGCATTTCGTTCGATCTTCAGAAGCTGTTTTTTGTTCTCTTTGTCTTCTGCTTTATATCGGTTGTATGCATCCTCAGGGAGATAACCCAGGGCAATCAGTCTTGCATCAACTTCTTCATTCATCCAGTCAGGATAGAAATTCTTTGCATTTCTCAGCCCCGCTTTATATGTTTCCTTGAAGAATTCAATCGTTTCATTCGGATCAAATTCTCCACGGTTTTCGAATGCTTCCAGTTCCTCTTCATTTTCTTTTTTGATTCGTTCTTTGACTTCCTTCATCGTGAGGTTTTTGCGGACTTCTCCGGTGCTTTCGTTGATTTCAACCCAATCGGCGGGATTGAAGGTAGCCTTTGTGATAGATTCAGGAGTGTATTCAAATTCAGGAGGGGTATTGAAGAATTTTCTGTCGGCTGCGATTTCTTTTTTCAGAGCTTTGTTATACAACGCTTTGATTTCTGCTGTTGTATAAGTGCGCTGTGGTATTTTCTTGAAATCATCACTCAAACCGACTAACTGGAGCAGTTCATAGTATTCTCTGGTATAGTATTTCATTTTTCGCTTCCTCCTTACAGAATGCGTATATTAATTTGAGGCATTTTGTCTTTTTATAATGTTCTTTTTAATAAGCTTTCTGATAGGTCTTGCCGGTAGTCCGAGTACAATTTTTATCGGATTTGAAGCTGAATAATGTACTTTGCCTTGCCTTAGTGCATCAAGAAAACCATCTTTTCCGCTGAATTCAGGTATTTCAACATAAGCTCTTCCTATCTCACTTGGAACATGGGCATCGCTTCCTGCACTGACTGGCTTATTATATTTTACCGCAAAATTCTTCGGCCTGCTCATATTCTGGAAAGGAATTGTCCTGGCATTTCTTATTTCCACAATATCGATCAGATCATGTATTCTTTCAAGGGTTTCTTCCTGCATGGCATGTCCTCGATACGGATCGAATGGGTGAGGAATACATGCAAGTCCGTTCTGCTCGTGAATGATTTTTATGGTTTCTTCCGGAGATAGGTTGTTGGGAATGCTTTCCTGAAGGAACAATCCTATGATCTCTCCTTCATTTGTGCATATCTCCTCGGAAACTATAACTTTGAAGGGGAGATCCATTTTTGAAAGCGCCAGTGATCCATTTGCATTTCCGTGATCACAAACTGCAATGCATCCGAGGTTTCTTTTGACGGCAGTTTCGATTATTTTATCCAGCGTGTTGACAGAGTCACCTGAATAAGAAGAATGAACATGTAAATCTGTTTTTATCATTTATTTCCTTTTCTATTTCTCAGCCTGGCTGAGAACCTGAACTGAACCATTAACTAATGTTACTGTGTCTTCGATTCTGACACCTCCGAAGGCAGGAATATAAATTCCCGGTTCCACAGTAAATACCATACCATCTTCGAGTATGTCATTACTGTTAGGGGATACCCTTGGAAATTCGTGGCACTCCAGTCCGATTCCATGACCAAGAGAATGCCCGAAGTTCTTTCCGAATCCGCATTTGGTTATGATGTCCCTTGCATAAGCATCTGCGGTTACACAGCTGTCACCGCTCTTAATCGACTTTTCGGCTGTTGTCTGAGCTTCCAGTACGATCTGATAAGCCTGATCAATCAGAGGCATCATGCTGCCCAGAGATATTGTTCTTGTAAGATCTGATGCGTAACCATTAACTCTTGCACCGATATCTATAATGACTGCTTCGTTATAATGAATTTCACGTGTTCCCGGAATGTGATGAGGACGCGCAGCATTCGGCCCGGATGCAACTATTACATCGAATGGAAGAACCTCTGAGCCTGCCTCTCTCATAAATTTTTCGATTTCCCACGCAACCTGTTTTTCTGTCATTCCTGCTTTCATGAATGACTTAACAAATGAGATTGCATTATCAGATATCCTGACAGCCTTTTTTATGTTTCTGATTTCTTCGGCAGTTTTAATGCTTCTCAGTCTGTTGATAAAGTTACCCAGTGGTACAAATTCCACATCAGATGTCTGAAGCAGGGCGAATGTTGAACAGACCATATTGTCAGCTTCATAACCGATCCTCTTTATCTGATTGCGTGCAGTGAGTTCTTTGAACCAGGAATCCATCGGTGAGTGAGTTTCATATATTTCATATTCAGGAGCTTCTTGTCTGGCCTGAACAGTATAACGGGAGTCTGTTATAAGGATCTGGTAATTTTGTCCTATAAGCAGCCATGAATCATCTCCGCGGAAATCCGAAAGGTATCTGACATTGTATTTGTCACTTACAAATACAGCATCAAGCTCATTTTGACTCAGGTAATCTCTTAATTTGTCTAATGAATCTTCATTCATCTTTTTTATCCTTTTCTTCCATATGTGCCATGGGATGGGCATGCATATATACTTTCTGTGCCTGTATCTGTGAAATGTGAGTATAAATCTGTGTGGTTGAAAGATCTGAATGTCCCAGCAGCTCCTGTACGACTCTCAGATCTGCTCCGCCGTCCAGCATGTGAGTGGCAAATGAATGGCGCAGAGTATGCGGATGAACATTTTTGTTTATTCCACAGTATTTTGCGTATTTTTTTATCATTTCCTGAATGTATCTGTCTCCAATTGGTTTTCCTGAATTTGAGATGAATAGTTCACCATGGACGTGACCATCAAGAAGAACATCACGGCTGTGCAGCAGATAATCCCTGAGGCTTTTTTCTGATCTTTCTCCGAACAGAACGATTCTTTCTTTGTTGCCTTTACCTCTGACCTTGATGCTCTTGTCATTCAGGTCGACCTGTCTGACCAGCAACTGTGACAATTCACTCACTCGCATACCGGTGTCATACAGCAGTTCGAGAATGGCTGAATCCCTTGCTCCTTCAGGTGTAGTGGTATCAGGACTTTCGAGTAGTTTCTGGACTTCCTCATGTGTCAGTACTTCGGGAAGGTGTTTTTCCTTCTTTGGGGAGTTAGCACCTTCGATAGTGTAGTGACTGATTATCTTCTCACGAGATAGGAATTTGAAAAATGTACGTATGGCGGACATTTTTCTTGAAAGACTTGTTTTGCTGATTCCGCAGTCCACCAGATAACCCAGATAATCTCTCAGGACCTTTTTATCCACATCCTCAAGTTTGGAGATGTGCTCCATCTGGAGATACTGAAAGAGTCCGTGCGCCTCTCCGGTTGCATTCCCGACAATGTCTGTAGTGTAGTTGCGGATAGTGTACTTTGAGGCGTTCTTTTCAGTTACCAGATAATTCAGGAACTTCTGGAATTCAGCATCAAACATTATTTCTTTTCACGCTTAGCGGTCTTTTTGGATGCACAACTGATACATCTTTTACTCTTTCCATATTCAACCATGAGGCCTCCGCAAACAGGGCATGGTTCAGGAAGCGGTTTCTGGTTAATGGCAAATTTATGTTTGGGGTATGCGGAACATCCGTAGAATATTTTGCCGGCTTTATTGTATCGTCCGACAAGTTCTCCGTTCTCAGGACAGTCGGGACACTTGATGCCTGTTTTGTATATCAGTTTTTCCGTATGCTTGCAGTTCGGATAATCAGAGCATGCAGCAAATTTTCCAAAACGTCCGACTTTTATAACCATTGGTTTTCCACAGTCAGGGCAGTCGCGTCCCAGCGGTTCGTCAGGTATCTTGACTCTTTCAACGCTTCCGGCTTTATCAAGGTTATCCTTGAGTGGTTGATAGAATTCTTTTACTACATCCACCCATTTGGCTTTGCCTTCAGCTATATCATCAAGTTTTTCTTCTACCTGTGCGGTGTAATCTGTGTTAACGATGTCTGAAAAATTGTTTACCATGAGATCATTCACGATTATTCCGAGATCAGTTGGCTTGAATGCACCGGCATCCTTGACCACATATTCTCTGTCCTGAATGGTCGAAATGATTGTGGCATAGGTTGAAGGTCTTCCGATTCCATTCTGTTCAAGTACCTTGATAAGAGTTGCTTCTGTATAACGGTAGGGTGGTTTTGTGAAATTCTGGATTCCGTCAACTTTATCGGAAAGAAGAGTTTCTCCTTCTGTCAGTGCAGGAAGTGCCTTTGATTCATCTGATCCTTCATTGTCATCTTTCTGTTCGACATACAGTTCTGAAAAGCCATTGAATGTTTTTACATTTGAAGTCGATCGGAGTTTGTATGTGGTGCTTCCGCTTTTTGCATCGATGTTGACATTAGTATTCTCATAAACGGCATCGGCCATCTGGCTTGATATCATTCGCTGCCAGATCAGCTGATAGAGTTTGAACTGGTCAGGTGTAAGATAGCTCTTTATCATTGAAGGCTCCCGGTGTAGCTTTGTAGGTCGAATACCTTCATGTGCTTCCTGTGCACCTTTGATCTTTTTACTGTAAACACGGGCGGTTTTGGGAAGGAATTTATCACCGAACTTTTCTTTGATAACTTCTCTTGTTTCTTCAACTGCGGATGCTGCAATATGTGTTGAATCGGTTCGCATGTAGGTGATAAGACCGACATTTCCATCTTTTCCGACAGATATGCCTTCATACAGCTGCTGAGCAAGAGCCATAGTTCGTTTTCCCGAGAACTTAAATCGTCTCCAGGCTTCCTGCTGCAGAGTACTTGTGATGAATGGCGGGTTAGGTGATTTCTTTACTTCTTTCTTAGTAATGTCCTTCACACTGTATACAGCTTTTTCAAGATCCTTGATTATCGCATCGGCACTCTTCTTATCATTGATCTCTATTTTGGTTGATGTACCTTTGCCTATAAGAACAGCTTTGAAAGTCGTTTTATGGGATTCTTTTTTCAAATCTGCGGTTATTGTCCAGAATTCTTTCGGAACGAAAGCTTCTATTTCTTTTTCTCTGTCAACAATGATGCGCACCGCAACAGACTGCACTCGTCCTGCAGACAGACCTTTTCGGACCTTTCTCCACAGAATCGGACTGATATTGTAACCGACAAGTCTGTCGATTATACGTCGTGTCTGCTGAGCATTGACCAGATCGTCATCGATCTTTCTTGGATGTTTGAAGGCTTCATCAACTGCTTCCTGTGTTATTTCATGAAATACTACTCTTTTGTAGTCTTTGGCATCGAGTCCCATCGTTTCAGCCAGATGCCACGCAATTGCTTCTCCTTCGCGGTCAGGATCTGTTGCGAGGTATACACATTTGGCACTTGCTCCGGCTTTTTTCAGTGCATTGACATCGCTTGCCTTAGTTTTGGGAATGACATATTTGGGTGAAAAACTGTTTTCAATATCTATGCCCATCGTGCTTTTGGGAAGGTCTCTGACATGACCTTTGGAAGCAGTGACGGTATAGTTCTTTCCGAGCATCCTGGTCAGAGTGGCAGCCTTGGAAGGGGATTCAACGATTACAAGGTTGTCGCTTACAGGTATAGATACAGCGGATTTTTTAGCTTTTGTTGATGATTTTGTTGTTTTTTTTGTTGCAGAAGTCTTGGCGGCTTTGGCAACTTTAGTTTTTGAAGTTGTTTTAGTTGGCATTTTTCCATTCCTGTAAAAAATCTTTACTTCCTAATTAATATAGGCAAAACAAAACAATTAAACAACTCTAATGCTGAAGAAATACAAAATGATGCAAATTGTCTATAATACATATAACCTGATTCAATTTTTTAAACCTTTTTTAAGGAGAAACGATGAACGACTATGTAATAACTACGTGCTCAAGTGCAGATATGCCTGAGTCATTCTATAAAGAAAGAAATGTCGGATTTGCCATGTTTCATTTTATTATGGATGGCAGGGATTATCTGGATGATTTGGGAAAGACTATTCCGTTTAAAGTTTTTTATGACATGATCAAGGGCGGTGCAACTCCGACAACATCCCAGCCCAGTGTTTCACAGTACATCGAATTATTCGAACCATACGTCAAAGAAAATAAGAAAATACTTCACATAGCATTATCATCCGGGATTTCAGGTGCATATAATTCCGCATGTACAGCAAGAGACCAGGTACTGGAAAAGTATCCCGATGCAGTTATCCATATCTGCGATTCACTCGCTGCTTCAGGAGGCCAGGGTTTACTTGTTGATAAGCTTTGTGATCTGCGTGACTCCGGCAAATCATTCGATTATCTTGTTGACTGGGTAGAGAAGAATAAACTCCGTGTTCAGCACTGGTTCTATTCAACAGATCTTACCAGTTTTTACCGGGGCGGCCGTATTTCCAAGACCTCCCATGTATTCGGCACATTGCTCAATATCTGTCCTCTTATGAATGTAAGCAATGTCGGAAAACTTGTACCGCGTGAGAAGTACCGTGGCAAGAAAAAGGTAATGCTTGAGACTCTTGAAAAAATGAAATTACTTGCCGAGGGCGGTGTCAGTTATTCAGGCAAGTGTTTTATCACTCAGGCTGATTTTGAAGAAGATGCCAAGCAGCTTGCCGAGTTGATTGAGCAGACATTCCCCACGCTTAACGGAAAAGTCCATCTCAATTCGATTGGTAATCTGATCGGTTCTCATACCGGTCCCGGAACAATCGCACTGTTCTTCTTCGGAGATCTCAGAGAAGACTAATTCTGCATTTTTTTAATTGTAATGGTGCAGTCAGATCCATGGTCGGCTGCACCATTTTGTTTATACATCCAACAGAAGCAGTATTGCTTCTTTTATAAAATCCTCTGTTCGGTATGATATAATGTCCGAAATAACCGGAGAAATATTATCTCCGGATGGTGTCAGAGAGGCAATGGAATCATGTATAAATGTCCTAATTGTGGCGCTGAACTAAATTTTGACATCGCATCTCAGAAACTATCCTGTGAATACTGTCTTTCGCAATTTACTCCCGAAGAACTGAATCAGTTAGGCCAGGGAAAGAAAGTTGAACCTGAAGAGGATTTCTACGAGGCAGAGATATTCAAATGCCCCAGCTGCGGAGGCGAAATAACAGGTCTCAAAGGTGCTATGTTGGATTACTGCCCGTACTGCAGCGCATCAGTAATGCTTGAGGGCAGGACAGGTAAGATCAAAAGCCCTGTAAAGATCATTCCGTTCAAATTGACCAGGGCACAGGCAGCTCAGGCATTTACTCAATTTGCATCCAAGAACCATTTTGCACCAAAGTCTTTTTATAAGTCCCATGCAACGGATTCATTCCGCGGTATCTATATGCCGTATTGGAGCTTTAATGCAACATCAAATGGCCCGATCAATGTAGATGAAATCGAAGTCCTGGATCATTCTCAGGGCAGATATGATTACTATTACAAATACAAGCTTACAGGAAATTTAGATATGTCAGCCACAGGTGAAATACATGATGCGGCTGCCAATCTTCCTGATGAAATAAGTACCAATCTTGGTGTTTATGATACCAAGGATATTGTTGATTTCCATACAGGATATATGTCTGGTCTTTATGCTGATATGGATGATGTTCCGCCCGAAGTTTATTGGAGCGAATCGAACACCAATGCCAAAAATGCCATGGAAAGTGTTATTAAGAACAGAATCAAGGACAAGATGGGCGAAGATGACCGTATCAAGGGTGCAGGTACAGCTTCCTTTAAGACAAATATTAAATTTGATATTGAAACAAAATCTGATCTGTTTATGTATCCGGTATGGTTCATGTCCAGAAAGACAAATGACCGGGTCCCCAGAATTTGCTATTCTGCCGTGAATGGTCAGACCGGACAGGTTACAGGTGATCTTCCTGTTGATATGGGCAGATTTTCCATTCAATGGATTATTACATCGTTGATCCTGGCTGCTGTCATCGGACTTTTATTCACGGTTCGTCCGATGCAGTTGATGGCTTATACATGTCTTGCCGATATGATTGCCGGTCTTATGTATTACTATCAGTGCAAGAAAGTAAGCATTAAAGAACAGCATTTCAATGATGTCGGTTATCTTGCTGTTTACAATGGAGAAGGCAAACCTGTATCCAGTGCGGAAAACAATAAACGGCTGAAGGATATGACCGGTAATTCAGCATCATATGGCTGTTTGCTTTCGATGTTTGTCACAATAGTCGTTTTCTTCACTGCATTTGCAGGAGGCTCTTCGGCAGTACGTGCTTCTATTTCTTCTTTGATACTGAGTGCAATAGGTTTGGTTTACTGTGCTTTTCTGACCTTAAAGTCAAGGAAGTATATTCAAGCTGCAACTGCATTGAAGGCAACACACGGATATCTGTGGCTGAACATATCTCTTCTGATTTGTCTGGCTGTCAGGATATGGAATCCCCATGGGGATCTTCCATGGTATATAGCTTCAGTTGTTGCGGGTATCGCATGTGCACTGTCGTTCTTTGAATTGATAAAGGCACATAACCTGCTTACCTCACGTCCTATGCCACAATTTAACAGACCGGCAAGGGAGGGCAATTAAAATGCGTAAATTAATAACTGCATCTGTATTTGTTTTACTCTCTCTCTGCTTTGCAGCTGTTCCTCTCAGTGCTGAATATGATTTCACGCCTGATTATCATGAGGTTGCATCAAGTGGCTTTACTGCCGCTATCTATGACGATGCCGATCTTTTATCAAAATCAGAGGAATTAGAAATAGGTGTGGATTATCTTCTTCCGATTGCTGAACAGTATGGTAATGCATATTTGATTACTCTGTATTCTGACGGTACTGAGATCAGCACTCTTGGAGATCAGCTGTTCGATCAGTATATCGGAAATACAGCTGATGGTATTCTGTTTACAATCGATATGAAGACCAGACAGCTTGGTCTGTGGTCTGACGGCAGTGTTCTTGATAAAATACGTCCGTCTACGGCGGATTCAATTCTTGATAATTGGTATACCTCTGCTTCACGCGGAGATTTCGCCGGATGTGCGGAAGGTGTTTTCGGAAATGTATATGATAAGCTCGGCGGAAAACATATTCCTACACCTATGAAGTGGATATCCGCTGTTGTACTGGGAATCATTATCGGTGCTTTGATAACCTATGCCAGAGCATCTTCCATTAAGAAAAACAGCGGTGTAAGCAATGAGGCCACAGCAGCAATGACTGCAGGTGCTATTGCCTTAACAGGAGTGACCCTTGTTAAAATCGGCCAGCGTACCCATTACAACCCTCCGTCAAGCAGCAGCAGTAGCGGAGGCGGACACTACGGCGGCGGTGGCGGATTCTCCGGCGGCGGACACTCCGGCGGCGGCGGATCACATGGTTTTTAATGTGGTCATCTGTTAAAAAATCAATGTAAATATTGAATATTTCTACTGTATACTATTTACAGAATAATATTAGGAGAATTAATAAATGGCTAAGTATGCACTGATTCTTGTCGATCTGCTCAATGATTTTATTACAGGTCCAATTTCTACTGAGCGTGCTCCCGAGATTGTTCAGCCCAACCGCAGACTGATTGATGCGGCACACGAGAAGGGTATTCCTGTTATTTATGCTAATGATTGTCACACTCCTGAAATCGATCATGAATTTGTTGTTTGGGGTCCTCATGCTGTCGTAGGAACCAAAGGCGCAGAAGTCGTACCTGAACTTACCCCGACCGATAAAGATTACATTGTACCCAAGAAACGATACAGTGGTTTCTATGGCACAGAACTGGAACTGCTTCTCCGTGAACTCGGTGTTGATACTGTAATTATCACCGGATGGCAGACTGACTGCTGCTGCAGACATACCGCAGCTGATGCTTTCTTCCGAGGATATAAGATTATAATTCCCAGAGAAGCAACAGATACCGATACTCTCGAAAACTATCTGTCCGGTCTTGCATATCTTAAAAAGAACTACGGTGCAGATGTCTGTTACGTTGATGAACTGATTGATAGACTTTAGTTTCTGTTTTTGAACAATTAATAAAGCTCTTCCAGCAAACGCTAGAAGAGCTTATGTTTTTTCAATTAATGGATTGTTGATAGCGGAAGGACAAAGCGGGTGACGAGATTCGAACTCGCGACGTTTTGCTTGGGAAGCAAACACTCTACCACTGAGTTACACCCGCATCATTTTCTTATTTTATCGCAATTGTTATTTTTTGACGATATTTCCTCATCTCAATATGTTTGACCTGTATATTCAAAAAACTGGCTGTTTCCGATGATAAAATTTATACATAAACAAATCGGGATGAATGATATGAAAGAAGCATATTTATATTCAAAACTTGATGACGGGTCTGTCATATGTGATACATGTTGCAGGCACTGCCCAATTAAGAAGGGAAATACCGGTTTCTGCCGCATGTATAAAAATATTGACGGGACATTATTCAGCACAAGCTACGGAATTGTTTCTTCATATGCCATGGATCCGATTGAGAAAAAACCGGTCTATCATTATCATCCGGCTACCCAGATATTCTCCATCGGAGGTTATGGCTGCAATTTTCATTGTGACGGCTGTCAGAATTATACAATTGCCTGTGTTGATGAAGCTGAGCACAGTGATAATTATGAGCCTGAAGACATTATTAAGCTTGCTTCACAGTGGGGGTCCGAAGGTATTGCCTTCACCTATAACGAACCTACAGTCAACTTCGAATTCAATTATGATGTTGCAAAGCTTGCCCGTGAAAAGGGCTTATTTACTGTTTTTGTTACCAACGGTTTTATGTTGCCATCTGCACTGAAAATGATAAGCCCTTATCTTGATGTGTTCAGAGTTGATATAAAAGGATTCTCTGAAGATGCTTATTCAAGGATTGCCAATATCAAACGCTATGGATATATTCTCCAGAATGCGATTGCTGCCAAAAAGACATACGGCATGCATGTCGAAGTGGTAACAAACATAACCCCGGATATCAATGATAATGCAAATGATCTGATCGCACTGTCAGAATGGATCGCTGCCAGTCTGGGTAAGGATACTCCATGGCATGTCACCAGATTTTTCCCAAGATATCTGATGTCAGGAAATAAAATGACCTCACTGAACAAAATCAAGCAAACAGTGGATATCGGTCACGGCTCAGGCCTTAAATATGTTTATGCCGGCAATCTGGATGACCCGTATGCATCGGATACCCGTTGTCCGGAATGCGGAAATATCCTGATTTCAAGAAATGGGTATAATACTAGAATAGTCGGATATGAAGATGGCGTATGTAAACAGTGCCATGCCGAGGTAGACATAAAATAAATCATTAAGGTGACCGTGAGATGAGTGACAGATTATCAGCCTGTGCCGGACGTTTTTTTCCTGCAGATCAGAAAGAACTGATCGAAATGCTGGATAAGTACATTGACAGATCTATCCCGAAACAGAAAGCAATCGGTGTCATGTGTCCCCATGCAGGTTATGTTTATTCAGGTATGGTCACCGGTAAATGTCTTTCGAGTGTTGAGATTCCGGATTGTGTGATAATCATGTGCCCGAATCATACAGGCTATGGTATGCCTTTCTCAGTGTGGCCTAACGGTTACTGGAAACTCCCGATCGGTGATGTTCCGATAGATACTGAAATGGTTGACCTTATCCTTTCAAATTCGCGTCTTATTTCAATCGATAATACAGCTCATCTTCAGGAACATGCATGTGAAGTGCAGGTTCCTTTTCTATACTATTTGAATCCGAATGTGAAGATAGTGCCTATCGTGGTCCGAAACACGACCGTTTCACAGTATATGGAGCTTGGACACAGCATAGCCCAGGCAATCGATGCATCACACAGACAGGTCCTTATCCTGGCATCAAGTGATATGACTCATTATGAACCTCATGCACAGGCAACCAGAAAAGACAGAATGGCTTTGGATTATATAGAGAAGCTTGACGTTGAGGGACTTGAGAACAAACTGACGGAAAAGCATATAACAATGTGCGGTGATGCACCTGTTTCGGTAATGATGGCAGCAGCAAAGGAGCTGGGAGCAACCCATGGAGAAGTTCTCCAATACAGAACAAGCGGTGATGCCTGCGGGGATTATTCGTCTGTTGTTGGATATGCCGCAGTGATTGTTCCTTCTTCCCAAAAGAGCGATGTCGTTAAACTGGCCTCTTTAACAATCGAGACTATGGTCAGGGAAAACAAGACTCCCGAGATACCTGCAGATCCCACCATGGGAGGTATTGAACCTGCCGGGTGCTTTGTTTCGATCCATAAGGATGGAGACCTGAGAGGTTGTATCGGGACGATTCAGCCTACACAAAGTACAATCGCTGAAGAGATCATACGTAACGCTGTCAGCGCTTCAATGCATGATCCGAGATTCCAACCCATAACTTCAGATGAACTGGATAAACTTGAAATCAATGTTGATATCCTGACCAAACCTGAACGTATTGATTCTGAACAGGATCTTGATGTCAAAAAGTACGGCTGCATAGTTGAATGCGGGTCAAGAAGGGGATTACTGCTTCCCGATCTTGATGGAGTAAACACAGTTGCACAGCAGATAGACATCTGCCGCAGAAAAGGCGGCATCGGGCCATTTGAACCAATCACTTTGTACAGATTTGAAGTTAAGAGATATAAGTAATCCTGCCGAATCAGTCGTTACTGTTTTATAGAAAAATGGGAAATATCATATCGCTTATTATCGGATATCTTTTCGGTAACTTTCTTACAGCGGAATTTGTTGTTGGAAAGCTTACGGGGAAAAGCCCGTTTTCATATGGATCCAGGAATCCGGGTATGGTAAATGTGATCAGTCATGCCGGCCTGAAATACGGGATCATTGTTTTGATCGGTGATGTTCTTAAAACTGTAATTGCCTGTTTCATTGCATACTTGATTTTCAGAGACAGAATAGTAATGCTTTATGCCGGCCTTGGTGCAACACTGGGGCATGATTATCCCTTCTGGCACAGGTTTTCCGGTGGGGAAGGTGTGGCAACTACATGTACTGCAATCGTCTGTTTCAGCCCGTTGTATGGTCTGATATCAGATGTTTTCGGACTTCTGCTTATGCTGTTCAGATCTGGATCGGCGATCGGATCTGTCGGTATCACATTAGCTTTTACTGTTTTAGCGTGGTACTACCTTGGGCCTGAAGCGGGCATTCTTGCAATAATACAGATGCTTGTCATGATCCAGCGTCAGTGGGCAGTCCGGAATAGAAGGATTCCTGATAATATCGAGAAATCATAATACTTCTTCTGTTGAATGATATAATAAATACATGGATCTTTTTGATTACAAAATGTCTCAGGATGGCTCGTTTGATGCCCCGCTGGCATCAAGAATGCGTCCGCGTTCACTGGATGAATACGTAGGCCAGGAACATATAATCGGCCAGGGAAGAGCCCTGCGCAAGGCTATTGAATCCGGAAAACTTCCTTCGATCATTTTCTGGGGTCCTCCTGGATCCGGCAAGACCACTTTAGCCAATATCATGGCCAATTCATCAGATGCCTGTTTTGCTCCTGTTTCGGCTGTAACTGCCGGAGTCGGTGATGTAAGAAAGATCATCAATGAAGCCCGTGACAGACTTAAAATGAATGGTCAGCATACTATTCTGTTCATTGATGAGATCCACAGATTTAATAAGGCTCAGCAGGATTCCATCCTTCCTTTTGTCGAGGATGGTACTGTGACTCTGATTGGAGCTACCACTGAGAATCCGTCTTTCTCAGTCATTTCTCCTCTCTTATCCCGCTCACAGGTTTATATCCTCAAGGCATTGTCCGATGATGATCTGAAGACCATTCTCAACAGAGCATTGAACGATAAGGAAAGGGGACTTGGTTCCTTTAACTGCAGTATAGATGATGATGCACTGAACCATATCATTGGCATTTCAAATAATGATGCTAGAAGTGCTCTGAACGCACTTGAGGCATCTGCAATGACGACTCTTCCCGATGAGAATGGAGTAAGACACATTACTCTTTCTTTGGTTGAAGATATCCTTCAGCAGAGATCTCTGCTGTACGATAAGAACGGCGAACAGCATTATGACATTATCTCAGCTCTTCACAAGACGATCAGAGGATCGGATCCCGATGCTGCTCTTTACTGGCTTGCGAGAATGCTCGAAGCAGGTGAAGATCCGCTGTATATTGCCAGACGTCTTGTCAGGGCAGCAACAGAGGATGTAGGTATGGCTGATCCCCAGGCACTTCCGATTTGTATTGCAGCCCAGCAGACTGTACAGTTTTTAGGTATGCCTGAAGCAAACCTTGCTTTAGCTGAGGCAGTTGTCTATCTTGCAACAGCTCCCAAGAGCAATTCGGTATATATGGCTTACGGCAGGGTGCAGAGAGAGGTTTCAAAAGGCAGGAACGAACCTGTTCCTCTTCATCTGCGCAATGCACCGACCAAACTTATGAAGGATAATGATTACGGAAAAGGCTACAAATATGCCCACGATTATCCGGGTCACTTTGTCAGACAGCAGAACCTTCCTGATGCAATAAAGGATAAAACATTTTATTTCCCGACAACTCTCGGATATGAAAAGACTGTCACCGCAAGAATGAGATACTGGTGGCCGGAACGATTTCAGAAGTCCGGTGATCCGTCAGATGATGTGGTCTGATCCGATTCTTAAGCATTGAAGCTTATCATTTTTATACAAATACTGTGCCTGTGTTGATTAACAATATCAAAAAACGTTAAAATACCAAAATGACGTCTTTCTAGACGCTTGGAGAAGTATTATCTATGAAAGTTAAAATAACAGACACAACACTTAGAGATGCCCATCAGTCACTGATTGCGACAAGAATGAGAACTCGCGATATGCTTGAGATCGCATCAGATCTTGATAAAGTCGGTTTTTATTCACTTGAAATGTGGGGCGGTGCCACCTTTGACGCACAGATCAGATTTCTGAATGAAGATCCCTGGGAAAGACTCAGAGAGATCAGAAAACGTGTTAAGAATACACCGTTGCAGATGCTGCTCAGAGGTCAGAACCTTGTCGGATACAGACATTACGCTGATGATGTCGTAGATGAATTCGTACGATTATCAGTCAAGAACGGAATGGACATCTTCAGAGTTTTTGATGCATTGAACGATATCCGAAACATGAAGAGCTCCATCGAAGCTGTCAAGAAATATGGCGCTCATGCCCAGGGTACCATTTGCTATACCACCAGCCCTGTTCATAATAATGATATATTTGCCGATATGGCAGTAAAGCTGGCCGAAATGGGATGTGATTCCATTTGTATTAAGGATATGGCCGGTCTTATTACTCCGCATGCAGCTGAAGATCTTGTGACCAAGATCAAAAAGAAAGTTGATCTTCCTCTTGATCTTCATTCACATTGTACAAGCGGAATGGCAAGTATCAGCTATTTCACTGCAGCAAATGCGGGTTGTGATATTCTTGATACCGCTTTCTCGGCTTTCAGTGAAGGAACTTCACAGCCTCCTACTGAATCAATGGTTGCATCTTTTGCCGGTACTCCTCTTGATACCGGTCTTGATCTTGATCTTCTTAACAGAATTGAAAAGAAAGTCAATGTTATCTGTAATAGATATGCTTCTTTATTCGCTCCATCTGTTGCCAAACCTGATGCCGGAGTTCTTGTCCATCAGATTCCTGGCGGTATGATCTCAAATCTTGTAAGTCAGTTAAAGCAGCAGAATGCTCTTGATAAACTTGATGAAGTACTTGCCGAAGTTCCCAAGGTCCGTGCAGAACTTGGTTATCCTCCTCTCGTTACTCCTTCCAGCCAGGTTATCGGAACACAGGCTGTTCTGAATGTACTTTACGGCGAGCGCTACAAGCAGGTAACAAAAGAAACTAAGAATTATGTCATGGGTTACTATGGCGAAATTCCTCATAAAATATCAGATGAAATCATCCGCAAGGTCGTAGGTGATGCCAAACCCATTACCTGCAGACCTGCAGATCTTCTCCAGCCTGAACTCCCCAATGCAAGGGAAGTTCTTGCCAAGGAAAATATCCATGCTTCCGAAGAGAATGTTGTCACATATGCAATGTATCCCGAAATTGCCATTAAGTTCCTTAAGGGTGAAATAAAGGAAGAACAGATCGCACCTGTCAAAACTGAAAAAGCACCTGAAACCAAACCGGCACCTGTCGTTACTCCTTCCGAATTCAGCGTGGAAGTTGACGGAGAAGAATACACAGTGAGAGTTTCTCCTCTTGGTGCAATAACTGCGGCTCCGGCTGCAACATTTGATGAAAAGAAAGCCATTAAGGCTCCTATGAACGGCATGATCCTGTCAGTTGCCGTTAAAGTCGGCGATACGATCAAGGAAGGTTCTCTTGTAGCCACCATTGAAGCAATGAAGATGGCCAGTGAGATACTCAGTGACAGATCCGGAGTGGTATCTCAGATCCTTGTCAAGAATGGTGATATGGTCAGTTCTAAACAGGCCATAGTGGTGGTTGAATAATAAAATGATTAAGAAAGTATTAATTGCCAACAGAGGTGAGATCGCGATCCGTGTGATGCGAGCTTGCCGTGAACTGGGAATAAGCACAGTCGCTGTTTATTCAGAAGCAGATAAAAATGCTCTGTTCGTACGATATGCTGATGAAGCTTATTCCATTGGTGCTGCCAGAGCAACCGACAGTTATCTCAACGGAGAAAAGATTGTTGATGTATGTAAAAAATGCGGTGCAGATGCGATCCATCCTGGCTATGGCTTCTTAAGTGAAAATGCGGCATTTGCAAAACTATGTGAAGATAACGGGATCATATTCATTGGACCGTCTCATAAAATCATTTCTCTGATGGGAAGCAAAGTGGCAGCCAGAAAAGAATTGAAGAAAGCTGACATTCCTTTGGTTCCAGGATGTGAAGATCTCATCAAAGATATCGATCAGGCTAAATCGATTGCAAAGGATATCGGATATCCTGTTATTGTTAAACCTTCCGGCGGTGGCGGCGGTATCGGTATGAAAGTCGCTTATTCAGAAGACGAACTTGAAGATGCGATCAGACAGTCAAAGGAAATGGCCGGTAAGGCATTCAAGGACAATGGTGTTTATCTTGAACACTTCATTGTCAATCCGAGACATATCGAAATACAGATACTCGGTGATAAATTCGGAAACGTTGTTTATCTTGGGGAACGTGAGTGTTCCATCCAGAGACGTTATCAGAAGGTTATCGAAGAGGCTCCATGTTCGATCATGACTGAAGAAAAACGACGTGAGATGGGTGAAGTCGCTGTCAGAGTAGGTAAGGCTGTTAATTACCAGAGTGCTGGTACTGTCGAATTCATTTATTCAAACGGCAGATTCTTTTTTATGGAAATGAATACCAGAGTCCAGGTAGAACATCCTGTTACTGAAATGGTAACCGGTGTAGATATTGTTAAGGAACAGATCAATATTGCTAATGGTCTTCCTCTTTCTATCAAACAGGAAGATATTCACATGAACGGCGTAGCAATTGAATGTCGTATCAATGCCGAAGATCCTCTTAATGATTTTGCTCCCCAGTCAGGTAAGCTGAAAGGCTACCGTTCACCTGGTGGAGTAGGTGTCAGAGTCGACAGCGGTGTTCATACAAAATTTGTTATTCCTTATATGTACGACTCAATGATCAGCAAGCTGATTGTCTGGGGTAGAAACAGGGAAGAAGCAATTCTTCGAATGAAGCGAGCCCTGTATGAATATATCATTATTGGCGTAAAGACCAATATTGTGTTCCATAAAGCTGTAATGAGAAATGAAAAGTTTATAAAGGGTGAGCTGACTACTCATTTTATAGAAGATGAAGGTGAAACTTTGATGCGTGAGATGAAGAATATTCTGGCAACAGAAGTTCCTCTTGCAGATAAGTTCGCAGAACTTTCATCCGATGGTGCAAAGATCGCAGCGATAGCAGGTGTCGCTGCATATTTAGAACAGCAGAATAAAAAATAATATTTTTTTTGAGGGGGTATCACATGGGTGATGGCGGTGGTCTTGACCAGTATATGACATATTTAAAGGAAACTCTTTCAAAGCAGTACAACGAAATTGCTGTTGATCACATGATCAATCCTCGTAACTGCGAGGAACTGACTGAGTTTTCAGGTTTCGGAATGGCAGATTACGGAGTCGATCATTCAGTAATGATATGGCTCAAGACAGAGGGTGAGAATGTAATTGAAACATCATTTTCATCTGATCCGTGTTATTTCTGCACAGCTGCCGGAAGTGCAGTATCAGAAATGGCCAGAAATAAAACTATCAGTGACCTCAAGGCAATTGACCGGGAACAAGTACTTCAATTTCTGCATGGCCTTCCTGAGGATTCCTACAAGTGTATTGATCTCGCTGTAGATGCGATTCATGCTGCAGCAGACGATGCAGAGCATTTTGTTCCTCTTGCTTAAGATAAACAAGGAGTATTGATCGATGAAGGCTTTATTAAGTGGTAATGAAGCAATAGCACTTGGCGCCTATCATGCAGGTATCAGAGTTGCTACTGCTTATCCTGGGACTCCTTCAACGGAGATCCTTACTGAACTCGCAAAGCATGATGATATTTATGCAGAATGGTCCACGAATGAAAAGGTAGCAATGGAAGTTGCAATCGGTTCATCATACGCCGGTGCCAGGACCATTGTTTCAATGAAACATGTCGGTCTCAATGTGGCCAGTGACCCGTTCATGGCTGTTGCAGCAACAGGTGTCAACGGAGGTCTGGTTGTAGTTACAGCTGACGATCCAGGTATTGGAAGCTCACAGAATGAACAGGATAACCGATATTACGGTAAACTTGCCGGTATTCCTGTTCTGGAGCCTAATGACAGCCAGAGTGCTTATGATCTGACTATGTATGCATTTGAATTAAGTGAAAAGTATGACACTCCTGTGATTCTGCGTTCAACGACCAGAATCTCTCATTCAAAAGCTGTTGTTGAGACTGACAGGGAACGACCGCAGAATCTTCCTGCGCTTGGATTTAAATTCAATGCCAAGAAACTTGTTACTTTACCCGCCCATGCCAGAGAACTTCACAAGGTTAATGTAGAGAGACTTAGAAAACTGGCTGAAGCAAGTGATGAATATGAAGGCAATGAAGAGATCTTCAGATCACCGGACTTCGGTATCATCACTGCCGGTATTTCATATCAGCACGCTATGCAGATTTTCCCTGATGCATCATATCTTAAACTGACTTTCAGCTATCCTTTGCCCGAAAATAAGATCAGAGATTTTGCTTCCAAGGTAAAGAAGGTTATCGTCATTGAAGAATTAGAGCCGATTATGGAAGAACAGATCAAGGCTATGGGTATCGATGTGGAAGGCAAGAAATATCTTCCTCTCTGCGGAGAACTCAGTGCAGATATCATCCGAAAGGCTGCAAAAGCCGCAGATTGGCCCGGGAACCTTGAACACAATGATAATCTCGAACCGGATTATTTCCCGCCCAGAGCGCCAGCTCTTTGCCCTGGATGTCCTCATGTCGGTCTTTTCTATACTCTCAGTAATCTTGCTATTCGAAGAGCTGATGATGATAAAAAACTCATCATCAATGGCGATATCGGATGCTATACTCTTGGCGCACAGCCTCCTTTGAATGCAATGGATGCATGTGGATGCATGGGTGCCGGAATCGGTTACTCACAGGGCATGTATCATGCCGGATTAAACCAGAAGACAGTATCTCTTATCGGTGACTCAACATTCCTTCATTCCGGTATGACCACACTTCTCAATGCTGTTTATAATAAAGCTGAAGGGCTTACTATCATTCTTGATAACTCAATTACCGCAATGACAGGTCATCAGCCTCATCCTGCCTGTCCTTATACTGCCCAGCGTAAGCCGACAAAAGCAGTTGATTTGGTTGCTGTCTGCAGGGCACTCGGTGCCGATTCAGTCGAAACAGTTAATGCTTTTGATATGAAGGCTCTGAAAGATGCTGTTACCTCTAATCTTGAGAAGAGCGGTGTCAATGTTCTTATCGTTATGGGCAGATGTGCTGCAATCAATAAAGAAGGACGTGGGCAGAAGATGTTCTGCAGCCCGTTTGATTGTGTGAAATGCGGTACCTGTCTTAAACTCGGATGCCCGGCTCTCAAGATCGGTTCCAACGGAACTGTTGAAATCGATCAGGATCTATGCTTTGGAGAAAATTGTGCCATATGTGCACAGGTCTGTCCGAAGCATGCTATTTCTAAACTTGATGGAGGAAATTAGAAATGGATATTGAGCACGGATTTGATATTGTATTAGTCGGTGTCGGAGGACAGGGCGTTGTTCTTGCCAGCGATATCCTTTCTGAAGTTGCAATGAGAAACGGGTATGATGTCAAAAAGACTGATACCCTTGGAATGGCTCAGCGGGGCGGCAGTGTAGTATCCAATGTAAGAATAGCTCCGAAGATTTATTCACCTATTATTGATCGGGGAGATGCCAATTTCCTCGTCGGTTTTGAAAAGCTTGAAACTGTAAGATATGCAGATATGCTCCGAACTGACGGGGTTACATTGATGAACGATTCTAAGATTGATCCCGTTTCTGTCAGTACAGGAAAAGGAGAATATCCTTCTGATCAGGCGATTGATGCTGAAATTGCCAAATATGCTGATAATACCATCAAGTTCGACGCAACCGAAAAGAGCCACGAACTTGGAAACGTCAAGGTCCTTAATACGATCATGCTTGGAGCATTGTCATTCTTCCTTCCGTTTTCTGTCAGCAAATGGAATGAAGTTTTGGCGGAAAGACTTCCTGCAAAGGTTGTGGATATAAACCTTGATGCATTTAAAGCCGGTAGAGCTATCATTCTTGATATCATCAGTCGTGCTGAACCTGCCGACTTAAGTGGTGATGTTGAAGAAGAAAAAGAAGAAAATAATCAGTATTATATGTAATATTTAAAAAAGCAGTCGTCAGACTGCGAGATTTACAAAGTCTCAAATAATGGCCAATATTATATAAAACAATATAACATTGGCCATTACTGTTTTCAGAGCTTATTTTTTGATTCTGTTGCCTGTCCGGTGTTCATATATAGTTGTAAAAGGAAAGACCTCAGATTCCCATTATATCTGAGGCCTTTCACACCCAAGGAGGAGTTCTGATAAAGGTTTTTGCCTTTACTTTTTATGGACCAGTTCTTTTCCGCATTTGAATGCGGGTGCAAGGATTTCGCTTAGTGTCTGATAAGCGTTAACGGGACCAGGGGAGTAAACCAATGGCTTTATTATATTTATATCAAGCTGGCCGTCTGTGAAACAGTTTTCTGAAACGAAAGTGTCTACAACTTCGCCCAGCAGCAAATTGTGGCTCCCGAGTTCAATATTATTGATCAATTTACATTCCAGGTTGATAGGGCATTCTTCGATCATCGGAGCCGTTTCCAGATGCCCGTAAAAAATAGAGTATTCGCAGACTTCGATTTTGTTCTTTTTCTTGCCGCTGACAATACCGCAGTAGTCTGCCTGGACTGCCATGTCTGCATTTGGAACATTGACGGAGAAGGTCTCATTCTCCTGAATGCCCAGATATGAATATCTTGAAGGACGGACTGCAATGGAAATAATCGGCGGGTTGCCGCATGCCACTCCGCCCCATGCACATGTCATAACATTGGGTTTTCCATTGACCATGGAGCCGATCAGAAAAGACGGCATAGGGAAAACCAATGTAGATGGGCCGAGTGATTTTTTCTCCATTGCAAACCTCCTTTTGTTTTCAAAATTTACGGGGCGAGGATTATTAAGTTGGGCCTCGCCCCGATAGAGAGAGCTTAATTATTGATTACCAGGCGCGTCGGGTTGAATATGCCTGCTGACCGTAGCTGGGTCTTACTGAGTAGGTGCTGCCGTATGAACTGTAGGGGTTGACATTCTGTGCAGAGTATGACTGCGGAGCAGCTACACGACGGCTTGAATAACCGGACTGTGTTCGTAAGAATGAAGGTATATCAAGTTCAGTTTCGCTTCGCATGTCGCGGACAGCCTGAACGTTCTTAACATATGAATTAGTCTGAGAATATGCGTCTTCTGCTGTTTCTTCAATATAAGCGTCTGCAGTGTCGAAACCGGTGGCGATCAGTGTCATTCTGACCTCATCGCCCATGTCGTCATCAGTCATAACACCGAATATGATGTTTGCATCTGAATCCACCTGGCTTCTGATATATTCGGCTGCTTCATTTACTTCATATAATGTGAGTGAGCTGCTGCCGACAACATTGAACATAATACCCTTTGAACCTTCGATTGAACCGGTAAGAAGGGGACTGTGAAGAGCATTATATGCTGCATCCATGACTCGCTTGTCACCTACGCCTCGTCCGATTGACATCCATGCAGGTCCTGCGTTTGACATGATTGATCTGACATCAGCGAAGTCAAGATTGATAAGACCGGGCATTGTAATAACTTCAGCGATTGCCTGGACACCATTGCATAATACGCCGTCAGCTACTCTGAAGGCTTCATCAACACTGATCTGTGTTGATTCCTGACAAATATCGAATAATCGCTGGTTTGGAACAACTACAAGTGTATCGACATTGGGGATAAGTGCCTGCAGACCTTCTTCTGCATTCTGGGCACGGACCTGACCTTCAAAATCAAAGGGTCGGGTAACTATGGCAATTGTAAGAGCGCCTGCTTTCTTTGCCATTTCAGCGACAACAGGGGCTGAACCGGTACCGGTACCGCCACCCATACCTGCTGCAACAAAGACCATATCGCTGCCTTCAACAAGGTTCTGGATTTCTCTGATGCTTTCTTCTGCAGCTTCTTTGCCGACCTCATGCTTGCCGCCTGCACCGAGACCACGGGTGCATCGTGCACCTAACTGGATCTTGATGGGGGCCTTGCATGTTGCCAGGTGCTGTGAATCAGTATTGACTACTGCAAATTCAACACCGTGAATTCCTGATTCGACCATTCGTGAAACTGCATTGCTTCCTGCGCCTCCGCAGCCGACGACTTTGATTTTTGCTCCGCTCTGAAAGAACTTGGGTTGCTCCATTGTCTTACTCCTTCTTTAACTTCTTCTAATGGGATTTATTTAATTTGAGTTCAGGGTCCACAATAATGTTCCGACTACAGTTGCAAAACACGGCTCAAACAGATTGTCGGATACACCGACTAAATCTGGGGGAGTACCGATACGAACAGGTAGTCGGGCAATATCAGCAGCCAGATTTTCAATACCGGGCATATTTGTCGCACCGCCCGTAAGAACAATACCGGCTCTCATACTGTTGTATAGTTCATCAGGAAGTTCGAGCATGATGAGTCGCATAAGTTCATCAAGTCTGGACTTAGTGATGTCATAAAGATCTTTGTAGGGAATGGCATATCCGTTCTCATTGATAACTCTTTCGAAGATCGCCTGATCACTGGGATCAACGCCGACATACTGGCATTTCAGAGATTCAGCAAAATCCTCGGGAATATTGAGACCGACAGCAATGTCATGAGTGATGGATGAACCGCCGACAGGAATAGTGGTGGTTCTGACAATATAACCGTCTTTGAAGATGGCAATGTCGGTCGTTCCGGCTCCGATGTCTGCCATGATCACGCCGCTCTGTCTTTCATCTTCTGTAAGTACTGCTTCGGATGAAGCCAGAGGTGCATAGATTATCTGTTCGACATTTGAACCGGCACCGCGGACACTCTTGGTAAGGTTTTCAAGAGTTGAATAGGGGGCAGTTACGATATGGGCATCGCAGTCGAGTCTGAAACCATGCATGCCGCGGGGATCCTTGATGCCTTCCTGCTTGTCGATGGCGTATCGCTGGGGGATAAGGTGGAGAAGGGTGGTTTCATCTTCATCGTTTTCATCAGTCTGTTTAACGATATCAAGAACTCGGTCCACATCATCTTCGGTGATGATCTGTTTTCTGTTGCTGACGGCGATGACGCCTCTTTTATTAAAGGAAGATATATTATTGCTGCTGGCATTTACATATACATTGCTTGCTTTCATGCCGGCAGACTGTTCTGCTGCTTTGATTGCTTTTTTGATCGAAACCTTGGCTGCGTCAAGATTGGTGACTAAACCTTTCTGAACACCGACAGAAGGGGCACATCCGACTCCGAGGATTCGGAGATCTTCGCCGTCTGCAGTGTCAGCCATAACACAACAAATTTTGCTGCTGCCTACATCCAGTGCTGCAAAATTTCGTCTTTTCATCAGGTTCCTCCAGTCTTTCTCACTGTCTCTTCATCTTCCGGATTTTTGTCCGGGGTGAATTTGTGCATTATTATTACGCACACGCAAAGCTACCTTCAAAAACTGTCGATAATTGTCCAAAGTTGTCCGTAAATTGAAAATTGTCTGGACAAAATTCATTGAAAAACAACAGTGATTTGTCTAGAATAAAGAGGCTATGAACAGTGATTTGTCCGCTAAATATATGAATCCTCCTTGTGTTTCATGGAAGACTTTCTTCAATTTTCTTTTATCTCTTGCAGACAAAATCCCTGCCAGGATAGACAGGAGCTGCTGGTCGCAGCTGCTCAGCGGATCCAATGGAAAAGCTGTGGTCAATGCCATGCGGTTTCTTGATCTGATCGATAATACTGATGCCCCGACAGAGAGACTTAAATCATTCCTGAAGTCCAATGCTTCAGAACGTATTAATATTATGAATAAGATTCTGACTAACTCCTATGATGCAGCTTTCAATAAGAAGTTCAGTCTGGTCAATGCTACTCAGAGCCAGTTATATGAATATTTCAAATCAACCTGCGGTCTTTCCAAAGAGGATTCAGATAAATGTATGAAATTCATTGCAGGCGGAAGTACTTATTCCTATATAACACTGGCAAGCGGTGCAGACAAAAATCATAAGAAGAAAACAGCTGTAAAGACTATTCGGAATGCCGAAAATGATACGGACAAAACAGCTGATAATTTGTCCGAAAATCAAGAAAAATCTGTCCAATCAGCTAAGCCTCTTGAACGTTCACTTGTTGAAAAACTGCCTGAATTCAGAGACGACTGGCCTTATGAAATGAAAATGGCCTGGTTCAAATTATCCCAGTCAATTGTTGATTCTGTACTGAAATAAAAGAGAACGTAATAACACTGTATCGATAAAATCTTTGGAATTTTGAAGAGGATTCTTCATGGCGACCTAGGGGGGATTTGAACCCCCGATCTCCACCGTGACAGGGTGGCATGTTAGACCACTACACCACTAGGCCGTACGATTTGATATATTATCAAAGTGAAAATTTCTTGTCAATTAAACCATGTCCAGAGAGTTATCATTGCTGAGAAATTCCCATATATTCATATGTTTGTATCCGAACATAAGACTTCCTGATTCAACATCATCTGTTGTGATCACAATCTTCTTGTATCCGTCATCCAGTCCTCTGAAAGGAGTTATTTCCTCTTTTTCCCGGGCAGCTGTAAGAGTTTCGCTAACCTGCAGGTAATAACGGTAATTATTTTTTATCGCTACAAACTTTATTTCCTTGTCATTGTTCTTTCCTGCATACAGGGTAAATCCTCTTCTTATCAGCTCAATGCATACAATGTTCTCGTAAGTCTGCTGTATATCGATTGTGTGGCTTTTTAAATAACCGAACATGGCATCAGTCAGATAATACTTATTTTTCGTTTTGAGGACACTGTCTTTCTTTATATCGTAACGGTTAACTTTCTGGAAAATGTGTGAATCCGTAAGATATGAAATATATGATGCAACTGTATCATCCGTTGCTTTCTCATAACCGTTTTTCTTCATTTCCTCAGAAATGGCATAAGCGCTTACATAATCTCCCTGATTGTTGATCAGGTATCTGAGTACTGCTCTGAATAAGGTTTTGTTTCTTATGCCGTATTTATCATATATGTCCTTTTTAAGGATGCTGTTGCGTAAGACTGCCAGTTTTTCTGCTTTCTGATCATTGTTCAGATAAACAAGAGAAGGGTAGCTGCCATACCTTGTGTAATCATCAAATACCGATTTGATATTGGTCTTGAGACATGCGGCATATTCAACTATTGATAAAGGTAGTACCTGTATTACTGAAGTATTCTTGATGTTTGAATTGGCAATGGAATCAAAAGATGAGACCAGATAAATGTCATGCTCATTTCTCAGGTTTTCAACGACTTTTTCGTAGCCGTTTATATACTGGGGTTCATCAATGATTATTCTGTAGCGTAATCCGAATCGTATTCTGTTATCGATGTATTTCTGCAGGGTTTCACTGTCGGGGGAATACCGTTCTGCAAGATACTCGGCATCAATATGTATAAAGCTGTCAGATCTGACTCCGGCAGAGATCAGGCAGAAATAAAACAGTTCCTTCATGAGAATTGTTTTGCCGACACCTCTTAATCCGTGGATTATTTTGACATCGGTGTTGTTGACATTTTCCATAAGCCAGTCGATATACTGAGTTCTCTGAAGATTCATGGTTATTCCTCCTCAAGTGATACTTTTATATTTATAAACCGAAATACCTCTTTTTAGCAATAAATATTTCGAAATTTAGTATTAAATTACTGCAGTTTATGAGTGATTTCATGCTTTCAATCAATGACTGTCATGCAAAAAAAAGTATATGTAAACCAGACTGCGGTTTATCTGAAACAATGGTTGCTATTATATATATTTTACGCCGTGCTATATTAGATAATTAATTCTGTCCGTAAAATAGAATCGTAAAATATTGTACTCCTGTGAAATCTCGGACATTGAAAAGGGGTAATTAGAGGATCAGGTATCTTGTTTAAAAGTCAGAAATACGCCTGGGTTATATGCGTTCTCGGCTCGCTTGCGATGTTCTGTTCCATGGGCATATGCAGCAATATGCTGTCTTATTTTCTGCCTTATATTGAACAGACCGGTATTAGTCACAGCGCTGGATCATCACTTATTTCGGTCAGATGTGTGTTTTCTCTCTTGGCGCTTTTCTTTATTAATCGTTACTTTAAAGTTCTGGGGCTCCGAATGGGGCTTTTTATTTCGATGATTCTCGTTGCTGCATCATCTTTCTTATATTCCATATCTGATTCTGCATTGATGTATCAGGTTGCAACTGCAGTAGGCGGGGTAGGTTATGCACTCGGTGGCCTCGTTCCTGTATCCATCTTAGTAAAGAAATGGTTTAAAGATCATTTGGGCGTTGCTATGGCAATCGCTACCATTGGCAGTAGTCTTGCCAGTGTCATATTACCGCCGATCATGGAAAAAGTATTGAATGCTGTCGGTCTTTCCAATACATATCTTGTCCTTGCTGCTTTTACGATGTTTGTAGCTTTGCTGATGATTATTTTCCTCCGCAATGATCCTGCGGAATTCGGCCTTGAGCCTTATACAGATCAAAACAATTCAAAAATCAAGACAATGAACTTCAATACGAAGCAAATGTCAAATCTGGGGCTTGTACTGATTCTCTTGACACTGTTTCTCACCTGTGGCGTTGCACAGTCTGGTATAGGGCATATTAGCGTTCTGGCAGAGTCTACCGGATATGGAGGGGATATCAGATCTTTGATGTTAAGCGTCTTTGGTCTTTCTTCTATTTTTGCTAAGCTTGTCTTCGGAGAGATAGTTGATTATTTCGGTACAAAACGTGCTTCACAGATACTTTATCTCATCATTATTGGTGGTTGTTTTACTACTTTCTTCATGAATGGGGACTCTTTGTGGCCTTGTTTTGCTGTAAGTGTCATGTTTGGTTTGGGCTTTACGGTAACAACTGTTGGCATATCATTATGGGCAGTTGAATTGTCTGATGCCCCCAGTTATGAAAGAACACTTAAGGTCTTCCAAATTGTCATAGCTATTGGCGGCATACTTTTTGGAGTTATTCCCGGCTTATTCTATGAACGCTTCGGTGATTACATACTTGTTTATGAAGCTTTCGGTGTTCTCACCATTATAGCTGTCATTTTTTTAACGCTGACGTACCGAAGAGAAATCGGCAAATAACATCGTTAATGACAGATGTAAGCCAAAACGTTTTTTTATGCTAAAATCTCAGCATCATGTATTTAAAACGTATACAGGTAGGATTTCTCCAGGAAAACTGTTATCTGGTAGGTGCAGAATATGCGATGTTCTGTGCTGTTATTGATCCCGGTGACGAATTTGAAAAGATCGATAAAATCCTTACTGATGACTGTAAAACTCCTTCTCTGATCCTTCTTACTCATGCTCATCCCGATCATTACGGAGCAGTATTTGAACTTAAACAGAAATATCCTGAAGCAAGAATATGCATGCATAAGGACGATATTGATCTATATGCAGATCCTACAATGCGTAGGCTTCTTGGATATGGTGAAATGAAGATCCAGCCTGTTGATCAGAAACTGGAAGACGGAGATGTTTTAGGATTGGGAGGCGGTATTCAGATTACCGCCAGACATACTCCGGGACATACTCCGGGCGGAGTCTGTTTTTCTACCTATGGTCTGCTGTTTACAGGCGACACTTTATTCAGAGGCAGTATTGGAAGAACAGATTACATCGGCGGAAACTATGATGAGATCATTAAAAGTGTCAATGATGTGATAATGGGATATCCTGATGAGATAATTGTTTATCCCGGACACGGACCGTCCAGCAGCATTCAAATAGAAAGATCTTCCAATCCTTTTGTCATTAAGCAATGATTATCCTTTACCAATAATCTGATTCAGTTGCTACAATGATATCAAATGAGTTTTAAGGGGACATTATGGGATCACTGAGTTTTGGAATGATTGCATCTGCTTTTTCTGCAGGTCTGCTTTCTTTCTTTTCCCCATGTACTTTCCCGCTTCTTCCCGTATACATCGGCTACTTTGCTTCAGATGATCTGCCGGAAGAAACTCCTTACAGGACCAGACTGATTTCAAAGCTGCTGAAGACTCTGCTCTTTGTAGCCGGCATTTGTGTCGTATTTGTTCTTCTCGGATTTGGAGCCGGTGCCATAGGTAAAGCTCTGTCCAGCGTTTACTTCACGATTGCCTGTGGAATAATTGTATTCATTTTCGGACTTCAGTATGCAGAAATCATCAATATTCCTTTCCTTATGCAGGAAAAACGTTTCGATATGAGCAAGGCTGCCAGCAAAGGTATCTGGTGGGCATTTCTGCTTGGTGTAATGTTCTCATTCGGATGGACTCCGTGTGTCGGACCTGTACTTGCCACTGTGCTTGGTATGACTGCACAGAATGGTGATGTTCTGCAGGGAGGCATTCTTCTCTTCATATATGCATTGGGACTGAGTATTCCTTTCCTCGTACTGAGTGCAGGGTCAGCAACATTGATAGCCAGGATTAAAGGCTTGACTAAATATCTTCCAATAATTAAGAAAATAGGCGGAGTAATTATTGCTCTGATGGGTCTGTGGATGATCTTTTCTTCCATCAGCGCTGTAGCTCCGGATAATTCCGGCAACAATGAATCATCTCCAAATAATAATAATATGGCTCTTGAAGAATTTATTCTTCCGGCAATGAACGGAGACGTTGTGACTTTGTCAGATTACCGCGGCAAACCCGTATACATCGATTTCTGGACGACCTGGTGTCCGTACTGTATCGTCAATATTCAGGAATTCAATTCTTTTGCCAACAGAATAAATGCCGGAGATAATTATGTTGTTCTGTCGGTAGTTACTCCCGGTTATTACCGGGAAATGTCCGAGGAAAAACTCAGGGAATGGGTTGCTGAGCAAAATCTTGATTTCCCGATGCTCTTGGATTATAACGTCAGCATTACCAGACATTATGGTATCAATACTTATCCGACCGGAGTTTATATTGCTCCTGACGGGCAGCTGGCAGAGATACATGTCGGTTATTCAAGTCTTTCCGTCATAGAATCAAAACTTGAAGCATTGAAATAGTTCCTGCTGTTTCCTGTTTCTGAGACAGTTTCAGAGAGATGTACTCATTTACCTTTGACAAAGGTTTTATTGTCTGATTTTGGTTATAGTGGGCTCTGGTTCAGCCTGTCAGATATCTTCTTCCTTATCATTTTATTTGTATGATAAAAGATACAAAAAAGGCATGTTCTTCGGAGAACATGCCTTTTGAAATATACCGGATAATCAGAATTAGAATAAGCCGGTGAAGTTAGCGATGACAGGAGCAAGAACTACTGCGATGATTGAAGCTAACTTGATCATAATGTTGAGAGCAGGACCGGAGGTGTCCTTCATAGGATCACCGACGGTGTCACCAATAACGGTAGATTTGTGAGTATCGGATCCCTTACCGCCGAATGCACCAGTTTCAACATATTTCTTAGCGTTATCCCATGAACCGCCGGCGTTGGAGAAGGTGATGGCAAGGATGAAACCGACTACGGTTGAACCTGTAAGGAAGCCGGCAAGACCCTGTTTGCCAAGTACGAAGCCGATGACGATAGGTGACAGAACTGTGATAACACCGGGGAGGATCATCTCTTTGAGTGAATCACGGGTACAGATGTCGACGCATCGTTTGTAATCAGCTTTTGCTTTACCTTCAAGAAGACCGGGGATTTCCTTGAACTGTCGTCGAACTTCATTGACGATTGAGTAGCCGGTCTTGCCGACAGCATTCATTGTCAGAGCACAGAATACTGCAGGGAGCAAAGCACCGAGGAAGAGACCTACGATGATATTTGCATCAAGCAGGTTGACTTCATCAGCTTTAAGGCCGACTGCCTGAGTGTATGAAAGAAGAAGTGCGAGTGAAGTAAGAGCAGCAGAACCGACTGCGAAACCTTTACCGGTTGCAGCAGTGGTGTTGCCTAATGAATCAAGAGCATCGGTACGATCACGGATTTCGTGAGGTAAGCCTGACATTTCGACCAGACCGCCTGCGTTATCTGCGATAGGACCATATGCATCAGTTGCATCCTGGATACCCAAAGTGGCAAGCATACCGACACCTGCGATTGCAACGCCGTATACACCGCCGAAGTAGTGGGCAAGAAGAATTGCGATACCAACAATGACAACAGGAGGAAGGGTGCTCATTAAACCATTAGCGAAACCGCTGATGATTACTGTGGCGGCACCGGTCTGACCTGATTTGGAAACATTCTTGGTAGGATTGTAAACGTAAGAAGTGTAGTAGTTGGTGGATTCACCGATGAGTACACCGGCAACCAGACCGCTTAAGATTGCCCAGAAGATGTTCAGATTAACATCGAGGAACCAGACAATCAGGAATGCAAAGATTGCAGCAAGAATGGCTGCGGACCAGGTACCCTTTCGAAGTGCATTGAGAAGGGCAGTCATCTGTAATTTTTCGCCTACACGAACGAGGAAGATACCGATCAATGATGCAATGATACCTGCACCTGCGATCAGCATGGGAAGAACACATGCAAGTTCTTTTGAACCGACGAGTGTTGTTCCTGATTCACCTGCTATGAGTGCAACAGCACTGAGGGTAACGGTGGCGATGATTGAATCAACATATGATTCGAAAAGGTCAGCGCCCATACCTGCAACATCACCTACGTTGTCACCGACGCAGTCTGCAATAACAGCGGCGTTTCGGGGATCATCTTCAGGGATGTTCTGTTCAACCTTACCTACGATATCAGCACCGGTATCAGCAGCTTTGGTGAAAATACCACCGCCGACACGGGAGAAGATAGCTACGGTTGAAGCACCGAAGCCATAGGCAGGGATGATTGCCAGGAACTGATCAGTGTTGTAGAAAGCCAGGAAAAGAATACTTAAACCGAGTAAACCAATGCTTACAACGGAAAGACCCATAACTGAGCCGGCGCGGAATGCGACTTTAAGACCGCTGTTAAGGCTCTTTTCAGCAGCAGTGGCAGTTCGTGAGTTTGAGTTGGTAGCAATCTTCATGCCGATAAAACCGGACAGACCGGATGTTATAGCACCGAAGAGGAATGTTACGCCAACTCTCCATCCGAGGGATGGAACAACAGTGAGAATGATGAATACTACTGCAACAAAAATTGCGAGTAATTTGTATTCACGGCCGAGGAATGCGCTAGCGCCCTCACGAATGGCTTTAGCGATTACAGCGACCTTATCGCCTTCCTTCTGCTTGGTTACCCACCATGCAAAGTAGGCAGCTACACCAATGCCGAGGATGGCGACGATAACGGTTAGCCAAATCCAAATTCCTTCCAAAATTTATTCTACCTCCGATTAAGATTTTTATAGAACAAAGGCTATTTTACTATCAAATGGCTTTTTTGACTACTTATTCGTATTTTTCGGTTGTTATTGCTTGTTCTGAAGCAGATCTTCGAGTCTTTTCTGCTGAATAGTAAGAGTGATATCGCTTCTGGTTTTTTCCATAACAGATCTCAGAATGTCAGTAGTTCTTCTGAGTCCGCCTGTAATACCATCAGGGAAGTCCATGGTTACCAGGACGTTATATACACAGTCCATGCTGTTGAGCAATTCTTCACCACGTGAAAAATCTCCGGCACGGAATCCGTCAAGGATATATCTTCTAAGCTCATTTGCGGCTTCTCCCAGTCCGTTGAGATATGCCGAATTGTCGATTCCGAGGTCTTTTGGAGTGGGCAGTGCAGATCCTGTGACAAGAGCTAATACTAGATTTGATTCTGCAAATTCCTTCTGCGCATCCCACAGATAGTGAGTGTTCTGTATCTCGTTCACGGAGCTGAGATGGGCGACACATTCATCCAGAAGTTTTTTTCCGTTTTCGATCTGGATCTTTGCATCATCAAACTCGTGACGATGGATCGCTCTGATCGTTTTTGATGCATATCTTATGATCTCACGCGATTTAGTGATGGTGAATTCCCTGGCAGCATCCTGTTCGATGAACTCCTGTCTTATTTCTTCAGAGATTTTATCAAGCTGTTCCTGTATTTCCATTATCTTTTCCTGTTTTTAAACTATTTTTTACTGATCGTTTTTATCAGATCTATCGCTGCCTGAAGAGGGGATTCTGCGCATAAAACGGCACTGATCACCGCAACTGAATCTGCTCCGAGATCAATGAGCTCCCTGGCATTGCTTTTTTTGATTCCTCCGATTGCAACGATCGGTATGTCTAATTCCTTGCGTATATCAGATATCAGTTCTTTGCCTGTCACGACAGCATCGGTCTTGGATGGGGTGGCATATATCGCGCCGACTCCGATATAATCTGCTCCGTCTATTTTTGCCTTTCTGGCTTCCTCAATGTGTGAGACAGATACCCCTAGTATCTTGTCTATTCCCAGCAATTCACGTGCAGTCTTTGCCGGCATGTCCGACTGCCCGACATGCAGTCCGTCTGCATCAGCTGCCAGCGCAACATCCAATCTGTCATTTATAATGAGCAGGGCATTATGTCTGTGACAGAGCTTTGTCAGTTTTTCAGCCAGTTCAATAAAATCTCTGGTTTCATAATCTTTAGCTCTGAGCTGAATGACTTTTGTTCCCGCTCTCAGAATTTCATTTGTCAGTTTGAGCGGATCCCGTCCATTCAGCACATCTGTATCCAGGACAACATAGAGGCCTGTCAGTAACTGTACACTATCCAGTCTTGTTAAACGGGATAACAATTGTTTTTCAATGGAATAGACCTGAAATCTCATTTCCTGGAATAAACCGGATTCTATCTGTGACCCGGGGATTTTTGCGACCTCCTCAAGAACTCTTAAGCTTTCTTCTGCTCGTCTTGAATTCGCGACCACGCTTTGATAGAAGGTGCGGTTCTGAACTTCATATTTCATATCAAATCCGACATCATTTTGTTCGTCTCTCGCATTAACGAATGTCTTTTTTGTGTCGGGGTTTGTAACTGAAACCTTGTGTCTCAGGTTTTTCAGTTCAGATGACAGTCTTGCATCATCCAGGGCAAAACGGGCAATTTCTTCAAGATAGCGGAGAGCTTCTCCAAGTCGGTTGAGATTCGCATCGATTATTCGAAACGTACCTTTATTAGCACTAGTATTCATAGCATGCATATTCTATCACAACGCGTAGTTATTGAAATTAGGTAAATGATTTTTTTATATTGGAATGAAACATGATACAGGTGTATTTTTGACTAAAATCGATTTTGTCAATTACAGTCACAATTCTATTCATAAACTTAATAAATAATTCTTTATTTTATTTAGAGACCGATATATAATAGGCGCAAAGAGGCCTTTATCGGCCAATAGATTTTTTCACAAAGGAGTTCTTTTATGGGAAAGTTTGTAATCAGTAATTCAAAGAATGGCGGTTTCGTATTCAATCTCAAGGCTACCAATGGTGAAATTATTGCAACATCAGAAGTCTACAAGACAATCGATACTTGCAAGAACGGTATCAAGAGCGTACAGACCAATGCTCCTAAAGCTCCGATCGAGAATCAGACTGTAGCAGGTTATGAACCGGTAAAGAATCCTAAATTCGAAGTTTACAAGGACAAAGCAGGCGAATTCAGATTCCGATTGAAGGCCAGCAATGGTCAGGTTATTGCAGTTGGCGAAGGCTACAAGACTGAAAAGAACTGTTTGAATGGTATCGCAAGCATCAAGAAGAATGCTCCTGGTGCCGAAGTTGTCCTTCCCTAATTAGTCGATTAATTTAGAAAAAGCGAACACAGCGTTGTGTTCGCTTTTTTTTTGCAGACATGTGTATCATTGAAGAAGCATTGATAACAGTTAATTGTTTACATATTGTACTGAGTTTACGGTAATACCGTAATTGGTAACGATGTGTGGATCGGGCAGAATGCAGTGATTCTTCCCGGAGTAAACATCGGCGACGGAGCAATCATTGGAGCTAACAGTGTTGTCGGCAGTAATATTTCTCCCTATACCATAGTGGCAGGAAACCCGGCAAATGTCATAAGAAAACGATTTGATGAAGAATTGATCGATCTGATGCTTCGCTTCAAATGGTGGGATAAAAGAATCACAGAAATCAATGAGCTGATTCCTATCCTGACGTGCAGCGATTTGGAAAAGGTTAGAGAGGAATTGAAGGCAAAACTATGATCATCCTGATAACAGGTGCATCACACACCGGAAAAACGCTTCTGGCACAAAAGATGCTCGAAAAATACAATTATTCGTATCTGTCCATCGATCATCTGAAAATGGGACTGATTCGGAGTGGAAATACCAATCTCACCCCTGAAGACGATGATGAGTTAACAGGGTATCTTTGGCCAATCGTCCGAGAAATGATAAAGACCGCAATCGAGAATGAGCAAAACCTTATTGTGGAGGGCTGCTATATTCCGTTTGATTGGCGGACGGATTTTGATGACAAGTATCTGGGAAACATTCGATTTATATGCCTTGCAATGACGACTAAATACATTGATGTACATTTTGATGAGATAAAAGCACATGCTTCTGATATTGAATCAAGGTTTGAAGACGAGTATATTACGGTTCAGCAGCTGAGAGAAGATAATCAGGCGTACATTAGGGGCTGCTATGAGAATGGCGAGTCTGTCGCTCTGATCGACGAGGATTATGAACAAGTAATAGAGCTACTTTTGAAATGACCAACTTCATTGTTCAGACAGACCAAGGCTCCCACACTGCCATCAAGCGGCGGAGGGGAGCCAAGAAAGAGAGCATAGAATATGACGTTTGAAACAGAGAGACTCATTCTGCGTCCGTGGGAAGAAACGGATGCTGAGGAATGTTATAGATACGCACAAGATCCACAGGTTGGACCAATAGCGGGCTGGGCAGCGCATACCAGTGTTGAAAATAGTAGAGAGATCATAAAAACAGTCTTGTCTGCGCCGGAAACATATGCCGTGGTACTCAAAACCACTGGATTGCCGGTTGGCAGTATCGGCCTGATGCTCGGCAAAGCAAGCAATATAGGTCTTCCTGATTCTGAAGGGGAAATCGGCTACTGGATTGGAGTCCCGTATTGGGGACAAGGTCTGATACCGGAAGCGGTCCGGGAGCTAATGAGATACGGCTTTGAAGAGTTGAAACTCGAAAAAATGTGGTGCGGATATTTTGATGGAAATGAAAAATCAAAACGCGTTCAGGAAAAATGTGGCTTCCGATATCATCACACGAAGGAAAACGTTCCTTGTGCCATAGAGGGATTGTTGCGGACAGAGCATATTACTTCTATTACAAAAGAAGAATGGTCGTCAAGTAGTAAATAAAGACAGACGCATCATGGCTCCCAAACTGCCATCATAGGTAGTAATGAAGCCTCGTTTTATGCTTCGATGTCGATTATGATGCCGGATGGGGGTCATTGTTTTTTTCATGGATTATTAACATTCAAATGTTGGAGGTGTTTTTATGAATAACAAAGGCATTGGTGCAATATTCTGTTTGATCTCAGCCGTTTTAACAAGTGCACGATATATAGCGGCTGCGACTTTCATGAGTAGTGTGACGAGTTGGGATAGTTCATTGTTTCAAGCTGGATTAAGTTACGTTGGCTCTCCACTGAAAATAACGGCCATGATTGCGCTCATTGTAGGCATTTGCTTCTTGGTGTATGGAGTATTACAGGATTTCAAAAAACAGGACAAATGAAGCACACATTCCAGTTTATCTATTTGTTTCTAAATCAGTAATTTACTGAGACTGTTTTATTATTTAGGATAAACGAAGGGGCAGAAAAGCATCTTCTGTTGAGTATGATACAGAGGGATGATATATGGTAGCAGACACTTTCTAATTATCAATCCGAAATGAATAAAAGAGAACTTGCAGAAAGATACAGAATATGCCATATGGCGGAAAATCAACTAATTATTGGTTTAATGTATATCATGTCTTTGGTATAATCAGCCGTGAAGAATATGAGACATTATTAGAGTAATATAGCAAAATCAGATAATTGCTGATTGCCTCGAGTAATACGGCAAATAGAAATGCTGAAACCTCGTATTATAATGACATCGTATCCTGAAAAGAAGCGAAGCAGTGTCTGAAGAAAAAAGGAGATGCCGTATGAACAACAGTGTGGAACCGGATAAAAGAAAACAAATTCGTATTGGACTAAACAGTTCCTCCCAGGGTATTTCTATGATTGCCCTGATTATCGTAGCTGCTTTTGAGATTATGATGCTGGGGTATTCGGTCCTAAACGTCGAATTGTACGGGCCTTATCTGTTGAGATATCGTCTATTTTACGCTTCTCTTCTGGTCGTGGCTCTTGCATATATCGGTTTGAATGTGTTTGTAAAAAGGGATATTGAACGCAGATACATGCTGCTCGAGATTGCAAATCCGGTATGTGCGGTCTTCTTTTTTGGATGGGCCCTTACCGTCACATATTTCGACTCGCAAGTCACCGGCGTAGTCGATCCTTCAGTGTTTATGACGTTTTCTATGGTCGTACCACTTGGTTTTTCACTGATACCGTCTGTTTATGCGGTGATTGTTCTCTTGGCGGATGCCATCATGCTATATCTCATCATATCTGTAAAAGGCATTGATGCGTCGCTCATCAATAGTATTGTTTTTTTCGTTTTCCAGTTTGTACTGGGCATTGGCTTTTTAATGCTAAAGAAGAAACTGTCAGAACGTATCGTGCAAGAAGAAGATAACGCAAGAATCGACGTTATTACGGGCCTTCCTAACAGACGAGTATATGAAGAAGATCTGAAACGAATCAGGGAGGCGCCTTTGCCAGATGATCTGTATTACGTGACCATGGATATCAATGGATTGAAGGATATTAATGACAACTATGGCCACGAGACCGGTGATAAGTTGATTGTCGGAGCGGCCCAGTGCATTGAGAAGGGCTTTAGAGATTGGGGGAAACAGTACAGAATTGGTGGAGATGAGTTCGTAATCCTGCTTTCCGCGAAGCGTGAGAAGGTAGATGAGTTGATTCGTGCTGTTGAAAAAAACACAGAGGAATGGTCAAAAGACAACGGCGTCACACTGCAAATTTCCTGTGGTCTTGCCGGTTCTTCCGAATATCCGGGTTATGGAATAACTGAACTCGCCAGAACAGCGGATGAGATGATGTATGAAGATAAATCTCGGTATTATAGGACGATTGGTAGGGATAGGCGAGGATACCGGCTGAAAACAGCAGATGCGGAAGTGTCTGAAAACTAAATTAACTCAGTGAAAGTATGTAGGGAAGACAGAGGGACGCTGCTGTACGAGAATACAGCCATATCAATGAAGTAGCAAAACAGTATTCAGATGATATAGAGCGATATATTGAACAAGTGTCTTCTCTTATCGAATATAATCTATTCAGAAATGGGAATATAGAAGAATCAGCCTATCATAGTATTTCAACAAACGAAAATCTTGGATATGTTCCTTGCGAACAGATTAGACCTGGATATATTCCGGAATCAAATATATGAACGGCGCGAATACGGTTACATTCTTCGGAGGCGTTTTATATTGACTGTAGGAAGGCAGATCGGGATTTGTTAAGCCAACCGAGAAAAAGATATGAAGATCCTGATCGTATGTGGCGACTATTTCAATCAAAGCAATGGCCTGTCTCTTTCCACCCAGCGTTTTGTGGAACAGTTTAAACGGCTGGGCGACGAGGTGCGGGTGCTGTCCTCCGATTACGGTGGCATATCGGAGTATTCTGTGCCGGTGATGCGTATTCCACTTGTGGATGGTATCATGGATCAGCAGAACTACCATTTTGCCAAACCACTCAGGCAGATCATCCTGGAATCACTTTCCTGGGCAGAGATTGTGCATATTGAAGACCCGTTCCCTCTCAGCATGGAAACGGCAAAACTGGCCTCTCAAATGGAGCTTCCAATCACAGGCACATTCCATCTTTACCCGGAGAATATGACAGCTTCTGTGCCGATCTTTGATTTTCCGCTTTCCAACCGCAATATCATGAATGTGTTCCGCTGGGGCGTCTTTCAATACTGCAGTGCCATCCAGTGCCCCACGGAGAAGGTAAGGGAACGGCTGGAAAAATGCGGATATCGTTCAAAACTCTGTGTAATATCCAACGGCATTCCGTCGGATATCATCGCTGACCTTCCCAGTACTTCACAAAATGACTGCTTTACGGTCATCAGCGTGGGCCGATATTCCAATGAAAAAGATCAAATGACGCTGATGAAGGCAATCCTCGCTTGCCACCATGCTGCTGACATCCAGTTGATTCTGGCCGGGAGGGGACCACTTGAAGATCAATACCGGGCGTTTGGGCAGTCTCTGCCCAACCCGCCAATCATGAGGTTTTACACGCAGAAGGAGCTTTTAAAGGAGGTCCGTCGTGCTGATCTGTATGTGCACTGCGCCAATGTAGAGATCGAAGGCATGAGCTGCATGGAATCCTTCGCCCAGGGCACTGTGCCGCTGATCGCTGACAGTGAGTTGTCTTCCACTTCTGCTTACGCCATAACAGAAAAGAACCGGTTTAAAGCAGGAAATGTGGAGGAACTGGCCAGCAAAATAGATTATTGGTTTGAACATCAGGATGAGCTGCCCACAATGGGCCAAAGATATATTGATTTGGCAAAAACACTGACCATTGAAGAATCCGCAAAAAAGGTGCGTCATATGATGCTGAATGCCATTCAGGAAAAGAGGCAGTCTGCGTCGTCACGAGGGATATCTCCCTCATAGTATGGCTGTTTACAATCCATGCCGCGTGGTCCGAACGATGATGGATGCAGATCGAATGGATCGATTTTGCTTTTTGCTTGACTATCATTTTTAGTCTGTCTGACCAAGTGTCACAGTAAGGATGGAATAAAAACTCTTGTGAAATGACGAGGTTGTGGTATTGTTTGTATATGCGGGGTGTCGTATATATACGATGATTGGAGAGATAAGCAAAATATGAAAAGAACTTTGATTATCATAGCCAATGTGATAATTATGGCTGCTATATTAATCTTTGTGGTTCTCTACTCCAGGTATGAAAGTGAAGCTTCATACCAGATGCAGATAGCACACTTTGAGAATACAACGGTTACTATGGAGCGCGTTACAGAGAATTATCTGGAAGGCGAGCAACGGATATGTGACGTTTGGGCGCAATATATTAATGGTCGGTACATGAGAATAGAAGATGCGACCGAGTATATCCGTAGTTCGCATGTTCTTAAAAACACGTCTGCGCATCTGATTTCGCTCGATACGCTCACAGGTCTCTCAACACGCTCGAAGCAGGGTACAACAGATGATTACGAAGTTTCTTATGAAGCGTTAGGCTTTCTGAAAAGTGTTGAGTGGATTGATGAAATAGGTGAATCCATCAATATAACCCGCGCATATACCAATCCGATGAATGGCGAGCAATCACTGGCTTTCTGCAATAAAATCACATTACTTGATCCAGCAACAAATTCTGAATATCCTGCAGTTCTGCTGAGAGTTATCCCTGTCTCGGAACTGGAACAGAAATGGGTTTTCCCTCAGACAGAGCTGGTAAAAGCAGAATTATCCATGATTGATGAGAATGGTGATTACATTCTCAAGGGCTCCAGCTTCAAGAACTCTAATTTCTTTGAATTCTACAAATCCTATAATACAACGGATCCTGAATCATCGAAGATTCTGATTGATAGCATTACTTCGACGACAGGTTCTGTTTCAATGCTTAATTCACATGGACAGGAATGTATACTCGCTTATACCCCTGTTTCAACTACTTCTAACTGGACACTTCTAGGCCTCGTTCCAGCTGAAGACTTAAATGCCAAAAATGGCAACTGGGTACTATTCGGGGTGGTTTCGGTCGGCTTACTCGTTTTGTTTCTCAGTGACCTGTTCTATATGATGTATCTCAACAAACGTCTTCAGATGACGGCTGTAAAGGCTGAATCTGCCAACAAAGCCAAGACAGATTTCCTTTCTACGATGTCCCATGACATCCGTACACCAATGAATGCAATCATAGGATTAACAACGATTGCCGAGAAGAATGTCGGAGATGTTGAGTCGACGAAGGAAAGCCTACGGAAAATCAATCTTGCCGGCAATCACCTTTTGACACTTATCAATGATATCCTGGATATATCGAAGGTGGAAAGCGGCAAACTGAGACTGAACCCACTTACTTTTTCCATAGTGGAAACGGTTGAGAATCTTGTGAATATATCTCAGCCAATGATCAAAGAAAAGAATATTGAATTCAGCTTCAATATTAATCAGATTGAAAAGGAATATTTATATGCAGACCAGCTCCGTCTGAATCAAATCTATATAAACATCCTTTCAAATGCTATTAAATATACTGAACCTGGTGGACGTGTAGGTGTGAATCTCCGCGAGGAGAAGAGCGACGTGCCTGACTGTGTAAAGCTTACTTATGTTGTAACAGATACTGGAATTGGAATGAGTCCGGAATTTATGGAGAATATGTATAAACCATTTTCCAGGCAGGTAGATAGTCGTGTTAACAGCATTCAGGGAACAGGCCTTGGACTTGCCATAACAAAGCAGATGGTCGATTTGATCGGCGGAACGATAGACTGCCAGAGCGAGCAGGGAAAGGGAACTACATTTACTGTCGTGCTCGATATTCCTTTGGCTGATAGACAGCGTGAAGATATGCGACTCGAGGCAATAGACGTTCTGATAGTTGACGATGATGAGTCTATGCTTCAGACGGCGACGGAGACTCTCCAGTCTCTTGGTGCTTCGGCAGAACAGGCAAATAATGGACTTGAAGCCCTTGGAATGATTGATCACAGGCATCAATCTGGCCGAGATTATGATGTCATCATAGTTGACTGGAAAATGCCTGACATAGATGGACCTGAAACAATCCGTCGAATCCGTTCGGAGATAGGTACGCATGTTCCGATACTCCTAATCTCCGCCTACGATTGGTCGGATATTGAAGATAAGGCAAAGGCGGCGGGAGCAAATGGCTTCGTCAGCAAACCTCTTTTCAAGTCCACGCTTTATGACAAGATAAATCAGCTGATCGGAAAAGAACCTGAATCACTTGAACCAGAGGATGATTATTCAGATCTGCAGGGCCTGAATATTCTTGTGGCAGAGGATAATGATATTAACTGGGAAATCATTTCCGCTATGCTTTCAATGTTTGGCATGACAGCTGACCGTGCAGAAAATGGACGTGTCTGTGTTGATATGATCAGTACTGCGGAGGAGGGCAAATATACCCTCATCTTTATGGATATTCAGATGCCCGAAATGAACGGCCTGGATGCGACCAGAACCATACGAAAGCTCGATAATTCCTGGGCAGCATCGATCCCTATTGTTGCAATGACAGCAGATGCATTTTCAGAAAATGTCATAGAATGTATGGATGCGGGAATGAATGGCCATATCGCAAAACCTGTTGATATTAAATTAGTTATTAAAGAAATACGTAGAATTAAGGAGGGTAGGTTGTAATCATGAAAAAAACGATTTGTCTATTACTTGCAGCTCTGTTGAGTCTGAGTTTAGCTGCGTGTAATTCAAAACAAGAGGAAGCCTTTAAGCCAGCACTGGATACTTCCACCACTGCCAAGATTGTAATAGCCGGCGGATACGACAATTTTGAAGCATTGGAAACCGAGTTCGATCGTTTCAACGAAGTATATCCGAATGTAGAGCTGGTATATACAAAGGTTGACGACTTTAACAACATGATCGGAATAGTGCTGAATGGAAATAATGCACCGGATATTTACTTTAATTATTCTTGGATGTATGGCAGAGAGCAATATAAGGAGTCGATTGAACATGCTGAGAATCTCGCTGATCCGAAGCTGAAACTTAATCTGGATTGCATAAGAAGTAACATTATTTTGAATACGAGTGATGGTACACTTCCCATGGTCCCGGTTTTTTCGAATACCTACGGGATGCTCGTGAATAATGCCCTGTTTGAGAAGGAAGGACTTAAGGTCCCGACCACCTATAAAGAGCTGGTCAAAGTGTGCGATGAATTTCATAAAAAGGGATATGACAATCCGCTGATGGGATATACTCAGAAAGAAACTACTTCAATTTACACTGTTTCTGCGTATCCTTACTTTTGTGAAACTGTAGCAAATGATAAGGAAGCTGTTAGGAAACTCAATACTTTGGATGCTTCTGCGGGCGAATATATGCGTACTTCCCTTGAAAGACTAACCTATCTTATTAATGATGGATGCGTGAATCATAGTGACTGTCTGGACATTAAAGATAACTATGGTGCAGTAATTCTTCGATTCTTTGAAGGTGATGTGCCAATGATGACCTGTTCCGGAGACACGGTTTCCGGTACAAAGAAAAGAGAAAGTCGTTCAGAGGCATTTATTGCGAATCCGTTTAAATACACCTTTGTGCCAATTCCTATGTCGGATAAAGGCATCTCTTTCCTTGATATGCCAAACCTTCAGTTTTCTGTCAATAAAGACAGTGAGAATCTGGAAATGGCCAACGAATTTATGCGTTTCCTTATCTCGTCACGAGAGCTGAGTGAAATGGCACAGAACAAGGGACTGATGTCGCCAACGAAAGACCTATCCTTCAATAGCATGTATGCTGCATTTGGAAATGTTCCGGATTCCCGAATCTTTTCTCCGGAAGTGATTGGCCTCTCTGATGACGCGGTTAATCAATTCAGGCGTGCGGCTTTTTCTGTTGGAACAGGCCAAAAGACTATAGATGAGATGATTGCCGGCTATGGCAGTCTTGAGTAGCTACGCATCTAATGCTCATGCTGAATAAGGCAGTTTTAGAACCAACAAAAAACCCGGGAGCTTCCCCAAGCTCCCGGGTTTTTGTTTTGCAGATTTTAGGGAAGGAATTCCCAAACAACAAATCTTAATCCGTTGCCGAAGCCATAATGACAACAAAACGATCAAGCGTTTTGTCGTAAACAGTAAGGCAGAGCGTACCCCACCACTCGTGCCCGTCGTCGAAGTATTCTGACCAGTCGGTTGACCACTCATATATTTCAAGCCCGTCGATCCCGTTTGGAAACAGGGCGGCGTTCACACGTGCGAAATCCTTGTCAGTATAGCCGCTCTGATGCGGCGGACATAGAAAAGCTTTTCGGTAGTTGAGCTTTCCGTCTTGAAAGTCAGAAGAAAACATCTCTTCTGCGGAAACCCTTTTACCGACGGCCTGATCGGGATTGCCGTTCCATTCACCGCTGAATCTGCTGAAAGCAGTCTTCAAAGATCTGCGGTGCGATTCATAACCACCGTGTTGTTTTTCCTTTACGATACAGTATTCAACAACCAGATTGGAATACTCAGAAATCAGCGTGTAAAACGGATCATCATTCCGTTTCTTCTCCGTCATAAGCAGCTCTTCATTGTCGTCCTGCTTTGTATCAAGTTGATTCAACAGATTCTTTCGATTCGCCATGTCACGTAATGCCTGTGTGGATGTAAGATCCTTATCATAAGTGTTACCGGAGAGCGTATCGCGGACGATCTGATCAACAAGCGCCTGGCGGCTTTTGTAGCCGTAAGGAATCGCTACAATGGTGTACATTTTTCCGGGATACTCCCAATTCTCCTGAAAGTAATCCTCCACAGGATGGCGGTCGATCACCTCCGTGACGTTCGGATGAGTTTTTCGAACTATCGCCAGAGCTTCCTTGTGTATATCATTGCGAAACTCTGTCGCATATTTCAAATCCTGTTCGCTGTATTCAGGCATAATAGTTTTCCATGTTTATTCTTCATAATGACAAGGCTCATAGTAACCTGTTTCTCCCAAAAGTGTAACATATGTTTTGATGACCAAGAAAATTTACACATTATGAGGTAGTGTATAGATTCTTTACTACACTTATAAATGTTTGCTAAAATATGTCGTTACTAAGCAGTTGATAATATCTATCAGCGAAGGGAGTAACAAATGGCATATTATTATCCGGAACCTTCTCGTACTTTTAATGAATTCCTTCTTGTTCCTTGTTATACATCGGAGAAATGCACCCCGGATCAGGTTTCTCTTAAAACACCGCTTGTGAAATACAGAAAGGGTGTTGAAGAATGTCCGATTGAATTATCTATTCCTCTTTCTTCGGCTATCATGCAGTCCGTTTCCGATGATAATCTTGCAGTTGCCCTTGCAAAGGAAGGCGGTATTTCCTTTATATATGGGTCACAGACCATTGAAGATGAAGCCAGCATGGTTAAAAGAGTAAAAAATAACAAGGCTGGCTTTATTGTTAGTGCGTCTAACCTGACTCCTGATGCAACACTTGCAGATGTCATTGATCTTAAAGCTAAGAACGGTTTTTCCACTGTTGCAATTACCGATGACAGTACAGCCAACGGCAAACTCCTCGGTATTGTTTCAAGCAGGGACTACCGTATTTCAAGAATGTCAATGGACACACCTGTAAAAGAATTCATGACTCCTATTGATAAACTTGTCACTGCCCCGGAGAATACAACTTTACATGAAGCAAACGATATTATCTGGGATAACAAACTGAATTCACTTCCCATAATTGATAAAGACGGCCATCTTCTTTACTTCGTATTCCGAAAGGATTATTCACAGCATAAAGAGTATCCTAACTCCCTTATTGACGCTGAAAAGAGATATATAGTCGGTGCAGGTATCAACTCCCGTGACTATGAAGAAAGAGTTCCTGCTCTCGTAGAAGCAGGCGCTGATGTACTCTGTATCGATTCCTCGGAAGGTTATTCTATCTGGCAGAAAAGAACTATTGAGTTCATTCGAAACAAGTATGGAGACAAAGTCAAAGTCGGTGCCGGAAATGTAGTTGAAAAAGATGGTTTCAAGTTCCTGGCCGAATGCGGCGCAGATTTTGTCAAGGTAGGTATCGGCGGCGGTTCGATCTGTATCACCCGTGCAACAAAGGGTATCGGCAGAGGACAGGCTTCTGCTGTTATAGAGGTTGCCCAGGCACGTGATGATTACTTCAAAGAGACCGGAGTTTATGTTCCTATCTGTTCGGATGGTGGTATAGTACATGATTATCATATGACCCTTGCACTGGCAATGGGTGCAGACTTCCTAATGCTCGGACGATATTTCGCAGGCTGTGACGAATCTCCTACAAACAAAGTTGTCATTAACAACCAGTTCTTCAAGGAATACTGGGGAGAGGGTTCCAACCGTGCCAGGAACTGGCAGCGATATGATCTTGGCGGAAGCAAATCATTATCATTTGAAGAGGGTGTTGATTCTTATATCCCGTATGCCGGTCCTCTTCATGACAATGTTGAGATGAGCCTTTACAAGGTTAAATCAACAATGTGCAACTGCGGCGTAACCAGCATTCCCGAACTTCATGAAAAAGCAAAATTGACAGTTGTTTCTGCAACATCCATCGTTGAAGGCAACTATCACGATGTAACTTTAAAAACCAATACTTAGGTCATAATTTGACGAATGATAATATTTAATGGATAATTAAATGTTGTCAACGCGGGGTGGAGCAGTGGCAGCTCGTCGGGCTCATAACCCGAAGGCCGTAGGTTCGAATCCTACCCCCGCTACCAAACGAGAAAATAAAGGATCGACACAGCCGTGTCGGTCCTTTTCTTTTATGTCTAAGTTCTATTGTCTAGTGATATAATTACTTACAGAAAGGAGATTATTCTATGAAAAAATTCACTCGAATCTTTATGGTTGGTCTAGTCTGTTTATCCGTATTTGCTCTTTGTTCATGTGGTTCAGCCAAACCCTCCGGAACTTATACGAGAGATGTCCTTATTGTCGGTTCAGCCACTTATACTTTCTCTGGTAACCAGGTAACTTCTTCCGTTGCAATTTTGGGAAGTGAAGGTAAAACAACCTATACTTTTGAAATGAAGGGTACAGAAGTCTGGACTGTTGGAGAAAATTCATCGGTTAAAATCGGAACGTACAGCAAGGATACTGATACTTTCACTGATCTCAATGGACTGGCATACAAGAAAGTAAAAGATACTTCAAAATCCGCATAGCAATACGTATTTAATTAACATAAAAAAACCACTTTTTGTCAGCAAAAAGTGGTTTTTTTATTTGCGGTGAATAGCTGAATTACATTTCTTTTTCAGAGCTCACAAAGTATCCCAATAAATTGAATACCACAGTGTATGAGCCTGATATGATAAGAGATCTGATCAGAAGTTCTTTGCTTATTTCATCATATGCCAGATCGTTAATAACACTTCCCAGCCAGTAATCTGAGAATGTAAAATTCTCTACTTTAAGCAATGATAAAACAAGATCCAGTATAAGGAACAGTAATGTCGGACCAAGCAGATTGACAGCTACAGCTCCGCCGGATTTTCCGATCATCGTTGCCAGAGCAAAGAAAACAGCATGAAAACCCATTATTGCGACCAGCTGCAGTCCGATAGACTGGAACATTTCCGTAGTCAATTCAACATGCCCGGTCGTGATAAGTCCAAATAAATATGTGATTACGAAACACAGTACTGCCATGATAATGCTGATGAAAAGGGAAACAAAGTATTTTGAAAAGTAAACGCTGAATCTGGAATATCCGCGGCCGTATATGTTTTTGATTGTTCCGTTCGAATAATCATCACATGCATAGATAGCTAAAAGTACGCCAAGTATCATTGTAAAGCTGGTATCTACGATGGAAAGAGGAATCATACTGGAAGGATCGAAGTAATCTCCCATCAAAGACTTTGAGAGATTAGCGGTGAAAACAATTATCAGCGCAACGATCAGAAAACAGAAATACAGAGCTTTCATTCCAAGGATCTTGCGAAATTCAAAGCCGATCAGTTTACCCATTTATCCGATCCTCCTGATAAAGTATTCTTCAAAACTGTCCTGTATATATGTGATCTCACATACAAAAATACCGGAATTCGTTAATATTTGATTGATTGCGGCACTGTCAGTTGGAGAATATACATTGACTATGCCGTCTTTTATATCTGCCTGAATTCCATTAAAACGATCTTTAATGATCGTCAGAGAGGCCTCAGGATCATTGGTGATTATTGCAAGACGTTTGGAACAGCGTGATTCCAGTTCGCTTGCTGTTATTTCTTCAGTTAAACTGCCGTTGTTGATAATGCCGTATCTGGTTGTGATCTTAGCCAGTTCATCCAGTATGTGGCTTGATACAAGAATAGTAATCTGTTTTTCTTTATTCAGATTAAGAATAATATCACGTATTTCCTTGATTCCACCCGGATCAAGACCGTTGATTGGTTCATCCAGTATCAGAAGTTCCGGATTGCCAAGAAGCGAAAGTCCAATTCCCAGTCTTTGTTTCATGCCGAATGAGAATGCACTGACCTTTTTTCTGCCGACTTTATCAAGCCCGACAAGTTCAAGTATTTCCTTGATTTGTTTGCTGCTGCCTCCGGATATCATTGCCATACGTTTCATGTTCTCGTAGGCAGTGCAGTTTTTGTAGAGAGCAGGTGATTCCACAAGAGAACCGATCTTTTTTCTTCCGGCAATCAGGTTTCTGCTGCCGAAGAGCTCAATGCTTCCTCTGTTAGGGTAGGATGTACCAAGCAGCATCTTCATCGTGGTTGTTTTTCCAGCTCCGTTTTTACCGATGAAACCGTAGATGTCACCACGTTCTATATGCATATTAACAGAGTTAACTGCAGTCTTCTGGCCATAGACTTTGGTAAGGTTTTCAGTTTTAACTATTAGATCCATTTTATTTTCTCTCTGTTTTTTTTATTCTAGTGAAATTAAAGCGCCGCCTCCCGCAACCGAATCAACAGATCCGGTGAGAAAAACAAGAGGACATACTGTCAGGAATTGGATTGCAGACATGGGCTAGATGCGATGCCCATGATCATACTGACCATGCCAGTTGGGATCATATCGCTCAAAATAACCTTCTTCTCTTTCAAAAAGAAAACGCTGTTCAACAGGAACGATAGGGTATTTGTAGTATAGAACAGGAATATTGACGATGCTTTCCATGATTGTCTGCCAGATGATATCGTCAGTCCAATGTCCGGTACGGGCAACAGCCTGAAAAAGATCTTCAGCAGTTGCTCTGTCGCCAAACCTTTCTAGAGCCTGGTCAAGCAGTGTTCTGACTGTTTCTGGTTCAAATTTTCTGGAACGGCTATTTATATCCATCGCAATCTCCTTTGCGAGCTGATGATATTACTGATGAATATATTTTAGATAATAATCATCTCGATTATCAATAATAGATTGAAAGTAATTGCTGGATATATAGCAATATTGGTTTTAAGTGACTGTTTGGTTTATTTATTAAAATTACGATATCATTTCGATGGTTTATTATTATGATTACAAATGGGTTTAAATGTTGTTCAAAGCCTGTTCGATAATAATATCTTTGATTCTTTCTGGAAGGTGAGTAATTATCAGTCTTGAATATTCTTCTACAGTAATGGGGAAGTCTTCCTGAATCCATTCAGTGATGAGCAATGAAATACCTGCAGCAGATATCTTTACTGACATATCGATGTCTTCATCATATTTTTCTTTTCCATATCGTTTGATAAAGAATTCCTTGTGGAATGTATACCATACATCCCTGATGAAATTAGGAAAAGAATTCTCACCGCTCATATTTGCGATTTTTCTGTAATAATTTGGAGACTCTTTTATGATGGAAAGCAGCTTGTATGCACTGTTATCTCGCAGATTCTTTGCATTGTTGCCAATAACAGCTGTGGAAATAGAACTGAAATAAATATAATTGATTAGAGAATTAACGTCGATGAAATGATTATAGAACGTTGATCGCGATACACCGGCTCTTTTCGTTATTTCAGTAACAGTAATGGATGAAGGATCATCGCTCTCTTCAACCAAACTAACGATTGCATTACTGAGATTTCTCACAGCCTTGCAGTTTTTAATCTTATAATAATCCGTTATTTTCATACTCTTCATCCCAAATGATTAACATAATACTATACTTTGACAATAATTGTAATACTCAATATTTGAAGTCTTATGCCTAGAGATTTGAAAGTGTACAATTTTTCTCGTTGCTAATAGTGATATGATAACCGGAAGAGATAAAAATGATTAATGAGTATCCTTTGATTTGGAAAGATATGCAGCTTCCAACGGGTCAGAAGTTTGCCGTAGCTGTCTGTGGTTACTGCAATAAAGTGCGTCATATTATGTTCGGAAATGATCCTCTAAGACGAATTATATTTACTTCAACGAAGATGGAT
>JAEEGH010001673.1_pt1 | contig 62787 bp, 49 predicted proteins | sample 9134181 | NCBI WGS metagenome assembly JAEEGH01 (sample SAMN16246544, study PRJNA631951) | gut metagenome | biome: gut microbiome; feature: rumen; material: DP-attached | host: Bos | place: Iran: Karaj | collected 2018-10
CAAGGTCCGACTGCTGTCCTTCCTTTTTTTCGACAGCCTATTCAGTATATCACTTCTTCTCCGCTTTGTCAAGTACTTTTTTTATCTTTTTCGGACTTTTTTCAATCTTTTTTCAAGATCGCTTCCCGTCCTTTTACCTGACACGTTTCGGTCCGGCTTATCCGGCGTCCTTCCGCTTTCTTAATCAGCGTCTTTCCGCCTTCTTTTTCCGGCCCCTTTTTTCGGCGCCTTTTTTCGGCGCCTCTGCGCCTACTCCTTTTTCCCGCGGAGCCCTTCTATATTATCACATCTACTCTCTCTTGTCAAGTACTTTTTGATGATTTTTTGATTATTTTTCCAATTTTTTTGTTTATTACCCGCTATTCAGCATTTTCTTTAATTTTTCCACTATTTTCTTCTCGCTTCTCGATATTTTTACCTGATTTACGCCCATTATTTTCGCCGTATTTGCCTGCGTAAGCCCCTTATAGTATCTGAGAAACACGATTTTCCTTTCTTTTTCTTCAAGTTTTTTCAACGCCTCCTTAAGCGCGATTTTTTCGGTTATATCGGAAATATTGTTATCAGCGAAAGTTTCCTCATACGAGAGTCCGTCCTCGTCCCATATTTTTTCCTGCAGCGACACCGACGGAACACAGGCGTTTACGGCGTAAACGGCATCGTCCTCGCTTATTTTACATATTTCGCAAAGTTCAGACATACGCGGTTCCCTGCCGTATTCGGAAAGAAATTTTTCCTTTGCCCTCATGAGAATTCCGTTGTTTCTTTTGGCCTCTCTGCTTACCTTTATAAGCCCGTCATCGCGCAGAAACCTTTTTATTTCGCCTATTATCAAAGGAAAAGCGTAGGTTGAAAATACCGTTTTGTATTCTTTTCTGTATCCCCTTACCGCCTTAAGAACGCCTAAGTTTCCTATCTGCACGAGGTCTTCCACATCCTGTCCTCTGCCCGCAAATCGTTGCGCGATGCTCTTTACGAGGGGAGCGTTCAGTTTCACGAGTTCTTCTTCAGCGTTTTTATCACCGTTTGCGTATCTTTCAAGCAGTTTTGAGTTTTCGTCGCTCTTTGTCATCACTTATTTGCTTTTCCTATGTATTTTTTCAGTATAACAGTCGTACCGGCGCCTTTTTTGGATTTTACGGAAAGCTTGTCCGTGAAGCACTTCATTATGGAAAATCCCATTCCGCTTCTTTCCTCGCCGCCCTCGGTATACATCGGTTCCATTGCTTTTTCGACGTTTTCCATGCCGCAGCCGTTATCCTTTACGCTGATTTTCAAGCAGCCGTTTTCGGTGTATTCGCCTTTTATGACTATTTTTTTCTTTCTCTCGTCGGTTTCATATTTATACGCGTGCACAATGCAGTTTGTAACGGCTTCGGAAACTGCGGTTTTCACGTCGCACAGTTCTTCGACCGTCGGGTCGAGCTGCGAGCAGAACGACGAAACGATGCCTCTTGAAAAGCCCTCGTTTACCGATTTTGCGGGAAACGTACAGGAAAATGAATTCAATTTTTTGTTTTCTTTTTTCATGATCTCACCCCATCCTTTATTTTATGCGTCTTTTTGGTTTATTATTTTGATAAGCTTGTCCACGCCTGCCATTTTAAGTATTCTTTCCGTCTCGCGCGTGGGATTTTTAATGAGCATTTCCGAGCCCGTTTCGGAAAGTTTTCTGTACCTTCCCAGAACAAGTCCGAGTCCCGAACTGTCCATAAAATCTATTCCCGAAAGCTCGAGTATCATCGTTTTCGGACGCGACGCGCCTATAATATCATCCAGCTCCTCGCGCACTCCCTTTATGGAATGATGGTCTATTTCGCCGTCAAGTTTTACTATGAGATTTCCTTCGGAAAAATACGTTTTCATCTTCATTTCATCATATCCTTTCTTATTTAATTATAATATCCTCAACACGCAAAATTTGTCGCAATACGGCGTCTTTATCCGTTTTCGCGCTTTATTGCAAAGCACAGCGCCGCGCAGACAACCGCGCTTATTATTTGCGCGTATCCGAAAATTGCGCTTTGTGAAAAAAGCAAAAGCAAAGCCGACAGGGAAACAAAAACAGCCGTCGTTTTCTTATCGTTATATTTTTCTTTTTTTATTTCTTTTATTGCGAAAAGCGCGGCGCACGCAGACACGCAAATCTTTATTATACATGCGAAAGCGCTTACAATCACGCATATTTCCGGCAAATCGAAAAGCGGAATCATTCTTATTGCAGTAAAATTCGGGTTTTGTGCGTCGTCTGACAGCTTATCCCCGAACAAAAGCAGATTTTTAAGCACGTTTATTCCGCTTACGGCGATAAATGCGAAAACGCCTGCCGGGATTGCTTTTTTCAGCGTTTGCCTGCGCTCTTTGCTTTCGTTTTTGCTCAGCACGAACGCAAGCACCGCAAGGTCTGCGTTAAGGTACAGTATGTCTTTTATTATGCCCGAAAATCTCGTTTTTTCGAGTAAAGAAAGCGGAGATGAAACCGAAAGTGCGTTTTCGGCGGTGAAAAACGCGAAAAGACCGAAAAAAGTCCATGCGGCAAACAGCGCCGACGAAAGTATGCAGAAAGACGTTACCGCGTTTTTCCCTCGCCGTGCGAGATGCGCTCCGCAAAGCAGCGCAGCGCCCGCCGAAAACGCCATGCACCACGTTTGCGAATAATAGTCGTCAAACAGCCTTATCGAATAAGCGAAAAAGCAAACGTCGGACGCGGTATACAGAGCGCAGAATGCGAACAGCAATACCGGAAAAATTTTCTTGATTTTGTTTCCGTTTTCAAAATCCGACGTAAAAAATACAGATACCGCAAAAGCAAAAACCGCGGCGCAGGCGGACACGAAAAAATAAGTAAGAAGCGCGTTTGCGTTATAGTCGGGATATTTTCCGACTACGCCCGAATACGTATACACAAACACCGCAAGCGCATAATACAGGAACAGATTGACGTTTTTTATTCTCTTTATCACGTTTTTATTTTTCTTTCCTTTTAACTTTAATTTTTCCGTCGGAAAAATACACTTCTTTAATATCAACCTTCTCATTTTGAGCCGACGCTGACAAAAAATATACGATATTTACGGTTTCGCCGACCTCGGCGTACGACTTTTCGAATTTCTGGGAATCGAATTCCTTTGCGCACCGTTCGAAAAAGGCGCTCGGGTTTTCGCAAAGCACGGCTCCTCTTTTGAGCGGCAGTTTATTTGAATTTACAAGATACTTTGCAAAATCGTACAGATTTTCACCGTCAAAATCAGGTGAAAAAGCGTAAAAATTTGCGGAATTGATATAAACGTCGCTGTGTTTTTCATAAAACTCATCAAACGCTTCATTTACGTCTTTTCCGAATACTTCCTCATATTCGAGTTTTATTGTTCTCTTATCCTTTACGCTTTCGTTTTCAGACGCGCCGCCGTTATCGTTTCCGTCCGGTGCGGATTTCAAAAATCCGACCGCAACGCCGCTTTTCGCGTTTTCAAGCGATATTGCGTATACGAACGCAACGTCCCTCTTTTCCCCGTAATACGAGCAGGAATGAAGAAAAAGCGAAAATATTACCGTAAATGCCGCGCAAAAACAACGTTTTTTCAATATTTCAGTTCCTTATCCGAGTTTTTTATCGCTTTTTTCGGCAAAACGAAAAGCGAGTCGTATATTCCGTCTTTGCTTACCGGCGAAAAAGGAAGCATATACGGCACTCCGAAGGACGTTTTGCATGAAAGGACCGTGAGAATCACCGCAAGGGACGCCGCAATGCCAAGCGCTCCGAAAAGGTACGCCGCCGCCGTGTTCAAAAGCCGTATCAAAAGCGTGCTGTTCATATAAGTGGGCAGTATAAACGTGCATATTGCGGTAAGCGACGCAACCATTATTATGGGAGGGCTTGAAATTCCCGCCGCTATCGCGGCGTCTCCGAGAATAAGACCTCCGACTATGCTAACCGCATCCCCGACCGCGCCAGGCATCCTTATTCCGACCTCTCTTATGAGTTCGAATATGAGAAGTATCACTATCAGTTCCCCGAATATTCCGAACGGCACGTCGGCTCTCGATTCCGTCATTTTCATATAGAGTTTTGCCGGCACGGCGTTTTTATGGTGCTCCATGACGGCGACGTAAAACGCGGGCAGATAAAGCGACAAAATGAGGCTTATAAATCTGAGAATTCTTATAAAAGTCGCGTAATACGGCGTTTTGAGGTAGTCCTCCGCCGACTGCAGGCTCTCGGCAAACAGATACGGCACGGTCAGCACAACGGGGCTTGCGTCGGAAATAACCGCTATTCTCCCTTCCGTAATTTTGGACGCGACCTTATCGGGCTTTTCGCTGTTGCCGATTTCGGTAAAAAGTTTACTTTTCCCGCCGGCAAGGTACTGTTCGATATACCCGGAGTCCATTACAGACGGAATATCCATTTGTTCGATTCTGCTCTTTACGTCGCGTACGAGTCTTTCATCGGCTACGCCTTTGAGATACATGATTTTTATATTCGTATCCGTATATTTTCCTGCGTTTACGGTAATAACCTTCAGGTTTTCGCTTTTTATGCGCTTTCTTATAAGCGCGACGTTATCCTCCGACTTTTCGATAAAGCCCTCTCGCGGGCCTCTTATTACGACCTCGCTTTCGGGCTCGTTTACGCTTCTCGAGGGTTCGTTTCTTGCCATAAACGAATAGGCGGAAACGCCATCTGTCGTTTGCGCAAAAACGACGGCGCCGCCCGAGAGAAGCTGCTTTTTTATATCATTTACGCTTGAAAGTTCCTTTGCCTCCGCGGCGCTTACTATCCCGAGAAAATCCTCGTTTTTTTCTATTGTTCCCTTATTCATCACAAGCGGTTTTATTATATTTTCGGAAATATAGTCTCTTCCCGTAAAGTTTCCGAAATTTACGACGTACACCGTTTTTCCGCCCGAAAAAACGGTTCTTATATTTAAATCGCCGCAGTTTTCAAAGATATTTTCGATTTGTGCCTTCACTTCTTCGGCGTTTATATTTTTTATCATTTTTTCACCGCTTTTTACGTTTTTAACTATTTTTTCCTCAAAATAAAAAAAATATGCGGAAAAATTCCGCATATTTCCTTTATTTATTATTTTTTTCAATCTATGCTCATAATGAGCTTCAGCACCCTTTTGACCGATTCGTTCATCGCTTCTCTGTCAAGCTTTCCGTCTTTTAACGCCTGCAGCGTGAGTTCGGGCGAGCCGTTGCCCATTTTTAAGTCGTTTCCGGCGTTGATTTCCTCCCACTGAGGAGCGTGAGTCCACCAGTCCGACGTTACAAGCCCTTCAAAGCCCCACTCTTTTCTGAGAATGTCGGTAAGCAGCTCTCTGCACGTGCTTGCGCGCGTGCCGTTTATTATGTTATACGAGCTCATCACGGTTTTCGGGTGCGCTTCCTTTACGCATATTTCAAACGCTTTGAGATATATTTCTCTCATCGCCCTCTCGCTTAGCCTCGAATCGGAGTCCTTTCTGTTGGTCTCCTTATTGTTGCACGCAAAGTGTTTTACGGAGCACGCAATTCCGTTTTCCTGAATTCCGCAGATAACGGCGGACGCCATTTTTCCCGTAAGGAACGGGTCTTCGGAATAATATTCGAAGTTTCTGCCGCAAAGAGGCGTTCTGTGTATGTTTATTGCGGGCGTAAGCCATATACCCATGCCGTTTTCGTAAACCTCTTGTCCGCCGGCAAACGCAGCTTCCCTTGCAAGAGAAGTGTTCCACATGCAAGCCATGAGAGTTGCGCACGGGAACGCCGTCGTATTCACGCCCTTATATTGCGGCACGCGCAGTCCCGCAGGTCCGTCCGCCGTCATGATATTCGGGATTCCGTAATATTCGAGATTTCCCACTCCGAACGTCTCCGCAACGCCGCGGTTGGGCTGTCCGCAAAGAAGATGTATTTTCTGCTCGTCATCCAGCACTCCCAAAAACTCGTCAAGGCTCATTTTGCCCTTGAATACCCGAAGCAGCGTCGGATGTCCGTCTTCTCCCCACGCTCTCCACGGCATATACCATTTTGACGATTCTTCCGGATTTCCGTATTCGAGCGGCAGCAGGCTTTCGTCGTAAACGGGTTTGGGATACGAGTCGTCCGCTTTTACTGTAATATAACTTCCGTCTGACAGCATCCTTTTATGCAGTCCGTGCGGAGCGCATTTTTCGGACAACCGGTATAAAACCGTATCTTCCTTTATTTCGTACTCGAAAGACGCCCTGCAGTCCCTTACGTCAAAGCCTGCTTTGAGCGTATATTTTCCCGCTTCAAGCACGTACGCCGATTTACACACCTTTCCGGTATCGTCGTACGACGAATAAAAATACGGATTTATTTCGATTTTTACGGTTTCAGACCTTCCGGGCTCAAGAACTTCCGTCTTGCAAAAGCCGACGAGCACTTTTTTCGGTTTTCCGAGCTTTCCCTGCGGCGCTTCGCAATATACCTGCAAAACCTGTTTTCCCGCGCGTTTTCCTATGTTTTTAATATCGCACGAAAACTCGATTTTTTCGTCTTTCTTTTCAAATTTTGCGTTTTCGACCTCGAAAGCGGTATACGAAAGTCCGAATCCGAACGGATAAGCGACCTTCTCCGACGCGCCGGGCACCGTTTCGAAATATCTGTATCCGACGTATATATCCTCGGTATATTCGACGTAGTCCTCCGATTCAAAGAAGTTTTCAGAACTCGGATAAGCGTCAAAATTCACGGCAAACGTATCGGCAAGTCTTCCCGACGGGCACACGTCGCCGACAAGCACGTCGGCTGTCGCAAGTCCGCCCTCCATGCCGCCCTGCCATGCGAGCAGCGCCGCTTTTACGCGCGCGTCGTTCCGAAACCAGAGCGTATCGGTAACGCCCCCTGTATTGAGGACGGCGATTACGTTTTTGAAATTATTCTTTACCGCTTCGACCATTGCCGTCTCCTCGCGGCTCAGATAAAAATCGCCGTCGAAGGCCTCTCCCGTGCGGTCCTTTTCCTCGCCCGAAAAGCGGCAGATCGTAATTATCGCCGTATCGCAGAAATTTTTGGCGTCATCAAGCAGATTTTGGGGCAGCTGCGGCTCCTTTACAAAGCCCACGCCAACGCCTTTCTGATATTCGCCCTTCACGTATTCGCGGTAATAATCGGAAACAGGCTTGAAAATCTCGATTTTGCCCTCTTTTTCCTTTATTTCGAGTCCCTCGATAATCGAGCGCACGTATGCGGTCGTGGTATCTCCGCTTCCGCCGCCGCCTTTTACGTAATCGGCCTGCGCTTTACCGAAAACGGCGATTTTTCTTCCGTTTTCAAGCGGAAGCGTGTTTTGCTCGTTTTTGAGAAGCACCATTCCCTCCGACGCCGCTCTTCTTGAAAGGTTTATATGTTGTTCGGAGCCGGTTATGCGCTCCCTTTGGTTATAAAGTCCCGTGCCCGGCATATACCGCACGCGCGCCCATTTTTCCTTTTGCATGATTTTTCTCCTATGTGCCGATATATTCAAAGCGGGATACGGAATTAATTCCGCATCCCGCTTTCTCTTTATTTATCAGTTATAAAGATTACTGAGTTTAACAAGTCTTTCGTACTTTGCCTTCGCCGCGGCGTCCGCTTTCGCAAACAGAACCTGTGCTCTTTCGGGGAACTGCTGAGCAAGTCTGCTGTAACGCGTTTCGCTCGTGATGAATTCGATATAATCAGCGGTAGGTTCTTTCGAATCTATCGTAAGCGGATTCTTGCCCTCCGCCTTGAGTGCGGGATTATATCTGAACGTCTGCCAGTAGCCCGCTTCAACGGCGCGCTTCATTTCGCTCTGGCAGTTGGTCATACCGCCCTTTACGCCGTGCATTTCACAAGGTGCGTATCCTATTACTATCGACGGTCCGTGATATGCTTCCGCTTCGCAAAGCGCCTTTATCGTCTGATTCATATCGGCGCCCATTGCTACCTGCGCTACGTACACGTATCCGTAAGACATTGCGATTTCGGCGAGGTTCTTCTTGCCTATCGCTTTACCTGCGGCAGCAAACTGTGCAACCTGTCCGATGTTCGACGCCTTGGACGCCTGTCCGCCCGTATTCGAATATACTTCCGTATCGAATACCATGATATTTACGTCTTCGCCCGACGCGATTACGTGGTCAAGACCGCCGAAGCCTATATCGTATGCCCAGCCGTCGCCGCCGAATATCCATACCGACTTCTTGCTGAGATATTCTTTTTCGGCAAGTATCTTCTTTCCGTCTTCACATCCGCATTTTTCGAGCATTGCAACGAGTTTATCGGTTGCTTCGCCGTTCTTGCTTCCGTCGTCAACGGTTGAAAGATATTCGTCGATTACAGCCTTCTTTTCCGCGTCTTCGACCTTTTCGCCGAGTTCCTTTACGTAGTTTATAAGCTTTTCTCTTATCGTCTTCTGACCGAGATAAATACCGAGACCGTGTTCCGCGTTGTCTTCAAACAGCGAGTTTGCCCAAGCCGGACCCTTGCCGCTTTCGCGGTTTACCGTATAAGGCGTGGAGGGTGCCGAGCCGCCCCAGATGGACGAGCATCCCGTTGCGTTGGAGATATACATTCTTTCGCCGAACAGCTGTGTTACGAGTCTTGCGTAAGACGTTTCCGCGCAGCCTGCGCACGAGCCTGAGAATTCAAGCAGCGGCTGGTTGAACTGGCTTCCCTTTACGGAATTCGGCGCAAACGGAGTTTCCTTCTTTGTTACGTTTGCAACGGCATAATCGAATACCGCCTGCTGTTCGCTCTGCGATTCCTGAGGAACCATCTTGAGCGCTCTCTTTTCGGGTTTTGTCGGGCATACGCCTACGCATACGCCGCAGCCCATACAGTCGAGCGGAGATATTGCCATTGTGAATTTATAGTTTTCGCAGCCTTTTCCTATCATCTTTGCCGCAAATTTTGTAGCCGCCGGCGCTTTTGCCGCTTCTTCCTCGCTCATTGCGAACGGTCTTATCGTTGCGTGCGGGCAAACGTATGCGCACTGGTTACACTGGATACAGTTTTCTGCGTTCCATTCGGGAACGTCAACCGCAACGCCTCTCTTTTCGTATGCTGCCGCGCCCTGCGGGAACGAACCGTCCGCCATATCTTCAAACGTCGATACGGGAAGCGAGTCGCCCTGCATTGCCGCTACGGGAAGCACGATATCTTTTACGAATTTTACAAGCTCGGGGCGTGTTCCCGTGATTTCTTTCTTTTCTTCTTTTACTTCGAGGTTTGCCCACGAAGAAGGTACTTCTATCTTCACAAGCGCTTCAACGCCTGCGTCGATTGCCTTATAGTTCATTTCAACTACGGCTTCGCCCTTCTTGAGATACGACTTCTTTGCCATATACTTCATATACTCTACCGCTTCGGCGATGGGCATGATATTTGCAAGTGCGAAGAACGCCGACTGAAGTATCGTGTTGGTTCTCTTGCCCATTCCTATTTCGCGAGCCTTATCTATTGCGTTTACGGTATAGAATTCTATATTGTTTTCGGCAATATATTTCTTTACTCTTGCCGGAAGATGCTTTTCAAGCTCTTCGGGAGTCCACTGGCAGTTAAGAAGGAATTTTCCGCCCGGCTTTACGTCGTTTACTATCTTATAATCCTTAAGTATATATGAAGGATTGTGGCATGCGACGAAGTCCGCCTTTGTGATATAATACGACGACTTGATGGGCTTATCGCCGAATCTCAAGTGAGAAATGGTAACGCCGCCCGTCTTCTTTGAGTCGTACTGGAAATATGCCTGTATGAATTTATCGGTATGGTCGCCGATAATCTTTATGGAGTTCTTGTTTGCGCCGACAGTACCGTCTCCGCCGAGTCCCCAGAACTTACAGCTTATCGTTCCTGCGGGAACCGTGTCGGGAGCCGGCTTTTCCTCGAGCGAATGATGCGTTACGTCGTCGTTTATGCCGATCGTAAAGCCGTTCTTGGGCTTGTCCGCACTCAGATTTTCAAATACCGCGAACATCGACGCGGGAGTCGTATCCTTCGAACCGAGTCCGTAACGTCCGCCGACAATATCAACGTCCTTTACGCCCATAACGTTAAGAGCCGTTACAACGTCGAGATAAAGAGGTTCGCCGAGCGAGCCGGGCTCTTTAGTTCTGTCGAGAACGGCTATTTTCTTTACCGTCTTGGGAAGAACCGCAACGAGTTTTTCCGGCACGAAAGGTCTGTAAAGTCTTACTTTGATAAGTCCTACTTTTTCGCCCTTGGACATGAGGTAATCTATAACTTCCTCCGCAACGTCGCATACCGAGCCCATAGCTACGATCACTCTGTCTGCGTCGGGTGCGCCGTAATAGTTGAACAGTTTATAATCCGTTCCTATTTTAGCGTTTACCTTATCCATATATTCTTCAACGATTGCGGGAAGCGCTTCGTAATACTTATTGCACGCTTCTCTGTGCTGGAAGAATATATCGCCGTTTTCCGCGGAGCCCTTGAGTTTCGGGTTTGCGGGATTGAGCGCCCTTGCGCGGAATTTTGCAACGGCGTCTTCATCTATCATGGATTTGAGATCGTCATAATCCCAAACTTCGATTTTCTGAATTTCATGAGACGTGCGGAAGCCGTCGAAGAAGTTGAGGAACGGAACGCTTCCCTTTATCGTAGCAAGGTGTGCTACCGCGCCGAGGTCCATAACTTCCTGCGGATTCGATTCCGCAAGCATTGCATAACCGGTCTGACGGCATGCGTACACGTCGGAATGGTCTCCGAAAATGTTGAGTGCGTGGGACGCAACGCAGCGCGCCGAAACGTGTATAACGTTGGGAAGAAGTTCTCCCGCTATCTTATACATGTTAGGTATCATAAGAAGAAGTCCCTGCGACGCCGTATACGTCGTCGTAAGCGCGCCTGCCGACAGCGAACCGTGTACGGTTCCCGCAGCGCCCGCTTCGGACTGCATTTCCATTACCTTTACTTTCTCACCGAAAATGTTCTTCAAGCCCGTTGCGGACCATGAGTCCGTAAGTTCGGCCATTACGCTTGAAGGCGTTATCGGATAAATTGCCGCGACTTCCGTAAAAGCGTACGAGACGTGCGCTGCCGCGGTATTTCCGTCCATAGATACTTTGTTTCTCTGGGACATTTTTATTTCCTCCTGTTTATTGAATATAATTAATATTTAAAAACTAAATCATTGTATATTTTATCACTTTTTTTCGCGCTTGTAAATAAGTTTTTCAATAAAATTTCTGTTATTTCTTTAACGTTCTTGAAATTTCTTGTAAATACTTGTTATTTTTTTGGTTTTTTGCATTTTTTTACAAAAAAATTGCGTCCGCCTTTTCAGGCGGACGCATTATTAAATGAGAATCAGTCAAATTTGAAGAGTTCTCCGAGGTCAACGTATGCTTCGGATTCTTCTGAAGGAACGAGCGCTATAATGCTGTCGATATAATCTTTATATGCATTATAAGTCGTTGCGTCGGTGTTCTTTATTGCGCGTGCAACTTCAAATACCTGTCTTGTCGTCGTTTCGCCGTAAATAATCTTGTCGTTTTCGAGAATGTAGTACGGACGAACCGTCATATTTGCGGTTACGGCTTCTTTCGTAAGCGGAATGCCTACTGCCACAAGCGTTACAACTATTCTTTCGCCGTCGAGGCTGTAGAATATATCCGTTCCGCTTGCCTGGTTATATGCAACGCCGCTCTTTGCCTTGCCCTGAGCAACGAGGTCCATTGTGAGCTCGTGATCTGCAGGCATGCCGACTGTAAGTAAGAATCCGTATTCTTTTACGAGGGGCTTGAGCGCCGCCGCGAAGGTCGACTTGAATCTGAGACCGGTTGCTTTGGCGTCGTCTCTGAGCGAGGATTCGTCGGTTCCGAGAGTACCGTCTCTGTAGTCTTCGCATTCGCTTATGGTTCCAGCCTGAACGAGGTATACCTTCTGCGAGGTGTATCCCTTGTTTACAACAACGTATCCGTTTTCGGAAGGAATATCAAAATCTCCCGCTGCGGCTGCCGTTGCAACCGTACCGTCCTGAAGGTAAACTCTGTCGCCTGCTTCAACCGGAACGGAAAGGTCAACTATAATCATCGGAATAACGTTATTGTTAACCGTAAGGGTATTCGTTTCGGTGGGATGATTGAAGGTTTCTTCGTGCGTTACTAAATCCGCGTACTTAACGTAGTCAACTACAAAGTCTCCCGCCTTAAGATCGGTAATGCCTTTTCCGTCAGCGAACTTGAAGGACATTTCCATCATCATAAGGCCTTCTCCAACGTCGTGTCCGCCGGGAAGTCCCTGCTCAACAACGAGCGTTGCGGTGCTTTCGTTAACCGTCCACTGCGGGTTCTGCGGCTGAACAGCCGTTACGGTTTCGTCGTCGTCCGGGTTATAGTAATTCGTAACCTGTACGGGAGCCTTCGACGTGGTGCTCGTTGCAATATTCGTGAGCGCGCCCGTCGATTTATTCGCGGGTTTGATAATATCATAATTAAAGGTCAGGTCAGCCTTGAACGCGGTATATTTACCGCCTTCGTTTACGGCTGTCGCAACTATCTTGTAAAGTCCGTCGTCGTTAACTTTAACGATGTCAAAGTTAATCGTTGCCGTGGCAAACGCGCTTATTGCCAGAGCGCACGCAATGGCAAGCGCCGCGATTGCAAATTTGAAGTTTTTCATGATTTTTTCCTCCGATTTATTATTCCGTTACGCTTGCCGCGTTATAGTTCATAAGGAGCGTCGAGAAGTCGTCGAAGTTTACGACTCCGTCGCCGTTTATATCATAATCTGCGGAAGTTGTGCCGTATACCATGAGCATGCCCGAGAAGTCGTCGAAATTAACAACTCCGTCGCCGCCAAAATCGCCGCCCTTGATGGTTGCGTTCTTTACAACGTCGGCGTCAACCGTAAATCCGGTCTTGGTATAGGAAGTATGAGCCTTCTTGGTTACCGTGAACGTATATACGTCTTCGGGAACGGAGATTTCATAACTGCCTGCCGCCGTGCTTACTTCGAAGCTCTTTGACGAATCCGTTTCGCTTACGAGTTTAACCTTTGCGGGAAGCGCAGAATCGGAGGTAATATTACCGCTTACAACGAAATTCGTTCCGGAAGCGTTATTGTTAACGTATCCGAGAAGAACCGCCTTCTGCAGATTTCCGCCGCCTATGTAAACCGAGCCGGGACGTCCGTCTTCCTTGAGAAGCACGTCTGAGAACGTTACAACGCCCTGATCGTTCGCGGTTTTCTGGTCTATGAACAGTACCGAGCTTTCCGTAACTACGGGAGCCGCGTCGGGAGCTGCTATACCGTCGAGAATAACGAGTGCGTAATAGCTTCCGGGAAGTCCCGTATATTCTATTTCAAAAGTATTGTTCGAGGATGCAACGTAGTTTGTAAGGTCGCCTGCGGGAGGTTCCGTTCCGCCTCCGCCGCTTCCGGTCGCATAAAAGCTCTTGCCGTAAAGCGTTGCGGCGCTGACAACGTCGTTTGCGTCGTAAACGTCCGTTCCGTCCGTCCACTGTGTTGCGCTTGAAAGCGGATACAGCGAGAATACCGTCGGGAAGGTATACGTTTCGTCGGCGCACGTAATCATGTTGCCGTCCGTTGCGGTTTCCGCGGATTTAAGAATAAATCCGTTGCTCGGGTATACCCAGATTTCGATATCGTCTATAAGTTCCTGCGTATAACTTGCATCCGCATCATTCCAATGGAAGAAATTCCAGTTTGCGGAAGCGACTGCCGTACGCGAATAATCTCTCCAGGTGTCTCTGTTTGCGTTTGCACCGCTGGTTGCGCTGCCGGAAAGAGGAGCGTCCGCCTGATATGCATAAGTACCGTCGCCGTTATAATACGTACGCGTTCCACCGCCGTTTGTTTCGCTTCTTACCATAACTTTGAGTTTTATGGTCTGCTTACCGTCCGGCCATGCGGGCAGTTCGGAGCTTACGTTTTTCACAACGGCAAGCGGGCTTGAAAAGCCGTTTATCTGAGACTGAACGCCTGTCAGTTTTGAAACGTCAATACACATTGAAGGGAATCTCGCGTCATCGGAAGGACCTACGAGAGCTTCATTGTTGACTTCATCTGCGATCTTAACAGCGTATGCTGCATAAGTCGGGGTCTTAAACGCTGCGTTGTCAAAATTGAAGAACGCTGCGAGTACGCCGAGATCGTCGTCAACCTTAACCTCCGGCGTGGGCGTTCCCGCCGCCGATACCGCAAAGATGAGCGACATGCTTACGAGCAGTGCTGCAAGTACGATAAATACTACTCTTTTCATTGGTGATTCTCCTTAAAATTTATTATAACAAAACTTCTGAAAAGCCGTTTTAATTATTTCTTTTTCTTTGAAACAGCGATTATTATTGCAACAACCGCAACCACAACTGCCGCAAGTATAACCCAAAGCCAGGGCGAAATGCCGGAAGCCGCCGGAGCTGCTGTATCTGCCGCTTTATCTTCTGCTTTATCTTCTGCTTTATCTTCTGCCGCGGTGTCTGTAACTTCAGGTTCGCCGTCTGCTTCAGCGCCGTCTTCTTCAACCTCTTCGGGAGCCGCAGCCTCTTCGGCGCTCTGTTCCGTTGCGTAGAAGCTCTTGCCGTAAATATCGGCGGTGTTTACGCTTTCGCCTTCAGCGTAAATATCCGTTCCGTCCGTCCAGTTAACGAACGTGGAGGAAGGATCAACAGATGCAACAGCCGGGAAAGTATACGTTTCGTCAGCGCATACTATCATGGTTCTGTCGTCGGAATCTTCAGCCGGTTTGAGAATGAAGCCCTGATCCGGATATACCCAGATTTCGATATCGTCGATCAATTCGTGAACGTAGCTGTCCGTAACGCCTGTATTATCGTTCCAGTGGTAGAACTGCCATGCTGCGGAAACGCCTGCTGCCGTCGTGCGGGAATATTCTCTCCATTCGTCTCTGTTTGCGTTTGCGCCGCTGTTTGCCTGAGCGGGAATAGGACCTGCGGGCGAATATGCAAGAGATTCATCACCGTCATAGTATGTACGCGACGAGGAAGCGTTTCTGTCGGATCTTGACAAAACCTTGAGTTTGATGGTCTGCTTACCTTTCGGCCACTCGGGAAGGTCGGAGTCGGGATCTTTTACTATTGCGAAAGGACTGTTAAAGCCTTCAACCTGGTCATGTACGCCCGGCAGTTTTTCAAAGTCGAGGCAGTTTGAAGGATATCTTTCGTCTTCCGAAGCGTCTGCTATAATCTCATCGGTAAGACCGTCGGCTATTTTTATACCGTATGCCGCATACGTCGGTGTAAGGGGGTCTTCGTTATCAAAGTTGAAGAACGCCACGAGTACACCAAGCTTATCTTTCACCTTTACTTCCGGTACGGGAGTTACGTCTGCCGAAACCGCAAAGATGAGCGACATACTTACGAGCATTGCTGCAAGTAAAATAAATACGACTTTTTTCATGATGATTCTCCTTTAAAAATTATTAATTTATTTTCCCCTTTTTAATTTTCCTTGTTAAATAAAGCTTCGGAACAGCGGCATCATAACGTATCTCATGGCGTCGAGCGCATCTTTTTCCGCCTGTCTGTCCTCTTTCCACGGCACTATTCCGCCGTAAAGCACGCATTCCTTCGTATTATTTGCGTTTTTATAGATATTCGCGTCGAGAATTTCCGCAATCAGTTCCTCGGGAAGCATCGTTCTTGAAAATTCGAGTCTTACGTCGGCGCTTACCGTCTTTTCTCCGATTTCGACAAGGCCTTCGTCAATTCTTATTTTCGCCGTCTTTCCGGACGCCGTTTTAACTTTCGCCGTTCTCGTTCCGTCGTCCCAGCCCACGTTTGCGCCAAAGCGCTCGCACGCAAATCTCAGAGGCAGAAATCTTGTTCCCGATTCATCGGTGTACGGCTTTACGTTTTTGTCGGAGTCTATCGCCGTAAGTTCTCCCTCAAACGCGCAAGCGTAATCGCCGTCAACGAAGTACAGCGTGTTTTTGAGTCTGTCTTCTTTTGAAAAATCCGGGGGATTTATCTGCGAATAAAGGTATTTTACGCTCTGCGTTTCTTTAATTTTATCGGGACCTTCGATTATGATTATCTTTACGGGCAGGTTTCCGTTTTTATCCGTAAACGCCGCTCCGTCGACGAACGTTTCGTCGTAAACGTCTCCGTTATATATGCTTGCTATCTCAAAGTTCGCTTCTTTATCGGAGATTTTCTTGAATCTGAACGTCGCAGCGTGCGTTTTTCCGGTTATCTGCGCTTCTCCGCTCTTTATGTTTTCGTTTTCCGCGTTAGGCGTGATAAACGAGGTATACGAGAAATATCCCTTCTGCGCGTCGAGCTTTTCACCGATGAAATTGAAATCCTCGTACCTGTCGAACTTTGAAAACGCGCCGAAGCTTTCCGTTTCGCTTCCGTCGCTCGATACGGGCGCGACAGCCTCTTTGTCATACTTGAAAGCAAGTCCGTAAGCGATAAAGTTTACGTTTTCAAGGCTTATATTCAGTTCGATTACGCCGTTTTCCGACGGAGAAGACACCTCCGCATAAAGCGTCGGAGTGCCGTCCGCAAAGGCGCAAAGCGTCAGAACGCATGAAATAGCGAAAATCAATATGGTAATCAACGCTGTTTTACGGTTCCTTTTCATATGACACCCCTGCTTGTAAAGATACTCCTATACACTATGAATAATACCATACAAAAGGCAAAAAGTCAATAGTTTTTTACGTCAAAATGCGCTCCCTGAAAAAGTATTTTGTAAACTTTTTTCGCATATTTATCAAAAAAAACATCCAAAAAAGTATTTTTACGGTACAGGCGGTATTTCGGATTTTTTGAAAAAAGGATATTTACGGTTGATTTTGAAAAAATATTATTGTATAATTAATTAAAGAAAATTACAGCAAAGAGGTGTAAAAACATGGAAATAAAACTGACACGCGATAATTTTGAAAAGGTTATATCCGAAAACAAAACCGTTCTTATCGATTTCTGGGCTTCATGGTGCGGGCCGTGCAAAATGATTGCTCCGCACGTTGAAAAGCTTTCCGAAGAGCTTTCCGACGTTGCCGTCTGCAAGGCAAACGTCGATGAGGAGGGCGAGCTTGCGGCGTCTTTCGGCATAAACTCCATTCCGACGCTCGTGCTCATAAAAGACGGCGAAGAGGCGGACAGAATCATAGGCTACCGCGAATACGACGCGCTCAAAAGCTTCGTTACGGACTGAAAGGCTTCAAAAATGAAAAAAATCACGGTTTTTACCGTGATTTTTTTATTCTTTTATAATTCTTTCGGCAAGCTTTACAAACTGCGTTTCGTCGAGTTCTTCTCCCCTGACGTTTGCGTCTTTGCCGAGCGTTTCAAAAATTATTTCCTTCAGCTCTTCCTTGTTGTAATCGCAGACCTGCGAAAGTGCGTTTATCAGCGTTTTCCGTCTTACCGAAAACGCCGCTTTGATGACTTTTTTCGCCTTTTCTATCTGTTCGTCCGTAAATTTTGCGGGTTTATACATGGAAATTCTCACGACGGCGCTGTCAACCTTCGGTTTCGGCACAAAGCAGCCCGCCGGCACCGAAAACAGCTTTTTTACACTTCCGTAAAGATTAAGAGATGCGGTAATGCTTCCGTAATCCGCGCTTTTCGGTGCGGCGGTAAGCCGCAGCGCAACTTCCTTCTGCACCATTACGGTAACGTAGTCGAAACCGTGATACGTTTCGGCAAGCTTCATGAGTATCGGCGTCGTTATATAATACGGCAGGTTTGCGCAGACCGAAACGTGAAGCCTTTTTCCGTCTTTTTCCCTCTCGCTTTCGAGCAGTTCGGGAAGATTTATCTTCATAATATCCCCGAAAATCACCTTTACGTTCGGGTATTCCGCGAGCGTTTCCGCAAGCACGCCCTTTAATTTTTCGTCTATTTCGACGGCAAGTACCTTTTCAAATCTTTCGGCAAGCTCCTTTGTCAGAATTCCCGCGCCCGGCCCTATTTCGAGAACGAGCGCGGGTATTTTTCCGTCGCCGTTTCTTTCTCCGTATTCCGTGCAAGCGTCCGCTATTCTTTTCGGAACCTTCGGATCGCGCAGAAAATTCTGTCCGTATTTTTTCTGAAAGGTAAAGCCGTGTCTGTTAAGTATTTCCGACATTTTCCCGTCTTTCCCGTTATTTTTTCTTTATGCAAAAACATACCTGCATTCGCAGGTATGTTTTTTATTTTTTACCCTTCGTTTGCCGCGGGAAGATGTTTCTGATAATTTTTCATCTTCATTTTCGTGAAATTCTTTGCTCCGAAGAAGTCCGCGTCGATTTTGCTGAGCTCCTTGCTTGCGTAAACGTCCGCGTTATTGAACAGCGGAATTACCGGGGAATCCTCGATGAGTTTTTCTTCCGCCGTATGCATTGCCTCGGCTCTCTTTTCGTTATTTGCCGCGTAAACTATCGCGTCGCAGATTATATCGTATTCCTCGCTGTCATAACCGGTAATATTGAGCTTCGTATATACGGGCTCATCTGCCTCCGCGTCTGCCCTGCCGCCCGCATACTTCTTTGAAAAGCCCACGAGCACGGAATATGCGTCGGGAGTCGTGCACTGGAAGTCAAGACCTATGATTTTTGCGTCTCCCTCGGCAAATTTTGTATTTTCGGACGTTATGCCGTAGAAATATTTGGAGTTTTTGCCCGAAAGCGTAACGGAAAATCCGAGTTCCTTCCATACCGATTTTGCGTATTCGGCTATCTTTTCCTCGTATTCCCTGTCCTTATTGTATTCTATCGTGAACGAGCCGCTCTTTACGTTTGCCTCGGCAAGCAGTTCCTTTGCCTTTTCGATATCGCCCTTCGGCGCGAACATATTGCCTGCGGCTTTGCGGAATTCCGTATTTTTCATGGTATCCTCAACGCCGAACGGAATTATGCCTTCCGCCGCTTTTGTGCCTCTTCCGGTAAGCGAGTTGATATGTTCTCTGTCAAGCGCAATCGAAAGCGCCTGTCTTACGCGGGCGTCGCCGAACAGTCTGCTCGTCGTGTCAAAGAAATATGTATACGTCGACGGAATAAGCGTGCTCTGCGTCTTGCCGGCTTTCTTTATCGTTTCCTCGTCTGCTTCGCTGAGGTTTATATAGAAAATTTCGCCGTTTAAAAACTTATCTATCTGTTCGTCGGCGGTTGCTCCGTCGGAATAAACGGTTATGAGCTGATACGGCTTTACGGCCTTATCGACGGGATTATCCTTGAGCTCGCTTACGTTATTGTAATGCAGGCTTCTTTCAAGAACAATCTCTTTATCGTTTACGTTCTTATACTTGAAGGGTCCGTTCGTAAGCGGAATCGCCTTTGCGGACGACGTCTGCCACGAATAATCGCTGTTGTCCTTATCGTCGAATTTCGACGCGTTTTCCTCTCTGAGCGGTACGAGCACCGGGCTTGCAAGGCGGCGGATGAAGTATTCAACGTTGGTAAAGTCTTTTTCAAACGTTATCTGCAGCACGTTATCCTTTATCGCGCACACGCCGAGGTCGTTTATCGAGCACTGTCCCTCTTTTACCTTTCTTGCGTTCTTTATCGGATAAAGCAGCGCCGCGGCGGTATTATCCGTCTCGCTGTTCAGCAGTCTCTGCCATGCGTACACGAAATCCTCCGCGTCAACCGCGATTCCGTCGCTCCAGTTTGTCGCCTTGAGCTTTATTTCAAGCTTTAAGGTATTATCTCTTGCATCGGCAAAGTATTTATATTCATCGGCAACGCCTTTTTCAAGCTTGCCTTTGCTGTTTATCCTGAAAAGTCCCTCGTAAAGAAGTCCGAACAGCTTTGCGTTATCGGCGGAGCCGTAATTTACCGCCGTCGGGTCGAGATTCGACGGAAACGCCGAAATATACATCTTTACAACGGCTCCCTTATCATCTGGGCTTTTTCCGCAGCCCGCAAAAAGAAGCGCGGAGCATATCATAAGTATTGCAAGCACAAGGGCCGACGCTTTTTTCATAATTTTTATCATACCTTTCATATTACTGTTAAACCATTAAATGTCAAACTATATTATATCATCAAAATACCGTTTTAGCAATTATATTTTACCGTTTTTCATCACTTTTTTCAATTTGCACAATTTTATGACTTATTTTTGTGTCTGTTGCACAAAATCATATTACGGCAGGCGCCTTTCGCATATATTTTTTGGCGGCGGAATATTATTTAACGACCGAATTTCTTTAAAACGGAGGAACAAAAATGACAGAAAAATACAAACCCGAAGGATATCTCGTCGACCTGCCCGAAAACAAAGAACAGATTTCAAGCCTTTCGGGGCTTGAATATGCGATGAGCGCGGGCTCCATTCTTGAGGCGAGGGCCGTTTTATGCGACGCAAACCACAATCTTTCAGTCGAGCTCGGAAAATACAAGGGCGTAATCCCGCGCGAAGAGGCATCTTACAGCATAGACGGCAGCGAAACGCGCGATATTGCAATAATTACGAGAGTCGGAAAGCCGGTATGCTTCAAAATATTGTCGATAGACAAATCATCGGTTGAGCCGCGCATTATTCTTTCACGAAGAGCTGCGCAGTCCGAGTGCTTTGAAAATTACGTCTCGCATCTCTCCCCCGGCGACGTCATCGACGCGCGCGTTACGCACATTGAGTCTTTCGGCTGTTTCTGCGACATAGGCTGCGGAATAATCTCGCTTCTCCCAGTCGACTGCATTTCCGTTTCGAGAATAAGCAATCCGAAAGAGCGCTTTTGCGGCGGAGATTTCATAAAATGCGCCGTAAAAACAAACGACCGCACGACCGGGCGCGTATCGCTGACGCACAAGGAGCTTCTCGGCACGTGGGAGGAAAACGCGTCTCTTTTCAGTCCCGGAGAAACCGCCGCAGGTATAATAAGGAGCATTGAGCCGTACGGAATTTTCGTGGAGCTGGCGCCAAACCTCGCGGGGCTTGCCGAATGGTGCGAGGGCGCCGAAGCGGGACACGTCGCCGCCGTCTACATAAAAAGCATAGTACCGTCGAAAATGAAAATAAAGCTCGTAATAATAGACAGCAACATGCCCTCTTTTTCCGCCGTAAAGAAGCCGCAATACATGATAGAATCGGGGCACATAGACAAATGGGTTTATTCCCCCGAAAACTGCGAAAAATACATTTTTACCGATTTTTCGGACGGCATATAAAAAAACAATCGGATTTCTCCGATTGTTTTTTAAAATCCGGCGTTTACCGTAAGTTTTATTATCAGATCGACGTCGTCGTACTGCTCTTTTTCAAGTTTTGATTTCGCATCGTACAGCGCCGCCTTGTTATTCCCGACAAAACCGCATTTTTCGCATTTCTGCGTTATCACGTACCCTCTTTTCGCGTCGGGAAACGCAAAAACGGGTCTCATTATTCCTCCGCAAGCGCACGCCCTGTCTCCAGGAAGCACGTCGACGTGTTTTGAACAAAGGCATCTCGGGCAGTGGTTTCTGCTTGTCTTTCCCAGAGGTTTTACTTCAAAACCGCAGTTTTCGCATACAAAGCCGCTGTCGTTTTTGGTAAAGCGTTTCTGTTCCATTTTTATTCCTTATTTCTGCGCTTTTCTGGCGTTTTTTCTTGCTTTTTTGAGCCTTATGTCATCGCCGTAAAACTTGAATGTCCTGAAGTTGCCTATAAGTCTCGAATTTATTCTGTCGTCGTACTGTTTTTGGAATTCCTTTGCGTCGTCGAGGTTCGTGTTGATAATCATCGGCTTTCCCGACATAATTCTCGTGTTGAGAATATTATACAGCACATTCTGCGAAAATCTGCTTTTAAGTTCTGTCCCGAGGTCGTCGATTATGAGAAGCGAGCTTTGCGTATACCTTTCGGCGTCCTGCGACGCGGACTCGTCCTTTGGAAAGGTGCTGAGTTCGAAAATGTGCATAATATTCTGCATGGTGTCGTAAACGACGTCGTAGCCCTTATCTATCACGCCTTTTGCTATCGCCGTCGACAAATGCGTTTTTCCGAGCCCCGTGCTTCCGACGAACAGCAGATTCTGAGAATTTCCCGGCTTTCCGAACTTCTTTACGTAGTCCTTCGCCTCCGAAAGAACGTATGTCATATTGTCTCTCGGGCTTATTCCGCCGTCTTTCTTTTCGTCAGAATAAAAAGAAAGATCAAAGTTATCAAATCCCTGCTCCGCAAGCGCTTCTCCCAGTCCCGAAGATTCGTACGCGCATTTTGCGAGCGCCTTTTTCATGCAGGTGCACATATTTATGCCTATATATCCCGTATCGCCGCATTTTTCGCACGAATAGTTTACGTCGAGGTAGTTTTCGGGCTTGCCCATGAGTTTAAGTATTCTCTTTTTATCGTCGAGAAGCTCGCGGCTCTCCTTCCGGAGCGCCTTTATTCTCTTTTCGAGTCCGTCCTTGCCTTCGAGCGAGCTTGAAAAAATTTTCATGCCCGTCATCGACAGCGCCTTGTCGATTTCTTTCAGCTGCGGGCAGATTCTGTCCATTTCCTCTTTTCTTTCCTGTGCCGTATTAACCGCGTTTTGTCTTTTTTTCGCAAACTCGTCGAGAACTTTTTCGACTATTTGTCTTGAATATTCCATATTTATTCCTCACTGCCGTTTTATTTGAAACGTCCTTAAATTTATAGTATCACAATTTTTTTTCAAAGTCAACATAGCAAAAAAGATACCCTTTTATATTTCAAAAGGGTATCTTTGATTTTTATCCGAGCGCAACGTCGAGCGCCATCATGAGCGTAAATCCCAGCGCGAACATCACAACGCCTATATTCGAGTGCTCGCCCTCCGACATTTCGGGAATGAGCTCCTCCACCACGACGTATATCATCGCTCCCGCGGCAAAGGAAAGAAGATACGGCATTGCGGGGACAAAAAGTCCCGCGAAAAGCACCGTAAGCAGTGCGCCTACCGGCTCAACGGCGCCCGAAAGCATTCCGTCGAGAAACGCCCCCGTTTTCGTTTTTCCTTGCGCGTGCAGCGGCATTGAAATAATCGCTCCCTCGGGAAAATTCTGTATCGCAATTCCCAGCGCGAGCGCAAGCGCGCCTCCCGCCGTGATATTTGCGGAGCCCGAAAGCAGTCCCGCGTAAACCACGCCGACCGCCATTCCCTCTGGTATGTTGTGAAGCGTTACGGCAAGCACCATCATCGTCGTCTTCTTTGCGCGGCTCTTCGGGCCCTCCGCTTTTTGTGCGTTCATGTGCAGGTGCGGAATCACGCGGTCCAGAAGCAGCAGAAACAGTATGCCGAGCCAGAAGCCCGCCGCGGCGGGCGCAAACGCCCACCTGCCTTTATCTTCGCTCTGATTCATTGCGGGTATAAGTAAGCTCCATATCGACGCCGCGACCATTACTCCGCCCGCAAAGCCCGTAAGCGCGCGCTGAACGTTCCTTCCCAGCTCCCTTTTCATAAAGAACACGCAGGCCGCGCCGAGCGCCGTGCCTAAAAACGGAATCGTTATTCCTTCAAATACGTTAAGCCACATATTTTACCTCTTTTATTTTAAAAATAATTCCGCTCCGCAGTCAACCGTTTTTTCGGTTAGCCTTTGCTAACTATAATAGCATATTTTTTCGGTTTTGTCAATGCTCCGGAAAATCAAAAAGTGCGCCGCGGCTTTTGCCGCGGCGCTTTGAAGTTTCAATTATCCTTCATTAAAACAGTCCCACAATTTTTCCGTCTTCGGTAACGTCTATCTTTTCAGCGGCGGGAACCTTGGGAAGTCCCGGCATTGTCATTATGTCGCCCATCAGAACGACGATAAAGCCTGCGCCCGCCGAAACCTTTACGTTCTTTACGGTTACCTTGAAGTCCTTGGGCGCGCCGAGCTTGGACGCGTCATCGGAAAAGCTGTACTGCGTTTTGGCAACGCATATCGGGCATTTCCCGAAGCCGAGTTCTTCGAGGCGGTCTATCTGCTTTTCGGCTGCGGGCATATAAATTATTCCCGAGCCGTGATATATTTTCGTTACTACCTTTTCGATTTTTTCCTTAATTGTCAGGTCGTCCTCATAGCTGAACGTAAAGTCGCCCTTTTCCTCCTCGCAGAGTCTTACGACTTCTCTTGCAAGCGCCTCTCCGCCTTTGCCGCCTTCCGCCCATACCGTCGAGAGAACGGTGTTCACGCCGAGTTCCTTACACTTTGCGATAATGAAGTCTATTTCGGCGTCGGTATCCGTCGGGAAGCGGTTTACGGCTACCACGCAGGGAAGCTTGTAAACGTTCTTTATGTTCGAGACGTGCTGCAAAAGATTCGGAAGTCCCTTTTCGAGCGCGTCGAGATTTTCCGCCGCGAGCTCCTTTTTATCGAGTCCGCCGTGCATTTTCAGCGCTCTTACCGTTGCGACTATTACAACGGCGTTCGGCACAAGTCCCGTCATACGGCATTTTATGTCGAGGAATTTTTCAGCTCCGAGATCTGCGCCGAATCCCGCTTCCGTAACGGTATATTCGCTCATTTTGAGCGCCGTTCTCGTTGCGATTACGGAATTGCATCCGTGCGCGATATTTGCAAACGGACCGCCGTGAACGAATGCGGGCGTTCCCTCAAGCGTCTGAACGAGGTTGGGCTTGAGCGCGTCTTTAAGAAGCGCCGTCATTGCGCCCTGCGCCTTTAAGTCCCCCGCCGTTACGGGTTTATCGTCGTAGGTATAGCCAACGATTATTTTTGACAGGCGCGTTTTCAAATCGGAAAGCGAGTCGGCAAGGCAGAGCACCGCCATGATTTCGCTTGCGACGGTTATATCAAAGCCGTCCTCTCTCGGCGTGCCGTTCGCCTTTCCGCCCAGTCCGTCCACTATGTTTCTGAGCTGGCGGTCGTTCATATCGACGCATCTCTTCCAGGTTATCTTTCTTACGTCGATGCCGAGCGAATTGCCCTGCTGAATATGGTTATCAAGCATTGCGGCAAGCAGGTTGTTCGCCGCGCCTATTGCATGAAAATCTCCCGTAAAGTGAAGATTTATGTCCTCCATCGGTATTACCTGCGCGTATCCGCCTCCGGCGGCTCCGCCTTTAATGCCGAACACCGGGCCGAGCGACGGCTCTCTGAGCGCAACGACCGATTTTTTGCCGATTTTGCGAAGTCCGTCCGCAAGTCCTATCGTCGTGGTCGTCTTTCCCTCTCCCGCGGGTGTGGGGGTTATTGCCGTTACTAGCACGAGCTTTCCGTTTTCTCCTTTGTTTTCGTCAAGAAAAGCGAGGTCGATTTTCGCCTTATTGTTTCCGTACTGCTCGACGTACTTACGGTCGATGCCTATACTGTCCGCTATTTCCGTTATGTGCTGCGGTTTACATGCCTGTGCGATTTCAATGTCCGATAAGTAACTCATTTTTTCTTCTCCTTATTTCTTAAAATATTCTACCGCCGACTCAAACATGAAGCTGTTATAATCGCCGGGAACGTTTTTGTAAAGACCTTTTCCCGTTCTCTCGCTGTGTCCCATCTTTCCGAACACTCTTCCGTCGGGAGACGTGATTCCTTCTATTGCAAACGCAGAGCCGTTCGGATTATACCTTATATCCATCGACGCGTTTCCGGAAAGGTCGACGTACTGCGTCGCTATCTGTCCGTTCTGCGCAAGTTCGCGTATAAGCTTTTCGTCTGCCGTAAATCTTCCTTCACCGTGAGAAATCGGAACGTATATTACGTCGCCTACCTTTCTCTTTGAAAGCCACGGGGATTTATCCGACGCGATTCTCGTGCGCACTATTTTCGACTGGTGCCTTGCTATCGTATTGAACGTCAGCGTCGGGCAGTTTTCATCGGTGTCGATTATTTTTCCGTACGGAACGAGTCCCAGTTTGATTAACGCCTGGAAGCCGTTGCATATTCCGCACATGAGGCCGCCGCGGTTGTCGAGAAAATCGTGCACTCCGTCTTTGATTTCGGGATTTCTGAAAAACGCCGTTATGAATTTTCCGCTTCCGTCCGGCTCGTCGCCTCCCGAAAAACCGCCAGGGATAAAGACTATCTGCGCCTCAACGAGAGATTTTGCGAATTTTTCGACGCTTTCTTCAACCCCCTTTGCAGAAAGGTTGTTTATGACGATTATTTCGGGCTGCGCTCCCGCGCTTGACAGCGCCTTTGCGCTGTCGTACTCGCAGTTTGTTCCGGGAAACACGGGAATAAGCGCCTTGGGCTTGAGATTACATCTTATCGCGGGCGTAATGCGCGTTTTTTCAAAGTAAGAGACGTTCTGCGCCCCGCCTTTTGCCTGAGCTTTGCTCGGATACACGCTTTCAAGCTTGTTTTCATATAAGTCGAGCAGTTTCTGAAGGTCTATTTCCTCTGAGCCGTATTTTACGCACGTTTTTTCGGTGATTTTTCCGATTACCTTTCCGAAATCGGTTTCTTCCGTGATTTCGAGCAGGAACGCGCCGTAGGAATATCCGAAAATCTCGCTTATTTTTACGTTTTCGTCGAATTCAAATCCAAAGCCGTTGCCGAAGCACATCTTCATGACCGCCTCCGCGATTCCGCCCATGCCGGGGGTATAGCAGGAAACGGCTTTGCCGCTTCTCAGAAGTCCGTTTACCTTTGCAAACGTCTTTATGAGCGAATCCGCTTTCGGAAGTCCGTCCGAACCGTATTCGGGTGCGATTAAAATCACCTTGTCGCCCGCTTTTTTGAATTCATTTGAAACTATATTTTCCGTTTTTTCGGCCTTTACCGCAAACGACACGAGCGTCGGCGGAACGTCGAGGTCCTCGAACGAGCCGCTCATGGAGTCTTTGCCGCCTATTGCGGCGACTCCGAGCTCGATCTGCGCCCTGTACGCACCGAGAAGAGAAGCAAGCGGTTTGCCCCAGCGTTTTTCGTCCTTGCCGAGCTTTTCAAAATACTCCTGGAACGTGAGGTATACGTCCTCGAACTCTGCACCCGTCGCGACAAGCTTGCTTACCGATTCGACCACGGCAAGATACGCGCCGTGATACGGGCTTTTCTCCGAAACGAACGGGTTATATCCGAACGACATGAGAGTGCAGGTATCGGTATGTTTCTTTTCGCACGACACCTTCTGCACCATCGCCTGAACGGGCGTGAGCTGATACTTTCCGCCAAAGGGCATAAGCACTGTTCCCGCGCCTATCGTGGAGTCAAAGCGTTCCGAAAGTCCGCGCTTCGAGCAGGTATTAAGGTCGGTCGCTGTCTTTATCATATTTTCGCAAAAAGTACCGTCAACCGTCTTCGAAAAGTCATGGGGCTTTTCGGAAACTACCGAAATATGCTTTTTTGCGCCGTTGGAATTTAAGAATTCGCGGCTTATATCGACGATTTTCTTTCCGTTCCAGCTCATTGTGAGCCGCTTTTCCTCTTTTACCGTTGCAACGGATGTTGCCTGCAGGTTTTCGGTTTCGGCAAGCTCCAGAAATCTCTCTACGTCCTTTGCTTCCACAACGACCGCCATTCTCTCCTGGCTTTCGCTTATGGCAAGCTCCGTTCCGTCAAGTCCCTCGTACTTTTTCGGGACGGCGTCGAGGTTTATTTCAAGTCCGTCGGCAAGTTCTCCTATCGCAACCGACACGCCGCCCGCGCCGAAATCGTTGCACCTCTTTATCATGAGGCACGCTTCCTTGTTTCTGAAGAGTCTTTGCAGTTTTCTCTCCTCGGGTGCGTTTCCTTTCTGCACCTCCGCACCGCAGGTGTCGATAGATTCGACGGTATGCGATTTTGATGAGCCCGTCGCTCCTCCGCAGCCGTCTCTGCCCGTTTTTCCGCCAAGCAGTATTACGACGTCCCCGGGAGCGGGCGTTTCGCGTCTTACGTTTTCCGCGGGGGCTGCCGCGATTACCGCGCCTATTTCCATGCGCTTTGCCTCGTATCCGGGATGGTATATTTCATCGACGATTCCCGTCGCAAGTCCTATCTGGTTTCCGTATGATGAATATCCCGCCGCGGCGGTCGTTACTATCTTTCTTTGCGGAAGCTTTCCTTTTCTCGTCTTTTCGACGCCTGCAAGCGGGCTTGACGCGCCCGTAACCCTCATTGCGCCGTAAACGTATGATCTTCCCGAAAGCGGGTCTCTTATCGCGCCGCCGATACACGTTGCGGCGCCGCCGAAAGGCTCGATTTCCGTCGGGTGATTATGCGTTTCGTTTTTGAAAAGAAGCAGAAAATCCTCGTCTTTGCCGTCAATGCTTACCTTTATTTTCACGGTGCAGGCGTTTATTTCGTCGCTCTCGTCGAGATTTTTCAGTTTTCCCTCTTTTTTGAGCGCCTTTGCCGCGATTGTCGCGACGTCCATAAGGCAGACGGGCTTTTTTATGCCGAGTTTTTCGCGTGTTTTCACGTAATCCCCGTAGGTTTTCTGTAAAAGCTCATCCTCAAATTTTACGCCGTCTATTACCGTAAGAAAGGTCGTATGTCTGCAATGGTCCGACCAATAGGTATCTATCATGCGTATTTCGGTTATCGTCGGGTCCCTTTTTTCCGACTCGAAATACTCTTTGCAAAAGCTTATATCGTCTATATCCATTGCGAGTTTATATTCTTTTATGAAATTTTCAAGTCCCGCTTTGTCGAGCTTCGTAAATCCGTGAAGCGTCTTTACCTGCGTCGGTATTTCATACTTCGTCTCAAGCGTTTCAGGCATATCGAACGACGCTTCTCTCGACTCGACGGGGTTTATTACGTATTTTTTGACCTTTTCGACGTCCTCTTTCGAAATACCGCCGTAAAGGGCGTAAATTTTAGCCGTTTTTATTATCGGTCTTTGGCCTTTTGATATTATCTGTATGCACTGGGACGCGCTGTCGGCTCTCTGGTCGAACTGTCCCGGCAGGAATTCCGCCGCAAAGCAGAATGCGTCCCCCGTTTCAAGCGTGTCCGACACGATATCGAGCTGCGGCTCGGAAAAAACGGTCTTTTTTGCGTATTCGAACAGCTCTTCCGATATGTTTTCGGCGTCGTATCTGTTGATTATGCGAAGATCTGTAAGATTCTTTATTCCGAGAAACGAAACAAGCTCGGAATACAGCGATTTTGCTTCGATTGCGTGTTCTTTTTTCTTTTCGACGAAAACTCTGTAAATCAAAGTTTATCCCCCTTATTTTTTTGCTTCCAGCGCTCTTTTGCCTATGTCTTTTCTGTAGTACGCGTTTGCAAAATGAATTTTTTCCACGGCTTTATACGATTCCTCAATCGCCTTTTCAAGCGTTTCGCACACCGACGCAACACCGAGCACTCTGCCGCCGTTTGTATAAAGTTTTCCGTCCTTTTGCTTTGCTCCCGCGACGTACACTCTGTCGGAAAGTTCGTCGGGAATATCTATTTCAAAGCCCTTTTGGTAGCTCTGCGGATAGCCGTCTGACGCCATTATCACGCAGCAGGCGCTTGCGTCCTTGAACTTAACCTCGGTATTTTCAAGGTTTCCGTCCGTTACGGCCCTCATCACCTCAAAAAGATCGCTTTCCAGCAGCGGAAGCACCACCTGAGTTTCGGGGTCTCCGAAACGGCAGTTGTATTCGATTACCTTCGGACCGTCTTTCGTTATCATAAGTCCGAAATACAGACAGCCCTTGAAGGTGCGTCCCTCTTTATTCATCGCGTCTACCGTCGGAAGAAAGATTTCCTTCATGCATACGTCTGCGATTTCCTTTGTATAATACGGGTTGGGCGCTATCGTTCCCATACCGCCCGTATTGAGTCCCGTATCTCCGTCGTGCGCCCTTTTATGGTCCATGGACGACACCATGGGTTTTACCGTTTTTCCGTCGGTAAAGGCGAGCACCGACACCTCGGGACCCGAAAGGAATTCCTCGATGACTATGCGCTCTCCGCTTTTGCCGAATTTCTTATCCCTCATCATTTCACAAACGGCTTTTTTCGCTTCTTCAAGCGTTTCCGCAATAACCACGCCCTTTCCGAGCGCAAGGCCGTCCGCCTTTATTACCGCAGGCATCGGCGCGCTTTCGAGATATTCAAGCGCCGCTTCAATATTATCGAACGTTTCGTATTTTGCCGTGGGGATTCCGTATTTTTTCATGAGATTTTTCGAAAAAACCTTGCTTCCCTCGATTATTGCCGCTTTTTTCTCGGGTCCGAAGCATGCGATTCCGGCGCTTTGCAGTTCGTCAACGCAGCCCGCGACAAGCGGGTCGTCGGGTGCGACGACCGCGTATTCTATTTTATTTTCTATCGCGAATTTTTTTATTTTTTCGATTTCCGTCGCGCCTATGTCGACGCAAACCGCGTCCTTTGCAATTCCGCCGTTTCCGGGAAGCGCGTAAATCTTTCCGATTTCACGGCTTTCTTTTAATTTCTTGATTATCGCGTGTTCGCGTCCGCCGCCGCCTACTACCAGAACGTCCATTTTTATTCCCCGCTTTATTTTAATGATGGAAAAGTCTCATTCCCGTAAACGCCATCGCAATACCGTATTTGTTGCAGCATTCGATAACCAGGTCGTCTCTTATCGAGCCGCCGGGTTCCGCGATATATTTTACGCCGCTTCTCTTTGCTCTTTCGATATTGTCGTCAAACGGGAAGAACGCGTCGGAGCCCAGAGATACTCCGTCTATCGAAGAAAGATATTCTTTCTTTTCGCTTTCCGTAAGCGGCTCGGGCTGAGTCTTGAAATATTTCTGCCAGTTGCCGTTCTCGCACACGTCTTCCTCATTATTGTTTATATATCCGTCTATTACGTTATCCCTCTCGGGTCTGCCGAGCTCATCGAGGAACGGAAGAGACAGCACCTTATCGTGCTGGCGTAAGAACCACGTGTCCGCTTTTGAGCCCGCAAGTCTTGTGCAGTGAATTCTCGACTGCTGTCCCGCGCCCACGCCGATTGCCTGTCCGTCGTATGCGAAACAAACCGAGTTGGACTGGGTGTATTTAAGCGTGATGAGCGAAATAATGAGGTCGCGTACCGCGCTTTCGGGGAGATTTTTATTTGCGGTTACGACGTTCGACAAAAGTTCTTTATTTATTTTGAAATTATTTCTTCCCTGCTCGAACGTGATTCCGAACACCTCTTTATGTTCCTTTTCTTCGGGCACGTAGTTTTCGTCGATTTTTACGATATTGTACGCGCCTTTTCTCTTGGATTTGAGGATTTCAAGCGCTTCGGGCTCGTATCCGGGAGCGATTATTCCGTCGGAAACCTCTCTTTTTATGAGGCGCGCCGTTGCGACGTCGCACACGTCCGAAAGCGCAACCCAGTCGCCGAAGGAGCACATACGGTCGGTACCCCTTGCTCTCGTGTAGGCGCATGCGAGAGGTGAAGCGTCAATGCCGTCCTTTTCATCTATAAAGCACGCCTTTTTGAGCTTTTCGGGAAGCGGTATTCCGACTGCCGCCGACGTCGGGCTTACGTGCTTGAAGGACGTTACGGCGGGAAGTCCCGTCGCTTCTTTAAGCTCCTTTACGAGCTGCCACGAATTGAACGCGTCGAGAAAGTTTATATATCCGGGTTTTCCGTTAAGTATTTCTATCGGAAGGTCGCTTCCGTTTCCCATATATATTTTTGCGGGCTTCTGATTCGGGTTGCATCCGTATTTGAGTTCAAATTCTTTCATTTTCCGTTCTCCTCTATGCGTTTTTATTTATTATTCTTATTTGTTCTTCTTTTGTCTTTATATCGGTATAGCTTACGAACAGCGAGATTTTATTGTTTTCGTCGAGAGAATTCCATATTTTATCCGCAAACTCGTCTATGCCGTCGGGAATTTCCACCCTCTCGGGTTCTCCGGTAAACGTCGGGATGGGGTTTCCGTCGCAGTTATAGGTATGTATGAAATGTCCGAGTCCCGCAAGCGGCGGATATGAAAAAGTAAATCTTGCGCATGCGCTTCCGTTTTCGTCGGCGCTTTTGAGGATGCTCATCTCATAGTTGAAATCGCCGTTTTCAAACGTTATTTCGGCGCTTATTCTCGGTGTGAAATTTGGAGAATCCGGTTCAAACTCGCGTGTTTTAAGCGATTCGTAAAAGTTTTTGCCGCATTTGTGTCCTTCATATATTGTATCGGTCTGGTTGCCGTTGGTTACGATAATTTTATTCTCATATTTTCTGAGCGCCGCGTAAATAATCAAGCTCGGGTCCTTTACCTTTGATTCGTCGAACGGCTCGGTATACAAAACGCCGTCTTTGAGCGAAAAAATTCTGTTTCTGCTGTTTTCGCTTCTTCCCATTATGAAATAAGCGGCAACCGCGTTTTTTCCGTCCTTCGTTTTTCCGACGACAATTCCTCTGCCTACGTACGAATTGCCTTTTACAAGCTCCTCAAAATCGTTTATTTTATAAATACTCATTGTTTTCCTCCGTTTTCCGTCATTTCCTTTGCAATTTTTTCAACCGACAGCGGAAGTATCTTCCATTCCGCCTGTTTCATTACCCTTTTCTGCAGTTTTTCGGGCGTGTCGGACTCATATACCTTTACCGCCTTCTGCATAATTATTTCCCCGCCGTCGGGAATCTCGTTCACGAAGTGCGTCGTCGCGCCCGTAACCTTTACTCCCTTTTTCAGCGCCTCCTCGTGCACTTTAAGTCCGTAATATCCCTTTCCGCAAAACGACGGTATGAGCGAGGGGTGGACGTTTATTATGCGGCGGCCGTATTTTTTCGTGAATTTTTCGCTCAAAATCGACAAAAAGCCTGCGAGAACTATCAAGTCTATATTATTTTCTTCAAGCGTCTTTATCATCGCTTTTTCGGCGTTCTCGGCGGTCTTATATTCGTCTTTCGTTATCACCGCCGTCTTTATTTTCGCGTTTTTCGCACGTGTCAGCGCGTACGCGTCGGGCTTATTTGAAATAACAAGCTTTATTTTCGCGCTTTTTATTATTCCGCTCTTCTGTGCGTCGATAAGCGCCTGAAGATTCGTTCCTCCGCCCGAAACCAGCACCGCGGCGTTTATTTTTTTCTTACTCATCTTTTTTCCACGCTCCGCCAAGCAGCGGCAAAAGCATTCCTCCCAAAGAATTTCCCGCGATTACCGCAAGCATGAAATATACAACCTTTACGTCGAAAATTCCCGACGCACCGAAATAGAACATATCGGCAATCGAGTGCTCAAAGCCCGCAAGTATGAATACCGGCACGCAGAACAGTATTGCGACCACCGTATTCTTTTCCTTATAGATGCTTACCGCAAGATACATGAGTATTCCGCAGAAAAACGCCCTTATAAGCGTGCTTATTATCTGCTGTTCGAGTTTTGATGCGCAAAGCACGCCTGCCGTCTCGCCCATCGCGGGAATCGCAAACCGCAGAAGCATTCCCAAAAGAAACGTTGCAAGAAGGTTGCCGAAAAGACAGATTACAAGGTTTTTTACGTTTTTTGCGGTATGGTCTTTCACAAAATATCCTATTCTTCCCGTAAACAGCGCGTATCCCTTATAGCATATACAGAGCAGCGCCACCGAGAAGAACACGGCTCCCATATATCTGTTATCGCACGCCAGAAAAACCGCGCCGCCGATGGTTATCAGCACGCCTGCGCTGATGCTTTCCAAAAAAGTCTTCATCACACCACCAGAACCTTTTCTTCATTTTTTATTATTTTTCCTATCGTATAAGCGTCTTCGCCGAAAGAGCGAAGCACATCCAGCGCCTCTTTTTCATCTTTTTCCGGCACGACGACGGTCATTCCGACTCCCATATTGAAGGTGTTGAACATATCTCTCTCGGAAATACCGCCTTTTTTTGCGATGAGGTCGAAAATCGGGAGGATTTTTATCTTATCCTTCTCTATTCTTGCGCAAAGTCCGTCGGGTATGCTTCTCGGGACGTTTTCGTAAAATCCGCCGCCCGTTATATGCGAAATTCCCTTTACTTTTACCTTTTTCTGCAGTGCAAGCACGGGTTTTACGTATATTTTCGTAGGCGCAAGGAGCGTTTCTCCGAGTGTTTTTCCGCAAAGTTCGTCGTATTTTTCATTCAGATCCGCGTTTTCGACGTCGAAAACCTTTCTGACGAGCGAAAAGCCGTTTGAATGCACGCCGCTTGACGCAAGCGCGATGATGACATCTCCCTCTTCCATTTCCTTATTATCGATTATCTTTTTCTTATCCGCGATTCCCACGCAAAAGCCTGCAAGGTCGTATTCGTTTTCGGGATAAAAGCCCGGCATTTCCGCCGTCTCGCCGCCGATAAGCGCCGCTCCCGACTGAACGCAGCCCTCGCACACGCCGCTTACGATTTTTTCGATTTTTTCCGGAAAATTCTTTCCGCACGCTATATAATCGAGGAAGAAAAGCGGTTTTGCACCGCAGCATATAACGTCGTTTACGCACATGGCTACGCAGTCGATTCCGACCGTGTCGTGCTTATCGAGCAAAAACGCGAGTTTAAGCTTTGTTCCGACGCCGTCTGTTCCGCTTACGAGCACCGGCTGCTCCATACCTTCAAAATCCGGCTCAAAAAGACCTCCGAAGCCTCCCACGTCGGAGCAAACGCCGTTTGTTTTCGTCCTTGCGATATGTTTTTTCATGAGCTCCACCGCTTTATATCCCGCGGTTATATCAACTCCCGCCGACGCGTAAATATCGGATTTTGAGTTCTCAATCATCTTAATCTTCCTTTCCGGTCCAGCAATACGTACAAATCTTTGAAGTATCAAGTCCTATCGCTTCAGAGAGTCCCTCTACCGTCTGATATTCGAGCGACGCGAGGTGAAGCTCTTCGCATATCGTTTCTCTCAGTTTCTTTCCGCGCTCCGTCGTCGGGTCGCTGTATTCGTCGAGGTGTTTGAATCCATTTTCGCCTTCAAGTTTCAAAATCGTGGCTCTCGTTATGAGCTCGTTATCGCTCGTAGCCCTCGAAAAATTCAAAAATTTACATCCGTACATTATCGGCGGGCAGGCTGAGCGCATATGCACCTTTTTTGCTCCGCTTTCGTACAGGAATTCGACCGTTTCTCTCAGCTGTGTGCCCCTTACTATCGAGTCGTCGACAAAAAGCAGTTCTTTATCCTTTATGAGTTCGTCGACGGGTATCTGTTTCATTTTCGCGATTCTGTTGCGTTCCTTCTGATTTGCCGGCATAAAGCTTCTCGGCCACGTCGGTGTATATTTTATGAACGGTCTTGCAAACGGCAGTTTACTTCCGTTTGCGTATCCTATCGCGTGCGGAGTTCCCGAATCGGGCACGCCCGCAACGCAGTCCGCCTGCGGCAGTTTTCCCGATTTTATGTCGTTTTTCGCCATGATTTCTCCGTTGCGGTATCTCATGAGTTCAACGTTTACGCCTTCGTACGTCGACGTCGGAAATCCGTAATACGACCACAAAAACGAGCATATCCTCATTTTTTCCTTTCCTTTTTTAAGGACGGTCATGTTTTCCGCGCCGATTTCGACTATTTCCCCGGGTTTCAGCTCGTATGCGTTTTTATATCCGAGTTTCTCATACGCGAAATGTTCGAACGAAACGCACATTCCCTTTTTACTCTTTCCAACGTGTACCGGCAGTCTTCCGGCAAGGTCTCTTGCCGCGATTATGGTATTTTTTTCGGTAAGTACAAGTATTACCGCCGTGCCGTCAATGCGCTCCTGTGCGTATCTTATACCCTGCGCAAACGTCTTTTTTCGGTTGATAAGCGCCGCAAGCAGTTCCGTGGAGTTTACTCCGCCTCTCGTCATTGCGGTAAGCTGTCCCGCGCCTTCATTTATATATTCCTTTATAAGCTCCTCGGCGTTATTTATCACGCCGACCATACATATCGCGTATCTTCCGAGGTTTGAACGCATGAGCAGCGGCTGCGGGTCGCTGTCGTTTATACAGCCTATCGCCGCACTTCCCTTCATCTGCTCCAAAATTCCCTCGAACTTCGTTCTGAACGGAGAGTTTCCTATATTATGTATCTTTCTCTGCAGTCCGATACTGCTTTCAAACGCCGCCATTCCCGCGCTTTTCGTTCCGAGATGCGAATGGTAGTCGGTTCCGAAAAACACGTCTGACAAAACGTCCGTTTTGCCTACAACGCCAAAAAATCCTCCCATGACAAGTCTCCTTTAATTTTTTTCAAAGAAAAGCTTTGAAAGCGTCATGGGATCTATATATTTTCCGTCCTTATAAACGCGCATATTTCCCGATGCGATTTCGTCGATGAGCATTACTTCGCCGCAAGCGTCGTATCCGAACTCGAACTTTATATCGTAAAGGTCAAGTCCCTTTGCTTTTAAATCGTCGGCAACTATTTTCGTTATTTTGCGCGTCATTTCCTTTATATCGTCGTACTGCTTTTCGGTCATTACTCCGAGCATAACGAGTCCGTCCTTTGTTACGAGGGGATCGCCCTTTTCGTCGTTCTTGAACGTCATCTCAACGTATGCGTCGAGATCCTGTCCTTCGGTTACGTAATCGCTGTAACGTCTGAAAAAGCTGCCTACCGCTTTATAACGGCATATTACTTCAAGCCCTTTTCCGAAAACCTTTGCGGGAAGAACTTCCATGGTGGTATCGTCAAAATTTGCGTTTACAAAATGCGTCTTTATTCCCGACGCGTTTATTTTTTCAAAGAAATATACCGACATACGAAGATTTACGTCGCCGACGCCCTCGATAGTAAGGCCTATCGAATTTTCTCCGGGATCAAACACGCCGTCTTTTCCCGTGCAGTCGTCCTTGAACTTCAAAAGGTAATTTCCGTTGTCGAGTGCGAATACGTTTTTTGTCTTTCCTGTGTAAACGAGTTTCATAAAAGTTTTCCTCCCAAAAATTTATATTATTTATTATTTTCCGATATTTTTTTATCTTTTTCCAGAACTTTTTCCCTGTCTTTTGCGCGCTGTTCCTTTAATTTATTTTTGAGTCCCTCGTCGCTTATCGAAAGCATCTGTACAGCAAGAATCGCGGCATTTGTGCCTCCGTTTATGGCAACTGTCGCTACGGGTACTCCGGACGGCATCTGAACGACCGATAAAAGCGCGTCCATTCCGTCGAGCGACGCCGATTTACACGGTATTCCTATTACGGGAAGAACAGTATTCGCGGCGATAACACCCGCAAGGTGCGCCGCCATGCCTGCCGCCGCAATAATTACGCCGAAACCGTTTTCCTCGGCGTGAATTGCAAAATCCGTCGCCTCACACGGTGTTCTGTGTGCGGAATATACGTGCATTTCATATTCAACTCCGAAATTTTCAAGCGTTTGCGCCGCTTTTTCAACGATCGGAAGGTCGCTGTCGCTTCCCATGATTATTGCAACTTTTTTCATATCGATTCTCCTTTTGAAATTAATAAAAAAAGAGCATAACAGAGCCCGAAAACTGCTCTGTTATGCCCAGACGGTCGGCATTAAGAATCATTTTAATCTTTGCTCCCCAGCAGTGCTCTGCATTTCTCCGTCAGTAACAAAGATTATAATTTATTTTAGCATTATTCCGTCAAAAAGTCAACCGATTTACACCTGTTTTTACATTTTTTCCTTTTTGTTTATATATCGGTAAATTTTTACGTTTTTTTGCACGTTTTTTACAAAAAAGGACCGGGCTTTTCGCCCGGTCCCTGATTTTATTTGATTATCAGTCCCACTTATCTTCGTTTGCTTCAACGTCGAGGAAATCATAAGGTTCGTCGCCGTTTACAACTACGATGATGTTGTCGATTACGGGATATTCATCCTTCGACTTCTTTTCGTGCGTGAAGAATACCTTTACGTACTTGCCCTTTTCGGTCGAGTAGGAATCCTCGTCCTTTTCGGCGTACTGCTCGTTGAATGCGAGTACGTTTTCGCCTGCTTCCTTGATATCTTCAAGCGTTACCTTCGAAATCTCAGCCGTCGTGATGTCTTCCTTATCGGCAAACTTGAGAATAGCTATGTTTGCGTCGCTTGCAACTTCAAATACGTCATATACGTATCCTTCATAGTAGAAGTAGGTCGTATCTGCGTCGTTTACGGGCATCGTTTCAAGAAGCGTTTCGTCGCCGTCGAATATTACGTCCTTTACGAACGCCATATACTTATTCGTTGCGGGAGATACGGTATTTACGTTATCAACGTCGATCTTCTTATCGTCGATTGCGCCGCTTGCGTCAAGTTTTACGACTGCTCCGCCGGGAACGGGGTTCGAAAGCGATTTTGCGTCTTTCGTCGTCTTTGTTCCGAGGACGCCCTCAACAACCGTACCGGTTGCAAGGTCAAATACGTCGTATGCGTAAGCGAACTTTTCTTCGCTGAGCATCTTGGGCGTGCTGGACTTAACTACAACGTACGAGGATGCAACTGCAGCTGCGTTTGCAAATACTACGTGGTCGTCTTCAACCTCAGCGTAGAGGAATGCGAGTCTTGCCTGAGTCTTGCTGTCGCCGATGTTTTCGTAAACGTACTGAACGTTTCCGAGTACCGAGTCAATCGTGCCCGGGAAGTCGGCGCCGGTATAAGTTTCAAGTTTCGAGGTCATTTCGCCGTCCGTGCCTTCATAGATGCATCTGAACATGAATTCGGTCTTATCGTCGATTATAACGTCGTTGAACCAGTGCGAAGACTGCGGCGAAGTACCGTCGGTACCGAACATCGAGTATCTGTCGTCAGCTGCGTCAACAAGCGCGTATTTCTTTCCTGTACGCTTCTTGAAGATTACCTTCTGGTCGTTGCCCTTTTCACCGAGGTCATATGCTGCCTGGCGGGTTCTCGTCGTATCAAAGAACATATCCGGAAGCAGATAGCTTATGTGCTTGATGTTTCCGTTCTTTGCCTGTTCGTGGAACATGCTCTTCAAGATATACTTATCGTCGTCGTCGTAATCGTACTTACACGGTTTGCCGTAATATGCGTAGTACGTCTTACCGTTTTCTTCCGTTACCGTTACGTCGAATCTGTACGTTCCGTTAACCGTCTTTGTGGGTTTCGGATAGCATTCGTCAACGCTTACGGGTACGTACGTTTCTTCGCCGTCCATAAGAACTTTAAGATACTGGTCGTATCTGTTGGTTCTCGTGTTGAACGAGGAGATCGTTTCTTCTTCAAGCGGAATGATTATATCGTCCGCGTTTGCGAATTTCGAATTGTTCTCGATTAATTCATAATATACAACCTTGCCGTTCAGCGAGTAAACTATAGCCGCCTTATTGAGGTTGCCGTAGTCAAGGATTGACGTTGCAAGATTGGATGATGCATAGAAGTTCGTAAATGCTCTGTCGAGCTGGAGAGCCGAGATCTGCGTCGAGTTACCTATTCTTACATAATAGCTCTGCATCTTACCCGAAATATAGGTGATCGTGCCGTAATATGCAGCTGCAACGCTCTGAACTTCAATGAAGTTTGCTTTCTGGTTGATGTATGCTGCAACGAAGTCGCCGTCGTTATATGCAACGCCGTATACGTTTGCGCCGTTCGTATAAATTACGGGGAGGTTCTGGAATGCGTCGGGGTTGGAAGGAGTAATAACAACCGGCTTATTTTCTCTGTATTCTGTGAACTTCGAGAAGTTATAATCCTTGCTTGCTACTATCTTACCTACAGTTGCGGGTCTGAACCAAACGTATTCTATTCTTCCGTCGCCGTCGTTATCGTATGCGTCTATCTTGAAAATACCGCCGTAGTAAATAGCTCTGAATGCGTTGAGGAATGCACTGTCGCCGTCAGGTGTGCCTGTTTCTTCATTGCTCTGCCATTTATCGTTTACTATATAGAATGAATACAGACCTGCCGCTTTATCAAGGCAAAGCATATCGATTCTCTTTGCGTTATCTGCGTTTCTTGCTTCATAATCGCTTACGCCTTCTATGTGCTTGGGCGTAAAGTACGAGTACGGAGCGTCGTAGAAGTAACATGTCTGACCGGATACCGTCAGCGCGCCCGTTGCTCTCGGGAATTCGCTGTTGCCTTCATAATATTTTCTGCTCCATCTGCCAAGCTTTGCGCTGTTGTTGGAGTACATTATCATCTTGCATTCCGCAAGAAGTATTTCTTCAACCTTATTATCTTTTTCGTTATATTTGCAGAATACTTTTACTTCCGCCATGATATACGAGTCAGCGTCGCCTTCGAGTCCGAGTTCGGCGGTTGTCGTATAGAAGCCGGGAATCTTGTCGCCTTCTTTTGCTGCGAGGAACACGGTTCCTTCTCCGTTTGCATCTTCCGTAGGCTTGAATTCCGTGCTTTCTTCGCTATCGTTAAATGCGTAATGAGTCGTTTCTCTTATCACAAACGTCTGCTCTTCGACTTCATAAATCTTTTCGCAGAGAGTCTTGTTCGCTTCTTCGCTCATAAGCGTCCATTTTCCGTTCGAAAGACGATAAGGTGTTTCTTTGAGTTCCTTTTCGTTCAGTTCGGCGTAGAACGCGTTATAGAGGATTATTGCGATATCGCCTCTCGTAAGTTCCGATTCATAGTCTTCCATCAAGCTTGCGGGAAGTCCCTTATTGAGATTTACTCCCTTGCTTTCGGCAATCGTTATGTAATCGAAAGGATATGAAAGAACGGCGTCCTTTTCATAGCCGAGAGCTCTGACTACCATCGTGTATGCGTCCTGAAGCATTATCGTGCCTTCGGGATCAAATTCGGTAGCGGATACGCCCTTTATTATTCCCATGGAATTTGCCCATGAAATCATTCCGAAGAACGTCGGGTCTGTAAGGTCGGTAAACGGACTTGTGTTTTCTCCGCCCTCAAGCGACGAACCTTTTTTCATGAGTCTGTAAATAAACGCGGCCATCTGCTCACGTGTTACAAAGCCGGATGTGCCGTATGCAGTCTCTGTTACACCCTTCGTTACGCCGATACCTTCAAGCAGGGTTACCGCGTTTGTAAGGATTTCATTATTCGGGTCTACGTCAGTAAATTTTGAAACGGCACTTGCGCTGATCACAAATACCGACATTACAAAAATTACTGCAAGAACGAGTGTAAGAGTTCGCTTAAAATTTCTCATTTGGATTTCCTCCCGCATTAATTTTATATGTCTACTCTGTTAGACTTATATACACAATATATTTTATATCACTATTACGCATTTTGCAAGTGTTTTTTTACTTTGTAACACAAAAGTAACAATATTTTTTGCACTATTTTTTTCTTTTTGTTTAATCTCACAAATTTATTTTTGATTTTTATACATTTTTTACAAAACTAATTAACTATTATTATTTTATTTTACATTATAGAACATTTTTCTTTTTTGTTTTTTCGGGAAAAGCGCGCCAAAAATGCGCAAAAAAAGGTCCCGGTCTTTCGACCGGGACCTTATGTTTAACTAATCAGATTCTGTTTATAAGATTCAATTAGTCAACGTCGAGTTCCTGAGTTTCGCCGTCCATTACCCAAACTACTGCGAAGAGTACGTCGCCGTTGAAGCCGTCTTCATCTTTTGCGAAGAAGTTATTATCATCTTCCCAATCGATGAGCATCGTAGCTTTTACGTACTTAGCATATTTTGTCGAGTAGGTCTGTCCGTCGTCTTCTGTGTACGACTTGTTGTAGCATCTGATGGAATCGTTGTCGTCGTCTGCAAGGTCAGCCTTGTTGAGAGCGGACATCGAGCCCCACGTAATAACGTCTTCAATCCACTTCGTGTCGGATCCGAGTCTTACGATCGATGCTTTGTCAGCGTTTACATAGTATACAGAGGTGAGGTCGCCGTACGGGCAGATTTCAAGGGTATCATCATCAGCGTCGTACGAGAGGATCCAGTACTTCTGCATATCCTTGAACTGCTGCGACTTAGCGTTTTCATCAACCTTACCGGTCGAGGTTACGGTTACCATGTCGCCGTATGCCTTAACCTTAACATTCGCTGCCTTTGCAGCCGTCGTCGAACCGTAGAGGGTTTCAACTGCGCCTGTGTAAGGATTGTATACCTGATACTTAGCCATGTATTCGTCGTCATCCGTAGGAACTACGTCAACGAGTTTAACTATTCTTTCTGCCTTCTTCTTGGAAGCGGAGTCTTCAACGTCGAGGTCTTCACCTTCAGCGTAGAGAACTACGAGTTTAAGAGCGTTCGAATGATCAGGATCGTTCTTTACTACGAGCTGAACATTGTTGAGTCCCTTAAGTTCGCCTGTGAGATCAGAGAGTGCGAGTTCTTCGAATTTAACTTCGCCGTTCTTTATGTTCTTAAGAACAACTTTCGTCGTGTCGTCGAGGTAAAGCTTCTGATCAACACCGGTGAGAGTGAATCTCTTGCCGAGGTCTTTCTTAAGCGTTGCTTCTACGTCAACTTCGATAAGTCCGAAGAGTGTTTCGTCTTTGTCAGCTGCGAGAACTTTTGCGATGTCTTTTTCAAGACCTACATAGTCTGCATCTGTCATTTCTTCGTCGTCATATGCGTTGCCAAGGAGCTTGATCGAGTAGTTGCCGTTTCCGTCTACTGCGAAGGAAGCGATCTTGTTAACGTATGTGTTTTCGCCTGTCTTGATTTCGGGATAGTAAGCGTCCGTTATTACCGGAACGTATACGAGTTCGCCGTTAACCCAAGCGTGAACGTACGTCGTCTTCTTGCCTGTCTTGTTGTTGAAGTTCGAGTCATACCACTTGCCGTCGTTTTCTTCGTCTTCAGTGATTACGAGAAGCGTTCCGTCGTAATCGTTAACCGATTCAACGCCTGTCGAGAAGAGAACTACGCCGTTGTATACATAGTATTCAGCGTCTTTCGAGTCGTATGCTGCCGGCTTCGTGAGGTTTGCAAAGAGTGCGTTCTTGAAGTCAGCCTTGGATACGAGGTATCCTTTTGCTTCGAGTTCATCAGTGTTGTCATAGTTTTCAACGAGCTTCCAAACGTCGCTTGTCGAAACTTTTTCGCCGTTGCTGAGAACGATCGTCTTGTTTGCGTCAGAGATGTCTTTTACTGCGCCTACTACGGGCTTAACAACTGCTGCGATTTCGATGAGGTTAGCCTTCTTGTTGAAGTAACCGATTACGAAATCTTCGTCAGCGAATTTTTCGCCTGAAACAACTGCTTTATTGGTGTAAACGATAGGAGCTTCATCAGCTGCGCCGTTCTTTATATAGTCCTTGTAGAACGTCTTCTTGGTAGTAGCGTCTACTACTGCGAATCTGTAAGGTCTGTAATTCATGTAATCATAGATTCCGTCGCCGTCTACGTCGTAGATGTCTGCGCTGTAGAGACCGCCGGTGTAAACCTGTGTGAGAGCGTCGATAAGTGCTGTGGAATCATCTGTGAAGAATTCATCGTCGTTCGTTGCGCTGAACGGATTAGCCTGAACGGTTACTTTGTATCCGCTGTCGGTCTTGTTAGCTTCGTAAAGTTCGATTTCGATGAAGTTGATGTTCTTTTCGTTTCTTGCAGCATATTTCTGAGCGTCAGTGTAGCCTGCTGCGTACGTCGGCTGCGTGTAGGAGTACGGAGCGTTGTAGAAGTAAACTGCTTCGCCGTCCATCAAAGCTTTACCGGAAAGGTGCTTTGCGCCGTTGTAGTCTTCGCCGTTGTAATTATATGTGTAGTAGCTGCCCTTCTTGTTCGAGGAGAGCGATTCAAGTTTGATGTCCTTAACGGTCTTCTTCGTGAGAAGAGGTTCTGCGTAAAGGATTTCGTCAATCGCGTCGTCCTTGTCAAGAGTTACGTACATTCTGAAGTAGGACATGATGTATTCGTCTGCTGCGCCGTCGATTGCGAGATCTTTAACGTCTGCATAGAATTCGTTTGTCTTTACTTCTGTGGGATTTTCGTTGTCATCGGGTGCTCTGAAGAGAATTGCGTCGTATCCGAGGTCGTTCGTTGTTTCGCCGTCTTCGAATGCGCAGTTCGGTGTACCGATTGCCTGGTATTCAACTTCGAGTACGTCAAAGTACTTTTCGCAGAATGTCGGGTAGTCAGTTACTGTCTGAAGTACGAATGAATAACCGTCTTCAGCATTACCGAGTCTCTTTTCTTCCTGTTTCGTTTCTGCAACGCCGGTCTTTGCAAAGAATGCGTTGTAGAGAAGGATTGCGATGTCGCCTCTTGTGAGTGCGTCGGTGTAGTTGATCGTGGACGGAAGTCCCTTGTTGAGTTCTACGCCCTTGCTTTCAGCAACTTCTATGTAGCCGAAAGGATAAGGAAGCGACTCTTCTGTTTCATAACCGAGTGCACGAACGATCATCGTGTATGCATCCTGGAGTATGATCGAACCCTTGGGTTCAAACGTGGTAGCCGATGTTCCTTTGATGATGCCCTGGTTGTTTGCCCAGGAAATCATGAAGAAGAATGTCGGGTCTTCGAGGTCCGTGAAGGTCGAGGTGTTTGCTCCGTTTTCTACGGAATTACCTTTCTTCATGAATCTGTAGATAAATGCTGCCATCTGTTCACGCGTAACAAGTTCTGTTGTTCCGAATGTTGTTTCGGATGTACCCTTTGTTACGTTGAGATAGCTGAGAAGGTTTACTGCTTTCGTAAGATACTCGTTATTAGCATCTACGTCAGTAAACGCTGCAGCCGATGCTGTGAACGCGAACGTTCCGACAACCATCAGTACTGCGAGTGCCAGAGTAAGAAACTTCTTAAAATTTCTCATTTCAAGATCCTCCTGTAAAAAATTTTTTGTACTCCAAAACATTTTTAGTTTTGTTTACGCTACTATGATATATCACCCTTTGTTTTTTTGCAATAAGTTTTTTCAAACTGTAACGCAACGTTAACATTACTTTTTCCCTTACCTTTTTATATATACGGGGAGGGGGTCGCTCAAAAGCCGTCTTTCGCTTTGCTTGTCCGCTTTTTTCGCGGCTATGCATTGACACGATTTTTGTGATGTGATAAAATAGGAGTGTAGAAATTCAAAACCAAAAAGGCTGTGATTTTTTGAAGAAACTCGTCATCAACAACGACAATATAATATATAAGGAAGTTTTTATCCGCTGCTGTCCCTTTGACGCGCTGGAAATAAAAGACGAAAAGGTATTTGCAAACGCTAAATGCAGGCTTTGCGGCGCGTGCGTCAAAAAATCCAGAAACAACGAATGTGTTCTTGTCGATACCGACGACTGATTTCTTTCGTACAATAAGACTTTCGTTTTTCGTCAAAGGTTCCGTATAAAGCAAAAAAGAAAATTCCGCCGTGTCCGGCGGAATTTTTTCTTCCTTATATATAATATGCTATTCTGCAAGCCCCTCTTCCACTCCGAGTACGATTATTCCGGCAAAAACCACGGCTATCGACGCATAATGTTTAAAGGAAAGCTTTTCCTTCAAGAAAATTCTGCTCCACAGCACGGATACCGCGCAGTACGCCGAAATTACGGGCGCCGCGCCCACGGGATTTGCCGAAAGCGCGTATATATACGCAAACTGGCCGAGCGTTTCGCACACGGCGCCTATCCCCTTCGGATATTCGCGTGAAAATTCAAATTTCTGCTTCTTTATTATTACAACGTACACGAACGCGACGACCGCCATAAACAAAAACGTAAGCTCGTACGCCACGTTTGCGACGTCTTCCTCGAGATAGTGGAATATATTGGGAAGAAACGTGTTTTCCTCCTCGAGAATAACGCTGTCAAAAAACGTGCCGAGCGCGTCGATTATGCAGTAAAGTATCGGAAGCAGGAACGCAAGCACGCTTTTTGAGTACTTTACGTTTGATTTCTGCTGCCGCAGCATTTTCGCTTCGTCGTTTTCGGTGTATTCCGAAATTCCCAGAAACAGTACGCCCACGCTTACGAGTATTACGCCGATTATCGAAAGGCCTCCGAGCTCCGAACCGAGCACGAAAAAGCAAAGAACCGCCGCAAGAGCGCCCGACGTGTTGCATATCGGCGAGGACACCGAAAGTTCTATGTATCTGAGCGCCACGTAGCCGAATATCATAGAAAGTATGTACATAAACGACGCGGGCAGATAATAAATTATATCCTGAAACGTGATTTTTGTTCCCGTCATTATCTCGAAAGCCGCGTGAATACCCATCACGACGCCGACCGCCATAACCATCTTCCAATGGCTGTATTTATCGTCGGGTTTTGAGCCTATTTTGCTGAAAAGGTCGGATCCGCTCCAACACAAAAGCGCCGCAAGCGCCAGAATCAACCACATAATATAAATCCTCCAAACAAGCTGTATTATAACACACGCGCGCCCAAAAATCAACACAAAAATGCGCGAAAAAAGAGAAAAAACTTCCGTTTTTTCTCTTTTTTGTCATATTTTACATTGAAATCAGGTTTGCTTTTCCGAGGAGTGCTTCTTTTTCCCTGTCAACGCAGGAAAGAATTATTATCTGATATTCTTTCGACAGTTTTTCCATAAGCCCGAGCGCCTTTTTAAGCCTTGTATCGTCAAGTTTGGAAAACGCGTCGTCAAAAACGAGCACCGGCTTTTCTTTATAGAGGTATTCGCAAAGCGCAAGTCTTAAGCACAAATACGCCGCGTCGAGCGCGCCGGAGCTCAAAAATTCTATGCTTCTGTACTCGGCGCTTCCCTTTTCGAAGCACCCGAGTTTAAGTCCGCTGTCGACGCACAGTCTTTCATATTTGTCGTCGGTCATCGCTTCAAACATTTTCGACGCGTTTTCGGTTAGTATCGGGGAGACGTTTTTCTGCATTTCCTCATACGATTCCTTTATTGCGCCGTACGCCGTGTCGAGTGCGTCGTGCTTTATTTTCAGGCTTTCGATTTCAGACGTAAGCGCGCCGTATTTTTCGTCGAGCTCGTCGGAATCCCTTGTATTTTCGGAAATCACCGCCGCTTTTTTGTCGTATTCGCGCTTCTGTTCGCAAAGCGTATCTATCGCGCGCAGATAAAAATCGAGTTCCTTTTCGATTTTAGCCTGTTCCCTTACGGGAAGGCTTTCATCGTATGAAAGCGAGAGTTTTTCAAGCTTTTCAAGGTCGGCAACGCCTTCAAGTGCGCCCTCGAGCTGCGCTCTCTGCGCAGCCTCGTTTTTTTCGAGCTCCTCAAGCTCCGAAATATCAAGGCTTACCTTCCTTATATGCTCCTTTGCCGTTTCCGCGAGAAGCGACGTGTCGGTAAACGACGTCTTTTTTCCCGTTTTATCGAGAAGCGTGCAAAGCGCCTGCGCCGCTTTCATTCTCTTTTCGGTCTTTTCCTCGAGGAGAATTTCCGCGTTCTTTGAAATTTCCTTTGCTTCTTTTACGTTATCCGACGACTCTCTGCTTGCGTCGAGCAGCTTTTCGAATTCCCCGAAATCCTCGCATTCAAAGCTTTTTGCGAGTTCCTCAAGCTTCTGCTTTGCCTTTTTCGCCTTTGAGAAGAAAATTGCCGAAAAAGGAAGCGTAACAACGAGGCAGGCAAGGATTATTGCGATTTTCTTTTTCTTTTTCGCCTCGGTTTTAAGTATTTCGACGTCTTCTTTCAGTTCTTCCGGCGTTTTTGACGATTCCTCAAGCAAAGAATTGAATTTCATCTGCTTTTCGTTGCGGTAAAGGGCCGCTTCCTCGGTTTGCGCAAGGCTTCTTTTGTGTCTTGCGGTATTTAGCTCCTCTTCGGAGGCTATAAGCGCGATTACCGCCTCGTTCACGTCGGAAAGATAGCTTCTGCCCGGCAGAAAACCGTTCGTTGAAATTTCAAGGCTCTTATTTTCGAGCGCCTTTTTCGCGGAATTTGCGCTTTGTCTTATTTCCTCAATTCTTTCGCACTTTTCATGCGCCTGTTTTGCCTTAAGGTTCGCGTATTCCTTTTTGAGTTTTTCGGCAATTCCGGTATCTTCTTCGATTTTGCTGTTTATACGCGCAAGCCGCGCGTTCACGTCTGAAAGTTCGGCGCGCCTTTGCTCGATAACCTTTCTTTTCTGCTCGAGTTCGGCTTTTTCAAGCCGCAGTTCGTACAGTATGCCGCTTCTCTGCGTTTTACCGAGGATTTCCTTTTTGAGATTATCTATTTTCTTGAGAACCGATTCCGAATCTACCGCGCTGTCCGCCGAAAAGACCATATTCTTTATTGCGCCCGACAGCGTTTCGGGGTCGGAATAAAAAACGTCCCCCGCGCTTATCATCGCGGTTCTGTCATACGTTTCCGCGTCGACTCCGAAAAAAACCTCTCCCGCCGATTTTCCCGAAAAAACGGGGTTTCCCGATTCGTCGAGAATGCAAAAAGGCGCGTTTTTCTCATGCTGTTCGCGGCGCAGAAGGTAGTTTCCGCTTTCGGTGTGTATTTCCATCTCGCCCTTTATGTCAAGGCTGCTCCACGGAGAATACCTCTTTTTATCGTTTTTGAAAAGGTCGGACGCCCTCGACGTAAAGCCGAAAAGCATATATCTTATGAATCTCGTAACCGAGCTTTTTCCGCTCTCGTTATTCCCCGTTATCACGTTTATTCCGGGCGAAAAATCCATATTCAGTTTCTCAAGCTTTCCGAAATTTTCGGCGTTTATCGATTTTATTATCATAATTTCTCCGCGCTTCTATGTACGGTCGGGTTTCTCAAAGAAATCGTTCATATCGAAATCCAGTTTTCCGTCGCCGCTTTTTTTGTTTTTCTTTTCGTCTTCGTTTTCCTTATAATATCCGTCAACCTCTTCGGGTGTTTCAAGTCCGTTTTCATGCCAGGACTCAAGTATTTTCGACATATACGAAATCTGCGGTTTGTTGATTTTGGAGATGGTTTTGTCGTACGCGTACGAAACGAGCTCCATGCTTGAATTAAACTTTTCCTCCCAAAGAGCGATATGCGTTTTTTCGGATTTTGTGAGCGCTCTGTCGGAGGCGCCGATTATCTTTTTTACCTTTTCCTCGTAATCATTACGTCTTTTTTCGGCGCCGAGGTAGTTTTCAAGCTCGGCGTAGGTCGTAATTCCCTTTTCGTTTATGTTTTCCGCCGTGCGCTCTATGTATCTTACCGACGTCTTTCCGAGCGAGGCGCAGTACTGCGCGACTCCCATTATCACGTCGTAATTCATGCCGAGCGTGTCGTAAAGGTACATGATTATTCCCTGCTCCGCCGAATTATACAGGTGTCCCGTAAGCTTTTCAAAATACGAAACAAGGCTTGAAAAGTTTTTGTCGTTTTCCCTCGCAAAAGCAAGCTCTTTTACGGTATAAGACGTGCGTCCCAAGGCTCCCGAGCCGTTTTTTACGTCTTTCGGGGTTATGACGACTCCTTTTTTCGTCTTTTTCTCGTTCTTTTCTTCCTCTTCGTCGTTTATTATCCCCGCGCCGCGCAGAAACGCAAGCGAAGACAGTATGCTCTGTTCTGTTTCCTCAAGGTCGGACGCCGCGGATTTAACGTCGATTTCCCCGCCGTTCTGGAAAATATAGTACAGCAGTTTGAGCTCCGCCTTTTTTGCTCGGTTAAGGTACTGATATTCGATTTTTGGCATTACAAACACTTTTTTTGTGTTTTTATCCGTAATTTTCATCTTTTTCTCCGAAAATTCTTTACACGTCCATTATAACCGGCAGAATCATGGGCTTGCGTTTTGTTATGTTATATATGTTCGTGGTGAGCGAATCCTTTATTTTTCCCTTTATTATATTCCAGTCGTCGACGTTTTCGTCAAAACACTTCTGTATCGTATCGTACGCTATTGCTTTAAGGCTTTCCATAAGCTCCTCGTTTTCCTTTACGTACACAAATCCTCTCGAAACGATGTCCGGTCCCGAAATTATTTCTCTCGTTTCAAGGCTTACCGCCGCAACGACGACGATAAGTCCGTCCTGCGCGAGATGTCTTCTGTCGCGAAGCACCACGCTTCCGACGTCGCCTATTCCGAGTCCGTCTATGAGCACCTTGCCCGACGCAACCTTTTCCGTCGTTTTCGCCGTTTTTTCGGTAAGTTCGATTACCATGCCCAACTCCGGAATTATGACGTTAGACGGCTTCATGCCCATTTCCAAAGCAAGGGAAGCGTTCGCTTTCAAGTGCCTGTATTCGCCGTGTACGGGAATGAAATATTTGGGTTTCAGGAGCGACTGCATTATTTTAAGCTCCTCCTGGCAGGCGTGTCCCGACACGTGAACGTCGGCTACCGCGTCGTTAAGCAGCGTTACGCCCTTTTTGAGAAGCTCGTTTATTATTTTTGTTACGAGTTTTTCGTTTCCGGGGATTGTCGTTGCGGATATAATCACAAGGTCCGACGACGACAGCGAAACCTTATCGTGCTCCGAAAACGCCATCTTGTAAAGCGCGCTCATGGGCTCGCCCTGCGAGCCTGTCGTTACTATCGTGAGTTCCTCGGGCTTGAATCTGCTTATTTCGTTTATGTCGATAAGCGTGCCTTTGGGTATATCCATATAGTTGAACTTCTGCGCCGCGTTTATTACGTTTATCATGCTTCTTCCGGTAAGCGCGACTTTTCTGCCGTACTTATGGGAATAGTTTATTATCTGCTGCACGCGGTGCACGTTTGACGAAAACGTCGAGATGACAATTCTCTTGTCGCAGCCTCTTATTATTGTATCGAGCGATTTTCCGACCTTGCGCTCCGACATGGTAAAGCCGGGACGCTCGGCGTTGGTCGACTCGCACAGCAGCGCAAGCACGCCTTCTTTTCCTATTTCGCCGAATCTCGTAAGATTTATGGGCTCGCCCTGTATGGGAGTGAGGTCTATCTTGAAATCTCCCGTAAAAACTATCGTTCCCGCGGGGCATTTGAGCGCAATCGCGCAGGAATCGGCTATCGAGTGGTTTACCCTTATGAATTCCGCCGTAAAGTTTTTGCCGAGCTTTATCGTATCGCCCGAATTCACCTGCTTCAACGTCGCTTCCGCGTCAAGTCCGTGTTCCTCGAGCTTTCCTTCAAGTATTCCGAGCGTGAGAAGCGTCCCGTAAATGGGGGCGTTTACAAATCTGAACATATACGGAATCGCTCCGATATGGTCCTCGTGTCCGTGCGTGAGAAGTATTCCCTTTATTTTATCCGTATTTTCCTCGAGATACTGCGTGTCGGGTATTACGAGGTCCACGCCGAGCATGCTCTCGTCGGGGAATCCTATTCCCGCGTCGACGACTATCATCTCGCCGCCGTATTCCACGACCGTCATGTTTCTTCCTATCTCGCCGAGTCCGCCCAAAGGAATAATCTTGACAGACTCTGTCTTTTTTCTGCCGTCAGTGTTTGCATATTTGTTTTTTTTCGGCATTTAATTACCTGCCTTTCGTTATTTATTGTATTCGTTATATTTTCGCAGTGATGTCCGACTGCTTATTTTCAGTTTTTTGGTGTGTTTTATCAAAACGACGCTATGTCGTTTTCGGGAGATTCGGTTTTGCGCGCCGTGTTTGCGTAAAGCACGGGTCCCGTCTGTCCGTGATACAGTCTGTGCGGCTCAAACTCGATTCTCGCCGTAAGCACAATCCAGTCCTTCGTCTTGTATTTTGCCGCGTTGTCGCAGATGCATATTATCCCCTTGTACTGCACGTCCTCGATACAGCAGGTCATAATCCTTCTGCCAACGACTATTTCGTTGTCGCGAAGCGCCTTGTTCTTTGCGACCATAACCTTTATTCTTACCGTTTTGCCCTTATAGTTTTCGGGCTTATCCGAAAAATCCGCGTACCAGAACGCGTAGTCCTCGTCCTTTACCTCGATTATCGGCGCGTTCATGTCGTAAGGCGGCGGGTCCTCGATTTCGTCGTATTCCACTTCGCCGTTTTTATATTCGTACGCGATATTCGTCCTTCTTGAAACCGCGCGCACGATTTTATGCGCCGCCATCTTGTCGAAATCCTTGTCGGCGCGGTTGAAGACGACAAGCTCGCAGCTTTTGAGCTTATCGACGACAAGGCTCCTCATGTTCGTATTGTACGCAAAAAACGTTCCGGCCTCGGCAAACATGATTTCCTGATAAACCATCCATCCGGGAGGCAGCGCGGCGTACAGAGCGTCTATCGTCCACATTCCGTTATATTCGACAACCGCCCTGTCAATATCGTATTTTTTCTGTAATGACGCAAGAAATTCGGGCGTCAGGTCCGCCTCGCTTTCAATTTTTTCGATATGAAAGCTTCCCATTACCCCTTTGAATTTCGAGCGGTCATAATCCTCCTCTCCCTCCTCGCAAACGAGAAGAAGAGTGTTTTCTCCGTTGTTGAACCTCTCGTCCTCGAAGGTTTCCTGAATGAATTTTGTCTTTCCCGCTTCGAGAAAGCCCGTGAACAAATATACGGGTATTTCACGTATTCCGCCGTTCATTTTAGTCCTCTTTTTGCCGTTTTTTATATTCCGAATGCGCCCGCAAGCTTATCCTCTTTCATTTCCGAGCCGATAACGCAGATTTTGCCCGTAACGTCGGACGAGCCTTTTCTCACGTTTCTTTCGCCCGGCACGTAGTCAAAATGCGCCCATGAGCCGTCGGCAAGCTCGACGATTCCCTTTGCTCTCAGCACGAATCCGTACTCTTTTTCGTCTTCCAGCTTATCAAGCGCGCTTTCTATTTCTTCCAAAGTAAATTTGTGCGCTGTTTCAACTCCCCAGCTTGAGAAAACCTCGTCCGCATGATGATGGTCGTGGTCGTGGCAGCCGCACGTACAGTCGTCGGGGTGTTCGTGTTCATGCTCATGGTCGTGATGATGTTCGTGCTCGTGGTCGTGATGATGTTCGTGCTCGTGTTCATGCTCATGCTCATGCTCGTGCAGCATCTCTTTAAGTTCATCCTCGAGGGTTTTGGCATTTTCCATCGTCGAGAGAATCTGCGCGCCGGAAAGCTTATCCCACGCCGTGGTTATAATCGCGGCGTCCTTATTGTGCTCCCTTAAAATCTCGACGCATTTATTCAGCTTGTCCTCGGAAATATCGGACGTTCTGCTTAAAATTATCGTTTTTGCGAATTCCACCTGGTCCGAGAAAAATTCGCCGAAGTTTTTCATGTACATTCTGCATTTATTCGCGTCGACGACGACCACCGCGGAGTTCAGCGCCGATTTTCCGTTTTCCGCGCCCATTACCGCCCTTATCACGTCGCTGAGTTTTCCCACGCCCGACGGCTCTATAAGTATTCTGTCGGGAGAAAACTTTTCAAGCACCTCAGACAGCGCTTTTTTGAAGTCTCCGACGAGGCTGCAGCATATACAGCCCGAATTCATCTCGTTTATCTGTATGCCCGATTCCTTCAAGAACCCGCCGTCAATGCCCGTCTCTCCGAATTCGTTTTCTATAAGCACGAGCTTTTCGCCCTTATACGCTTCCGAAATGAGTTTCTTTATGAGCGTCGTCTTGCCCGCTCCCAGAAATCCCGAAAACACGTCTATCTTTGTCATTTGTTTTTGTCCTTTCAGTTTTGCAATTTTATTATATATAACTATACATAGTATATTATATATCATCGCGTTCAAAAAAGCAAGAATATTATCTTTTATGCACCCGAAGTTTTTTCCGACAGGTCTTCTCATTTTTCCCCGAAAACCGCCGTATTGTGCCGAAATCCCCCTTTTCCGTCCCAGTTATGAATATTCATTTTACATTTTTGCATTGAAAAAATCGAACATTTGTGCTATAATTATGACAGTAAACGGTAAAGGAGGAAGAAAAAATATTCAGCGAAATCATCGTTGCCCTCATAGGACTTGCGGGCAGCGCGGCAGGCTCGCTTTGCGGCATTATCGTTTCGGGAAAGCTTACCGAATACAGGCTTAAACAGCTCGAACTGAAAGTCGAAAAGCACAACAGCCTTATTGAAAGAACGTACGCGCTTGAACAAAAGGCGGGCGTCTGCGTCGAGAAGATAAAATCGGCGGAACGCAGAATAGACAGTCTTGAGCGCAAGTGCGAAATATCAAATAAACAGTTTTAAGGAGATTTTATGAGAAAAATATTGAAAAAATTCACAAGCAGAAAGTTTTTGGCGGCGTTCGCGGGTGTCTCCGCGGGAATTTACATGATTTCCTGCGGCAGCGTCTCCGAGGGAACGACGGCGATCGTCGCTTCCGTCGTATCGTATCTTGCGGCGGAGGGGATTATTGACGCGAAAAGCGCCGGCGCGTCCGCTGACGAAAAAGAATAAAAAATAACGGCGGGTTTTCCCGCCGTTATTTTTTTGTTTTACAAATCGAGTTTTTCAAAATTTTTCTGCGCCTTAAAGCAGGATGCCGCCGTCGCGGCGGCGTAAACCGCAAACGCAAAAAGCAGTATAAGAAACTGCGTCGGCAGACGCTCCGACGTATTCAGAAATTCGAGTCCCGGAATATGATGCGCAATTTCGGAAACGCCTACCGTCAGCATGGACAGAACGATAAAAACGATGAACGGTTTTCCGAACTTATACGCCGTCTTATAAAACGGTCCTGCGAAAAATACGTTGAAAAGCGAAAAGACGACAAGAATCCATGCCAGAAACACGGGGTTGGAATTCATCATGGGGTTTTCCGCATAAGGCGGCGCGCTTCCGAGAAGCGTCATCCGAATAAATGTGAACGCTCCGGCAAGCAGAAACGCGGCAAATTGTATAACGCACACGAAAATAAACCTTGCTTTGACGACGTCTTTCTTATCTATCGGCAGCAACACTGAATACAGCACGTCGTTTGTCTCTCTGCCGTTCTGAAAGGTATGAAAAATTCCGAAGCAGACAAAAAACGCGCACACCAGTATCGGATAACCGGGTATGAACGCCATCGCCGAAAACAATATGAAAATAAAACTCAAAACGTGCGCTGAAAGCTTCAATTCCTTAATCAGCAAATTTTTCATGAAAATCCTCCTTTTCGTATCTCAGCATTATCTCTTCGAGATTGTTTCCCTGCGAGCGCAAGGAGTGCTCGGAAAGGAAGGTTTCCTTCTTTTCGGAGGCAACAAGTTTTCCTTTGCGGATATAAGTTATACGGTCGGCGCATTTGTCGAGGTCGGACGTGATGTGCGTCGAAAAGAGAATCGCAACGCCGCGGTTTTTCAGCTCAGAAAAAATTTCAAGCAGTTCTTCGCGCGAAACCGGATCGAGTCCCGACGTCGGCTCGTCCAGGATAAGCAGTTTTGCTCCGTGAGAAAGGGCGATTGCAAGATTCAGTTTGACCTTCATGCCTTCCGACAGTTCAAGCGGCGTTTTTTTCGGGTCTATGGAGAATATATCCGTATATTTCCGATACGCTCCGTCGTCCCAGTTATCGTAAAATCTGCGCGTTACCGCAATTATATCGGCAATTTTCTTTCGCGGATAATAGTTCACGGCACCCCCCGCAAAGCCGATGCTCTGTTTTATTTCCCTCTCGTTTCCGGAAAACGTTTTTCCGAAATAGCGGATGCTTCCCGAGTCGGGGTGTACTATATTAAGTATCGATTTGAGGGTCGTCGTCTTTCCGGCTCCGTTGCGGCCGATAAAGCCCGTTATACTGCTCTCTTCAACAGTGAATGACAGCGGTCCCAGGCAAAAAGACGGATACTTTTTGACAAGGTCTTCAACCTCCAGAATCGGCGTCATTTGTCATCCTCCTTAAAGATGCGTTTCATAAACGTTTCAAAGGTGTTTTTCGGCGGAATGGCAATTCCCCGCTTCTCGTCGCCCAAAAGAATAAGCGTGTCTCCCGGATTTATGGAAAACGCCTCCCGCGCTTCTTTGGGAATGACTATCTGCCCCTTTTCACCCACTTTTACGGTCCAGGCATATTTGCCTTTCGGCGTATTCATCGTACGCGCCTCCTTTAAGTATGATTTGTTATACAAATCATACTACCGTTTTTTGAAAAAGTCAATAGCGGATAATAAAAAAGCACGCCGAAATCAATCTGTTCTAAAGGACAGTATATAAAAACCCGGCTGAAGTAAGGAGTCGAATCCTTATTTCAGCCGGTTTTTTGTCGCAAACCTCTGTAAGCAGGACGTTTGTGTGCCAAACGTCAAAGAAACGATTACGGTTATAAGTTATGATTTACGGCAAAAGCCGCAAAGTTATGATATGAGCTCCGCCAACGTGCCGCAGGCACTCATAACCTGCAGAGCAATCATAACGCGCGTCAGCGCTCATAACGTTCCGCATCAGCGGAACTCATAACTGCCGACTGTCCTTTGGAACAGTCGGCGTACGGCGGCTTTTTTTAAATTTAATTACGAAAGCAGTCCGAACAGGTTCAGCAGATTTTTACTGCTTTTTTTCGCAGTTGAAAACGCGCTTACGGAATAATTTTCGATATTGCAGAGAATTTCGGCGCTTTCGGCTCTTGTGAGCAGGTTTTCGGGCAGGATTTCACCGTATCCCGTGCCGTTCATGATTTCCGCCGAGGCAAGATTGGAAAACGCGTTCTTCGCCCAGTCGGGACATTCCGAAAAGTCGGAAAATCCCTCGCAGCCGCCGTCTCCGTCGGGAAGCTTTAAAATTCTGTCGACAATCACCGCGCATTCCGCTCTCGATATTGGTTCGGCGCTCTTGAAAACGGTCTTTCCGTCTTCAATATAGCCGGTAACTATGCCTTTTTTTCTCGCGTATTCGGCATAGCTCTTTATATTTACGGGAATATCCCCGTCGTCGTCAAATCCCGTCTCGTTCACGAAATTTATTTCGGGCTCGTACCCCGCCGTAATGAGCGCAAGCGCGAGAAAATCGCCTCTCGTTACCGTTTCGTCGGGATAAAAATTGCTTTCCCCCGTTTCCTCGTCAACCTTTACGTTCATAAGGCCGGCGGACACGGTTTTTCTGACGGAATTGCACGCCCAGTGCTCATTCATATCGTCGATTTTCACGTCGAGCGCGGGTTTTGACACGTTTATGCTGATTTTCGAGCACTTGCCTCTGTTTCCGTAGCAGTCGACGGCAAGATACTCAAAGCTGTCCTTTCCGGTATAGCCTGCGGCGGGAATATAGCAGAAATATCCGCTTGCGTCGCCCGCAAGGCAGAGGTACCCGTGTTCGGGATAGGAAACGACTTCAAACGTCATCTCGTCGTATTCGGGGTCTGACGCGGGCAGGAATTTATAAACGGAAGTCTCCTTGAACGTTGAAATTTCTTTTTCTTTGCACACGGGCGCGAGATTCACTCCGTCAAGAACACAAAGCACGACTTTCGCTCCGGTATCCCCGTTTTCCGAAACGTTCACGATATCGAAAACCGTCTTTCCGGTGGCGTTTTCCACGGGCAGAAATTCAAGTTTTCCGAAATCCCTTCTCGAAATAACCTGATTTGCTTTTACCTTTTCGCCCGAAAGGTAAAGCGTTCCCGCGCTTTGTTCGGGCAGCGAAACGATTCCGACGTACTCGGTTTTTTCACGGAACGTATCGTCAAAATCGGCTTTCGTAAAGGAAATCGCGTTATTTGCAACGCCGCACTTTTTCATCTCGATTTCTTTCTCAAGCTTATCGAACGCCGGGCTGAGCGGAGTTTTTCCCGCGGCGGCGACAAGTCCCAAAAGCGACGCGCACAGCACGCAGGTAACTATTTTTACGATTTTATTCATTTCCGTCTTCCTTTCTTTTATAAAGAAATTTTATTATGATATTCGCTTTCGGGTTTATTGTTTGCCGCAAGTGCATAATTTATGCAAAAAAGCGGTTATGATAAATGCGGTTTTCAAATATTTTCTCAAAAAGGCTTGACAAAATTATTTATGTATGTTATTATATCGGTGTTCCGAAAATTACGGGGGGTTAGCTCAGCTGGGAGAGCATCTGCCTTACAAGCAGAGGGTCATAGGTTCGAGCCCTATACCCCCCACCATGAAAAAGGCAAGTCGAAAGACTTGCCTTTTTCAATGATATCCGTTCCTTACGGAACGGGTGATATATGCTTTGCATATGATATACCCTTCGGGTATGATATACGCCTGCGGCGTATTGAGGAACGGATATTATTTCATGTTGCGACGAAGGAGCAATATATCATACGGCTTTCGCCGTATATCATATCGCTTTGCGATATATCATTAAAATGCAAGGCAAGTCTTTCGACTTGCCTTTTTCAATGATATCCGTTCCTTTCGGAACGGTCGGGAGCCCCGACGGGCAATTCCGCGCACAAATTGCGCTTAAAATATCTGCTCTTGTGCTCGCGGAGAGGTTTTTACTTAAAAATCGGCAAAAGGGTGCGCCTGCGGGCGCAATCGGGAGCCCCGACGGGCAATTCCGCGCACAAATTGCGCTTAAAATATCTGCTCTTGTGCTCGCGGCGAGGCTTTTACTTAAAAATCGGCAAAAGGGAGCGCCTGCGGGCGCAATCGGGAGCCCCGACGGGCAATTCCGCGCACAAATTGCGCTTAAATTATTGGTTTTTTATGCACGCGGAGAAGCTATTTATATAAAAGAGCAAACAAATTAAAAAGAACCGTAATTTCATTACGGTTCTTTTCTTTATTATTCTGATTATTTTTTCTTTTCAACAAGCGCCTGTCCGCCCATATAAGGACGAAGCGCAACGGGAATGCGCACGCTTCCGTCGGCGTTTATATTGTTTTCAAGAAACGCGATAAGGCCTCTCGGCGTTGCAAGCACGGTGTTATTGAGCGTTGCGACGAGATACGTTCCTTTTTCGCCTTTGGCACGTATCGAAAGGCGTCTTGCCTGCGCGTCGCCGAGCGTCGAGCATGAGCCGACCTCGAAATACTTCTTTTGTCTCGGGCTCCAAGCCTCTACGTCGCAGCTCTTCACCTTAAGGTCCGCAAGGTCGCCGCTGCAGCATTCGAGCGTTCTTACCGGAATATCGAGGCTTCTGAAAAATTCAACGGTATAGCTCCACATCTTATTATACCAGTCCATTGCGTCCTCAGGCTTGCAAAGCACTACCATTTCCTGCTTTTCAAACTGGTGAACCCTATATATTCCGCGTTCCTCTATGCCGTGCGAGCCGACTTCCTTTCTGAAGCACGGCGAATACGACGTGAGCGTGAGCGGAAGCTCGGATTCCTTTATAATCTGTCCCTTGAATCTTCCTATCATGGAGTGCTCGCTCGTTCCGATAAGGAACAGGTCCTCGCCCTCGATTTTATACATCATGGCGTCCATTTCCGCAAACGACATAACGCCCGTTACGACGTCGCTTCTTATCATAAACGGCGGAACGCAGTAGGTAAAGCCTTTTCCTATCATAAAATCTCTTGCGTAGCTTATCATTGCGGAATGAATTCTCGCAACGTCGCCCATGAGGTAGTAAAAGCCGTTGCCGCTCGTTCTTCCCGCGCTGTCCTTATCAAGTCCGCAAAGCGACTCGCATATATCAGCGTGATACGGGACCTCGAAATCGGGAACGTTAGGCTCGCCGAATCTTTCGACCTCGACGTTTTCGCTGTCGTCCTTTCCTATCGGAACGGAGTCGTCGATTATATTCGGAATAATCATCATTTTCTGTCTTAACACGTCCGAAAGCTCCGCTTCCTCTTTTTCGATGAAAGCAAGTCTGTCGTTTATCTCTCCGACGCGCTTTTTCTTTTCATTTGCCTCTTCGGTTTTCTTTTCCTTCATGAGCGCGCCGATTGCCTGGCTTGTGGTGTTCTTTTCGGCTCTGAGGGCGTCTCCCTCGCTTTTGAGAGCCCTTACCTTCACGTCAAGCTCTATGCACTCGTCCACGAGAGGCAGTTTTTCGTCCTGAAATTTCTTTTTGATGTTTTCCTTTACCTTTTCGGGATTTTCTCTTACAAATCTGATGTCCAGCATTTTTATTTCCTTTCATCCGCCAATTTATTAAATATATTTTATCACAATTTTTTTCATATTACAATACTTAAAGACTATTTTTCAAACGACGCGAAAAGTCCGCCCTCGGGGAGCGCCTCAAACGAAACCTCTTTTTTCGAAAACGGGTCGAAAAACTCTATTTTCTGCGAAAAAAGCGCGATACCCTGCGGATATTCCGTTTTGCTTCCGTATTTTGAGTCCCCCGCGACGGGATACCCTCTTGACGAAAACTGCACCCTTATCTGATGCGTTCTGCCCGTCAGAAGCTTTATTTTTACGAGCGAAAACGGTTTATTTTCAATTTCTTTTTCGTCTGAAACTTCATATTCGAGTATTGCCTTTTTTACGCCTTTTCTTTCTTTTTTTACGACGAAGCTCTTGTTTTTTGACGAGTCCTTAAACAGAAAATCCTCCATTTTTCCCGACTTTTCGGGCAGAATTCCCTCGACTACGGCAAGATATGTCTTTGAAAGCTTTCCGTCCGAGACGATTTTTCCGAGTGATGCGGCGCCCTTTTTACCCGCCGCGTAAATCATAACTCCCGACGTTTCGCGGTCCAGTCTGTGAACGGGAAAAACTTCCTTTCCGAGCGCCTTTTCGAGCTCGTTTACCATGCTTTTCGTCTTTTTTTCGTCCTTTGCCCTCTCGCAAAGCATGCCCGCTTTTTTGACTGCGCAGACGTATTCTTTTTCGGTTTTCAGTATTTTTATATTTTCGTTTTCCATATTTTTTCCTTTGTTTTAATGTAATTATTATAGTTTTACAAAAGGCAAATGTCAAGTAACCGATAATTCTTGAATTATAAAAATCTTTATGTTATAATATTTTTGAAATACGAAAAAAGGAGGTGCGGACATGTGGTTTTCGTGGCTTTTATCGGTTGAAAACGATACCGAAAATGCTCCGGAGGATTTTGCTCTTGCGCAAAAAGCATCAGGCGGCGACGTTTCGGCTTTTGAAAAAATCGTAAGAAAATACGAAAAATACGTCTGCGCCGTCGTCTTTTCGGTTCTGAAAAACAGAGAGGACGCCTTTGACGCATCCCAGGAGGTTTTCCTCAAATTATACCACAGCATAGGCACCTTCAAGGGCGAAAGCAGTTTTTCAAGCTGGCTTTACAGAATCGCCAGAAACTGTGCGCTCGATTTTGTGCGTAAAAATAAAAACAAGCCTTTAAGCCTTACCGTAGGCGAAGACGAAAACGATGCAAAGGAGCTCGACGTGTCCGACACGTCTGACAAAAACAGCCCCGAAAAATCACTTATAAACAAGGAGCGTCGGGAAATTCTCTACGACGCGATAGAATCTCTTTCCGACGAGCACCGCGAAATTATAATTCTGCGGGACATAAACGGATATACATATTCGGAAATTTCGGATATGCTTTCCATCGAGGAAGGCACGGTAAAATCAAGGCTTTTCAGGGCGAGAAGGGCGCTTAAAGAAATTCTCTCTTCAAAAAAATATTTTCAGTAAAGGAACATTTTATAAATATTTCCGTCAAAAGAACGAAAGCTAAAAAAAGGGGGGTGTGCGGCGATGGGCACGGAAAGACCTGAAACGGGCGCGGATTTTACGTGTGAAAGCGTTAAGGAAAAACTGCTTTGCGGCGAAGAACTGAACAAAGACGAACAAAATCACCTTTTATCGTGCGAAAGCTGCCGCACGTATTCCGAAGAAATAAAAACAATGCTTGCCGACCTTGAAAATATCGGAAAAGAGTCGGAAAACCTTGAAAAAGACGGCGTTTCGCTCGCCGACTCGGTCATGAAAGAGGTAAACGTGCGCAAATTTTTCGGAAATACCGAAAAAAAAGGCGGCTTTTCGGCGTGGACAAAACATTTCGGGCTCGTTGCGGCGTGTATAGTTCTTCTCATAATGGCGCTGCCGTTCATAAGAAATCAAAAGCTTGAAAACCGCGCCGACACGGCGTCCGTCGTTTCGGACGGCGATATAAGTCCTTCTCCCGACGCAGATTTGCAATACGACGGCGTGCAAAACGACGCGTCCGAAAGCGATATTGTCGAATACTCCGTATCGGAAAGCGCTTCCGGCGAATCGGCAGACGAAGAAGAATCCGATAAGACGGCGGAAAGCAAGCCGATTTACGAAATAAAATCCGTTAAAGTCATTCCTCCTGCCGCAAAAGGCGCTGCCGAAAGTGAAAACGATATTTTATCGGACGGCGCCCAGGTTCCCGAAACGAATTTTGCCGCAGATGAGGGCGCGGATAAAGAGTCTTTATCCGACGGCGGCGTAAAAATTTCAAACTCATCGATAAACGTCCGCACGACGCCGACGAAAGGCACGGACGAATATAAGGCGATAAAGAAAGAAGCTATTGAAAGATGCGCCGAAGCGGGCATACAAGTTGTGATAATTATGTTCGAGGAGACGGGCGAAAACGAAGTAACCGCTTTTCTCAAAACGCAAAACGGCGAAGTTACGATGATTTTCGAGCTCAATGAAAGCGGAGAATGGCAGTATTCAGACAAAAATCCCGAAGTTATTTCGGAAAAATAAGTGTTTCTTTCCACAAGTCAAGAAAAAAGCAGGTCGCAAGACCTGCTTTTTTCTTTATTTTCAATTTACAGTTTTGCCGTTCTCACAAACGCGTACAGTCCAAACGAGACGAGAAGCATATTTCTTAAAAATTCCGCGCCGTAGTTTTTTTCGCAAACAAGCTGCGGCACGCACACGGCGATGATTACCGAAAAGGTCATCACGCCCGCCGCAAAAAATCTTCTCTCTCTTGCGTTTAAGTACTTTGCGTTTTTTTCGTCGTTACGGAGCATTACGGAATATTCCGCCTCGCAGATAAAGAAATACATGGCAAGCACCATGGCAAGCATCGTAAACGAGCGGTCGGACGCGTTTATCTGCGTATTTACGTCGAGAAACGCCGAAATTACGGCGCACGCCGTATAAATTGCGGGAAACGTCGGAAACAGGCTGTTTTCGGGAGAAAACCTCTCTTTTCCGAAAGCCGCGAAAGCAAAGTAAAGCGCCGAAAGCAGTGAGAAAACCATGCACGCCGTCGGCAAAAGTTCGAGTTTCATGGTCTTTACGGTGTTCAAGATATAATATACCGTAAGCGCCGAAAACGCAAGCGCGCACACGAATGCGCCTATTCGCACCGCCGTCGTTTTAAACAGCGGTTTTCTGTCTTTCTCGTTCCATTTGAGTGCAAAAGATATTATTACGGGAATTATCACAAGTACCGCAGCAGCGCAAAGAAACAGATTTCCCGCCGTTGCGCTGGTATAAAGTCCGTTTGATTCCTCAACGTAATTTTTCAGTATAAAAATTCTGAAAACCGCGGCAAGCGCCGAAAGAACCGCGAATACAACGCAGATTATTCTTATCTTTTTTATTTCGTCATACATAATTTTTCTCCCGAATTTATTTTTTTGTATTCTTATTGTTTCTCAGTTCCCGAAAGAAGTCGGAAAGAAGCGACGCGCACTCCTTTTCGAGTATTCCGCCGAAAACGTTCGGCTTATGGTTATATCCTATTTCGTT